>ERZ890510.475-NODE-475-length-31289-cov-8.073766_pt1 | contig 31289 bp, 29 predicted proteins | sample MGYA00521265_ERZ890510 | MGnify/ENA primary metagenome ERZ890510 (study PRJEB32303, sample SAMEA104408624) | aquatic metagenome | biome: Brackish water; feature: Chemocline; material: water | place: Baltic Sea | collected 2014-10-26T21:54:00 | depth 110 m ... | reverse complement strand
GTATTCATAGCGCCGCGAACCCTACCACGGGTGTCAATGCGAAGCAAACAGAACCGCCCACTCCCCCGTTTGGCTGTCTGGGGCGATATCTGGTAGCATTTCTGATTGGTGCCGCAGAAAACGGCACCTTTCGGTTTTTCAGCCCTCCAATCAATAGCCGTCCTACTTAGGACGCAGCTCGGGAGCCCCGCATGGATCAGATCACCGTTGAAGCACAGCCACGTACCGCCCTTGGAAAGAAGGTCGGAGCGCTCCGGCGTTCAGGGATCACTCCGATCCACGTCTACGGATCGAAAGTGGAGTCTCTGACGCTACAAACATCCACCGTAGACTTGGTCCACGCTTTGAACACAGCAGGGCTGACGACCCCGATCACCGTCAAGGTTGGCTCCGACGAGCACTTTGTGGTCGTCAAGCAGATCCAGAAGCACCCTGTCACCGACCGGGTTCTGCACGTGGATCTCTTCACGATCTCCCGCACCCAGCGGATTCATGCTTCCGTTCCCCTCCACTTTGAGGGCGAGGCATTGGCAGCTCGAGAAGAAGGCGCACAACTCTCCGAAGACCTCCACGAGCTTATGCTTGAGGCAATGGCTCTGGAGATGCCTCACGGGATCACTGTCGACCTCGCGCCGATCGTGGACTTGGATTCCGTGATCTACGCCGCGGACGTGGTTCTGCCGGCTGGGGTGACCTTGGTAACCGATCCCACTGCGATCGTGGTGCGGATCGCACACCGACGTGGCGCAGAAGGCGGCGAGACTGACGGCGCTCCCGCATCGGCAGCAGGGGCTACAGAGGGCGCGTAAGCCTCAACAGCGCCAGAGCTATGCAAGGCGCTACGAAGGAAGGGTCGCCCCGACGAAATCGGGGTGGCCCCGGACAAAGTCTGCTGCTGCCATCGGCTTGCGACCCGCGGGCCTAACCTGGCGCAGCACCAACAATCCCTCTCCCGTCACAACAGCGACATCCCGCCCGTGAGCGATCACCGTGCCCAGCGCACCTGCCGCTCCTTCACTCGACTCCAGCACCGCCCCCGACAGCAGGTCTAGCCGCTCACCGCGGTAGGTCGTTGCGGTGCCTGGCCACGGATCGAACGCCCGGATCCGTCGCTCAAGATCGATCGCGGGCATCGCCCAATCCAATCGACCATCCTCTTTCTTGAACCGCTTGATAATTGTTACGCCTTCAGTAGCCTGGGGCGTCGGAACAAGCTCGCCCGCTACGTAGCGGGGCAAGACCTCGCCAAGCATCCGCGCGCCGAGAGCGAACAGAGCCTCTGTTAAGGCAGGGGCATGTTCCGTACCCGCCAGAGAGACTTCTTCCATCGCCAGCACGGGGCCGGTGTCCAGCCCTTCATCCATCTGCATGATCGTGGTGCCTGTGACGGCGTCGCCAGCCAGGATTGCGCCCGCTACAGGGGACGCGCCACGGTGCCGGGGAAGTAGGGATGGGTGGACATTCACGGCTCCATGCTTAGGACCAAAGAGGAACGGGGCGGGCAGCAACAAACCATATGCGGCCAGAACCACCAAGTCCGCGCCAAGCTCTGCAAAACGAGCCTTCTCTTCATCGTTGGTGACGCGCGCTGGCGTCAGTACGCTGATGCCGCGAGCCTGCGCATATTCTTTGACCGGCGATGGCAAAAGCTTGCGACCTCGCCCCGCTGGACGGTCGGGTGCGGCGTACACAGCGACAATCTCACCGTCGAGTTCCGGCGCTACCCGTTCGGTGCAGGACAGGATGGGGATCACGAACTCAGGAGAGCCCATAAAAACGATGCGTAAAGAGGCCATGGAGCGATGATACAACGCGATGAGCGCAAGGTTGAGATGCCCCGATTTACGGGAACGGCTTCACGGCCTGCTTCCTAGGTCAGATCGAAAAATGCAAGTGTGTAATGTCTTGAGATTTGCCCCATTTGCGGCCTGCTATCCAACCCCTTTGGCGTGATACCGTTCCCCAGTCCTGCAGGGCTCCACGCCCGCCCGACACCATTCGGCCCGCTGGCGCGCGGCCATCGATCTTGATCCTTCAACATAGCCGGAGTTCTGAGTGCCTGTCGACACTTCCGCTCGCCAAACCTGGGAAGCGGTACTGGGTCGTCTGCAACTGCAAGTCACACGGCCAAGCTTTGACACTTGGCTACGTGGCACGGTTGGAGTCGACATAAACGATCAAACCTTGGTCGTTGCCGTACCAACACCGTTCGCTGCCGAATGGCTCGAACGGCGGATGCACGCCCTCATCGAAGATGCTGTCGGAGCCGTAACCGACACGTCCCTCGGCGTCACGTTCCAGGTCGGGGCAGGCAGTCCTAGCGCTACCCCTTCAGCCGCACCTGCCGCTTCTACGACACCTATGAGCAGTATGTCACCAAGAGCTTCGGTGACTGACGCCCCGCTCAATCCGCGCTACACGTTCGAGTCTTTTGTGGTTGGCGGATCGAACCAACTGGCGTACGCGGCCTCTATGGCCGTCGCTGACGCTCCTGGCCAGTCCTATAACCCACTGTTCCTTTACGGAGCCGTTGGCCTTGGCAAGACTCACTTGCTTCAAGCCATCGGATCGCGGGCACAGGCCGCAGGGCGCAGCGTTGCCTACGTCACCTGTGAACAATTCACCAATGAGTTCTTGGCCGCTATCAAGGACCGGAGGACGGAATCGTTTCGCGCTCGGTACCGTAGCGCCGATCTACTACTCATAGACGATGTCCAGTTCATCTCAGGCAAAGAAGGTACGCAGGAAGGCTTCTTCCATACCTTCAACGCACTCCATGACTCGGGTCGGCAAATCGTCCTGACCTGCGATCGACCGCCATCAGCACTACCGTTGCTTGAGGAGCGCTTACGTTCACGATTCGAATGGGGATTGCTAGCCGATATCGGTCAGCCTTCGCTTGAGACTCGTACTGCCATGCTTTCAACCTTCGCAGAGAGTGCGCCCGTAGCCGTTCCCCGCGAAGTGATCGACTTCATCGCTGAACGCACCAAGAGCAACGTTCGCCTGCTCCAAGGTTCCCTTAACCGAGTAACGGCGATGGCTCACTTCACGAATACACCCGTCACGATCGAACTCGCTCAGAGCGCTCTCGGCGTGGCCGCTGCTCAAGATCTAGGTGAATCATCACCGAAAGCGATAATCGCAGCCGTCGCAGCTCACTTCGGCCTACCACAAGCCGCCTTGGTTAGTGGTAGGCGTGATCGAGCAGTAGCAGGCGCTCGGCAGATTGCTATGTACGTATTGAATACTCATCACAAGCTATCGCCAGATGAAATCGGCTCAGCTTTAGGTGGTCGTGATCGTACAACCGTGCTTTACAGCGTAAAGAAAGTGGCCGAACGCTTAGCGTCTAATAAGCCTTTTGCCGACGAGCTCGGCCCACTACTCGCCTCAATCACCCCTAATTGACCTATTCCCAGTCCTTCGCCAACACATTCCCAACAGCCTTCGACCAGGCAACGACCTGCTAGACGGCCTTTGTTAGCAAAACGTTCACCAACATATACCTTTACTATTATTGTTTAGGAAACCTCCTACCTACTGATTAAGTAAAGTGAGAAGTAACGGTTGTTAGATAACAAACACCTTCAGATGCGAGCGGGAAAAGGCGGCAACGGTGCAATCTCTTTTCTCCACGAACCCTACAAACCTCGAGGCGGCCCTGACGGGGGAGACGGGGGAACCGGAGGAACGGTCTATCTTGTTCCTCGAAAAGGGATGAGTACGCTTGGCCATCTTCACCGGACGTTCAATGTCTACGCTGATGATGGAAAAGGCGGTGGTGGGAGAGACAAGACAGGGAAAAAGGGCAAGGACACGACGATTGAAGTGCCGATGGGCACTGTCGTTTGGCGAGAGAACGAAGAGGGGGAACGAGAACAACTCGTGGACCTTGTCGTTGCCAACAAGAAAGTAGCGATCGCCAGGGGTGGCGCTCCTGGTCGGGGCAATCATCGATTCGTAACTTCTACCAACCAAGAACCCTTGCTGGCTGAGGGTGGGGAATATGGGGAAGAGTTGTTGGTGTTCCTGGAAGTGAAGGTTCTTGGAGACGTGGCCCTGGTTGGTTCGCCGAATGCGGGCAAATCGACCTTGCTGTCGGTCATTTCACGAGCTCGACCAAAGATAGCGGATTACCCGTTCACGACTATTGAGCCGGTTCTTGGCATGGTCTACAGGCATGGTCGTGAGTTGGTGTTTGTTGATGTTCCTGGTTTGATCGAAGGTGCGAGTGAGGGAAAGGGTCTGGGACTTGAGTTCCTGAGGCACACTGAGCGCGTTCGAGTGTTGGTGCATCTTGTTGATGGAAGTGTTGAAAACGTTGGCGAAGAATATCTTCGGGTTGCCAAAGAGCTTGAGGCCTACCCAGGTGGCTTGGATGACAAACCGATAGTTGCGGTTCTCAACAAGGTTGACCTGCCGGAAGTGCGAGAACATTTGGCGGAGAAGTTGGCTGAGTTAGAAGAAGCTAGCGGACAAGTCCCAAGTGTCCTTTCCGGGGCAACTATGGAGGGGCTCGATGAGTTGCTGGATCGCGTATTGCCGCTGATCCCCATACTGGACGAAGACGACGATGTCGAGGAGCCGGAAGCGGAAGAGATCGTCAAGGTCGTTGTTCCTCGCCGACCGAGGATTCGGATTGAGCGTGATGAAGAGGTATTCGTCGTGTCCTGTGAACCGTTGGAACGGTTCGTACCTATGGTGCGGTTCAACGATTGGCGGGCGCGGATGCAATTCCATGCAGAGATGGAACGTTTCGGCGTGATCAGCGCGTTGGAGAAGGCAGGGGTGGTCGAAGGCGATACCGTTCGGATCGCTAACCGTGAGTTGGTGTGGGACTGAATGCGTCGCGGGATCTTGGGCGGAACGTTTGACCCGATCCATACAGGTCACCTGATCCTGGCGCAGGAAGTGCTTTGGCGCTTGGGACTTGATGAGGTTTGGTTCGTCCCGACCGGTGAGCCTTGGATGAAGCGCGGGCAGCGCTTGACGAGCAAGGAGCACCGCAAAGCAATGGTGCAGCTTGCCATCGAGACGAACGAACGTTTCCGGCTTAGTACGATCGAGATGGACCGCCCAGGCGAAACCTATACGGTGGACACTCTTGAAGAGTTACGCGCTGGCGATATGCGAGACGATGACGTGCTGTTCATCATGGGTGTGGATACCCTGAATAGCATGCACCGCTGGAAGGCTCCGGAGCGCATCTTGGAGCTGGCGCAGTTGGTGGTCGCGCTACGCCCAGGGCATGGCCCGCTGGATCTGACAACGCTGGAAGCGATCGACCCGACGGTAGGCGAGCGCTTGATGACCGTGCATTTGCCACTCATCGAGATCAGCGGGACTGAGTTGCGGCGTCGTGCGACTGCTGGTGAACCGTACCGCTACCTGGTACCAGATGGGGTTGGCGAATACATAGAAGAATATGAGCTCTATCGGTAGAGCCGTTGGAGGTGCAATAGTGGCAACAGAAAATCTTCCTCAGCGTATCTTGGAGCTCTGTAATGAGCTCGATGCTCTGCGGTATGGCGACTTTACGCTGACGTCAGGTGAGAAGAGTAAGTATTACTTCGACGGCCGTTTGCTGACGCTGTCGCCTGAGGGTTCCAATGCGGTCGCTAAGGCCATCCTTCCGGCGATCCGCGAGTCAGGTGCTGAAGCGGTTGGCGGGCCTGCTGTGGCGGCCGTGCCGATGGTGACTGAGATAGCTATGCTCAGCGGCCTCGACGGCGGTCGTGCGGTGCCGGCGTTCTTCGTGCGGCCTCAGCCGAAGGAACACGGTATGGGCAAGCTGATCGAGGGACCGTTACCCGAGGGAGTGCCGGTTGCCATCGTGGACGATGCCTGCTCGACAGCAGGTTCGCTCTACCTGGCGATCCGCGCGGCAGAGGACGCTGGCCACAAGGTGGTGTTCGTGGGCTGCATCCTAGATCGCAACCAGGGTGGCAGCGAACGCCTTCGTGGTGATGGTTACGAGTTGTTCTCGATCCTCGAAGGCGACGCTGAGGGCAACGTCGTTACGAGCTAAGCCTCCCAGACGGGAGGCCTAGCCTAGCTCGCGAGCTAGATGTCGAGGTTCTTCACTTGGCGGGCGTGGGCCTGGATGAACTCCTTGCGGGGTTGTACCAAGTCGCCCATGAGTGTAGTGAATACCTCGTCCGCCTCAGCCGCTTGATCCGCGTTGATCTGAAGCAGCGTCCGCTTAGTCGGGTCCATGGTGGTTTCCCAGAGCTGATCCGGGTTCATCTCACCCAGGCCCTTGTAGCGCTGGAGGTTAACGCCGCTCCGATCGGAGTGGCGTTCGAGTGCGGTGACAAGGTCGAACCAAGCGAGGCCTGCAGCGACTTCGTTGTCACGTCGGGTGATGGAGAAGCTATGCTCGGCGACCCATTCCGCGACACGGGGGAATACCTCGTTGGCGCGGTGGGACGAAACAGATTCGAGGACGGCCTTCACGTTGATGGTGCCGTGGCCTGGAACTTCCAGGAGGAATCGCCCCTCTTTGAGATCCTCGATGGGCTTGCACTCGTAACCATATTCGGTGAACCAATCGGCTACGGCTTGTAGCGTTTCGGAGCCTTCGAAAGCGAGGCGGTACTTGCCTTGCGCTGAGCCTTGGAAGAGTGCGCCTGCAAGCTCAGGAGCAAGTCCCAAGCTTGAAAGAGGAGCAACCCAACCCTGAAACTCTCGAATCAACTCCAGCAGGGTACTGAGCTTCGGGCCAGTCATCGTTACGGAGGCGTCGTCGTTTGAGACGGAAACGCGACCGTAGAGCTGATTCGACATCCACGCGTCTTTGTCGGCTTCGGCGTATTTGTACTCGACTGACCGGCCACGGGACGTGCGGTATAGCGGGGGCTGGGCGACGTATAGGTGACCAGCGTCGATGAGCTCTCGCATGTTGCGGAAGAAGAAGGTCAGGAGGAGCGTTCGGATGTGCGCTCCGTCGACATCGGCGTCGGTCATGATGATGACTTTGTGGTAGCGCAACTTGGGCATGTTGAAGTCCTCGCCCAAGCCCGCGCCAATGGCCGTGATGAGCGCGCGGATCTCCTCGTGGGCCAGCATCCGATCAGGTCGCGCCTTCTCAACGTTGAGGATCTTGCCACGTAGGGGCAGGATCGCTTGGGTGCGGCGATCGCGGCCCATCTTGGCTGAACCACCGGCCGACTCCCCCTCAACGACGAACAGCTCAGAGAGTTCAGGGCTTTTCTCGGAACAGTCCGCGAGCTTGCCTGGGAGTGATCCTCCGTCCATGGCGTTCTTGCGGATGACCAAGTCGCGTGCCTTGCGAGCTGCGTCGCGGGCACGTTGGGACGTCATGCATTTCTCAAGGATGCGGCGAGCTTCTTGGGGGTGCTCTTCCAGGTAGAACTCAAGGTGTTGCACCAGTAGCTGTTCTACGGCGGTCTTGACCTCGGCGTTGCCGAGCTTGCCCTTGGTCTGGCCTTCGAACTGTGGCTCCTCAAGGCGAACGCTGATGATGGCCGTCAGGCCCTCACGAACGTCCTCACCGGAGAAGTTCGCCTGGTCGTCGCGCAGGATCTTGCTCTTCTTCGCGTAACTGTTGATAGCGCGCGTCAGGCCAGCGCGGAAGCCAACAACGTGGGAACCGCCGTCGACGGTGTTGATGCAGTTGGCGAATGCGAGCGTGTTCTCGTAGAAGCCTGAGTTGTATTGGAGCGCGACTTCAACCATCGTGCCCTCACCCTGCTGCTCCATGTAAAAGGGCTCGTCCTGCAACGCCTCGCGGTTGTGGTTCAACTGGCGGACGAAGCTGGCGATACCGCCCTCAAAGTAGAAGGTGCGGTCGTTTTCCGGGCGCGCCTCAGACCTAAACGTGAGCCAGATGCCCTTGTTCAGGTAGGCCATCTCACGGAAACGTTGGACCAACGTGTCGTGGTCATAGTTGATGGGGCCAAAGGTGGTCTCGTCCGCGAGGAAGCGCACGACCGTGCCCTGTTGGTGCGGGTCGTCGTCGGCGATGGGGCCGTCCTCGATCATCTCGGTGGTCGGGATTCCCCGCGCGTACTCCTGGTGGTAGTGCTGGCCATCGCGAGCAACATCTACACGCATCTCAGAGGAAAGTGCGTTGACGACGGAGGCGCCGACGCCGTGCAAGCCGCCTGAGACCTTGTAGGCACCGCCGCCGAACTTACCACCGGCGTGGAGCGTGGTCATGATGGTTTCAAGGGCTGACTTGCCGGTTGTGGCGTGGAGATCCACTGGGATGCCACGACCGTTGTCGGAGACGCCCACGGAACCATCGTCGAACATCGTGATCGTGACGTGGTCACAGTAGCCAGCCATGGCTTCATCAACACCGTTGTCGACGATCTCGTAGACGAGGTGATGCAGGCCACGTTGGTCTGTACTGCCGATGTACATACCAGGACGTCGGCGAACCGCCTCCAAGCCCTCAAGGACCTGAATATCGCTTGCTGTGTAATCTGACTGCTTCTGGTCAACCATCGAAGCGTCTCCTGCGGGCGAAGGAATCTTTGGAACGGGGCCACTCTGCGCGTGGCGTGATTTAGGAGAGTGGAGCTTTGAACCTACTTCCCCTATTAACGCGCGCTATTCTACTAGTTCTGCGAACTAGGGTCAAAACGGATAGCACAATTGGTATTTGGGAGATCTGTGGGCACCGATATTCCGCCATCGGGACAGCCGGATGTCTTAGGTTGCCTGCATAGATGCGGATCGCGCCACCAGTGTTTGACGTGGCGTGCGGGGCCCAATGAAGTTGGAGCGCCTTGACGCAAGGGGCCTCGACACGCAAAGATTTCTAAGTGCCTATACCAAAAGTGATTGCAATAGATGGCCCCGTAGCTTCCGGCAAGACCGTCGTCGGCCGTCAACTGGCCCAACGCCTCGGTTACAGATTCATAGACACGGGGTTGATGTACCGCGCCTGTACGTACCTGGCGCTACGGGATGGCGTTGCCATCGAAGACCCTGATGCACTGACAGTGCTGGCCAGCGCTACGGTGATGGATATCGTGGTGACCCCCAACGGCGAGCGCCTCTTGGCCAATGGTGAGGACGTGACTGTTCATCTGCGAACGCCAGAGGTTCAGGCTTTAGTCTCAAACGTGGCAAAGGTAGCGGGCGTCCGTGTAGCGATGGTTGACCAGCAGCAGCGGATGGCCGAGGCGGGCGAAGTGGTCATGGTCGGGCGAGACATCGGTACGAAGGTGCTGCCCGGCGCAGGGAAAGTTTATTTGGACGCGTCCGCTGATGAGCGCGTTCGGCGCCGGCTGGCAGAGGTCGCTGGGTCGGAGACCGAGGCGGAGGTTCGGGAGAACCTGGAGTTGCGAGACAAGATCGACTCGGAGCGTGAGGAGAGCCCCCTGCGTGTCGCGGATGACGCAGTGGTGGTGCTGACGGATGCGCTGGACGTGCAGGGTGTCGTGGGGGCGGTCATTGCGGCGCTTAGCGGTGGGGCGTGAGATGGCCTCGGATAGATTTCCTCTACCGTGGCGGGCGCTTTCTAGCGAAAGTGTTCATGCCGACGTTCGGGAGTTTGGTTGTGGAGGGCCGGGAGAATCTCCCCAAGACCGGGCCGCTGCTGATCGCGTCGAATCACCAGAGCTACACAGACCCGGCGGTGCTGATCTACGCGATCGATAGGCCCATGTGGTGGATGGCGAAGCGATCGCTTTTCAAGGGGTGGTTCGTCTCTTGGTTCCTCCATCAGGTACACGTGTTCGAAGTGAATCGTGAGAAGCAAGATCTGGCGGCGTTGGCCCATGCGCAGAAGCTCCTGGACCAGGGCCGGGCTTTGCTGATCTTCCCAGAGGGCACGCGCCACGCAGGAGCTCTGGGCCGGGGTCACGACGGGATCGCCTACATGGCGTTGCGCACGGGCGTCCCCATTGTGCCCGTCGCGATTACGGGCACGGAGAAGATCCCTCATGTGATGCAGACGCCTTTTCATTTCCAGAAGCTCAAGGCCGTAATAGGTGAGCCGTATACGCTTGCGCAGTCCGGCCGTATAGATAGGCAGATGCTATTGACGATGACAGACCGGATCATGGGGTCGATCGCTGAGCTATTGCCGCCGGAGTATCGAGGTGTTTATGCGGACGCTGTGACCGAAAACGGTACCAGCGAGCCATAACTATGGCGAAAAGCGGCGTACTGCCGTAATCGGTGTTCGAATCCGAACCGCCTCGGTCTTTGTACTCCAAATCGGGGACTGCTATCATTTCATTACGGGAGAAAATGGCGGTTTCTGTGCTTAGGAAGCCTGTCGCCAAGGTCTCTTTTAGACTGTCCAGGAAGCTCGCGGGAGGTCTCGTGAGGAGGGGCTCATGGCTACGAGCATCGAAGGCAAGATGGTTTACCGGCTCGCCGAGGGCGGCGCCGACATGGTATCCCTCCTTGGTTCCAAAGGCGCCCACGCAAGCGAAATGGCGCGCATCGGCATTCCCGTCCCCCCCGGATTCGTAATCACGACCGAAGTTTGCCTTGAGTATTTCAAGGTGGGCCGACGGTTCCCGGACGGTCTCTGGGACACCATAGTCGCGAATGTTCACATCCTGGAAGAAGAAACGGGGCGCAAGTTCGGCGACCCGGACAATCCACTCGTAGTCTCCGTCCGATCGGGATCCGCAGTCTCCATGCCTGGCATGATGGACACGATCCTCAACATGGGCGTGACCGACCGCACAGTGGCTGGCGTTGCGAAGATGATGAACGACGAGCGCCCAGCGATGGACGCGTATCGTCGGCTCGTTCAAGGCTTCGGCAACGTTGTGCTGGGCATCGAGAAGGAAAAGTTCGAGACGCTGCTCGAAACGGCCAAGACCTCACGAGGGCTGACGTTCGACTACGAACTCGATGCTGCCGCTCTGCGTGAGCTCGTCACGGCGTTCAGGGCCGTGATCAAGGGCGCGACGGGCAGCGACATCTCGGACGACCCATGGGAACTGCTCCATCAAGCTATCGAAGCGGTGTTCGACTCCTGGAACAACCCGCGCGCCATCACCTACCGTGAGTTCGCCGGCATCTCGCATGACCTTGGTACAGGTTGCGTGATTATGACGATGGTCTTCGGCAACTTGGGCGCAGATTCCGGCACCGGGGTCATGTTCACCCGATCCCCAGCAACCGGCGAAAAGACCCTCTATGGTGAGTTCCTTACGAACGCCCAGGGTGAGGATGTCGTCGCTGGCGTGCGGACGCCTCAGCGCATAGCGACATTGGCGGTCGATGAGCCCGCGCTATACGCCCAGATAGAGGAGATGGCTCGCAACCTCGAGGCACACTACAAAGAAGTTCAGGACATTGAGTTCACCGTCGAGCGCGGGAAGCTCTACATCCTGCAAACTCGGACAGCCAAGCGCACGGCGCCTGCTGCGGTTCGTATTGCGGTTGAACTGGTCGAGGAGGGCGTGCTCTCCAAGGCGGACGCCCTTGGCCGGATCCCGGCGAGCGATATCACCCAGGTGTTGATGCCTCGTTTCGACCAGGAAGCGAAGGCGAAGGCCGCGAAGACCGCGCTGCTCGCAGTGGGCGTGGGCGGGTCACCTGGCGCGGCCTCTGGCGTCGTGGTGATGGATCCCGATCGGGCAGTGACCCTATCGGAGTCTGGCACCAAGATCATCCTTGTCCGCCCCGAGACCAGCCCGGACGATGTCCACGGCATCATCAAGGCGGAGGGCGTGCTCACCGCTCGTGGCGGCATGACCAGCCATGCGGCGGTGGTTACTCGCGGACTGGGCAAGCCCTGTGTCGTGGGCTGTGAAGAGTTGCACTTCGACATGGCTGCCCGCAAGGCCACCGCTCGAGGGAAGACGATCTCAGAAGGCGACACGATCAGTATCGACGGCGCCACTGGTGAGGTGTTCATCGGCGAGCTTCCTCACGTGGAACCGAAGGCCGACGAGTTGGCGGAGTTGAACACACTGCTGGGCTGGGCCGATGAGGTGCGAACCCTCCAAGTCTGGGCCAATGCAGATACTCCAGAAGACGCGTTGCGCGCCCGGCAGAACGGCGCTGAGGGCATCGGGCTCTGTCGCACAGAGCACATGTTCTTCGCAGCGGAGCGGATACACCACATCCAATCTCTGCTTGCCGTAGGGCCTGAGGCGTCAAGACTGATCCGCCAGGCGGACGAGATCGCGCTGGCTTTGGCTAGCGCACCGGCTTCTGAGCGCGTATCACTCGGCGAGAAGCTCGCAGAGGCGCAGCGTACGGTTGAGTCGTCGGAGGCAGTGGCACAGTTCCACGCTGAATTGGCGAACCTTGAAGAGTTCCAGATGGCCGATTTCTACGGCATCTTGAAGGTGATGGACGGGCGCCCGACGGTTATCCGTCTGCTGGACGCACCTCTGCACGAGTTCCTACCGAACTACGAAGAGTTGATCACTGAGCTCATCGATCTGCGAGCCGCTGGCAAGACCAACGAGATCTCAGAGCGCGAGCACATGCTGGACTTAGTTGAGATTCTGCGGGAGTCCAACCCCATGTTGGGACACCGCGGCTGCCGCGTTGGCCTGACGATGCCTGAGATCTACGAGATGCAGGTTCGAGCCATCGTGAGAGCGGCCTGCCGACTCACCAGCGAGGGCGGCGCGATCTACCCCGAGATCATGATTCCGATCGTTTCTCACGTGAACGAACTCAAGTGGCTCCGCCCACGGCTTCGCGAGGTGGCGCACACGACCCGCGATGCGCTCGGCGTTGAGATGACCTATAAGTTCGGGACGATGATCGAGGTGCCCCGGGCAGCTCTGACAGCAGGCGAGATTGCCGAGAACACCGAGTTTTTCAGCTTCGGATCCAACGATCTGACTCAGATGACCTTCGGCTACAGTCGGGATGATGCTGAAGGCAAGTTCCTCAACCACTACGTGGAGCAGGAGATCCTCCCCTGGAATCCCTTCACGAGCATCGACACCGCGGGCGTCGGGCGCCTCATGCGCCTCGCCGTTGAAGAGGGTAGGGCGGTCAACCCCGATCTCCCCATAGGCATCTGTGGCGAACATGGCGGCGACCCCAAGAGCGTGGCCTTCTGCCACGAGATCGGGCTCAACTACGTTAGCGCTTCGCCCTACCGCGTCCCTGTCGCCCGTTTGGCGGCCGCCCAAAGCGCGCTGGGACATCTCAAGTCCAACGCGTAGTCGCCCGCAGACACCGCACGGACGAGTGATCAAGGGCGTTCGACCACGTTCCATGGAGAGGATGCGCGATGGCGATGAGCGGTAACGACGAAGCTCGGCAGTACGTTCTCCGCATGGCCAAAGAGAACGACGTCAAGTTCATCCGCCTCTGGTTCACGGACATCCTAGGCAATCTCAAGGGATTCGCCATCACAGACGCAGAGCTCGAGGACGCGCTTGAGGTCGGCATGGCGTTCGATGGCTCGACCGTCGAAGGCTTCGCTCGTCACAACGAGGCCGACATGGTGGCCATGCCGGATCCCACGACCTTTTCCGTCTTGCCGTGGCGCCCACGCCAGAACGCGGTTGCTCGCATGTTCTGCGACGTGCTGCGCCCGGATGGGTCGTCGTTCGAGGGCGATTCGCGATTGGTTCTGAAGCGCGCCCTCGAAAAGGCTGCGGCACTGGGCTTTGCGTTCCAGGTGGGCCCGGAGATGGAGCACTTCTACTTCAAGAGTTCAACGAGCGCTGAGCCGCTGGACGTGGGTGGGTACTTCGACCTCACCTCCTCGCTGGACGCCGGGGCGGATCTCCGGCGCGAAACGGTGCTGTTGCTGGAGCAGATGGGCATCCCCGTTGAGTACAGCCACCACGAGGTTGCTCACAGTCAGCACGAGATCGACCTGCGCCACACCGATGCGCTCACGATGGCAGATGCGGTGATGACCTACCGGCAGGTCGTCAAAGAGGTGGCTGAGAGTCACGGCGTTTTCGCGAGCTTCATGCCCAAGCCCCTGCAAGACCAGAACGGCTCTGGCATGCACGTGCACATGTCACTCTCGCGAGGCGAAGAGAACGCGTTCTATGAAGCGGATAGTCCCTTCAAGTTGTCTGAAACCGCACAGCAGTTCATCGCGGGCCTGCTCCGGCATGCCCCCGAGATTGCGTGCGTCTGTAATCAGTGGGTGAACTCCTACAAGCGGCTTGTGCCTGGCTTCGAAGCGCCTGCCTACACATCATGGGCTGGCGTGAATCGTTCTGACCTGATCCGTGTGCCGTCGTATCGGCCGGGGAGAGAAGCGTCGGTTCGTATCGAGTTCAGGCAGCCGGACCCGGCATGCAATCCGTATCTAACCTTTGCCGCGATACTGACCGCTGGTCTAAAGGGCATCGAAGAAGGTTACGAGCCCGTTGCCCCCAGCGAATCCGACGTGGCACGCATGACCGATGACGAGCGTACTGCGCAAGGGATCACTGCATTGCCTCGGACTCTCGATGAAGCTCTCGCGCTGGCCGAGCAGAGCGAGGTGCTCCGCGAGGCCCTTGGCGAGCACACCTACCTGAGCCTGTTGCAGAACAAGCGCATTGAAGTGGACCGCTTCCAGGCCGCCGTGACGGATTATGAGCTGTCCCGCTACTTCCCCAACCTCTAGGTTCGGCCGCTACGAGTTCAACCCGCATTCCACGTATAGGTACGATTCCTCGTTTGCCCCTGCGCGACGAGCAGCCTCCGTTGGACGAGGTCCGCAAGATCCCGGGTAGCCGTCAGCTCCTTGACGTCTGCGATCTCCATGTACTCCCGACGCGTGAGGATTCGCGCTCGCGAAGCGAACGCAAGCGCGTCTATCTGCCGTTGTTTCAGTCCGAGGTTTCTGACCTGGGCCTGAAATTTCGCCATGGTTCGGTGCCAATCGGTCAGTTCATGCTCCAGCAGGTCTGTCGCGGTTTTCACTCCACGGACGAAGAACTCCAACCAAGGCGTCGCGTCGTAGGTGTTGGAGAACGCGCTACCCAGCGTTTGCTCGATTGCGGCGACATAGCCATCCCGGTTTGCGGCAAAGACTGAGTCGAGCGACAGCAGGTTCTTGCAGCTGATCGGCGAGCGCTGGATGATTAGCGCGGCCAACCCTCGGGCTGTTCGCCCGTTGCCATCCCAAAAGGGATGGACTGCGACCAGATGCAGGTGGGCCAATCCTGCGAGAATCACGGGGTTCACACTGTTGTCCGGCTCCCGCAGCCAAAGACCGAAACCACGCATGAGCGAAGGTACGTCGCCTTGGTTCGGCGGCATGAAGTCGTTGATCGTGTTCTGGCCACGCCGGTATGCACCGGGCGTCAGTACATCCGCCGCTCCCAGCAGGAACTGCCGGTTCATCTCACGGATCGCCAGTTCGTCGATGGGGACATCATCTTGGCTACTGAGGTAGTCGATGAATCCGTATGCTCGCAAGGCGTTGATGTTCGCTTGCTCAGCTTCGGTTTCGCCGATGCCTGCACCCTTCGCCTGCAGGGCAGCGACTTCCCGTTCGGGCAGCCCTACTCCTTCGATCGCCGTCGTTCCCGCCGCGCGTTTCACGGCGACCTCGCGTTGGATCCAGGCTTCATGCTTCGGCATCAGGAGCATGTGCTCGATGAGCCAGGCCGTGCGCTCGATGGCGGCGATGCCAGAGAGAAGCCGGGGAGTCAGGGTGAATTGAGGCGCGTAGATACTATGCATAGCACCAATAATGGTAGTATTGATAGTATCGTTCCGTCAATTCGTATCAACCGGTGGCCGCTAGCTCGTTGCCACCTGCACGGCCTTGCCGGTTGCCGACGATTCGCGCACCGCGTCCAGCATGGCCTGCACCGCGAAGCCGTCCGCGAAGTTGGGCGTAAAGGACGTTCCCTCTTTGAGGCCGCGATCGAAATCGCGCACGAGCCGGCGGAACGCCGGGATGCGGCGGTCCGTGTCGTCGGGAAACGGGTCGAACTCGGCGGGCCGGGGCAGGGGGGCGACCTCCTCGCCGACCTTTGCGCCGTGTACGACCTCCGCTGATGTGGGGTTCACGCCAGCCTGGGGCAGCACGAGAACCCCCTCGGTGCCCTCGATGATCGTGCGTGCGCCGAGCATCACAGGCGATGCGGCGGTGTAGGCGAACGACCCGATCGCGCCATTGGCGAACTTCAGGTTGATCACGAACGAGTCGTCGCCGTCCGCGAGGACGACATTGCCGGAGCCGTCTGTGCGCTCCGGCTTGAGCGTGGCGATCGAGGCGGAGATTTCAGTGATGTCGCCGACCCACCAGCGGATGCTATCCAGGAAGTGAGAGCCGATCGCTCCCAGCGCACCGCCACCGCTCTCAAGTCCCGCCTGCCACGTCATGGGGGATGGCCCCCCACGGTTGAGGGCGAAATTGGCTTGCCCGTAGACCGTTCGTGGTTCGCCGACGTAGCCCTGCTCCATGAGCGAGCGAGCCTGGAGGCGTTGTGGCGTGTAGCGGAACTCGTGGGCAACCATCGCCGTGACGTTGGATGCGGCGGCCGCATCGCGCATGGCTCGGGCTTCACCGATGTTCATGGCAAACGGCTTCTCGCAGATGACGTGCTTGCCTGCGGCGATGGCCGCCAGCGTGGGCTCGGCGTGCGATACGGGAGGCGTGACGATCGCCACGATGTCTACCTGGTCACTGGCGATCAGCTCACGGTAGTCAGTGAAAACGTTCGGGATCTCCAGGTCCTTGGCAGCCTGGTTCACCGTCTCGGGCGTTCGCGCGCAGATCGCGGTGACCTCGAAGCCTTCCGCGCGATAGGCGGGGATGTGTACCGCGACACCAAATCCCACACCGATGACACCTATGCGCCGTCCACTTCTTGCCCCGTTCGTTGCCATAGCGAATCCCCCTTGGTTAGTCGGCGCGCATTCTAGCGGTTCGCTACTTGAGGGACGAGAAGCGGTGACTCGCGCTACAGTGGAGGGGTGGAACAGGACAGCACAAAGCAGAAGCTTGCCCGTGGCGCGTGGTCGTCGCAGGCTGGATTCATCGCCGCGTCGGTCGGCTCAGCGGTGGGCCTTGGAAACGTCTGGCGCTTCCCCTACGTCGCGGGAGAGAACGGTGGGGGCGCGTTCGTGCTTGCCTACCTGATCTCAGTCGCCTTGCTCGGCGTCCCGCTGATGATGTTTGAGTTCGCTGCTGGCCGTCGCCATGCAGGTGGGGTCTTTGGCGTGTTCAGTGCGATCGCCCCTCGTGCCAAGTACGCCGGGGCAGGTATCGCGGTGATTGCCTTCCTCATCCTGAGCTACTACGCAGTGGTCGCGGGGTGGACGTTGGGCCATGCGGGCATCATGGGCCTAGGGATCGAGCCGGATTTTGAGGTGTTCTCCGATTCGTGGGCCTCGCTCGCCCTGTTCGGCGTATCGGTGGCGCTCATGGGAGCGATCGTTCTTAGAGGTGTCCAGGGCGGTATAGAGGTGGCATCACGGACGTTGTTGCCGTTCCTGACGCTGGCGTTGCTGGCTATCGCAATCTACTCGCTGACGCTGGACGGGCGTGAGCGAGCGCTGGAATTCCTATTCGAGCCTCGGTTCGAGGCGCTGCGGGAGCCACGTGTTTGGGCCAATGCGATGGGGCAGGCGATGTTCTCTTTGAGCGTTGGCACTGGCGTGTTGGTTACGTATGGGGGCTACATGCGCTCCCAGACCGGCGTCCGGGATTCGACAGCGCTGATCGCCGGTGCGGATACGGTTATTGCGATGGTCGCCGGAATCGCGATATTCCCCATCGTATTTACGTTCGCGGTGGCTCCTGCTTCGGGGCCAGAGCTGGCGTTCGACGCGATGCCACTCCTGTTTGAGCAGCTAGCAGGGGGCCGTTTGGTGGGGACCGCTTTCTATCTGCTTTTGTTCTTCGCGGCGCTCACCTCGATGATCGCGATGATGGAAGGTGCGGCAGGCTCGCTGGCGGATGCCCTGCGTTGGACGCGTACCAGAGCCGTCTGGACGCTACTGCCTTTGCTGCTGCTCACCGGATCGCTGAGTGCACTCAGTTACTCACCGGTGCACCTCACGGTGTTCGGCGAGCCAGTGCTGGATCGGATGGATTCGGTGTTCGGCACGTTCGGCCTCCTGTTGAGTGCGCTCGCAACGTCTATCGTCATCTTCTGGGTCGGAAAGCCTCAAGCGATCGCTGATGAGATAGGTCCGGGCGCGCGAGGATTCGCGGGTAAAGCGGTGATCTTCGTGGGGCGCTACCTGGTCACAGGTGCGATCACTGCCACGCTGCTGGCGAACGTGTTGGACGCTATCTGACGGGCGCCTGAGGTTTGACAGTCGCTACGTACGGTGTGGATAATGACTAGGTAGTTATATTGGCAGTGACGGGGAGTAGTACACCGTCAAGCGGGGCCACAGAGAGCCGGGATTGGTGAGATCCGGCGCCAGCGCGAAGGTCGAATGGACCCCTGAGCCGTGGCCCGATTCCTTTTTCCGATCCCTCCCTTGGGACTGGATGAGGAGGTAGGCGCCGCCGGGCCCGTCCCGATACAGACGGACGGCATAACCCCTGACCAGTCAGGGCCGTGCCGATGAAGGTCTTTCCCGTAATGGAAGGATGAATCTGGGTGGCACCACGGTAATACCGTCCCTTTTGTTGGGACGGTTTTTTTATTGCCCGCGACCTAGCGCCAACCAAAGGCGACTAAGCCGAAAATAGAGGGGTTTGGTGTGACGTACTACCCGACGATAGAAGCATTCCGAGAGTTGGCGAAGGGGCCCGGGAACCTGATCCCCGTGTACCGCGAGGTCGTCGCAGACCTTGAAACGCCGGTCTCGGCCTACCTGAAGATCGCCCGCGAGCCGCACTCGTTCTTGTTGGAGAGCGTCGAGGGTGGCGAACGCCTCGCGCGCTACAGCTTCATGGGCACCGAACCCTACAAAGTCGTGCGCACGGGGTCAGGCCAGCCCGACGGCGAGCAGGACCCGCTCACCCCCGTACAAGAAGAGCTTGATCGCTTTATTCCCGTGGAGGTGCAAGGCCTGCCTCGGTTCGTTGGCGGGGCAGTCGGCTTCCTGGCCTACGAAACCGTCCACTATTTCGAGCCTCGGGTGCCCGTCGCGGGCAAAGACCCCCACGGACTGCCAGAAGCGTTATTCATGTTCACCGACGCGATGTTGGTGTTCGACCACGTGCGCCACCGCATCCAGATCGTCGCCCACGCGTTCGTCGAAGAGGGTGCTGACGTCGATGCCGCATACGAGAAGGCCACCTCACGCATAGATGAGCTCGCTGACCGGCTCGCCCAGCCCCTGACGGGCGCCAGCAAGCTCGTGGAGGCCAAGGACGATAGCTCGTCGCGGATCGGCGGCCAGGTGACCGCAGAGGCTGGCTCTAACAAGAGTGTCGCGGAATACCACGCTATGGTGAGGCGGTCGCAGGAGTACATCGTTGCCGGCGACATCATCCAGGTGGTGCCGTCCCAGCGGTTGGAGGTACCGGTTGAGTCGGACGCCTTTGATCTCTATCGCTCGCTACGCGCGGTGAACCCATCGCCGTACATGTACTTCCTGCACCTCGACGACTTCGACATCGTTGGGGCTTCCCCCGAGATGCTCGTGCGCGTGGAGGATGGCTCGGTCGACACGCATCCGATCGCAGGCACGCGCCGCCGAGGTATCGACGCCGCTGAGGACAAAGCGCTGGAAGAGGAGCTCAAGGCGGACGAAAAAGAGCGCGCCGAGCACATCATGCTGTTGGATCTCGGTCGCAACGACATCGGTCGCGTCAGCAAGCCTGGCAGCGTGCGAGTACCGCAGATGCTGGAGGTGGAGCGCTATTCCCACGTCATGCACCTTGTCTCGCACGTGAGCGGCGACCTTCGCGACGACATGACCTGCTTTGACGCGCTGCGGGCCTGCTTCCCGGCGGGCACCGTATCCGGTGCACCCAAGATCAGGGCGATGGAGATCATCGCCGAGCTTGAAGGTGAACGGCGTGGCTCATACGCCGGGGCTGTGGGTTACTTTAGTTTCTCGGGGAATATGGACACTGCGATAGCAATCCGAACCATGGTCGTCAAGGACGGAATAGCCTACCTGCAGGCGGGTGGTGGTGTGGTGTTCGACAGCGAACCCGAGTTCGAGCGCCTGGAGTCCTTGCAAAAAGCGGGCGCGCTGTTGCGGGCGATCGAAGAAGCTGAACGTGGGCGCGCGTAGAGCCCACGCGGAATAGAATCACGGAGAGACCCCGATGTTATTGCTCATCGACAATTACGACAGCTTCACCTACAACCTCTACCAGTTCCTCTGTGAGTTGGGCCAGGAGGTTGAGGTTGTGCGTAACGACAAGGTAACGCTCGACGAGATCGCAGCGTGGGCGCCAGAGCGTATCGTCATCTCCCCAGGCCCCTGCACGCCTAACGAGGCTGGCATCTCCACCGATGTCGTGCGTCGTTTCGGGGCGTCCGTTCCGCTGCTGGGCGTATGCCTGGGGCACCAATGCATCGGCGTTGCTTACGGCGCGACCGTGGATGTGGCCGGCGAGATCATGCATGGCAAGACCAGCTTGATCCACCACGATGGCCTGGGGGTCTTCGCTGGCCTCAAGAACCCCCTACAGGGGATCCGCTATCACTCGCTAACCATCCTGCCGGAAACGGTCCCCGACGTGTTGGAGGTGACGGCGCGCACGGATAACGGCATCATCATGGGTGTGCGTCACACGTCGCACCCGGTTGAAGGCATCCAGTTCCACCCCGAGTCGATCATGACCGAGCAGGGGCACGAGCTTCTGCAGAATTTCCTGAACGTACCGGCACACTCCCAGAAAGAGGCTGTCTAGCATGCAACAGACAATCGTTTCCGATCTCTCCACCGTCGTCGACCGCACGTACGCCGTCGATGACCCAGCCGCTCTCTACTCGCGTGCGGAGGCTCTCCTCGTGGCGCGAGGATTCGCGGTGCAGCAGGTCGAGCCGCCGTTGGACGGCATGGCTGGCGCCGACTTCAAGGCGGGCCTCCGCGGCGAGCGCGACGTGGTGCTTGATGCCATGCGGCGGATGATTGGCAAGTGGCTGGTGATCGGTGGCGTGGTGATGACGGTTCTCACGCTCTGGGTGATGGTCTCGGGTGAGCAGCGCTACTGGGTGTTCGACTGGCTGCTGACTGTTGAGGTACTCATGGGTGGCTTCGGGCTCATGCAGCTACGCAACCCACCGGATCGTCGTCGCACGGTCGTTGAGATCGCGATGGAGGGGCAGCCAGGCCCAGCGGGTGGGCTGCGCGTTGCTGTGCAGGAGGGCGTTGGCAAGGTTGAAGACGACGTCCTCTTCGGTTGGTTGTCGGACGAGGCGATCGGTGTGAACGCAGATGAGATCGACGCCCTGGTCGCAGGCACCAGGCAAGGTGAGGCGAGCGCATGATTCAGGAAGCATTACAGAAACTTACGGCGGGCTCGTCGCTTAGCGTCGAGGACTCCATGGCGGTCGCCGAGGAGATCATGACGGGTGAGGCGACGCCTGCGCAGATCGCGGGTTTCCTCGTGGCCCTGCGGATGAAGGGCGAAACCGTTGACGAGATCACCGGCATGGCGAAGGTCATGCGTGAGAAGTCGCTGCACGTGAACACCGATGGCGAAGTGCTAGATGTCGTGGGCACCGGTGGCGATGGCAGCAACACGTTCAACATCTCCACCGCTGCGCTGCTGGTCAGCGCTGCTGCTGGTGTCCCGGTCGCCAAGCATGGCAATCGTGCAGCGTCGAGCAAGTCAGGGGCCGCGGACATCCTTGAGGCCAACGGCGTGAAGCTTGAGTTGTCGCCAGATTCCGTCCGCAGATGCATTGACGAGTTGAACGTAGGCTTCATGTTTGCGCCTGCGTTCCACCCTGCTATGCGTTTCGCTGGTCCCGTCCGTCGCGAGCTTGGGTTACGCACCGTGTTCAACATCCTCGGCCCGCTGACCAACCCCGCCGGCGCTGGCTACCAGCTACTCGGCGTTGGCTTCGAAGGCTACGCCGAGTTGATGGCGAACGTGCTCGCGAGCCTGGGTACCAAGCACTCCTGGGTCGTGCGCGGCGACGATGGGCTCGATGAACTGACGACGACTACCACGACGCAGGTCTACGAGGTCACGGGCGGTCGCGTTCGGCACTTCGAGGTGAGCCCCGAAGACGCAGGGCTGGGGCGTGTCGACCTCAGTGAGCTCCAGGCAACCGATTCTTCAGCGATCACCGCGCTGTTCCACCAGTCGCTCAGTCCTGGCGCTAGCGCTGCCAAGGACATCGTGATGCTCAACGCTGCTGCGTCCATGGTTGTCGTTGGGCGCGCCGCTGACCTGAGGGCAGGCGTGGCTTTGGCGCGCGAGACCATCGACAGCGGCGAACCGCTGGAGAAGCTTCAGGCGCTGGCCAAGCTTAGCCAGACGCTGGAGTAGAGATGAGCAGCACGGGCACCATACTGGACGAGATCATTGAGGCGAAGCGGGTCGAACTCGCGCGCCACAAAGCAGCGCTTCCCCAGGCCGAGATAGAACAACAGGTGAAGACGGCCCCGTTTCCGCTGAACCTGTCCGGAGCGCTGTGGGGTGACAAGGTTCGCCTCATCGCAGAGTGCAAGAAAGCATCGCCGTCCAAAGGCCTGCTTGCTCCTAACTATGACCCGGTCGCCATGGCAACGACCTATGCAGAGAATGGCGCGGCAGCCATCTCCGTGTTGACGGAGGCGGACTACTTCCAGGGCAGCTTGGAGCACCTGCGTGCGGTGAAGGCCGCAGTGGGCCCGCTGGGAGTGCCGGTTCTCCGTAAAGATTTCCTGTTCGACCCGTACCACCTCTACGAGGCGCGGGCGAACGGCGCGGATGCCGCCCTGCTGATAGTGGCAGCGCTGGAAGAATCCGAGCTTCGCGAGATGCTGGCGGTCGCCCAAAGCATATGGCTGCAAGCGTTGGTAGAGGTGCACAGCGAGGAAGAACTGGAGACGGCGCTCCGTTGCGGGGCGGAGATCATCGGGATTAACCATCGCGATCTCAAAACGTTCAAGGTGGACACGTCGCTGTCGCTCAAGCTGCGACCGTTGATACCCGCTGGGCGGCTCATCGTGGCTGAGAGCGGCATGTCGAGCGCTGCTGATGTGCTGCCGCTGAAGCAAGCCGGAGTCAACGCTATCCTGGTAGGCGAGGCCGTGATGACGGCCGCCGACCCGGGAGCGAAGGTTAGGGAATTGGCGTCGGTCTAGCTGCCGCCATGCGAGACAAATGACACACGTAAAGATCTGTGGATTCCAAACTGCCGGAGCTGCCATCGCGGCTGTGGACGCTGGCGCCGACGCCATCGGGCTCGTGTTCGTGCCGTCCGCCCGGCGTCGCCTGAACATGACCAAGGCCAGCACGCTTCTTGCTGAGATCCGCGAGCATTACGGCGATGCGCATCCCGAGATCGTGGGTCTCTTCGCCGACCAGCCCGTGGAGGACGTTAAAGAGCACATCGAGAAGCTCGGGCTAGATTCCGTCCAGCTCTGTGGAGCGGAGGACGTTGGCTACGCGAAAAAGCTCGGAGTGCAGGTTTACAAGGTCATCGGGATCGACCCGTCGATCCCGATCTCCGCGCAGATGCCACGCATCATGGTGCTGCAGCATCGCCACCAGCTTGCAGGCCACAAGATAGTCATCGACACCAAGGTTGCTGGCGAGTACGGCGGCACCGGGCAAACGTTCGACTGGGCGATCGCGGCTGAACTCGCACGTGGACTCGATTTCAGCCTCGCGGGCGGCCTAACGCCGGATAACGTCGGTGACGCGGTTGCTCACGTGAAGCCTTGGGGCGTTGACACCTCTAGCGGCGTGGAGAGTAACGGCGAAAAGGACCTCGACAAGATCACAGCTTTCGTCGAGGCGATCCGTGCCGTTGATCGGGCGCCCAAAACAGGATTGCTGAACAGCTTGTCGATTTCAAGAATCACAGGCGTACCGCTCGCTAGCAGGTTTTCCGGCTTCGTTGGCAAGCTTACGGCCCTAAGGATCCCCGGCCTCAATTTCCTCAATCGGAAGGGCAAGTAATGACCAGTATGGACACAGGCCTTCCCGACGCCCATGGACGTTTCGGCCCCTATGGTGGGCAGTTCGTCCCAGAGACACTGATGGTGGCGCTCCAGGAGCTCATCAGAGAGTACGAGATCGCCAAAGCCGACCCGGAGTTCCAGGCGGAGCTCGCGAAGCTGCTCAAGGACTACGTGGGACGCCCCACGCCTCTGTACTTCGCCAAGCGGCTCACCGAAAAGGGGGGCGGCGCGCAGATCTACCTCAAGCGTGAGGACCTAGCGCACACCGGCGCGCACAAGATCAACAACGCCATGGGCCAAGTACTCGTGGCCAAGCGTATGGGCAAGCAGCGGATCGTCGCTGAGACGGGTGCGGGCCAGCACGGCGTGGCCGTGGCAACCGTCTGCGCGATGTTGGGCATGGAGTGCATCGTCTACATGGGCACCGAGGACATGCGGCGCCAGGAGCCCAACGTGTTCCGAATGCGCATGCTCGGTGCTGAGGTTCGTGGCGTCACCGCAGGCTCACGCACGCTCAAGGAGGCCGTCAGCGAGACGATCCGCGATTGGGTAACGAACGTTGAGGGCACGCACTACATCATCGGTAGCGCCGTTGGCCCTCACCCGTACCCCATGATGGTTCGTGATTTCCAGACCGTGATCGGTTCGGAGTCCAAGGTGCAGATGCTGGAAGCAACGGGTCGGCTCCCCGATTACGCGGTCGCATGTGTCGGTGGTGGTTCCAATTCCATCGGCATGTTCTACCCATTCATCAACGATGCCAGCGTGCGCCTTATAGGCGTTGAGGCGGGCGGCGAGGGTGTGGAGACTGGTCGCCATGCTGCCAGCGTTGGCGGCGGTCGCCCTGGCGTCCTGCACGGCACGATGTCCTACATAAACCAGGACGAGGACGGGCAGATCATCGAGACGCACAGCATCTCGGCTGGGCTGGATTACCCTGGCGTAGGCCCAGAGCACGCCTGGCTCCGAGAGACCGAGCGCGCCCAATACGTCAACGTCACAGACGACGACGCGGTGGCCGCGTTCAAGATGACCAGCCTGCTCGAGGGCATCATCCCTGCGCTTGAATCGTCCCACGCGATCGCCTACACCGTGAACACGCTCGCCCCCAGCCTGACGCCCGAGGAAACCATCGTGGTTTGCCTCAGCGGGCGTGGCGACAAGGACATGGGGACGGTGATGGACTTGGAGTCGTCGTAACTTAGCGTTGACACCCCGTCCTGGGCACTGGAAGATAGGCGTGGATTCTGAAATAATCACCCCGGCGAATCGCTCGCCGGTTCCTGCTGCGGAGCGTGCCACACGGCGTTCCGAAGCCAAGTTTTCGAGGGGTTAGATGCCTGTAGAGGGATATGCCGTCAACTGGGCGGCCGTCGTCATTGCCGCTGCCGTCGGGGTTGCTGGCATGGGTGCGATGCTGCTGGGTTCGTTCCTGCTGGCGCCACGGCGTCCGTCAGAGGCGAAAGCTATCGCCTACGAATCGGGCATCAAGCCGACCCCTCTCGCGTGGACGCAGTTCACCGTTCGTTACTACATCTTCGCTATCCTCTTTCTGATCTTTGACGTGGAAGCCGTGTTCCTGTTCCCGTGGGCATTGGTGTTCCTAGACACAGCGACATACGTGTTCTACGCGATGATCATGTTCATCGGAATCCTGCTCTTCGGCGTGGCGTATGCGTGGCGTAAAGGGGTACTCGAGTGGCGGTAGAAGGCAACAACGATTCCCAGAGTTTGCCCCTATTCGTTCCCCAGAAATGGGATCGCGAGAAGGGTGGGCACTTCTTCCACACGGACGAAGGCGGCGACGTATCGCTAGGCAAGGGCAACCACCCTGCGCCTAATCGCATACCTAGCGCGGTTCCTGGCGTCATTACCGGCAAGCTGGACGACCTGATCGCCATGGGCCGTAGCAATTCGCTCTGGACGCTCACGTTCGGACTGGCCTGTTGTGCGATCGAGATGATCTCGACCCACATGGCGCACCATGATTTCGACCGCTTCGGCATCGTGACCTGGCCTTCGCCTCGGCAGGCGGATGTCATGATCATCGCGGGTACCGTTGTGAAGAAGATGGCGGATCCCATCCGGCTCCTCTACGAGCAGATGCCCGACCCCAAGTGGGTGATCGCGATGGGCACATGCGCCACGAGTGGCGGCCCGTACTACAAGTCCTACAGCGTAGTCATGGGCGTGGATCACATCATCCCCGTGGACATCTACGTCCCCGGCTGTCCCCCTCGCCCCGAGGCGCTGATGGACGCTTTCATGAAGCTTCAGTCCAAGATTAAGAGCGACGCCAAGAACGGGCAGATCGACGACTTGTCGGGTGAGCAAAGCATTGCCCCGGTGGCTGTTGCCGATGCCGCCCCTGTCATCGATGCCGTTCCTGCTGAAGTCCCCGCTGAGGAAACGGCCGGATGACCGAACAGGACCCGAAAGCAGCCGCAGAGGCGCCCAAAGAGGCCGCCGCACCGGCAGAGAAGCCCGCGCGCCATGGCCCGCCCATCGTTATCGCCGAAGAGGTGCTCAACGAGCGTGGTGAGCAGACGGCTGCGCAGCTGGCCAGCACGCTGGGAACGCTTGTCTTAGATTCCGCAGGTCGCGAGGACAATCCTTGGGTTCGCGTGGACGCCAAAGAGCTGCACGCGGCTGCGAAGAAATGCCGCGACGGCGAGATGGGCATGGACATGCTCAACCTCATGCTCGCGGTGGACTGGGTCGACCGCATCCAGATGATTTACGTGCTCTACTCAACAACCAACAATCGCAAGGTGATCCTCAAGGCAGACCTGCCCGCAGAATCGCCAGCGATCGACTCACTGACAGATCTCTGGGAAGCCGCTACTTGGTATGAACGCGAGACCCACGATCTGTTCGGTGTCGACTTCCCAGGCAACTCCGACATGTCGCCGTTGCTCCTGTACGAAGGCTTTGAAGGCCACCCTGGCTTGAAGAGCTATCCCCTCAACGACTACGAAGAGTGGTAGGCCCTATGACCACCGAACCACAATTCGAAACCGTCGACATGATGTTGAACATGGGGCCGCAGCACCCTGCGACCCACGGTGTGTTCCGCATGGTGCTGAAGGTTGATGGCGAAAAAGTCATCGATGTCATCCCGCACATCGGCTACCTGCACCGTGGCACTGAGCGGCTCGCAGAGGTTGAGACCTATGGTCAGGTGATCACGCTTTTTGACCGCGTGGACTACATCGCCAACCTCAACAACGAACTCGCGTTCGTGCGTGCCGGCGAGCAGATCATGGAAGTCGAGGCTCCTGAGCGAGCCCAGTACATCCGGGTCATCCTCGCTGAGCTCAACCGCGTCGCGAGCCATCTGCTGTTCATCGGTACCTACGCCATCGACCTTGGCGCCATGACGCCGGTCATGTACGGCTTCCGTGAGCGCGAGCGTATCCAGAACCTGTTCGAGCACGTCACTGGCGCTCGCATGATGCACAACTACATGCGCATCGGCGGCGTGAAGGCGGACGTCCCGGACGATTTCGTTCCGTGGGTGCGTCAGCTTATCGGCGAGGTTCGTAAGGGTGTTGAGGAGTGCGACAAGCTCTTGAGCACCAACGAAGTATTCCTCGGTCGCACCCGTGGTGTGGGCGTGATTGACGGCCCCACTGCCATCTCGTGTGGGCTGTCGGGCCCATCGCTCCGTGGAAGTGGCGTGCCCTATGACGTGCGCAAAGACGACCCCTACGAGATTTACCCGTACCTCAACTACAAGGTGCCGGTGGGTGAGAACGGTGACTGCTGGGACCGCTACTACCTGCGCATGCTCGAGTGCTATGAATCCTTGAGCATGATCGAGCAGTGCTTGGATCAATTCCCTGAAGGGCCGATCATGGCCGCCGGACGACGTATCGCTCGTCCTCCGGCGGGCGAAGTGTTCTCGCACTCAGAGAACCCCCGGGGCGACCTAGGCGTGTACCTGGTAAGCGACGGTACGGACAAGCCGTACCGCGTGAAGATCCGACCGCCGTCCTTCTGCAACCTCGTTGGCTTGGCCACGATGACTAGGGGTTCCTACATCGCGGATGCCGTGGCCATTCTCGGCTCGCTGGACATCGTGTTGGGTGAGGTGGATCGTTGAACGTCACCCTCTCTGACGCGATCACACTTAGCGTCCAACTGTTCGCGCTGTTCAACGTCGCAGCGCTAGCTGCTGTTTCGCTGGTCTGGCTTGAACGCCGGTTCCTCGGTCGCCTTCAAGGCAGGCCTGGACCGAATCGTGTGGGTCCGCTTGGCCTGCTACAGCCCATCGCAGATGCCATCAAGCTGATGTCCAAAGAGGACGTGGCCCCAGGTAGTTCGCAACGCTTGTTGTTCTACGCATCGCCGATCCTTGTGTTCGTGCCCGCGTTTGTCGTGTGGCTTACGTTCCCACTGGCGCGCGACGTGGTTGTGCGCAACATGGATATGGGCCTGTTTTTCTTCGTTGCGATATCGGTGCTCAGCATCGTGGGCCTGGTGCTCGCGGGCTGGAGCTCCAACTCCAAGTACGCCATCCTTGGTGGCTTCCGCGCCGCTGCGCAGTTGGTGAGCTACGAGATACCGATCATCACGATGATCCTGATTATCGGGATGCTTTCGGACTCGCTGGACTTCGTGAAAGTCGTTGACGCGCAAGCGACCATACCGTTCATCGCGGTTGTGCCCTTGGCGTTCGTGATCTTCCTCATCGCGGGCTTGGCTGAGGTTGGTCGTACGCCTTTCGACATCTACTTCGCTGAATCTGAGGTCGTCGGCGGTCCGTTCGTCGAGTACAGCGGCGCGCACTGGGCGATCTTCTTCCTCGCTGAGTACGTCAACACGTTCGTCATCGGCATATTGGGCGCGCTGCTCTTCCTGGGCGGCTGGCGCTGGCCGTTCGGCGCGGACTTGCCCCAGGTCGCTTCCGTGGCGCTCCTGATGGGCAAGGCCTACTTCATCGTTCTCATCATCTTCTGGATACGCGGCACGTACCCACGCATGCGCATCGACCAACTCATGGCGATGGCATGGAAATGGCTCATCCCGCTTTCGTTCGTACTGTTCCTCGCGGCCGCGTTCCAACTCAAGTTCGAGTGGCCTTGGTGGGTGTTGACCATCCTCTCGCTGATTATCCTCGTGGTGCCGGTCATCGTGCAGTCGCGCAAGCAACGCAATCCTGCGTTGGAACTTGCCGCGCGCTACGCGGCGAACGCCATCGTCGTTCAGGCCAAGCCCCGACCAGCACCCGCCGTCGAAGATGCTCCCGTGGTTACTCCGGCGGCAGAAGGGACCAGCGTATGATTTCTGGCCTCAAGGGAATGCTGGTCACCCTGCGGTGGCTCGGCAAGAAGAACATCACCGCGAATTACCCGAAGGAACACCTGCCCGTGCAGGAACGCTTCATGGGCTTCCCAGGCTTGCTTTGGGACGAAACGGCTGAAGAGCCGTTCTGTACCGGCTGCATGGTGTGCGTGCGCGAATGCCCCACCCAATGCATGACCGCGATCATGCACGACAACCCCAAAGCAGTCGAAGGAACGAGCCACCGCCGCAAGATCATCGAGACGTTCGAGATCAACCTGAACCGTTGCATCCTCTGTGGGATCTGCGTGGACGTTTGCAACTTCGACGCCATCGCGATGTCCCACGAGCACGAACTCGCAAGCTTCGCTCGTACAGGCGCCCGTGCTGACTTGGGCTTGCTCCTGGATCTGGGCCGGAAATTCCAAACGGAAGTCTCCTGGGCCCCCAAAGGCGCCGACCGCAACGTCGCCAGCGTAGTTCTCGCCAAGCGCGCCGCCGCTGAAGCAGCCAAGGTTGCCGCCGCTGCAGTTGCCGCCAAGGCTGAAGAAGCTGCTGTGGCTGAGGCCCCGACAGAAGCAACGCCCGCTCCCGAAGCGGCCTCCGCAGAAAAGCCCGCGCCAGAAGCGCCCGTCGCAGAAGCGCCCGTCGCAGAAAAACAAGAAGGGAGCGAGTCCTAACATGGGCCTGGTTCTCTTTTACATCCTCGGTGGCATCACCATCATGGCCGCGCTAGGTGTCGTTACCACGCGCAACATCGTGTACGGCGCACTGTTCCTCCTCGTGTCGCTTATGGGCGTCGCTGGCCTCTTCGTCGTGCTCTTCGCCGAGTTCCTCGCACTCGTCCAGCTGCTCATCTATGGTGGAGCGATCATCATCGTGATCCTCTTCGCCCTCATGCTGACGCGCGAAACTGACTTCTCCATCGCCACTGAACACCGACGCTGGCCCGTGGCCGCCGTCGTCTCACTGGCGCTCTTTGGCCTGCTCGCTAGCTCGGCGATCAACGACTCCAGCCTCTACAACTCCGACCGGCGCTCCGGCATCGGCATAGAAGAGCTTGGCACAGGTCTGTTCGAGAACTGGGCGGTGCCTTTCGAGATCGCCTCGATCGTCTTGCTGGTGGCGCTCATCGGAGCCATCGTCATCGGTCGGTCTGGCGACGAAGAAGACGGGGGGCAAGCATGAGCCTCGAACTCGTCGACTTTCAGATACTCGCCGCTGCGTTGTTTTGCCTAGGGCTCTACGGCGTGCTCGCTCGCAGGAGTGCGGTCATGGTGCTCATGGCGGTCGAGCTTATGCTCAACGCAGTCAACATCAACCTGATAGCGTTCTCCGCCTTCAGGCCCGTCTCCTCCATGATCACCGGCCAGGTGATCGTTATCTTCGTGATCACCGTCGCAGCGGCTGAGGTTGGCCTCGCGCTCGCGGTCATCATGCGCCTGTACCGCCGACGTGGCACCGTGAACGTCGACGAGATCGATCTGATGAAGGGTTAGCTTGGGAATCGAAGAAGCATGGCTTATCCCCTCCTATGGGTTCATCGCCTTCGGCGTCATCGCGCTGTTCGGGCGGTATCTCCCATCGCAGGGTAAGCACCTCTCCATAATCGCCATCGTCGCGGCATTCGTGACGTTTTGGCCGGTATTGTTCGACTTTGTCCGCCTTGGGGTGGGCGAGCATCACGTGCCGCGCGTTTGGTTCTCCGCCGGGGAGTTCAGCGTGGGCTCGGGCATGATCATCGACCCGCTGACCATCGTCATGCTGGCGCTGGTCACGTTCGTGGCATCGCTTGTCCAGATCTACTCGCTTGGGTACATGCGGCACGCCCACAATGGCCACATCGCTGACGACCCGCGTATCGGTTGGTACTTCGCGGTGCACTCGTTGTTCACAGCGGCCATGCTCACGCTGGTTCTAGCCGACAACCTGTTGCTGCTCTACCTTGCGTGGGAGTTGGTGGGGCTCTGCTCTTACCTACTCATCGGTTTCTGGTGGGAACGTAAATCGGCAGTCAATGCCTCCAAGAAGGCTTTCATCACCACCCGCGTGGGTGACGTGGGCCTGCTGATCGGCATCCTGAT
>ERZ890510.474-NODE-474-length-31359-cov-7.031945_pt1 | contig 31359 bp, 24 predicted proteins | sample MGYA00521265_ERZ890510 | MGnify/ENA primary metagenome ERZ890510 (study PRJEB32303, sample SAMEA104408624) | aquatic metagenome | biome: Brackish water; feature: Chemocline; material: water | place: Baltic Sea | collected 2014-10-26T21:54:00 | depth 110 m ... | reverse complement strand
CATACCTTTTGCGCAAGAGGCAGCTAACGCTGCGCAAACTACGTTTGCCTATAGGACAACTTTGAAACAAGCTTGTAGGTCTGCTAACAATATAGCTGAGCTAGATGCGATTGATATTTACACTGGCTGGCCAGAATTCAACTCATAATTTTACTTCAAATTAAAGGTTTGAAATTGGAAAATCGCTAGGAATGTACTCAGACAACTAAGTACGTCTTATATCTAATTCAAAAAAGACGGTACTTTTAACCTACATCAAATGAGAATGAGAACCAGAAGAAGAATCGAGTTCTCATTCTCTCTATTTTTACTTTATAAATTTTGCTTTTTATATAGCACTTCTGTTATAGTGTAATAGACAGATTTGGAGTAAAAATGCCAGAGTACACTCGTAATATACAAGCGTTAAATGAAAATCAAAAAATATGGTTTAAGAATTTAAATCAATGTGCCGTAGACATAATAGAGGGACCAGCAGGCAGCGGTAAAACTTATATAGCAGTTGCTGAGGGTTGTTCTAGGTTAGATAAAAAACTAATTGATAAGATTACTTTTATTAGGCCTTACATTACTACAGAAGATTTTGGGTTCTTACCTGGTACTTTAGAAGAAAAAATGGATCCTTTTATGCAGCCTCTCATAGATGTTGCAGTTCAAAGATTATCTAATAAAAGATATAAAGAATACGTAGTTAACGGACAAATAGAAATAGCTGCTTTAGCCTTTTTACGAGGAAGAGCTGAACCTTTAACTAATGATATCCCTACACCTAACGGTATAAAAAAAATGGGAGACTTAAAAGTAGGGGATAAAGTATTTGGGTCTAATGGTAAAACCATTACTGTTACAGCAATTTATCCACAAGGTAAAAAAAGAGTTGTTACTATACATTTTACTGACGGAACAACCGTTAAATGCTCTGAGGATCATTTGTGGTCTACCAAAACTAGATCAGAGTACAGGCATAAGAAAAATTTTAGTACAAAATCTACTTTAGAAATAATGAACAATATTAAAGTTGGCCGTCAAAATAATCATGAGATACCAATATTGTCTAATCCAGTAGAATTTATAAATGAATTTATTCCTATGGACCCGTACTTACTAGGTAGTTTGCTAGGAGATGGTGGCTTATCAGGAAATTCTATACAATTTACAACTGCAGATATTGAAAGTATAGATTATTTAAGTACTTTAATACCTAAAAATGTATCATTTAAAAAAACTAAATCTGATGATTACTCTTATAGACTAACTTTAGATGATAATAGTCACACTAATCCTTTAATACTTATTCTTAAGGAATTAAATTTATGGGGCACTAAATCTAATACTAAATTTATTCCTAATATTTATAAATTTAATACAAGTAGTGTGAGACTTAGAGTTTTACAAGGACTAGTAGATACTGATGGTTGGGTCGGTAAGCCTAGTGGCCAAAAAACTAGTAGGCAACAGTTTTATAGTGTATCTGAAACATTAGCTAAAGATTTTAAGTGGTTAGTAGAATCTTTGGGCGGTACCGCTACTCATAGAGTAAGAGTATTTAAAGAAAATGATGGTAGTAAAGGGCATAATTTTCCAAGCAATATAATAGACTTTAAATTACCAGAAAATATTAATCCTTCAATACTTAGCAGAAAATCTAGTAAATATAATCCTAGTAGGTTAAAAAGATTTATTGAAAAAATTGAATTTTCAGGAGAAGAAGATTGTCAATGTATTTCTGTAGATGCTATAGATAGTTTGTACCTAACTTCTAACTTTGTAGTAACACATAATACTTTTCATAATTCTTGGGTTATATTTGACGAAGCCCAAAATAGTACTCCAGAACAAATGAAAATGGTCTTAACTAGACTTGGTGATAATACTAAACTTATTATCACAGGAGATTTGTCACAGAGTGACATAGACGGGGAGAATGGATTAAAGTGGGCAGTGAATAAACTAGTTGGTTGCTCCGTAGTTAGTATAGTTAAATTCAATAACACAGACATTGTTAGAAGTAACACTGTTAGAGAAATTATTAACCACTTGGAGAATTAAATGACGGACCAATCGCTAGATACTAGAATTGCCCTTTTAGAGGATCGTGTTAAATTTGCACTGCACCAATTTGGTGGGCTTGATAAATTCTTTACTATTATTAAAGATACTAGTAATTTAGAGCAAAGAGTCGCTTTATTAGAGCAAGAAGTAGAAGTTTTAGAATCTAGAATATCTAATAAAGTAGAAAAAAATGAATTTACTCCAGTTAGGTTATTAGTATTTGGTTTTGCTGCTTTAATATTGGGAGCTGTAATAACTGCTTTCTTAGTTAATACAGGATTGAAGTTTAAATAATGTCAAAAGTTAATTGGCTTATACAAAATATATTCGCGTATGGAGTCTTAAGCATAAGCTGCTTGGTGGTTGCTATTTTATTCTACTGGCAATTTGTCCAAAATGACAACATTTTATCTGATTTAAATAATTCAGTTACAGTTAATAATGGTACTGGAAACACTGTACTTGCTGGTGGTTTAATGATACTAGATAGATCTTTTTGTATTAATAGTAACGAGTATGAAGGTACAGTAACTAGAAGTTTTACTAATCACGTAATTTACCAATTACCAGACACTGGCACTTCTACAAGTGATAGAAGAATAGGATGTAATGAAAAACAATACGTTGTAGAAATACCATCTGCATTGCCTTCTGGTATATATGAATACAAAGTTAGAATAAGCTACCAAATAAACCCATTAAAAACAGTTAATTACTACTTAACTACTGTTCCTATAGTAGTAGAGAATAAAGTATGGGATAAAGTTAAGCAAATAATCAAGGAAGATAAAATATAATATGAATTTACACGCAGAAGAAGTGTCCGACAGGATACCTGAAGCTAAGTATAAGAACAAGTTTTTTAAGTTTAAAATTGAAAAGTTACTTACTAAGTTAAGAAATGATGAAGGCGGCCCCGTTGAGTTTAATGACAGTCAATGGGGTATGGTCAGCGGGTTAGAGAACCATAGATTTTGGGTTCATATAGCTGGTCGCCGAACAGGTAAAAGTTATGCAGCCGCTGTATTAGCTTTAACTAAGCTCTTAGAGCCAGATACTAAAGTAGCCGTTGTGGCTCCTAACTTTAGTTTGTCTACTGTTATCTGGGATTACTTAGTTAGGCTTATTAGAGAGTTAGGACTAGAAGTAAGAAAACAAAGTACTAAAGATAGACTTATTATCTTAACTAATTATAGTGAAGTACGATTACTTTCTGTTGAAAATAGAGTATCTTTAATTGGTCGTGGTTATCACTTTGTTATTGTGGACGAGGCTGCCGTTATAGACAACGATATTTATTTCAACCAAGATATTCGTCCTACTTTATCTACATATAAAAACACACGTTGTTTGTTTATTAGTACTCCTAGAGGTAGGCATAATTATTTATATGACTACTTCCAGAGAGGGCAACCTATAAAAGACGGACAAGAAGATAAGTACCCTGATTGGGGTTCTGATATATTTACTTGGAGGTCGAATCCAAGATTGCAAGAGTCTGAAGTTATGGAAGCTAAAAATACCATGACTAAGACTCTTTTTGCGCAAGAGTATGAATGTAGTTGGATAAGCTTCGAGAATATGATTTATAATGTTCCAGAAGAAAGCAAAATTGCAGACTTACAGGATAAGATAGTTGGCAAAAAAATGGAATACATTGCTGGACTCGATATGGGTTTCAGAGACGAAACAGCATTTATTGTTATGGCCACTGACTATGATAAATACTATATTATAGATGAATATATAGTTAATGAAACGGTTACCAGTGATATGGCTAGAAATATTAAGGAATTACAAGAAAAATATGAGATTCAAAATATTTACATAGATAGTCAAGCACAACAAACTAAAGCTGATTTAGCAAATGATTATGACATCTATTGTGACAACGCTATTAAAGCTGTAGAAGATGGTATAGGGCATGTACAGAATTTATTAGAAAAGAAAAAAGTTCTAATAGACTCTACTAACTGCCCGAGAACATTAGCTAGTTTAGAACAATACAAATGGAGTAAAACCACAACTAAGCCGACTCCTGTTCATGATAAACACTCCCACTGTTGTGATAGCGTTCGTTACGCGATTTACTCGCACCAAAAGACTCAAGTGTCAATATACAATGGTTGATAAAGAGTTACTTCGCAACTTTGCACTAACGGTTAAACAAAAAACAGGTAAGTTCCCTTTACAAGTTGATTGGGTGACTAGTAAAGGTTACCCCTGTAGTAGACAGCATATTAACACTTTGTTTAACAATTCTTATAATAATTTCCGTGATTTTTGTGGGGAACCCCATTTACTACGTACTCAAGAAATAATTTTAGAATGGATAAAATTTAACTGTATTATAGATAATAATGAATGTTGGAATTGGTCCAAAACAATATCTAATGATGGTTATGGTATAGTTAGTAATAACGATATACACTTTAGAACACACAGATTAGTATATGAATTATATTACTCTAGTATTCCAATTAATCTATTGATACGCCATAAGTGTGATAATCGTAAATGTTGTAACCCACAACATTTAGAACTAGGAACGCATAGTGATAATGCAAAAGATATCGCATCTAGAAATTCACCAACACTAATAAAGCATAACAATATTGAATTATTTAAAGCGTCTATACAGTATAAAACTTTAGAAGAAAAGATAAAATTTTACTTAAGTGAAGTCAGTATAACAGATTCTGATTGCTTTGTACCTACTTTATTAACAGCAAAACCTGCTGGTTACTATCAAATAAAATTTAAAAGTCATAATTACTTATTACATAGATTAGTATTATCTAATAAACTAAATAAAGAATACAAAGAAATAAATATTGCTAGACATACTTGCCATAATAAAAGCTGTATTAATCCAAATCACTTAATTGAAGGTACACCCTCAAATAACGTTTTAGATTCTAGAAATTATTCAAAAAGTACTAAGCTAACAGAGCAGGAAGTTAGAGATATTAGACTTGCTCTATTAAATACCACTTTCCCCAAAAGAGGGGATAAAAAGAAGTTTGATGAATTTTGGGCTAATAAGCTAAACGTAGCTAGAACTACTATAGTAGATATTAGACTATATAAAAAATGGAAAGATATTACTGTAAATTAATTTTTTATAATTCGACGGTTATATAAAAAGTATATAATCTTAAAGTGAGAATACTCTATTGTTACAAGAAATCAAAAGTTATCTTTCATCTAAGCTAAACCCTGCACAACCATCTATAGCAATAGATAATGGCAGAGCCGCGTCTCCAGCTAACATTACTGATTATAAAAAAGCGTATATGGAGATTGAAATAGTCTACCGTTGCTTAGATTTAATAGTTGGAGCCTGTGTAGAAATTCCATTTCTAGTAGAGTCAGATACAGTTAGACCACCTACTGACAGAATTGATAAATTATTAAATAAATACCCTAACCCGCACGAAGATAAGTTTAAGTTATTTAGAAAAGCTTACTTAGATTTCTACTTAGACGGTAATGCTTTCTTTTATTATGATAAAGATGCTAGTAAGATTTATCATTTACCAGCAAATAGAGTTACTATCATACCTGATGAACGTACTTACATTAAAAAGTTTGTATATAATTATGGTATTGGTAGTTTTTCTGGCACTACAACTAACAAAAGTATAGAGTACGATCCAGATGAAGTTATACATATAAAAGCTGATAGTTCAACAAGTGAATTCAGAGGTGATAGTAAATTAAAAAATCTTCAAAGATTATTAGATTTATATTATAGCTTAATTGATTTTCAAACCCAATTCTTTGAAAATAATGCAGTCCCAGGTATTGTCCTTCAAACAGACAACGTCCTATCTAAAGTAATTAAAGATAGACTTTTAGAGCATTGGAAAGTAGCTTATAATTCTACTTTTAAAGGCGCGAGAAGTCCAGCTATCTTAGATGGTGGCTTAAAAGTTGATAAATTAGGTAGTGCTACCCTACAAGAGTTAGATTTTGAAACCAGCGTATCTAGAGTTCAAGAAGATATTGCCAAATCTTTAGGCGTCCCTTACGTTCTCCTAAAAAGTGGTAACAATGCTAACTTAGAAGCTAACGAAAAATTATTTTATAACCATACAATTTTACCTGTTGTTGATTTATTTGCTAGTGCCTTTCAACACTTTTTTATAAATCAAGGCTTAATGAATATTTATCCAGATAAATCTAATATATTATGCTTACAAGCGGACTTAACAGACCAAGCTACCTTCTATTCAGGCATGGTAAATACTGGTATATTAACACCAAACGAAGCTAGAGAAGCTCTTAAATATCCTGTTATGAAAGAAAATCAATCTCAGAAACCAGAAAATGGCGCAGGAGATATGGATAAAGTTAGAATACCACAAAATATTACAGGTAGTGCAACTAATCCTACCTCAGGCGGAAGGCCTTCTGGTCCGAAACCTAAAAAAGATATAGGAGAATACTAAATGATTCATAAGAAAGTGTACATAAATACCACTTTAGAAACTAAAGGTGTTGAGCTAGATAATCAAGGCGGCAAAATATTAAAAATTGCTGGGTTCGCAAATGCTTCTACTAAAGATAGAGGCAATGAAATTATTACTCCCGAAGCATGGAGAAAAGGAATTGAAAACTACAAAAAGAATTCTGTTCTTTTATTTAACCATGATATGTCTAAACCAATTGGCACGGTTACAGCTATTAAGGTAACAGAAGATGGTTTATATGTTGAAGCTAATGTATCCTCTGCAGCCGAAAAACTATATGGTACTCAGACGTTAATTATTGATGGTGCTTTAAAAGCTTTTAGTGTTGGTTTTTATCCTAAGAAAGGTAAAAGAGACTCTGCTACTAATACCCTGTATATTACTGAGGTAGAATTACTAGAGAATAGCATCGTTAGTGTTCCTATGAATCAAGATAGCTTATTTTCTGTTATTAAATCTATGAGTGATGATGACAGAGAAGCATTTTTAGCTAACGTAGAAGAGTTTGATAGTTCTAAAGAAGCTGCTGTAGAAATGTCTGTTGCAGATGTTACTATTACAGACCCTGAACTTATAGAGGCACACGCTAAATTGGTAGGAACTATTGCATCTAAGCCAGATGCTACTATTATTGTTACTGAAGGAAGTGTCTCCCTTGCGGTAGAACCTACACAATTACTTGATGTTAATTCTACTATCATTGATACAGATTCTAGAGAATTTCTACTACCTACAGGTAAAAAAGTACTTGTAGATAGTCATAGATTTTTAGTAATTGACCATGATATTGATAATCACTCTATTGAAGCACAACAAATAACTATTCTTGGTAATCCAATTAATAATATTTTAAAAATTGACGACCGCTCTATAGTTATGTTAAATTTAAATCAAGTAAATGATACTGAAATTTTGGAGTTTAAATCCGTTGCAAAACGAGATAATGCTCAAATAGAAGAATTATTTAAAACAACAACTGAAAAAACTACTGAAACACCTTATACCAAGTATACTGCTTACTTATCTAAGAAAGACGTCAAAGACTGGAATTCTGATGATTATGTAGTGGCTAATAAGATTATAGAATATGTATTACACCGTAGTCAACAAGAAGCAACTGAGCTTTCTGGACACGTAGAGGAGATTAACCCAATGACAAAACCTACTGAAGAAAATAACTCAGTTGAAGTCAAGACTGCCCCAATTGAAGCTACAGTAGCTGCTGTTGTTCAGGCCCCTAAAGTACTTGAACTACCACAAGCTGCAGCAAAAGCTGTAGATGCAGTAGAAATTGCTAAAGAAAACAATGCTAGTGCATCTCAGGTCAAAGCCCTAGAGGATAGACTAGAGGCTGTAATGGCTGAGTTCTCTGCTAATCGCGAGAAACTAGCTGCAGCTAACAACGAGAAAATTGCTTATGCAGCTTCTCAAGCATCTGGCCCAAGCCGTTATACATCCCGTGATGTAGCTGTTGCCACCATGTTAACTTATGGTCGTAATGCTAGCACAGGACAGCAGTTCTCCCTAGAGACTTTCAAAAATAACTCTGAGCTAGGTCGCAAAATCCTTGAGGACCGTTCTCAGAAAGCAACTATTACAACTGTAGATGCTTTAATTACAGATTTCACTTCTGAAATCTACAAACAGATGGAGATTGAACTAAAAGTAGCTCCTATGTTCCGTACACTTGATGTTACTGCGCAGAACTTTAAAGTTCCAGTAGCAGACGAAGATACCAATGGTGACATTGCTATGTTTGCAAATGGTACTTATAACGTTGGTGAGACCGATTCTACTCGTGTCCCTACTACTCGTCAGAACACCATCACTGCTGTTAACCTAACTCCTCATAAATTTATGGGTACAACTCACTTAGCAAAAGACGAACAGGAAGATGTTCTAGTTCCTCTACTTCAGTTCCAAATTGAAGCGCTAACTCGTCGTATGGCTCGTGCCATTGACAAATCTCTACTTCGTGGAGATGGTTCTCTAACAGGCTTCACAGCTTCCCCAACTAATGCTATTACTGCAGGTTCTGGTTATACTAGTGTTATCACTGGTCTTGTTTCTCTAGCAGAGACAGCTTCCCTAAAAGTAAGCACTGGTGGTACTACAACTAAAGCAACTCCAACAACCATTGCTTCCCTACGTGCTATGTTAGGTCGTTACGGTCTAGAAGTTGGCGCTAACCTAGTATACTTCACTTCTATCGAAGGATACAATGACTTAGTAACTACATCAGACTTCCGTACTATCGACAAGTTTGGTGATAAAGCTACTTACTTCACCGGTCAGGTTGGTTCTATCTACGGTATTCCTGTAGTAGTAACTGAGTTCCTAGACGTAGTAGGTGTTTCTGGTAATCAGGTAGGCGCACTAGTTTATCTACCCGGGTTCATCATCGGACGTCGTCGTTCTCTAGAAGTAGAGACATGGTATGACCCACGTAGACAGCTAAACACTGTATACCTATCTACTCGTTTCGACATGAAAGCATTAACCACTGTTTCTGGTGCTGCTCTTAACACTACCGGCTACTCTTTCGCCGCAATAGCTCACTCAGCTTAATAGTTAAAACATAAAAGTAGAGAGGCTTAACAGCCTCTCTACAATTTATAGGAGAAATTAATGCCTCAAAAATTTACACATTACATTGACAATGAACTAAGCGGGCAAGCCGCTTATAAACACCCAGCTAACGTAGAGTCCCATGCAAAAACATTAGGTACTACTATGGTACTTAGCCCTGGGGTATACGAAATGAGCTCCTTCACTGCTGATGGTATCAGTTTTGAAGGTGTTGGAAATAAAGCTGATGTTGTACTAGCTAACTTAGTACTAACCGCTGCAAACACTGTTACCTTCAAGAACCTTTCCCTTAGCGGAAATTCACCTGTAGCAGCTTCTACTGGACGTTCTATCTTTATCACTAACGATAGCCCTGCAACTTCTACAGTTCGTTTTGAAGATGTTAAGTTTGTAAATGGTGATTTTGGTATAGACAATCAAGGAGCAAGCGCTCTATGGATTGAGCGTTGTGACGGAACAAACGTCGACCGCTTACTAAGAAGCAACGCAGTACATGCTGCTAACGTTAACTTTACTATGGGTAACTTAGCTGGTAATGCTTGGTTTACTGGAGCTAACGCAACCCTTAAAGCTGCTACTACGTTTATGTCTTTTGGTGGTGCTGCTAATACTGGTAACACTACAAAAACTGCTAGATCAGCTCTATAAAATATCTAATAACATTAGGTTATTAACAGTAAAGTTAGAATTAGTTAAACCTGATTCTAACTTTATTTCGTTTACGGGAGAATAAAATATGACTGACTTAGTAACATTAGCAGAAGTTAAAGATTATCTAACTATTAATAGTACAACTTTTGATGGAAAACTAGCTAATTTGATTACTGAGGCTAGTACCTTAGTGGAGTCCTACTGTAGTAGAGGTTTTTCTGCTGCTAACGTAGCTTACGAGTATAAAGATGGTGGGAAGCCTTATGTATTAGCCAATAGAATACCTATTAACAATGTTTGGTCTATTGCTGAGTATGATGGTACGCAATATGTTCCTCTAATTGGTATTAATACTGACGGTGGGCTACCTAATGTTTCCGCTAACACTAATGCTACTCCTGAATACTCTTGGAAATCAGATATAGGTAAAATTTATAAAGGTTTTACTTTAACTCCTGACAGTGGGCTTTCTCCTAAAGACTCTTTTGCTTCTTATGCTGGAGGGGTTAGATTAGAATATAATGGTGGGTATACTACTATACCTGCTGATTTAAAATTATGTGTCATGGATATTGTTAAAGCTTTACACAAAGGCATGGACGCGTCTGAGACAAAATTTGATAGAGAATACATTAAACAATCTCCTTATACTGGTGGTTTTCCGCCTCATATTCGTAGAGTGTTAGACTTATATAGGTTACTAGACTAAATGGTAGCAGCAATTAAAATTGTACTCACCCACCCTGAATTATTAAATCAGTATGCTACTTTACTAGCTGCACAAGGGTCTGGTAAAGGGTCTAAAACCAGTAAAGTTACAGAATTTGAAGAAGCCATTTCTAGGACTTTATTTAGAGGTACTACTATTAAAGGCACTTCTGGTGGAGTTAGCGCTCCTGATTGGTACATAACAGAACCTAATATGGTTTCTCTAATGAAGTCAATAGCAGGAGAGGAGATAGTAAATACCGCTAAATTTAATGATTGGGTCGGGCAGAAGATAGGTAATGCAGAATCTGTTAGTATCGAAGGTAAAATATTACAAGCAGATGACCAACAAGGTATAAAAATAGGTTCGTTAACTGTTGACTCAGATAACAACCCTAGTCTTAATTCTTTTAGTTTATCCTCTGACGGAGTAATAGACGTAACTAGACATAATTTAATAAAAGAAATTAGAGATAGTTGGTCAGGGTCTTCCGAGCATTTTTTTGATGGTAGTAAAAAAAGAAAACCCCTAGATTCTGAGAATTTAGATAAATCAAAACTAGGTAATTTTAGTAAATCTATTAGAGAGTCTGTTGGCGAAGATATGCAAGTATTTTTAAATAGTGATAGAACCTTTCTTGCATTACGTAGTATGATAGATAAAGCTAGTCAAAAAAAATTAGATATTAATACCCCAATCAATAAGAATAAAATAAAAAACTATGTAGACACTATTAACAGTAGATACGTTAAACAGGGTTTTCTTCATGAGTTAAATGCACTTCAGAGAGGTGGTAATTTATTTAATCATTTAATGAAAAGCCCTACAGTTAAGGCACAATTTTACCAAAAATCTAGAAATTTAGCTATATTTAGAAAAACAGAAACCTCTATTAATGGTTTAATGTTATCTTTTAAATTAAGTGACTTTACTTCTAAATTTTTCGGAGCTAAATTTGATGTTTCTTCTGGAGCTATTAGTGTTTATTTAAAGTCAGAGGTAGAAGCTACATTTTTATCTACTTTTCCTAAGAAAGCAGCAGTCATTCGTTTGGACCAAAATCTAAATGATTTTAACTTAGCTGTGCTAAAATTAGCAAATAATAACGAACCAAGGTATTTTGATTATTTAGGTGAAAAAATAAAATATTTAATACCTACTGGAGGTAGTATACCAATGTCTAAGGCATTTATGAAGTTTACTACTAAAGTAATTACTACAGACCCTTTTTCTTATATTAATAAACAATCTATAATCAATAATCCAAAAGGTAGAAATAATGATAATATGGGTACTTTTATATCTGCTGAATATCTAAGATTATTAGTAATTAAGAGAATGGTAGAAAAAATGCCAGTAGGTCCAGTAGGGGGCCCTCCATTAAGCCACAACAAACTAACCTATAGAACAGGTAGATTTGCTAATAGTGTGCAATTGATGATAAATTATAGAAAAAAATTAGTAAGTTATTACTATAACCCTATTTATTACATCCATGAGCAAACTAGTAGGAATCCTAAAACTTTAATAGAACGAAGTATTAATGAAGTATTGTTATCTAGATTTAAACAAAAATTCATGATATCAGAAATAGGTAGGTTTTAATGGCTGTTTTGTCTAAAAGAAGATCAATTATTAACTTAATTATTAGTAATTTAAAACAAATTAATGGCGGAGTCTCTTCTTTTGATTCAGCTTATACTTTTACTACTAACTTATCTAATAATGTCTATAGAGGTATCACAAATTTAGAAGCTATTAATGATTTTCCTGTTATTTATGCATTCGCAGGACCTGAAGTCTATAAATATAATACTGTAGGTAATACAGAAGGAAAATTAGTCGTATTATTAAGAGCCTACTTAAATAATGGTGATAGAAGTCAATTAAAATTAGACGAAGATAACTTGATACAGGATATAGACCACGTTATTTATAAAATGCCTACCACTAGCAACAGCATTGAGAACATAAATATATTATTAATCGATTCTTCTCAGAGTTTACTAAACGAATACTCTGTTCTTGAAATAAGATTAGAAGTACTATATGAGCTGGAGAGCATATAATGAGTACAAAAGGTACAATAGTAAAAGACTTAATAGCTCACTTAAACTTAATTGATGGCTCTCTACATGAGGTAGCAGGTTGCCCTTTTAGTCCTTATCAGTATAAAAACAATCTATTTGGTAATGCTACAGACCAGTTTATGTTTTTAGAAAATATAAATGATTTCCCTACTGTTTCGTTTTTTCAGTCCTCCGCTGAAAGTAGACACCCACAAGGAACTGGGGAAGTTTATGGAACAGCAACATTTCTAGCGCGTTGTTATTTTATGGCGTCAGAAAACGAAGAACAAGCAGATGATTTTATTGAAGACTTACAATATTCAATCAACTCGTTTAAATATACACAAACAAATTCGGACTTAGTAGATTTAAGAATCCAAGCAGTTAGTTCTGATGAAAAAATGTTAGACCCATATGGTATAGTAGAAGTTTCATTAGTGCTAGTTTATAGATTGACAATTTAAATTTTTTAAAATTTGCTAATATCCACCCCATATGCTATAGTAAAGATACCTAATACTATCTTAAGTACTGAGCGTATTATAGGAGTTAAAAATGCCAGCATCATTACAACTACAGAGAGATTCTGAAATCTTTCTATCTACAAAGAATTTTTCCGGAGGGGACGCTTTTACTGCGTTTACTCCTGCTAATACTTGGAAAATCGAGATATTAGCTGGATTCGCAGCTTCCCAAGCCGCAGGGACACAAGATATTTCTTCTTCGGAGAGTGGTTTGAACCCAGACCGTAGTTCTCGTAGATTTAACATTAATATACAGCCTGTAGAGTGGAGTTTTCAGGCTTATCTAAGACCAACTGGTATTGAAGTTAATGGCAACGCAGCCTCAGGAAGTGTTTCTGGTAACGTTAAACCAGTAGCAGATTGGTACTTATGGCAGGCATTACTATCTAATACCAATCCAGCATTAGCAGGAGCAGAACAAAGTGCTTGGCAGAATGATGGAAAATTTGATACTGTTCAAAGAGCTGCTTCTACAAACGTTGCAACACACACTTCTAATTTCGGTAGTGCACAAGAAAATCACCTTTACATCAAGATGGATAACGTGATTTATCAAGTAGCTAATGCCGCTGTAGAAGGTGCTGATGTCAGTGGTTCTATTGATGGTATTGCTATGACTTCTTGGTCTGGTAAAGGTACTAACCTATTAGAATTAACAGGAGCTTACCGTAATGCAGCAGTGTCTGTGTTTGGTGGTATCTTAAACTCTGGTGTGTCCGTAACCGCTAACTCAAATGCTTATGCATTGAGTGCTGCGTCATCTTATCATCCATGGGCTATGGCTAATGTTAATGGTGTAATGACACCTTCTGCCTTTATTAAGAACCGTTTAGGTACAGTTCTAATGACACATACCACTGAGGCTGGAGTTTCTAGCTCTTACACATTCCCTATTACTGATATGTCTCTTTCTGTTAAGAATAACCTAACATATCTAACACCTGAGGAAATGTCCAAGCTAAATCAGCCAATTGGACAATTCGCAGGAGCAAGAGAAATTACAGGTACAGTAAGTGCTTACTTACGTTCTGATACTGGTGGTACTGCTCAGTTCTTACGTAATATAGCTGCAGATACTCGTCCTAACTTCTCTGCTACAGCTAATGCTAACTTAAGACTAGGAGGAAATGCTTCTCCTTACGTAGCCTTCTACTTCCCAGCTACACAATTTTCTATCCCAACTACTAACATAGAAGATTTAATAACTGTAAGTATGGAATTCAAAGCACAGGAGCCTCTAGCAACAGAAGGTGATGGTGGTGAGGTAGTTATATTCGCTAAGAAATAACTACTAATTAATCTGAGGGGATTAAAAAGATACAAACTAAATAGCTCTTCGTCTGCGAAAATGATTTTCTTCCCCTCGAAAATCGGCTTCTAAAAAACAGACGAAGGGCTACTTTTTTATAAATGAGGGATAATGTTAAATAATCTAAAAATAAATCAAAAAAGCATCAAAGTAAGTTTTCCACGATTCAAGGGTTTTGTATTGAATATGTGTTATTTACCAAGAGAAGAACTTTCTAGTATCAGAGAGAAGAATGTAAATATTTCTTTTAATAGAGTAACTAGACAGCGTGAAGAAACTGTAGATACAGATAAATTCATGGACGAATACATTAAAAAGGCTGTAGTAGGTTGGGAAGGTTTAACTTTTGAAATTGTTAAATCTTTAGTACCTATCGAAGTTGCTGAAGGTGAGTTAAATAACGTAGTCCCTTATACTCATGAGGATGCTATGTGGCTAGTTAAAAACTCTAATGAGTTCGATTCCTTTGTGTCTGATACAATGAATCAGGTTGATTTATTTAGTGTAACTAACAAGGTCGAGCAACAAAAAAAATAAAACGCTACTTTGTTGAATCCATTCAACAAGGTGGCCTAAATGTGGATAAATACTTATCATTATGTGAGCAATTAGGTCAAGAACCTAATCCAGATGAAATGCCTATAGATCCATCTTTAGACTTTGATGTTATAGCCCAGCAAGCTTTTTTCCTTTACCATACTTTACCTGATAAGGTAGAAGGTATGGCTGGCCTTTGGTTAGGGAAAGAGTTTGGTGGACTACTAGATATAATGAATATATATAGCATAGAACATAAACGAGAAGTAATGGATTACTTACTCTATATGATACAGATTGCTCGTGACTGTTATAGTCAAGAAAGAGATAATCAATCTAAGATGAGAAAATAATGTCTACATTAACTAAACATACAGTACAGACCGATTTCAAAAGCACAGGCTCTCGTAAAGTTGCTGCTGAAACGCAATCTTTAGGTAGTGGATTTAGACAGTTAGGTGATAATTCTGCGGGCGCTGCTCGTGGTTTCGGCTCTATGCAAAAAGGACTAGGTGGTTTAGTTGGCGCTTACGCAGGTGCCGCTGCCACCTTTTTCGCGTTACAGCAGGCTTTTAGTGCGCTAAGAGAGGCAGCTAAACTTGAACAATCTATACAAGGTACTAAAACTCTAGCAGCCTCTATTGGCCAAAATGGCGACAAACTATTACTTTCTATTCAAAAAATTACTAAAGGTCAATTAACACTAAAAGACGCATCTGAATCTGCTAACTTAGCATTGGCTTCTGGTTTTAATACTGAACAAATTGAGAAATTATCTTCTATTGCTACAAAAGCATCTAGAGCTTTGGGTAGAGATTTAGGGGACTCTTTTATTCGTTTAGTCAGAGGTACAGCTAAACTAGAGCCTGAACTATTAGATGAATTAGGTATTTTCACACGTATTGAACCCGCTGTACGAGCATACGCGGCCTCTTTGGGTAAATCAGAAAAATTCTTAACTAACTTTGAGCGTAGACAAGCGTTTGCTAATGCAGTAGCAGAAGAAGGAGCCAGAAAGTACGCCACCATTGGTACATCCAGTGATAGCTCTGTATCTTCTTTGGAACGTCTAACTGCTTCCTTAGTTGACTTAGGGCAGACTTTAACTGGAGTACTAGCTAATGGTTTAGCACCTGTAGCAGAATTTTTATCTGGCAGCTTAGCAAATAGCTTTGCTGCTATAGGCTTAATTGCATCCTTAGCATTTTCTAAACTGTTTCAAATGATGACGGCAGGGTTAAAACAAGCAAGTCAAAATTTAGATTCTCTACACGATAAGATACAACTTAGGTTACGTCAGAGTCCCAAAGCTGAAGGAGCCTTATTAGGATTAAGAAAAGTAGCTATAGGTTATTCATCTAAGGACTCATATGCTAAACCAGAGAAAGGCCTATTATCTGATGTAGTAAAAGAAGACGTAAAAAATTCTACTATTAATAAATACAGAGACTTTGTAACTCAGGAATCAGCTTTGGTAGCAAAGCATTTAGCTAATTCACAAGCTTTTGTTGGCGCTAGTCAGAGGATTGATGCTGCTATAGACTATAAAGCTTTATCAAAATTTAAAGATACTAAAAAAGTAGGTAATGTCCCCGCTAGTTCCGCGTTAAGTGATGCTATTAGACAGCAATTAAAGGCGGGAGGAGTTAAAATAGACGAGTCTAATGCTAGAGCAGGGGCGGGTGTCCTTAACGTAAAAGAAACTAATAAATTAGTTAAAGCAGTAAAAGCAAACTTGATGATACAACCTCAAGTAACTGCTATGGCAGGGTATGACGCTCAACAAACTAAAGTTTCTAAAGGAATAAATGCAATAGCAACAGGCGCCCAGATTGCTGGTAAATCTATTATAAGAGTGTTCGAAACCGTTACTAGTGTAATATCTAAAACTTTATTCTGGCTTTCAGCTTTTGAGATAGCTATTAGTTTAGTTAGGTCTATATGGGGTGGAGATAACGTATTCGATAATATGTTAGAGACAGTTAAAGATTTGGGCGCTGAAATGCTTGGGTTAACTGAAAACGCAAAAAACTTCAAAAAAGCTTTGGCTGACATTGGTAGTATTAGCCTAGATAGGCAGTTTAAAGCCCTTAATTTAAATGATACAGATAAGTTTGACTTTGAGAAAAGGTTTGCGGGTGTTGTACCATATACGAAAGCAAAAGACATAGACTCTATGCAAAAAGACGTAACAAGTGCTTTAAAAGATGCTTATGATAGCATGAAAAGTAGTTTTGATTTAGAGAAAGGAACATTATTACAAAGTGTTGATAAACAATTTATGGCTAGTAACTTTTCTGCTAGTTTAGGGAGAAGAATCGATGAGTTAAGGGAAGAAACACCTCTTACTTACGCTGCTGCTGCCGCTCAACAAGCTTTAATAAATACGTTAAAAGAATTGCAAGCAGTAGGTCCGGGAGCTTATGATGTACTAAAAAACTTAGCCATTCAATTCGGTGTGTCCGCGCAGCAGTTTGAGAAAAGTTTTGATTTAAGTAATTTTAAAAGAGATGAATTTAAAACCACATATGCCTTTGCCTCTGATAGAATGGGTATGCAAGAGCTTAGCTTACGTACTCCAGAAGGCTTAAAACAAGCTAGAGAAGCGCTAAAAACAGATTCAGCTAATATGTCTTCTTACCTTTCAGAATCTACTAGAGGGAGAATGAAGGGCAGAATGGAGGATAGGCTTGACCCTAAAAAATATGAAGCTAGTGTAGTAACTATGAATTTGATGGAAGATTTAACTAAAGCTACTATGGCTACAAAAGCCTTTGGTGTTACTTTGGATGAGGTATTATACAATCCAAATATTAATGCAGATGGTTTATCTCAAACTATTCAGGCGTTGACCAACGTTAGAAAAAAATATCAAGATATCGAAAATAGTTTATCCAAACGTAATCTAACTAAAAAACAATTAAAAGAGTTAGATATCATAAGAGAACATAATCGCCTATTAAGTATTAAGGGTAAAGAACTAGATAAAATAGCAGCTAAAGCTCAGTTTCAGCTAGTATTAGGGAATCAAATAACAAAAACTTTTCAATCAGAGATTAGTGCCGCTCAAGAGTTTTCTGGTATAGTTAACTCAGACGGAAGTCTAGCCATGAATGCTCAAGAAGAGAGAGCTACCATGATGAGAACTTTATCTAATGTTATTACTCAAGGTGAAGCTCCAGGCGCTTTAGGACCTGCTATACAAAATGCTAATACAGCTAAAAACGTATTACTAGGTACTTACATAAAAACTGCTCAAGAACTTAAGAAAATCAATCAAGAATTAGCTAAAGATTTAATTAAAATAGAAGAAGAAAAAGATATAGCTATATCAAATTTATACATAGCTTACCAAAAAAATATTATTAATCAAGCTCAAATTCGTATTAATGTTTTAAAAGCAACGTTTGATTATGAAAATAAATTATTAGACATAGAGTCCAAATTAAATGATGTTAGAACTAAAGCTGCCGTAACAGCTCTACAAACACAAATAAATATACTAAATACTACTAAAGAACTTCTAACAGAAGAAGATAAGTTATTACAAATCCAATTAAAAAGAGCTGATGTTGCGGCAGACCGTAAATTTGCTAATGATACCGCTGGCCTACAGTTTCAATCTGATCTTGAATCCGACGTAGGTAACAATTTATCTAGCGATTTAACTAAACAGAATAGAGAATTTACCTTAAAGATAGCTGACCTAGATAAAATGGTAGACGCTATAGATAGAGATATCAAATATCAAATAGAAGCATCTGATATAAAACAAAAACAATTAGATTTAGACGCAAAAATAGCTGAAAAACAGTATAAAATAGCTGTTACTCAGGCGGCTGGTGAGTCTGCTAAAATAAATATTGAAATTCAAAAATTAAATTTACAAAAGCAGTTAGCCCAAGATGAAAACGCTAGTAAATTAGCTATACTTGCGAGCCAAAGAAAGATAGCTGATGAAGAAAAAGAAAGAACTATAGCTAAAATTGAGGCTGATAGACTTTTACGAAAACATGAAATAGATTTGATGCGCGAAAGAATTAATCTGTTAAATTCTGAGGCAGAGGCTTTAAAAGATCATGCCACTGCTTTAGCTGAAATTTTATCTAAACAAATAGCTTATTATGCTATAAACTCAGATGGTCCTTTAGACCCTAATATGCAAGCTGCTGTAGATGCATTGCCTGCTAGTGCTACACAAGCAGATTTAGTTAACGCGGCAGCTAAAACGGTACAAGTAGACATATTTGGTAATATCAACAAAATAAAAAAAATGGCTGAAGATGCTTTAGGTAAATTAAGTGAGTATGAACGTAAAAGTAATGAAGTAGCAGATTTAAATAAGAAGAGAGCTATCCTAGAGTGGACAACTAGAAAAGAGACTCTATCGGCAGAAGAGAGAGCATATAATGAAGATCTAAGAAGAGCAGATATAATAGACCAAAAAAATAGATCTTATTATGAAGCAGAAAAAGCTGCTGCTGGAGCTAACGTTGCACAAGCTAGGCAAGCGTATGAAGACACTCTAAAAATAATAGAAACTAAGAAGTTCAGTACTAAACAAGAATTAGACGCAGCATTAGAAAAAGCCACTTTCGACAAAGAAAATTTAGATCGACAAAAAGCCACAGCTCTTGAGTTAAAGAGGCTTAATAATAATTCTCTGTTCAGATTTGCTAATGAATCTATTAGTATAGTAAAAGATAATGTAACTAAAGGATTGCAAGATTTAAATGCTGCCTTTATGGAAGGTACTTTAACTTGGGAGAATTTTGGTGAAGGTGCTAAAGCTTTTGCATATAAGCTTGTTACTGATATACAAGCTTCTTTAGTCAATAAAACTATTATAGAACCTGTAACTAGCTTTATACAAAATACGTTAGGCAGCTTAACAAAAAGTATTTTTGATGTTGGAAAGAATCCCGCTAGACCTATGTATGTTTGGGATGTAAATCCTAAAAGCGGTCTACCGGGTGGATTGACTTCAGATTCCGTAAGTGGTGGAGGCGGTCTATTGAGTGGTATAGGTGATTTCTTTGGTAATATGTTTGGAGACGGCATGGCCTCTGGATCTGCTTTATCTGGTTTAGAAGGACAAGCATTAAGTAATATAGCTGGAGGAGCAGCTGGGATGTCCTCCGGCGGTTCCGTAAAAAGAATGGCTGCTGGAGGACAAGCGGGTAGAGATACAATTCCTGCATGGTTAGAACCAGGAGAATTTGTTATGCGTCGTTCTGCTGTAGATAATGTAGGATTACAAGGTATGCAAAGAATAAATAATGGCGGAAATACTTCTGGTGATGTAGCAGTTAATGTTATTAATCATGGTACCCCACAGGAAGTTCAAGGTAAACCAAGTGTTAAGTTTGATGCTGAAAAAATGGTTATTGACATTGTGCTAAAAGATTTCGGTAAAAATGGACCAATTCGTCAAACTCTAAGAGGAAATAGTTTCTAATGGTTGCCACATATCCTAATGATGCAGTATTTAATGTGAATAATTTTTCTACTGTAGCAAGTGTACAGTATAATAGTACATCCACAACTACAGAGTTTATATTACCAACTTCCGTTACTGGGGTAGGACAGATATTGCCTTTCGCAGACGGAGTATTACAGGATGCTACTACCTATAGTTTAGCGACTTACAACGGAATAAATTATAGTAATATAGCCTTTAATGCTCCTCTTTACGCAGCTAATCTAACTATTAAAGTTATTTCCGTACCTACATACTTTTATGTAAATGAATCTTATTTAACTACCGCATTGTTAGACTATTCTAATACTGTGCCTTTAACTATTAGAGGTAACACGTACGTAACGGACGGCGTAACAACAACTTTTGCATTACCATTAGTATCTAATACAAGTAATAAAGACACTATTATAGTATCCCGTAGTGGCGTAACTCAAAATCAAGGAGATTTCGTATTCCCATCTACTACATTAGACATTTATGGTATAGATTTGTTAAATGCTCCATTAGCAGATGAAACATTAGAGATAAGGGTATTTGATGGCGGGGCAAAAAGAACCTATAGAAAAACTGGTATGGCATCTAGAAAAGCCGATAGAGGTTTTAGCCATACTAGAGAACCAGAAGTTAAAACAACTAAGTTTATAGGTGGGTATGAGAAAAGAAGACTCCTTACACGTAGACTAAAAAGAAAATGGAAATTTGGTTATACTAATATAAACGGTATTGAAAAAGAGTCTATAGAACTATTTTACCAAGAAAGGTCAGGAACTTTTGAAGCCTTCAGTTTTGATTTATCTCATTTAAATGAACAAGGAATGGCTACTTGTGTGTTTGACTCAGCTCCTCAGGTAACTAATGTTCTATCTGGTTCTACTAATGATTTAACACAAAACTTTTATAACGTAACAATGGAGTTTAGAGAGGTGGACGATTAATGTCTTCACGTAATTATGATTTTATACTAAACGTAGCAGATACTTCGCTTTTTGTTAATTCTAACTTGTTAATAGGTCTTAGTAGCGGTACTTCAGGTTTAATAGTTAACGTTGATCATTCTGTATCAACTATTAAAGTTAAATTGTCTAATACTTATCAAGAATTTATCACTGGGGAGAGGATTATAAGCAATGCTACTATTTTCGCACAAGGTAATGCGACAGCTACTTACGTCAGTACAGGTCCTACTAGTATTAATGGTAATTCTTATACCCTTAATGGTTCTACTAATTCCTTTTCTATGCCTTCTTCGTCTCTTACTACTTTCTTCACTGATAGTATAAATGTATATATGGATGATTACTTATTACCTAAACAGTCTTGGGTTTACCCAGCTATAACCGCTATAGGAAACTTTGGCGTAACCATAAAACCTTTAGTTTATACCAAGATAGTAGAGACCGATTTATCTAATTTACGAGCTAAAGCGGCTGAGGTAATTAAGAGTAACTTCTTTAATACCGCTACTTGGGTTCCTGGTTCTAGTATACCGGATAATACGTTAAGTGTTAATTACATTAGCACTGTTGTTGATAACTACTCTAGGGTAATCCCCGACGTAGATTTACAAAGAATTTTTTCCGGTTCACAGGCTCAAGTTGACGCAGGTACTAAATTTACCTTTAACCTACCTTCTGCTAATATATCTAACTTAAAAGTATCATTAGCATATGGGGAACTCCATAGTTCACCTTTTTACCCTGGGTATAAGCTTAGTGAAATAGAAACCGCTAACACTACTATTTCTAGTATAGCTTTTTCTAGTTTTATAGCAGAAAAAAATGCTTTTGAGCAACAACCTTTAGTTAGATTATATACTTTATATTACCCTGGTGAGTGGTATCCTCCCTTAGATAGTGGCAATCCTAATACAGAAGATTTATCTGTAGCGTATCCTTGGCCTGCAGGATTTCCTGTACGCTTCGCAGAAATAAGAGGAGATTATATATCTGATATTAATTATAAAGTAAATTGCGGCGGAATTAGTTATACTCCCTACCCAATTAATAGTACTGGTATTTCTATGGATAGTACAGGTAAGATTAACGATGTTACTTTTACTGTATCTAACTTTGATAATATGATAACTTCCTTAGTAGAAAATTCTTTTCTATGTGGTTACAATAAAAATAATAACTCACCTGGTATAGTCAATGGTGAGGTTGTATTTAACATAGATCCTCGCACAAATGCAGCTAATGCTTACTTTGATTCATCTTATGCGCAGCAAATGGGAAATAATGTTGCATGGACTTATGAATCTACTACTAATATTGGTGATGAGTGGGTGCCTTTAAAGCAGGATACTAGAGATTTGCTGGGTGGAGTATTAGAGATTCGTACCACATTTGCTAATTTAATAGATTTTTGGCCTGAGTATAGCACTGTAGTAGAAAAAGCTAGTGCCACTCATCTACGTATGCGTACTACAAGCCCATACAGAATAGGCGATACAGTACATAATAATGCAAATGATATGGTTAACGCTACTTCAGTAATAACACAAATTATTCACCCTTATATAGTACTTAATGATGGTATTGCTTTTAATCCCGGGGACCATGTGTACATTCAAAACCCTGAAGCAAGTAGTGATGAATTTGTACTAGATGTATTTAAAGTTAATAATCTAGAAGGGTTAGATGATAGTGCTGCTAAATTTAGCTTAACTAGTTGGTTGCAATACTTTAAACAAGTATCCCCCAAACGTTCTTTTTTAAAGAACTCATGTGTGTGGGTATACGGTGGAGACGAATGTCAGTATCCAAGGTCTGGTACAGGTACAATTAGTGGTAGTACTAAATCTGCTAACGGATTCTTTACTATAACTAATGCTACTACTGCTGACCCTAATGCTGATGTATGTGCACGTAACGATATAGCATGTAGACTTCGAAACAATGAAAAACATTTTTCAGGATTTCCAGGTACCGGTGTCTCCTTACCTCGATAATTTAAAAAACTACCTAAATGTAGCTCATAATTACCAAAATAGCAACTGTTTGGGTTTAATTGCTAGGTTCTACGAGACAGAATTAAAGATACCGTTTGATGAAGAAAGGATATTATTTAACAACTTTTGTATAACAAGTATAAAAGATTTAAGAAGAATTCCTATTGACAGAGTTTATACGTTGAAAAATTGGATAAAAATTGATTTGACAAACCTTCAAGAATTCGATATAATAGTATATACTCGACAACAAAGATTAGCACATTTTTCTATGTATGTAGGGCAGTACAAAATTCTCGATTTAGCAGAAAATCAACGCTCTGTACTTAAGCATTTAAATGATACCAACAGAAACAATATCGAAGGCGCTATTAGACATAGACAATTGGCTTCCTAACTACTTAGGATTACCTTATAAGCATTTAGGTAATACTAGAGAAGGTATAGATTGTTTCAATTTGCCGGTTTTAATTTACAAAGAAGTACTTAATGAAATAATACCCTATAATACGCAAGATAGCGGCTGTGACGTGAGTGTTGATTGGTATGGAAAAGTAGAAACATCTAATATACTAGCAGAGAGAGCCTCTCCTCGTTATGGTTGGGAGGTAGTTACTAAGCTTAGACCTTTTGATCTAATATTATTGTCTATAGGGGCTACTAATGCTCCAAATCATTGTGCTATGTATATAAGTAACAACAAAATATTACAAGTTATGCAAGGATACCCTAGTTGGGTAACTAAATACGGGGTTTACTATAAGCAATATACTATTAAGGCAGCGAGATGGAACAGAAATTTATTGAATTATTAGAGAAAATGTCACGCCATAGTCTTAGTGACTACCCTGCGGAAGCTTGTGGTATTATAACTACTGATTTTGACTATATACCATGCAAAAATATAAGCCCACAACCAAAAATGAGCTATATATTAGATCCTGTGGCTATTTACAAGCACGAAGATGTAATATGGGGCTTTTTTCACTCACATCCAGGAGACCAAAACCCTCTACCTAGCGAAAAAGATGCTGAATGTACTATTTTCACAGACTATAAATTTATAGTAGGTTTTCAAGATAAGTTTTTTATATACTGGTTCGATAAATTTTTACGTTATGAGCCATTTGAGTTAAAGCATTTAAATGGTAAAAGTCAAATTCAGCAAACTAATTAAGCCTTTTGTTTATAATAACTCAGATGTTGAGATAGATGCTGATAGTTATTATAATTTATACTCTAATTTAAGCAATTTATTCCCTGATTTAGCTAAAGTTACTTCTTCTTTAGCCCAAAATAAGAGATTTGACATATGGTTTCTAGTAGATAACAAAATTTTACCTTACCAAGACATATTCCTGCCGGTAAAAAAAGGAAAAGAAATAGTTATAGTACCTTTAGTAGCTGGTAGTGGAGAAGAGGGGCTAATGATAGCTATTGGAATTGCTATTATAGTAGCTTCTGTAGTTCTATTACAGCCTCAATTTGGTATGGCGGCAGCTTTTGCTTTAACTAGTACTAGCTCTGTAGGTGCTGCCGGTGCGGCGTCTCTTGCTGCTACTGCCGCTGCTATTAGTACTGCCGCTGGCATAGGGTTAAGCCTAGGATTTAGTATTGTTTTAAGTGGGGTGTTAAGTCTAATGGCTGGGGCACCTAACGGTAGTAATAAGAGTAATAATACAGATAGTTCTGCCAGAGCACAGAATGATTCTTTTGGGGCGTTACAAAATACAACTGCTACTAATACTAGTATTCCACTAATATTTGGACACATGAGAGTTGCAGGTCAGTTTGTGGGTGGACATATTAAAACTATTAATCACGACGCCCAAACAGTTGTATCTGTAGCAAATTACGTATAATGGTTACTGTATACTTCCCTAAATATCTTCGTTCTTTAACTAATGGTGTGGCTCAGCATAGTTTTGAGGTTGAAGATTATCAAAATTTAATAGAAGGTCTCCGTATATTATTTCCAGATTTATCTATGTATTTAAGTCAGATAGATAGTGGGCACATAACTAATGTCTGTTTCTTTTTATCTAAAGAAAAAGAAGAAGTTATAAAACCTTCTGTCAGTAGAAAGATAAAAGATTCAGAATTAGTGCTAATAATAACTTTATACGGTCAAGGGGATGATACTACTAATATATTAATTGGTGTTGCTTTAGTAGCTGCTAGTTTTATACCTGGTCTACAAGGCGTTACTATACCTCTTTTAGGTGTTACTTTAAGTGGGTTATTAAGCTCTGTAGGCCTTAATTTAGTACTTAGTGGATTTGCTGGTTTATTAAGACCAGATGCTACTTCTGCTCCAACAGCCTCTACAGATGCTGCAGTTAGGGCTCAAAATGATGCTTTTGGCTCCTTACAAAATACTACTTCTACAGATACAGCAATACCATTAATATTTGGGCACATGCGTGTTCCAGGGCAATTTATCGGGGGACGAATTAAAACTATTAACCATGATGCATATACTACCGTGAGTGTAGCTAACTATGTATAAACAATTTTATCTAATAAATGGACGAGTAATACCTTTTATTTCCGGAGCCAAAGGAGGTAAAGGGTGTTTTGCTATGGGTACTCTTATAGATACTAATAAGGGCAAAAAACCAATAGAATCAATACTTCCAGGTGATTTGGTAAAGAGTTTCTCCCACGATGGGGAAATTTCATTTCAAAAAGTAACAGATACTTTCTATCATAAAAAACAAAGTGTCGCTAAAGTAACCCTTTGGAATGAAGAGACTTTAGTAGTCACAGATAATCATTGGTTTTTAACAGAACTTAATACTTTTAAAGAAATTAAACATTTTAATAGAGATGAAGCATTAGTTAGTTTTGATAAACAAAAATTAATAATTAAATCTATAGAATTAGACTATGCTCTAGTTGATACTTATAACTTAACTATTGATAATAATAATACATACATAGCTAATGATGTTTTCGTACATAATAAAGGTGGGGGTAAAGGTGGTGGAGCCACCGGTAGCGCATCTGAAGCTGATGACACGTTATTTTCTACTGATTTATTATTTGTTTTAGCTGCTCTTGGTGAGGGTCCTATTTATAGAGTTAATTCTAATGGACCACAAGATATTGAAGTGAATGAAGGTAGTATTGACGACTTATTAAACATAAATGGCGACGGTCTAATAAATCCTAATTTATTTTACTACTCTTATACGACAGGTACATTAAATCAAGCCCCTCTAAAGATATTTGGAGATTCTACTATATCTCCACAGAGTATGAGTAATCCAGTAACATTACGTTATGGTAATCGCCCTGGAGTTCCTACTGCTGCTGTTAGATATGTTTCAACTTCTACAGGTACTGCATGGAATCAGTTAACTTTTAAATTCAACTTACAGTCCTTAGCTAGAATGGATAGTCAAGGTAATATTTATGGTAGCGGTATTGATTTAGCTATATATGTTTATGATAGTACCGGAGGCACCTTAATAGGAAGTTTTCCTGCTGCTATTTACGGTAAGACTACCAGTTCATTCAAGTTTGATGTAGATTTTATCATTCCAGAGCAATTCGTATCCTCTTTAGGTTATAAATTTAGTATATTTAAAACTAGCGCTGATCCCGTAGATTCAAAGATACAAGATACTGTTATATTTTATGGTTGGGATGAAACTCAATATGGAGAAAGAGCCTACCCTAGAACTGCTTTGGTAGGATATGTAGTAGCAGCCACCAGTCAATATCAAGGAAACATTCCTACAGTTACCTCTATGGTAAAAGGTTTACTATGTAGGGTACCTTCTAATTATAACCAGCCCGTTCTAGAAAATGGAGAAGTAGATTGGAGACAGGTTGAAGTTTCTGATGCTAATAGAACTACTTATGGGTACTTTCAACAAAAAACTGGCTCAACAAGATTAACTGCTCAGAATCCTACTATATATGATGGATTATGGGATGGTACTTTTGTATATAACTGGACCCAAAATCCTGTTTGGATAGTATTTGAGATGCTAACTAATAAAACGTGGGGTCTAGGCGTACCTGTAGAGCACATAGATAAGTACAATTTTTACAAAGTAGCTCAGTATGCTGATGGTATTGATCAAAAAACAGGCAAATTCGTGGGCGTAGATGCGACTGCTGATGGTACTTGGCGTTACAAACCTTCCACACTTTACACAGCAGTTAGGGAAATATTAATAGGAGTACCTAATGGTACACTAGTTAAAGAAAGAAGATTTATATTTGATGCCTTAATTAGCTCTAAAAAGCAAATTATGGATACCATTAACCAAATGACTGCCTCATTTAGAGGTATGTTATTCTATAGTGCTGGTAAATTAACTTTAAACGTAGATATGCCCGACGAACTACCTATGGCTATATTCAATGAAACTAATATAGTAGAAGGTAGCTTACGATTAAGCGGTATGAAAGAGAGTGATATTATCACTGGTGTAGATGTCAGTTTCGTTGACCCATTAAACCACTATAAAAGAGAAACTATTAGAATATCTGACGATAATATATTAAGAGAAGTAAATCATATCGAAAACGTAAAAGCTGTAGACTTATCGGGATGTACTAGAAGAAGTATTGCTACTAGATTCGCTCAATATCTACTGGCTAGTGGTAAATATTTAAGGAGAAAAGCTGAATTTAAATCTTCTGTAGAAGCTATACACCTGACTGTAGGGGACATTATTTCCGTGTCTACTAAGGTGTCTGGTACTAGTTGGGGGCATGCAGGTCGAGTATTTACTGATGCCGCAATAAGTAATAGTAATGTATATTTAGAGCATTTTACTCAACCTGGTTTATCCACTAGCCTATTTACGTCTAATGTAAATCCCTTGGCTTTGCGGGTACTGAAACAAAACTCTGATAGAGTAGACTATTACTTACTATCTAATACTAATTATGAATTGCTTAACACAGGTAATGTAATATCTGGTTATGACGTAGCACGAGTTCAAGTTGATAAAAGATTTAATCCTACTACAAAAACTTTTGGATCTTCTGGTTTTACTTTTGCTGCTAACACTGTTCCAGCAAAACATGATTTATGGACTTTAGGGGAAGTAGACCCTAATAATATATTTACTTCCCAGTCTGATAAGTTATTTAAAATCACACAAGTAGACAGACAAGAAGATCATGACATACAAATTAACGCAGTAGAGTACATATCTAATGTATATGTAGATTCTGAGAGTCTAATAGCTTATACCCCTGTAGTGTATAGAGACTTATCTAGTATATTAGTGGCACCACCTACCCCTTCACTTTCTTTAACCCCTCGTACAACAAGAAATTCCGATGGAAGTATAACCTATGCAGTCGATATTAATTCTTCTACTGATACGACTGGTTACCCAATACAAATTCAAACTAATTTTGATATAGCTTATCCTGATACTCTATCAGAAATTACAGGTATTTATTAATGGCATTTTTACGATTCAAAACTTCAAATATAAGCTCATTCTCTAATGGTCAACCAGCATATCTAATAGGCAAAAACGGTTTCACCACAGAATTAGGAGTTATACCCGCCTTAGTTACTTCTGTACAAAAAACAGATAGTGATGCAAATGTTGCGTTTACTGTACGTGGTTTAAATAATTTATGGGACCCGAATAGTGGTACACATATATTAAATAATAATACATTTACCGGCACTAAACAACTTACTTACAAGGTTCTCCTAAATGAATCAGAAACTGATCGAGGCGATGTTGCTTTCGTAGATCCTTATGTGTCTATATCAAGTAATATTGAGCAATTTTATACTAGCAATAATGTAATAATTATTAAGAATCAAACTAATGAGGGCTCTGATTTATATTCTAAATTAGAAGTACCACCATTTTATATTAAACTATTTCAACCTTTACTAACAGATGCTTATTCTGATAAATCTATGTTTGTTAGTGGTACTACAATAAATACTGTTAAATATTTTAATGTTTTTACACAGTCAGGGTCTTACTCTGCTAATATAGGGTTATCTCCTATAGATAAGAAGTTTATATCTGTGTTTCTTGATGGAGAAGAACAAAGCCCCTCATTATTTACATGGGATGGGCAAGCTAATGTTAGCATAAGTTTAGCTAATTCTTATTCTAATTTAAAAATTATATCTTCTGTATATACATTTCCTACTATTGAGATGGGTGACAATGTATCCATTGTATTTAATAATACTTACAGTATAGCTAATACATCATACATATCTAACACATCTAAGTATAACAGCACCTTAGTTAGTAATAGTTTCTTTAAGATATATACATCTGAAGATTTAAAAATAAATGCAACTAGCTTTTTAGGTGTTAATATAAGCCCTAATCCGGTAGGGGCTATAGGGAATGTTAGTTCTAACAATAGTTTTACTTTAGATTATAATAGTAACTTGTACCCGGGTAATTTTCACCTAGCTAACAACTTTGTGTATAGACTAGTTAAAGGCAATAAATATACTCCCCTAAACTTAATAGATGGAAGGACTTTATATGATGTTCCTCCAGGTACTGTTAGTGTAAGAGCCCAAAATATAAATCCAGCAGGTAGAAAAAGCCCTTATGCTACTAGTACAGTAGAGGTAGCAGGTCTAACATTACCTGCTGTCACAAATCTTTCAATTGTAGAGTCATTGTATTACGATACTACACAGGGAGTTGCTTCTAGAGCTACTGTATCATTTAGTCATGCAGCAGGAAAAGAAATATTAGCTTATGAGTTAAGTTATAAAATTGAAGGAGAAACTTCTGATTTAGAATCTTTCAATACAGTACAGATTCCTTCCAGCCCTGTAGATGTTAATGGTAGATTAAGATATACTATTAACAACGTTGACAGAGGTAGAACTTCAGGTGTTAATTATCTTGTAGTTAGAGTAACTCCTATTAATAACGATTTAACTGGTATAACTAAACAAGTTATTCATACTATTATTGGTAAATCAGAACCACCAGATAATGTGTCTAATTTTACTTATGCTCAAAATGGCAACATATTAACACTTTTCTGGGAATTCGTACTTAATTCTGATAATACTCTAAAAGATTTAGATTTACAAGAAGTTGAAATCAGAAAAGTAGCTGGTATCACTATTGACTATGAAAATGCGTGGAATACTGCACGTTATATATCTACTGTAGCTATACCTAGTACAAATCACAATTTCATAGTGGATGCTTATGGTACTTTTACTTATCTAATAAAAACTAGAGACACTAGTAGAAATGAATCTACTACTGTTAGAGGATTTACAGCTACTATTGCTAGACCCTCTAACATATCAGCCTATAAAGTCTGGTCAGAAGATGATCCCTCTGCAAATGCTTCCCCATATTTCATTGCCAATGAAAACTATGCCGAAACCAATTGGACTAGTTTTGAAACTAGTGATAATGGTGGCTTTAACTACGCTGTAGATGACCCTGTCACTCCTGGCTTTGGGCCATCTACTTTAACAGAAAACGCTAACGGTACTTCTAGTGGGTTTACTGTAGGTGCCAATACTACTGATTTATTTGCTTCTGGAAACGCATTTTATCAAACTTCTGTTAGAGATATAGGGTTAGTTGTTACAGGAAAGATTAGTTTAGATATTAATGTCTACTCTATTCTTGCTACTACCTGGTTTTCTTTAAGAGAAAATATAGTTTTTGGAGTGTCTGATGCGACTTCTTCTGCCAATGTCCTGTGGGATGATGGTAGCTATATAGGTTCTTTACTGCAGTCTAATAATGCAGTATTTCAATTAGACAATCAAACACTAGTTAGTCCGGACACTTATGGTAATGTATATGCTATTTGGAATGCTGGACAGCATAGCGGAGATTATTCTAATTCAAATAGTTTTTCTTTAATTGCTGGAGTTGTTAATACTAACGCGATAGCCTTAGGCGCTACATACTATGCTAATGGTAATCCTACTTTTTCTAATAATATGCCTAATCTTACTACTAATTCTGGTTCTTATCAGCTAGTTAATTTAAAACAATGGGGAGATGCCG
>ERZ890510.473-NODE-473-length-31361-cov-5.799943_pt1 | contig 31361 bp, 23 predicted proteins | sample MGYA00521265_ERZ890510 | MGnify/ENA primary metagenome ERZ890510 (study PRJEB32303, sample SAMEA104408624) | aquatic metagenome | biome: Brackish water; feature: Chemocline; material: water | place: Baltic Sea | collected 2014-10-26T21:54:00 | depth 110 m ... | reverse complement strand
GAATAACGCGGGGTGGAGCAGTCCGGTAGCTCGTCAGGCTCATAACCTGAAGGTCATAGGTTCAAATCCTATCCCCGCAACCACTAAAAACAAAGGGTCCTCATCGAGGGCCCTTTTGTTTTATCTGGTAGAGGGCCACAGATTAAAGGGTGAAAGATTGAGCCGCTAAAAGTCTGTAACTAAACTCTTTTATATTAATTGCCATGATTAACCTTCCGTTAACCATATTTGTCTTTTTGATACTATTGTGATAGCATCATCAAACTTGGGGATTTAAAGGAGGGAAAAATGGGAAAATCACTTATATCGTGGGCGCTTGTTGGCGTCTTAACATATGCATGGTACTGGGCTGGTTATGCTTGGCCATATTTACAAAACACGCCTAGTGGTAACTGGGAACCGGTATGGTTATTATATACAGTTTTGGTGATTTTAATTCACCGTAGATCTGGGACTGCCGCTGTTGGCGCTCAAGTATTAGATACTATTATTGGCCGCATAAAAACAATTGTTGGTCATTTTGTTGGTCTATTGCTTGCTATCATTATTGGTGTAACTATAAACACGCTTGTTGGTGGTGGCGGATTTGTTGTTAATGCATATTTACAAGGTGTGGTTCTAGTCTTGTCTTGTTCAATATTAACGTCAGCAATGCTCGGCGCTTTGGACGATGCTACGCAATAAATTATATTATATTATCTGATAGGCTTGCGGCGTAAAATGCCGCAAGCCTTTTTGTTAAAATAAGTCTATTTGTTGATATAGGCCTAGTGTATGCTTTTGTTTAAATTACAGAATTATAATAAGAAGCGAAAATTTAAACATGAGCGACAATAGTTACGAAGAAACATATTTAAGTTGGCAAAATGATCCTGAAAATTTTTGGCATGATGCGGCCCAAGAGCTTGATTGGGTTGAACGTTGGGATCAGGTATTAGACGACACAAACCCCCCTTTATATCGCTGGTATTCAGGGGCAAAAACCAATAGCTGCTATAATGCGCTAGACCGTCATCTAAAAGCAGGTCATGGAAACAGAACCGCACTGATTTATGATAGTGCCATGACAGGACAGGTTGAAAAATTCACTTACAGTGAGCTTTGTGATCAGGTTGCTAAATTTGCGGGCGTTCTTAGTGATTTAGGGGTTGTTAAAGGCGACCGCGTCCTGCTTTATATGCCGATGATCCCCCAAGCGGTGATGGCCATGCTCGGATCTGCGCGTATTGGCGCAGTCCATACTGTTGTCTTTGGCGGGTTTGCAGCAAAAGAATTGGCAAAACGTATTATTGACGCTGATCCAAAAGTAATTATATCCGCCACATGTGGACTAGAACCACAAAAAATCATTGCCTATAAGCCGCTTTTAGACGAAGCCATGGAATTGGCAAACTCATCCGTAAAAACCATCATTGTCGAGCGGCCACAATGCACGGCCAATTTTATAGAAGGTCGCGATATTAAATGGCACGAGGCTATGGAAAAGGCTAACCCTGTCGAGTGTTTAACTCTGATGTCAACGGATCCGCTTTATATTCTTTATACATCCGGTACAACGGGCGCGCCCAAAGGGATCGTACGCGATCACGGTGGCCATATGGTGGCAATGAATTGGAGCATGAAAAATGTATATAATATGTCCCCAGGCGATGTTTATTGGGCCGCTTCAGACATTGGTTGGGTTGTTGGTCATTCCTATATTGTTTATGGGCCGTTGATCCGGGGTTGTACAACAATACTTTATGAAGGAAAACCAGTGGGAACGCCCGATGCGGGCGCATTTTGGCGTGTTCTTGCGGATCATAAGGTAAATGCATTATTCGTAGCCCCTACTGCCATTCGTGCCATTAAAAGAGAAGACCCAAAAGCAGAACTGCTCAAAAAATATGACCTTTCAAATTTTAAGACTTTATTTTTGGCGGGCGAGCGTGCCGATCCTGATACGGTAAAATGGGCCGAAGATATTTTAAAAATTCCAGTAATTGATCATTGGTGGCAAACAGAAACCGCATGGTCCATCTGCGCAAATTTTATGGGTATAGAACACTTGCCCGTTAAATACGGCAGCCCCACTAAACCCTCACCGGGCTATGATGTGCGCATTTTTAATGACGAAGGGCTAGAAGTTCCCGCAGGCATCCTTGGTAATATTGTGGTTAAAGAGCCATTGCCGCCGGGGGCTATGTTGACCATCTGGCAAAATGATAAAAGATACATTGATACTTATTTTTCAGAATTTAAAGGGTTTTATTTAACCGGAGACGCAGGCCATAAAGACGAAGACGGTTATCTTTATATTATGGGCCGCACGGATGATGTGATCAATGTGGCAGGACACCGCCTTTCAACGGGGGCAATGGAAGAAGTTCTCGCCTCAATTGGTGATGTGGCCGAATGTGCGGTAGTGGGCGTAAAGGATGACTTAAAAGGCCAACAGCCTTACGGCTTTCTCGTTCTTAAAAATGGCGCAACCCATTCTCATCAAGAAATTATAGCGCAAGCCGTTGCCTTGGTTCGTGAGGAAATAGGGGCTGTTGCCTGCTTTAAAAAAGCGGTTATTGTCAAACGATTACCAAAAACAAGATCAGGAAAAATCCTAAGACGGGTTATGAGCAATATTGCGGATAAAGAGGACTATACCCCCCCTGCTACGCTTGATGATCCAGAAATTCTTGAAGAAATCAAAAACGTTCTTTTCCCTTAAAATTTAGGCAAACATCTAACAATAGTTATAAAAGAGGAGTAATAAAATGGATTTAGGCATTAAAGGCCGCAAAGCAATAATTTGTGCGTCTTCAAAAGGACTTGGTAAAGCCTGCGCTATGACCTTAGCACAGGACGGGGTTCATGTGTTTATTAATGGCCGCACCGAAGAGGTACTAGAGAAAACCGCTCAAGAAATCAGAGATGTTACAGAGGCCCAAGTTACCTGCGTTGCTGGCGATGTAACCACAGCTTTGGGCAGAGAAAAATTGCTCGCGGCTTGTCCTGATCCTGATATTCTTATAAATAATGCGGGCGGCCCGCCAGCAGGAAATTTTCGCGATTGGGACCGCGAGACATGGATTAAAGCGCTTGATGCGAATATGTTGACACAAATTGAATTGATTAAAGCAGTGGTTGACGGCATGATCGCCCGCAAATTTGGCCGCATTGTTAATATTACTTCGGGATCGGTTAAGGCGCCTATTGAAATTCTGGGTTTATCCAACGGCGCAAGATCGGGATTAACGGGTTTTTGTGCCGGTATAGCCCGATCGACGGTAAAGGATAATGTGACGATTAATGGATTAATGCCCGGGCCCTTTGAAACGGACCGTATCGCAGAAATCATTGCCGCCGAAGCAAAGGCAAAAAACATCACTATTGAACAAGCGCGAAAAGGACGCATGGCGGCAAATCCAGCGGGACGCTTTGGCAGACCAGAAGAATTGGGGGCGGCTTGTGGGTGGCTATGTTCCCAATATGGCGGATTTGTAACGGGTCAAAATATTCTCCTTGATGGCGGTAGTTTCCCTGGCACTCTGTAGAAATGAATTAGAACGGAAAAAGTTATTTTTATCACGAAGCACTATTAATATTTGAGGAAAATTCGATGTGTAATGGCATAAAAATGTTGATTTGTTTTCTTGGTATGTTTTTAGTCGCCTGTACTGATCAAAACGAAATAATTCCTGTTAAAAAACCAAATATAATTATCTTATATGTGGATGATTTAGGCTATGGTGATGTGGGCTTTAATGGGGCAACCGCGGTTCGCACGCCTAATATTGATCAATTGGCAGCAGAAGGAATTAATTTTACGGATGCCCATAGTACGGCGGCAACCTGTACGCCGTCACGGTATGCCTTGCTTACCGGAGAGCATGGATTTCGCCGAGATCTGGATATTTTGCCTGGCGACGCGCCAGCTCTTATTCGCCCCGAACAACCAACGCTGCCTTCTATGCTGAAAAAAGCGGGTTATAATACGGCTGTGGTAGGAAAATGGCATTTGGGACTTGGTGATGGAGATGTTAATTGGAACGTTGCTATAAAACCGGGGCCCCTTGAAATTGGATTTGATTATAGCTTTTTAATGCCAGCAACAGGGGATCGGGTGCCGACGGTCTATTTAGAAAACCATACTATTGTTAATTTGGACCCAATGGATCCTATTGAAGTGAGTTATAAAGGTAAAGTTGGTAACAGACCAACAGGGACAGAACATCCTGAACTTCTTCGCTATAAGGCTGATCCGCAACATAGCGACACGATCATCAATGGTGTTAGTCGCATTGGCACAATGGGTGGTGGTCAAGCGGCGTTATGGGTTGACGAAGAGTTTGCAGATACTTTCACTGATAAGGCTCGTACTTTTATCCGTAAAAATAAAGAAAACCCGTTTTTTCTATTCTATTCCTTTGCAGACATTCACGTGCCTCGCCTTCCTCACGCGCGATTTGAAGGAAAAACCACCATGGGTCCCCGTGGAGACGCTATTGCGCAAATGGATTGGGTTGTTGGTGAAATTATCACAGAGTTAAAAACTCTAGGCATTGAAGAGAATACATTGATATTTTTTACCAGTGATAATGGCCCTGTTCTTGATGATGGATACGGGGACGGTGCGGTTACTAAGTTGGGGGATCATAAGCCGTCAGGACCTTATCGCGGGGGAAAATATAGTGCGTTTGAGGCAGGAACCCGTATGCCAACGGTGGTTCATTGGCCGGGAAGAGTTGAGCCGGGTACCAGTGCCGCTCTTGTTTCTCAGGTTGATTTTTATGCTTCTTTAGCCAGCTTATTGGACATTGAACTTTCGCCACAGGAGGCTATGGATAGCCTCAATCTTTTGGGGGCGTTGCTTGGTACTACGGATCAAGGGCGGGACTATTTGATAGAAGAATCTGTTGCTACACTTTCGTTGAGAAAGGCAAACTGGAAATATATTGTTCCCTATCCTGAAGATAAAATTTATCCTGATTGGGTGCAAATTGATAAAGGAATAGAAGGGGGCTTTATTAAAGAACCACAGCTCTATAATCTTGATAATGACGCGGGAGAGCAAAATAATTTGGCGAAAGACTATCCTGCCCTCGTTAATGAGTTACAGACAAAAATAGAAGAATTACGGAGGGCTGGTTTTAGCGAAAGGCATTGATAAATAGGGAAATTTTACATTAGGCATTAGGCATTATAAGTGATATATTTTGCTTGGGAGTATTTGTTTAGTTTTATGAATAATAAATTTAAACTTAAAGGGGAAAATATAATGGATTCTGTATCAAAAGAAAAATACCTTAAACTTGCGCTTACACTTTTTGGCCTTGTCTTTTTAGTTGTTTATCCACTGGGAATGGTTTGGCCATCGGGTTGGGTATGGCACGGCGGCGCGGGCGAGTATTATTTACAAATGATTTGCGGGGTATATTTCGTACTCGGTGTGTTTTTAATAATGGCGGCTAAAAATCCGTCGGAACATAAGAGCCTTATTTCTTTTACCGTATGGTCAAGCGTTGTTCACGCGGTGATTATGGCGTCTCAAGTATATGGTGACGGCATGGAAATGGGTCATCTTATGGGTGATGTACCGGCGTTGCTATTGGTTGCTCTGTTACTCGGTTATTTTTCATCGGGTACTGAAAGCGCATAAAACTTATCTATATTACTATTTTGTATGATTGATTTTTAAAAGGGGTCATGACATTGTTGCACAAATAAATAGTGCAACAATGAGGCCTCCTTTAAATGACATTTCCAATCGATAAAATCAGAAGTCAATTTCCCGCTTTAGCTCTAGAAGATGGGGGAATGCCGCGCCTTTATTTTGATAATCCCGCAGGCACTCAAGTGCCTAAATCTGTTGCTGATGCGGTTTACCATTGTCTTATTCATGAAAATGCCAATCTGGGCGGTACTTTTGTCACATCACACGCATCTACTAAAATTGTAGCCGACGCCCATCAGGCTATGGCGGACTTTTTAGGAACCGATGATTTGGGCGAAATTATCATCGGTGCCAGCACCACCACTCTCGCCTTTCACTTATCACGAAGCATTGCCCGAGATTTTAAAGCGGGCGATGAAATTATTGTCACGCAAATGGACCATGAAGGAAATGTCTCCCCATGGTTAGAGATTGCAGAAGACCATGATTTAACAATTCGTTGGCTAAAGTTTAATGAACAAAGCTGGCAGATTGAAGTGGAGGATTTAAAGGAGCTTTTAAATGATCGGACAAAATTAGTGGCGCTTAATTATGCTAGCAATCTAACAGGCATGACTAATGATGTTAAAAGACTAATTGCTGAGGCAAAGAAAGTTGACGCCTTGGTTTATTTGGATGCGGTACAATATACGCCCCACGCCTTGACAAGCGTTAGTGAGTTAGGGTGTGATTTTCTAGCCTGTTCATCTTATAAATTTTTTGGCCCTCATTTAGGAATCGTCTGGGGTAAGAAAAAATTATTACAAGACATGCATGCTTATAAATGCCGCACAGTACCAGAAGAGTTTCCAACAAAATTTGAAACAGGAACACCAGCAATAGAATTATTGGCAGGATTAACGGCGACAATAGAGTATATCGCGTCTATTGGTGAACAAGGCCAAACAACAAGGCGGCAAAAAATAAAAGCGGCTTTTCAAGCGACCTTAAAATACGAAGAAATATTGACTAGACAATTAATGGATGGGTTGAAAAACCTTGATGGGATTGAGATCATTGGCTCTACAAGTGAGAACCAATTAAGCCAGCATGTACCAACCATTTCATTCAGACATAAAACGATTAAGCCTCGTGATATTGCAACATCATTGGCAAACGAGAATATATTTGTCTGGAGTGGCCATAATTATGCCCTTGGCATCGTACGGCAACTTGGCATTAATGAAAAAGAAGGCGTGGTGCGCATCGGCATGGCTCATTATAACACCAAACAAGAAGTGAGCCGCGTCCTTGATGCGGTTTCAAGGGCGCTCGGCGGCTAATTTTGCTAATATTAAGGACGTCTCTAACATAAATATTATTAGTCTAACGCGCATTATAGGGATGAATAGTAACCCCTTGAACGACCCTATTGACGGTTCCGGAGACGCAGGGACTATCGGGGCTATTACCCAATTTTAAGGCGCTGTGAAAAGCATATAGTTGGGCGTAAACAATCAAAGGAAACATCAATTCACAATCATTGGCATCCTTTAACCCTTTGATTATTATATGATCACGCTTTGGCTCCATACCTTCAATCTCACTTGATAGGGCAACGACTAACCCTGCTTTACGGTCTCTTCTAATTTCATTCAGTAAATCAAGGTCATATTGGCGCGTGTGGGGATCGTTAGAAATAAATACAAAAACAATAGTATTGCCCGATATAATCGCCTTTGGACCATGGCGAAAGCCAAGGGAACTTTCATATGTTGTGACGATCTGACCATCGGTTAATTCTAATAATTTAAGAGATGCTTCACGGGCAAGGCTTTTTAAACCATTACTGCCAAGGAAAACAACTCGCCAGAAATTCTTTCGCGTAAGGATTTTAATATCATCATTTTGCTCATTAATCACTGCCATTGTTGCTTTGCAAACGGTATTTAAATCAATGGCGTGCTTTGATAGTATTTTGAGGCCAACATACAACATACTTGTAAAGCTTGAGGTCATGGCAAAGCTTTGGTCATGTGTTTCGGGCGGCAATAAGAAAACCATATTTTTTTCATCTGCCTTAACACTTTTATATAACGCCCCCTCCTCATTACAGGTGATCACCAACTGATAGCAGGTATCAACTAATTGCGTGTATAAATTTGCGGCGGCTAGACTTTCGGGACTATCGCCGGAACGGCTGAAAGACACCAGTAATGTTGGCGTTTTTTTCTTAAAATAAAGATGAGGGCCAGAGACTAAATCCGTTGTTGCAATAGCCTCTACATTGTTATCTTTCAGTAATAATGGCGCAAGGCATTGACCGATATAAGATGATGAACCAGCACCGGTCAGAATAATCCTTAGATTTTTTGTTGCTAAAATTGGCTTTAAAAAAGCATCAATAGTCTCTGCGTTTTCTTCTAATAAATCTTGGGTTTTTTGCCACATTTCGGGCTGCTGGTAGATTTCCTTTGCCGTACTGAGTGCGTTGTTATGATTTAAAAGATCATTAGAGATATTTAAATAAGACATGATAATTCCTCATTGGTACACTAGGCATTGCTATATTTTTTTTAAACCCAAACTATTGTTATAGTCAAACATTAGCAAACAATAACATCCAAACAAAGTCTAATTGTTATCTTAAAGGTTTAAATGATAAACAGAATATGATCTTGGGCCAGCGCATTGTGAAATAATGATCAAGAGGCTTTAATTATTCCGTTATATTTTTATCAACGATCAGTGGGGATTTGCCTTTAATTAAAGGGTTTGAAGTTAAGAAATAAGCAACGCCGATAAAGCCGGCACCACCAATTATATTACCGACCGAAACCCAAGCAAGGTTATAAATCATACCCATAAAAGTGACCCCTTCGGGATGATTTCCCATTAAGGAAATGGCAAATACCGTCATATTGGCAATGCCATGTTCAAAGCCCGCAGCAACGAAGGCAAAAAGACACCAGAAAATAAGAATACATTTTGCCGTATCATTATCCGTTTTCGAAGACATCCATATGGCTAGACAAATAAGCCAGTTACAAATGCTCGCGCGCGCAATCAGCTCAATAATGCCGCTGTTCATTTTTGCATAAGCGAGGGTATGGACAAGGGCCGTACTATCCTCAATAAATCCGCCGCCGCCCCCAAGCACAAATAAAACGGAAAGTAAAACCGCGCCTACTAAATTACCGTACCAACATATGATCCAGTCTTTAATGACGGTAAATAAGGTTATTTTTTTATAGAAATAACCAAAAGTCATATACATGATGTGACCAGAAAAAAGCTCGGCCCCTGCAAAGACAATTAAAGTAAGGGTGATGCCGAAAAAGCAGCCCATAATCAATTTTTGTGATACCGCCTCAGCGGCATTACCAAGGGTCAGGATTAGCATAATACCAATACCGACATAGGCCCCTGCCATCATAGTGGAAAGAAAAAAACCAACGGGATTGCGGCGAAAATAATTAATTTTGACCACAGCAATTTCAGAAAATTGTTTAGTAGTATCAATATGCATAAAAAAAAGGCCTCACGATTATTAAAACATAACCTGAAACCCTTATATATTTTTTATGAACTAACTCTATGACCTAGATCAAGAATTGTCTAGGAGTTTTATTGACATCAAATTAAAAATTTTGTTATTTTTTCGACTACTATATCTGCGGCTTCTTCTATTTCCATATTGGCGCTATATAGGTGAATGTCTGCACATTCTGGCTCTTCATAGGGGCTGTCTAGGCCAGTAAAATTTTTAATTTCTCCGCTTCTTGCTTTTTTATAGAGCCCTTTGGGGTCTCTTTGTTCGCAAATATCAAGATGGGTATCTACAAAAATTTCCATAAACTCATCTTCTCCGAGCATATTACGCACCATATTGCGTTCAGCGCGAAAGGGCGAGATAAAGGCGGTCAGGACAATAAGGCCCGCATCAACCATTAATTTTGCGACTTCGCCAACACGGCGAATATTTTCAACACGGTCCGCATCAACGAACCCTAAATCTTTATTAAGACCATGGCGCACATTATCACCGTCTAGCAAATAAGTATGTTTACCCAAGGCCAAAAGCTTTTTTTCAACCATATTAGCAATGGCCGACTTGCCAGATGCGCTTAATCCTGTGAACCATAAAACAAGAGGTTTTTGGTGTTTTTGTGCTGATCTTGCTGATTTATTGACATCAACTGCCTGCCAGTGAACATTGGTGGCGCGGCGCAAGCCAAAATTAATCATGCCCGCACCTACCGTCATGTTGGATATTTTATCAATTAATATAAAGGATCCCAAAATCCTGTTTTCTTGGTAAGCCTCAAAAACAATGGCATCATCAACCTTAAAATTGCAAACGCCCACTTCGTTTAATTCGAGAATTTTACCCGCGTCATGCTCTAATGAATTTATATTCACTTTATATTTAAGTTCGGTTACTTCTCCCGAAACAGTTTTATTATTGGTTTTAATTAAATAAGACCGCCCCGGCAGCATCGGCTGATCGTCCATCCAGATGATATGGGCTTGAAAATGATCGGTTATTTCTGGCCTTATTTTAACTTCGGAAATCACATCGCCGCGCGAAATATCAATTTCATCTTTTAATGTTAGTGTTATTGCTTGATCCGCATAAGCAATTTCCAAGTCACCGTCAGCCGTAACAATAGATTTAATGGTGCTGGTTTTTGCGCTGGGCAGGGCGATAATTTGATCCCCCGGCTTAATTGTCCCTGATGCGATGGTTCCTGAAAATCCTCGAAAATCTAAATTTGGCCGATTAACCCATTGTACCGGCATACGAAACGGTTTTTGATGAACGGTTTTAGCAAGATCAATTGTTTCTAATATATTTAAAAATGCTAACCCATGATACCACGGCATCTGAGGACTGATATTTATAATATTATCGCCTTTTAACGCAGATAGCGGCACAAAACTAATATTAGAAAAATTTAAACGAGAGGAAAATGATCGGTATTGATCTTCAATTTTTTGATAAATTTCTTCTGAATAATCAACCAAATCCATTTTATTAATGACAATCACAACATGGCGGATGCCGAGCAAGCTTACAATATAGCTATGCCGTTTTGTTTGAGTGAGAATTCCTTTTCTGGCATCTATCAAAATTACTGCCACATCCGCAGAGGACGCGCCGGTCGCCATATTACGAGTATATTGTTCGTGGCCGGGCGTATCGGCGACAATAAATTTTCGTTTATCCGTTGAAAAATATCGGTAGGCCACGTCAATGGTTATACCTTGCTCGCGCTCTGCTGCTAAACCATCAACCAACAGGGCAAAATCAATATCGTCTCCTTGAGTGCCAACTTTTTTGCTATCGTTTTTTAAGGATGCCAATTGGTCTTCAAGAATAAGTTTTGTATCATACAAAAGCCGCCCTATGAGCGTGGATTTGCCGTCATCTACGCTGCCGCAGGTGATAAAGCGCAAATAACTTTTATGTTCATGTTCCTGCAAATAGTTTTCAATGTTCTTGGCAATGTCCTTGGATATTTTCTTCCCCATCAGAAATACCCCTCCTGCTTTTTCTGCTCCATGGAGGCATTATTGTCTTTGTCTATTGATCTTCCTTGGCGTTCCGAAGTCTTGGCGAGCAACATTTCTTGAATAATTTCTGGAAGGGTCGTTGCATTTGATTGAACGGCACCCGTTAAGGGATAACATCCAAGAGTTCGAAAGCGTACCATTTTCATTTCTGGTTTTTCCCCTTTATTAAGGGGCATTCTTTCATCATCAACCATAATCAGCATACCGTCCCTTTCAACGACGGGGCGCTCTTTGGCCAGATAAAGCGGAACTATGGGTATTTTTTCAAGATGAATATATTGCCAAATATCCAATTCTGTCCAATTGGATAGAGGAAATACCCGCATGCTTTCGCCCTTTTGGGTGCGGTTATTATAAATATTCCAAAGCTCCGGTCTTTGGTTTTTTGGGTCCCATCGATGTTGCGATGAACGAAACGAAAAAATTCTTTCTTTGGCGCGGGACTTTTCCTCATCACGGCGCGCCCCGCCAAAGGCGGCATCAAAGCCGTATTTATCAAGGGCTTGTTTTAATCCTTGGGTTTTCATAACATCCGTATGAACGGCAGAACCATGGCTGAAAGGCCCAATCCCCCGGTCAATTCCCTCCTGATTAATATGTATTTTTAAATCCAGATTATTTTGGACAACAAAGCGATCGCGAAACTCAATCATTTCACGAAATTTCCAAGTCGTATCCACATGCATTATGGTAAAAGGTATCTGCGATGGATAAAAAGCTTTCATGGCAAGATGGAGCATCACACTACTATCTTTACCAATGGAATAAAGCATCACAGGATTATTGCAGGTGGCGACCACTTCACGAATGATATGAATGGATTCCGCCTCAAGGCGTTGAAGGGGAGTGATGTTTTTATTCATAGGGGCCATGTATTCTTGCTCATCTAATTTTTAGTCTCATTTGCTAGGGGCAGAATATTATTATCACGCTTTCTTATGGGGTTATAGAAAAAATCTATATTATCAATTTATGCCCCTTTGTGAAATGAAATTTTCTTACCGTTTGACTATTAACCATAGCATGAGATAGGGTTAAATACTTTTGTGATATATTATATCAATTATCATAGAAAGATTGGGGAATGTGGTACTAATTATAGGAAGGGGATATAACGAATGTCATATATTATATTATTAAATTTAGCTGTTTTTGCAGGGCTTTTAGTGCTTTTGTCAAAATTCAGTAAAGGGGATATGAAGCTTTCAAGAAAAGTGTTCATGGGCCTTATTGTTGGGGTTGCCTTTGGCTTTGCCCTGCAAGTTTTCTACGGTGAAGGAAGCGTTACCATAAAAGATACGCTTGAATGGACTAATGTGGTTGCTAATGGCTATATCAGACTGCTTTATATGATCATCATGCCGCTTATTTTGATTTCTATGGTTGCGGCGGTGGTGCGCATTGATGAAGTGACATCATTGGGCAAAATTGGCGGTACGGTCATTGCTATTCTTATTTTTACAACAATGATTTCTTCTATTGTTGCTATCGGTGTTACCGATTTATTCAATTTAACGGCAGATGGATTGATAAGCGGTGACCGTGAAGCGGCCCGTGCGCTGGCTCTTGAAGGCAGATTAGGCAGAGTTTCCGATTTAAGCGTTGCAGCGATGATTGTTAATTTTATTCCTAGAAATATATTTTCTGATCTCGCTGGGTCGCGAGCACTTTCAATTATTTCCGTGGTCGTTTTTGCCATTATGTTTGGCGTTGCGGCCCTTAAGGCCATGAAAGAAAAACCAGAAATCCAAAAGCCTTTTTTAAATTTTGTTGATGTTGCTCAAACCATCATTATGAAGTTGGTGCATATGGTGATGGCCTTTACACCTTATGGCGTGATGGCTCTTATGGTTAAGGTGGTGGCGACCTCTAATTTGGCGGATGTCTTAAATTTGGGGAAATTTATCGTTGCCTCTTATGTGGCGATCGCCATTATGTTTGGTATTCATGGTCTATTACTGACGTTAACGGGCTTTAATGCCAAGAAATTTTTCAATAGTGTATTGCCAGTTTTAATTTTTGCTTTTACCTCAAGAAGTTCTGCGGCTTGTATCCCCCTTAATGTGGAGGCTCAGGTCGAAAAACTTGGTGTGCCAAAATCCATTGCTAATATTTCAGCAACTTTTGGGGCAACAATCGGCCAAAATGGCTGCGCGGGGATTTATCCAACAATGTTGGCGGTAATGGTCGCACCCTCTGTTGGTGTTGCTGTTGATTTTCAATTTTTAGCCACCCTTGTGATGTTTGTTACGATTAGCTCATTCGGTGTTGCGGGCGTTGGTGGTGGTGCTACATTTGCAGCATTGATCGTTCTTCCGCTGATGGGCCTTCCTATTGAGATTGTCGCATTGCTTATTTCTATTGAACCGCTTATTGATATGGCGCGTACGGCCCTTAATGTTAATGGGGCTATGACTGCGGGGGCGATTACCAGTCGTTTCATCAAAATCAAGCATGTAAATGAAGTAGAACAGCCGGCCGAATAATTTATAAGCTATTTCAAAAGGTTTTTTAATCACGGCGTATTCTTTTGAGTGCGCCGTGATTTTTTTGTGATATACACAAAGAAAAATATTAAAGGAACAGAAAATGATATTTGATGGTTTATCCGCAGTTGGCGATGATCTTATTTTACGGATTTCAATATTATATAAAGCGGATAATAATCCTAATAAGGTTGATTTGGGTGTTGGCGTTTATAAGGACGCCGATGGTTATACGGCTATTTTAAAGAGCGTAAAAGAAGCAGAACAGTTTTTGGTAAATAACCAGCAATCTAAAGGCTATTTGTCTCCTGCTGGTAATCCAGAATTTAATAAGGCGGTGGAAGAATTATTATTTGGAAAAGATCATCCCGTCGTTAAGCAAGGCCGCGTTGCGACTATGCAAGCCCCCGGCGGTACGGGCAGTATTCGCATAGGGGCCGATTTTTTGAAAATTAGCCATCCTGATGCCACCGTCTGGATAAGCAACCCCACTTGGCCCAATCATTTTGCAATCACGGACATGGTTGGCCTTAAGTCTAAAAGTTACCGTTATTATGATATTAAAGAAGGACAGTTTTTATTTTTAGAAATGCTCGAAGACTTAAAAGCGGCCAAAGAAGGCGATGTGGTTATTGTCCATGGCTGTTGTCATAATGCATCAGGGGCGGATCTTTCAAATGATCAGTGGGATCAGCTGGCGGATTTTATGGCGGAGCGAAAATTAGTTCCCTTCATTGATATTGCCTATCAGGGCTTTGCCAATGGTGTCGAGGAAGATGCTTATGCGGTTCGAATGATGGCTGAAAAACTGCCTGAATTATTAATTGCTAGCTCCTATTCAAAAAATTTCGCCATGTATCGTGATCGTGCGGGGGCCATTGCTGTGGTTTCGCCAACCGCACAGGCCAATGAAATCAATGCCTCGCATATGCTTAAAATCATTCGTAGCATATATTCGATGCCGCCTGATCATGGCGCGGCGGTGGTGGCTCATATTTTAAAAGATGATAGCCTGCGCAAACAATGGTATCAGGAAGTTGATGATATGCGGGGGCGGGTTAAAAAAATGCGCCTTTTATTTGTTAAAAAAATGACAGAAAAAGCGCCCAATAGTGGGTTCGATTATATTGTAGATCAAAATGGCATGTTTTCGTTTTTGACCCTATTGCCCGAACAAATACAAACCTTGATTAATGACTATAGTATATTCATGATGGCTAATGGTCGGGTTAATATGGCCGGCTTGACGGAGAATAATATCGATTATGTTACAGATTCGATAGCGTCACTGTTTAAGGCTTAATGAGGTAGTATGAATGAAAAGCTGGTTTGATATGGCAACGGTGGGCCGACCATTTGTTAAAATGCAGGGCCTGTTAAATCATTTTGTCATCATTGATGGTCGTGATGATCCTTTTACACCATCGATCAGCGAAATTGCCCATATTTGTAATATAGAAACAGGTGTCGGCGCCGAACAGATCATGGTTATCGAAGGGGTTAGTGAATACGGGGTTGGCGCTTATGCCCGCGTGCGTATTTATAATTTTAACGGTACAGAGGCCGAAGCATGCGGCAATGCGACGCGCTGTGTGGCTAAATTATTATTTGAAGAATCTGGTCTTGATCAATTGAGCTTAGAGATTAATTTTCAAATTTTAGCTTGCGAAAAAGACGGTGAAAATATCAGCGCTGAAATGGGGAGAATTTCATTCGATTGGGATAAAATTCCCCTTGCGCAACAATGTGATAGCTTGCATGTTGATATTAAAAGCGGGCCAGTGCAAGACGCGGTGGCCGTTAATGTGGGAAATCCGCATCTGGTGTTTTTTGTTGATGATTTTGAGGCGGTAGATTTAGTCGCTGTGGGAAAAGATGTGCAAAAAAATGCACTTTTACCTCAATCGGCCAATGTGGGGGTTGGACAAATTATTGATAATACTCATATAAAATTTCAAGTCTATGAACGCCCCGGAATGCTGACCATGGCGTGCGGTAGTGGTTCATGTGCCGTGGTTGCGGCGGCGCGGGCGCGTGGACTTATTAAATCGGATTATGCTTATGTTGAAATGCCAGGCGGCACGCTTAAAATAAGCTATAAAGATGATAATATGGCTGTGATGTCGGGGCCAGCAGAATTTTGTTACAGCGGATATTTGACACAATAAAAAAATAAAGGGAAGAAAAATGAAAAAGCTATTGATGACGTTTAGTACAATTATACTGGCCTCTTGCAGTGCTGAAAAAACATTGGATCAAAAATTGCAAGACGTAGACCAGATATTTGCACCATATAATTCGTCCGAATTGCCTGGTGCGGCGTTGATGATTATCCAAGACGGCAAGGTGATTTTGCAAAAAGGCTACGGCATGGCCGACCTTGAACAGGGACGAGCGGTTAGCCCTGCTACTAATTTTCGTTTGGCCTCTGTGACCAAGCAATTTACCGCCATGAGTATTTTACAGCTTATTGAAAGGGGCGATCTTTCGTTAGAGACGAGCCTTACGGATATATTCCCTGAATTTCCTGACTATGGCCGCTCAATTACCATTAAAAATTTACTACAACATACCTCGGGGCTTTTGGACTATGAAAGCATGGTACCAAGTGATCAGAGTGAACAATTAAAAGACAAAGATGTGTTGCAATTAATGATGGGTACAGATGAGGTTTATTTTGCTGTTGGTGAAAAACATCAATATAGCAATACGGCCTATGCGGTACTGACACAAATATTAGAGAAAATCACGGCAGTGCCATTTCGCGATTATTTGGCGGCTAATATTTTCAAACCCCTTGCTATGGATCATACCCTTGCCCATGAAAAGGGCATTAATGAGGTATCAAACCGTGCTTATGGTTATACGATCGAAGAAACAGGTGTCGTGCGGACTGACCAAAGCCTTTTTAGCGCAGTGCTTGGTGATGGGGGTATTTATTCCAACCTTGAAGACCTATATAAATGGGATCAGGCCCTTTATACGGAAAAACTGCTCAGCAAGAAATATCTTGATATGGCTTTTACGAATGGGACGACCAATGATGGTAAATTGATGGATTATGGTTTTGGTTGGCGTCTAGAAAAATATAAAGGCCTTGAGATCATATATCATACGGGAAGTTCAATTGGTTTTAGAAATATATTATACCGCATTCCAAGCCGTAATTTTACGGCTGTGATCCTCACTAACCGAGACGACGGTGGTGAGTTTAGTACTTTGACTACAGTTCATAAAGTGGTTGATATTTTTTTCTAATCGATTGCCCATTCAAGGCATTCACTAGCGCGAAAAGGAATACAGCTTTCATCACCAAAAGCGATGGAGGGGGGTATTTTTGTTTGTTTTTTAGTTAAAATAATTTGGTCTGAGTTTCTTTGAAGGCCGTAAAAATCCGCACCATTAAAGCTCGCAAAAGCCTCTAATTTATCCAAGGCATTGGCTTTATCAAAAATTTCTGCATAAAATTCAATGCCGCCGTGGGATGTATATATTCCCGCACAGCCGCAGGCGGTCTCTTTGGCATGCTCGGTGTGGGGGGCGCTATCGGTGCCGAGGAAGAATTTTTTATTGCCACTGGTGGCGGCCTTAACCAGCGCTTTTCTATGATGTTCGCGCTTTAAGACGGGAAGGCAATAATGATGAGGGCGAATGCCGCCTTTGAAGAGAGCATTTCTATTCAGTAACATATGATGTGCGGTGATGGTTGCGGCTACATTTGGTCCAGAGTTTTCAACAAATTTTATCGCCTGCTCGGTAGTGATATGCTCAAAGACGATTTTAAGATTTGGGAAATCACTTATTATTTTTCCCAAAAACCGTTCAATGAATTTTTCTTCGCGGTCAAAAATATCGACATCAATGTCGGTGACCTCACCGTGGATCAAAAGGGGCATACCCACGTCTTGCATCACTGCTAAGGCACCGTAACAGGTGGCAATATCGCTGACGCCCTTATCGGAATTTGTTGTCGCCCCTGCGGGGTACCATTTAACGCCGTGAATAAAGCCGCTCTCTTTTGCTCGCTTAATTTCATCACCGTTGGTTTGATTGGTTAGATAAAGGGTCATTAGTGGCTCAAATTTGTGGCCCGTGGGAATGGCCATTAAAATCCGGGCGCGGTAATCAGCCGCCAAGGCGGTGGTGGTAATAGGGTCGGACAAATTGGGCATGATGATAGCGCGGGCAAAACGCTTTGTGGTATCGGGCAAAATTGAAGATATGAATTTATGATCCCGCACATGTAAATGCCAATCGTCCGGTCGTGTTATGGTGATGCTCTTCATTGATCGGTCCTTAATTCTATGCCTTATTTAGCATATTTTTTGGCAATGGGAAGGATGATTTTTTCCACGTATGTATTTAAATAATCAGAGGCTTCAGAACGGCCTCCCCCCAAAGTTCCTAAATTTGCAAAGGAGACGAGAACAAGGTCACCTTGAGTAAGCCAGCGGATGTCTGATGTAAATCCTAAAACACCACTATGGATACCTTCAATGAAGGGTGTTTTTATATGGCTTAAAGAGGTTTCATTAATCAGCAAACCCTTACGCAGGGCGACCCCGAACAAGGCAATATCTCGTGGCGTGCTGACCATACCGCTGGCAATTCCTTCTGAAGAAAGACTAGCGCCAGATGAATTGATAAGATCGTCTGTGCCAAAAGGGAATTTTGCATTAATGCCAACGATGGATATAAATTGGTTCGTGGCCAGATGATAACTACCGACACGGCGACCAACGGGAATAATTTCAAAACCATCATAATATGTGTTGTTTAATTTAAGCGGCTCTAATATGCGTTTTCTTACTTCATCTTCGATCAAACCACCCCCGACTTTCTCTGCGATTAGGCCAAGGAGGGCATAATTGCTGCTTGAATAAGCATAGGCGCCGCCGGGGGCATTGGTGGCCATATGACGGTCTCGTGTTATATATTTAAGCGATTCGGTTTTTGACCATTTATATTTCGGGTTCATCTGAACACCGCGGGCGCGTCGGGTCCAGTCTTCGTCATTGGTCCACGAATAAATGCCGCTAGTGTGATTAAGAAGTTCATATAAAGTGGCACTATCGGCATTTTCGATGTCTTTCACCATATCCCCTAATATGGCTTGGGGTGTTGAGTTTAAATTGAGCATTTTTTCTTCGGCCATTTGTAAAATAACGACAGCAACGAAACTATTGCTGATATTCCCAATTGCGAAGCTATGATTTTGTGAAACAAATTGGCGATCTTCAATATTTGAATAGCCCGAAGCACCGGACCATATTAAACCATCAGAGTTAGCAATAGCCACGGACAGCCCAGGGATTATTGTGAGGGTAATGTCTTCTATCGCCTGTTTCATTTGGGCGTCTATTTTTAAATTTTCTTGCGCATAAGCAGGTATTATGAAAAATAGACATATGATTTTTATGACTAAATATTTGACAAAAGAGAGTTTCATTGACGGGTCCTATTATTTAATTTTTTTGCCGTTGGCGTCCCATACTTCTACAACACCAATATTGAGATCACGGATATTCTGCTCTATTTTCTGCAAATCACCCACAATCACCCATGTCATGGCCTCAGGTCTTAAGGTTTCGGTAGCCGTTTTTTGTAATATTTCAGGGTTTAATGAGGCGTATTTTTCGCTTAAGGTTTCTGCGTAATTATAGGGACGATTATAATGTTCATTGCTCATGATATAACCAATAAGACTACGGTTTGTAGCAAAACGACCAGGAAGCGGTAAGGTTTTTCCTTTGATCATAAGGTCTAATTCTTCTGCTGTTGGTGGCTTGTTTGTTTGGTATTCTTTCATTTCCTTTATGATTTCAGCCATACTTGCGGCGGTTTTGTCGGTTTGTACGGATGTACTTATTCTAAAGGAACGTTGACGAAGGGCTTGGCTAATAGAACTTCCCGCACCGTATGACCATCCTTTATCTTCGCGCAAATTCATATTGATTCGTGAGGTAAATTCACCGCCGAGAATGCTATTCATAGCATTTATATCAAAGGCGTTTTCATCAGTAGAGGGGGAGACTAAATGAGCGGCGATAATAATGGATTGCACGGCTTGGGGTCTATCAACCAGAATAATTCGCGTGCTTTTGGCAAAGGTGGCATCGGTTAAATTCTTCTGCCCCTTTGCTAGGGCAGGGTTTTTCCATTTGCCAAAATAGTGATTAAGCTCATTGGTTATTTCTTCGATACTAGTATCACCAACCACATAAATTTTTGCATTATCGGGTCGGATCCATAATTGGTGAAAATCTATGAGATCGCTTCGTGATATATTTCGAATGGCAACTTCTTCTTCGCTGATGGTTTTGCCGCTATAGACGTGATCAGGACCGTAAAGCAGGGTGGAAAGTAAGTTTCTAGCAATGCTTTCGGGGCTCATCTTTTCATCTTCTAGGGAGGCAAGGGTTAGGGCACGGTCCCGTTCAATATCCGTAGGGTTAAAGGCCGGATTTTGAACCACATCAGCCCAAAGCTCTACGGAAGAACTTAAATTCTTTTTTAAAGCCGATAAGCTAATGTATGAGCTATCCAAGCCATTATTAAAGTCGATACGAGCACCAAGCATGGTTTTTTTGTCGGCAAATTTTAAGGACGGCAGTGATTTTGTTCCTTCATTCATATTACCAAAAGTAAAATCTGCGGTTCCAGGTTTTACCGCATAATCCGTGACGCGGCCCGCATCAAAAGAAATAGCAAAATTAACCACAGGAACGCTATGACGCTGAGCAAGGGTCACTTTGATGCCGTTTTCCAATGTGGCATGTTGCAGGGGCGGCAATTTAATGTTTGACTGACCCGTAAGTGCTGGCATTTTATCGCGTTTTGCAGGGGAAGCGTCCTCGGTTTTATAGGTACCGTAAGGCACCATGGACAGCTTGTAATATCCTTTGGACAGCCAGTCATTGGTAATATTTTTTATGCTTTTTAGGGTTGCGGCATTTTGCCATGCTTGTTTCTTATGAATGAAGCCCGGATCACCGGCATAGATTGCCCCGCTTGCCAGCAGTTGACCCATACTTGATATGCTTTCCGTCGCGCGGATCAAGCTATTTTCAATGGCGGCCTTTACGCGGGTTAATTCTTTTTTTGTTGGTCCTTTATTTAAAAACTCTGCCCACATGGTTTCAATGATACGGCTTATTTCATCGGCATCTTCGCCCTCTTTGAGTTCTACGGATATGGCAAAAATGCTCGATAATTCACCCGCAATTAGTGATGCAGATCCGCTGTTAAGGCGTTGTTGTTCATGAACGAGGTTTTTATAAATTCGTGAATTTCGCCCGCCACCAAAAATACTGGCGGCGACTTCTAATTCTGCATATTCTTTTGTAGCACGGCCCGGAACGGCCCATGTCCATGTCAGATACGTTTGCGGCACCCGATCTTCCATCACTTCATAGCGATTAGTATCGTGGGTTGGAACCCACGCGGTTTTGCGGCTTAAAGGAGGGCTTGCGGGGATATCGCCGAAATATTTTTCCATAAGCGGCTTTGAGCTCTCTTCATCAATGTCACCGCTTAAGACCACAACGGCGTTATTGGGGCCGTAATATTGTTTGAACCAATTTTTTACGTCCTCCACCGTTGCATTATCCAAATCTTTCATAGAGCCAATGGTTGAGTGATGGTAGGGGTGATCATAAGGATAAACACCTTCGTAAATTTTATAAATCATTTGACCGCCGGGTTGATTTTCCCCTTGGCGTTTTTCATTTTTAACCACATCGCGCTGTTCGGTAATTTTGTCTTCATTAATCGCCCCAAGCAAATGACCCATTCGGTCTGATTCCATCCAAAGAATTCGTTCTAAGCCTCCGATGGGCACAGTCTGATAATAATTGGTTCTGTCTCTTGATGTGGTGCCATTTATGCCGCTTGCGCCAATTTCTTGCAGAGGTTTAAAGAAATCATCATCATAATTTTCACTGCCATTGAACATTAAATGTTCAAATAAATGGGCAAAGCCGCTTTTACCTTGTGGTTCATCCTTTGATCCAACATGATACCAGACATTGACCGCAACAATGGGGGCATTGCGATCTTCATGAATGATGACCCGTAAGCCGTTTTTTAGGGTATATTGCTCAAATTTAATCAGCGCGCCATCATTCGCTACTGCAGGATTAATCAATAGAATGATCATGATGATTAAAGTAGAAATTTTAATAGGCATTTATTTCTCCGCAATAAAATAGTCAAGAATTTATTTTTCAAACATCATAATCATTTAAGCTATGATAGACGAATAAATAATTTGTGAAGTATGTAATGAATTTAAAATGATAAAAATTAGTGAAAATTTATATATAGAAGAAGATGATATTGACGTTAAATTCATCCGCTCGCCAGGACCGGGTGGGCAGCATGTCAATAAAGTGGAAAGCGCGGTGCAAATTCGTTTTGATGCTAAAAATTGCCCTGCTTTTAGCGAAGACCTCTTTGTGCGGCTGCAAAAATTATCCGGCCAGCGCATGACAAATGAGGGCATTATCATCATTACATCAAATAGCACACGCTCTCAACTTAGAAACCGTGAGGAAGCCTTAGCAAAACTAGTGGATTTGATAAAACGTGCCACTATTATTCCAAAAAAACGCAAAAAAACCAAGCCTACCTTTGGCTCTAAAACCAGACGTTTAGATAGCAAAACGCGCAAAGGCAGCCTTAAAAAGCTACGCGGCAATAGAATAATGGACTAATCGGCATAAGTTTTTTTTAATTTTTTAGAATAATTTATCAATAATATCTAAATTAATAGATTAATTTATACTATTTTTCTGAATTTATAGGAGTTATGTTTAATTTTTATAATTTTTTTAGTATAATGGACTATGGTTTAAAAATAGATAGGGTCTGTTATATGCTGGAGCAAACAAAATTATTAATCGAGAATATTCGCTCGAGTGTTATTGGTGAAGGCCTTCTCTATCATACATGGGTCGGATTGCGGCCCATGATATATGCGGATTATACGGCCTCTGGGCGCTCGCTTACTTTTATTGAAGACTATATTAGAGATCATGTTCTTCCCTTCTATGCCAACACCCATTCAGAATCGTCAGCCACGGGCCGCCAATCAACTTTATATCGAGAGCAAGCTAGAGATATCATTAAGAAATCTTTGAATGCGGATGAAAATTATGCCGTCATATTTTCTGGCTCTGGGGCAACGGCTGCTATAAATAAAATGATTAATATCTTAGGCATAAAGGTGCCAGTAGAATTAAATGAAAAATATAAAATTTCGGATCAAATAGAAGAGAATGATAGACCAGTAATATTCATTGGGCCTTATGAGCATCATTCAAATGAGTTAACGTGGCGCGAAACAATTGCTGATGTTGTGGCAATCCCCCTAGACGATGAAGGGGGCATTGATATTGACTTTTTGCAAAAATCCCTAATTGAGTATGAATCGCGCAAACTGAAAATTGGCAGCTTTTCTGCGGCCTCTAACGTTACAGGCATGATGAGCGATGTCCCTAAAATATCAAAAATATTGCATCAGCATGGCGCGCTTTCCTTTTGGGATTATGCCGCTGCGGCACCCTATGTTCCCATTGATGTTAAGGGCGCTGAAAATGAAGACACTTCATTGGACGCCCTTTTTATTTCGCCTCATAAATTTATTGGTGGCCCCGGGACCCCAGGGCTTTTAGTGGTGAAAAAAGAGCTTTTGAAAAATTCAGTTCCGTCATTACCGGGTGGGGGTACAGTATCATATGTATCGGCTAACGAGCATGTTTACATTCCTGCTGGAGAACATAGAGAAGAAGGCGGCACGCCCGGTATCGTTGAGGCAATCCGCGCGGGGTTGGTTTTCCAATTAAAAGATGCCGTGGGCGCTAAGATAATTAAACAATTAGAGCATGCTATGATTGTTCGCGCTATTGAAAGATGGTCTGATAACCCCAATATTCAAATTCTCGGTAATTTAGAAGCACCCCGCACCTCTATTATTTCCTTCCAGATTATGTGGAAGAATAAACCGCTTCATTTTGATTTTGTTGTGGCCCTCCTCAATGATTTATTTGGTATCCAAGTGCGTGGAGGATGCTCTTGTGCGGGCCCTTATGGGCATGAATTGCTAGAAGTTAGCCCAACATTTAGCCATAATATTAAAGAGGCGTTGGAGCGGGGCAATACTATTTTGAAAGTGGGTTGGGTAAGATTGAATTTTAATTATTTTATCAGCGAAGAAACATTTGAATATTTATTGTCTGCTATTGAAATTATAGCTGAGCATGGTTGGAAAATGCATAATCTTTATATTTATGATGGTGATCGTCAAATTTGGCGCATCAAGGATAATCATAAAATTGAAAATAGAGATTTAAATGAAATTTCATATGATGATGGATATATATCAACCTCTAAACCTGAAATGAGGGGGCGGTGTTTGCCGCTCAGTGATTATCTTGAAAAAGCCGTGGCTATTATGAATATGGCTAAAGAGGCCCCAAGGCCCGAAGAGCATAATTATTCAAAAGAAATAGAAAACTTGCGCTGGTTCAGCCTTCCTGAAAAGTAACGCTCAAAATTATAATATACTTATAATCTATGATTATTCAGAGAGAGTCTCATTTTTTTGAGCTTTGTTACCAGCCCATTTTGGCATGGTGACATGATTTTCAGCTGTGATCCCTGCTCTAAGCAGGACGAGAGGAATGGTTGAGAGCAATATTTTAATATCAAGGGCTAGACTGCAATTTTCAACATACCAGACATCAAGAATAAATTTTTGGTTCCAATCGATAGAATTACGACCAGTAATTTGTGCCCATCCGCTAATGCCGGGGCGCACTTCATGACGGCGCGCTTGTTCGGTGGTATAGCGTGAGGCATATTCAGCAATAAAAGGTCGCGGGCCGATCAAACTCATATCACCGACAAGGACATTCCAAAGTTGAGGTAATTCATCGATACTCCAGTCTCTAAGGAATTTACCAAACCGTGTGAGACGATATTCATCGGATTTAAGGCGGCCATTTTCATCAAGACAATTGGTCATGCTGCGAAATTTCCAAATTTTGAACGTCTCACCATTATAACCAAGTCTTTGTTGTGTGAAGAATATGGGACTACCCATCTTAAATTTAATAAGAATGATAAATGCGAGCAATAGAGGGGAAATAAGAATTAGGATAGAAAGCGCCCCGAGAAAATCAAAGCTTCTTTTCCAGAAATTCTTATAATTTAATTTATACATTTCTTCCTCTAAATACTTTTAATCCATAAACAATATTGATCATATTATTTTTTATATTTAGTAACTTACACCAGTTTAATTAATCTAAGATTAATGGCACAAAAAAAATTTAAATAAATTCTCTCTATTATTCAATTGGCTAGAGAAACTATATCATAGATACCATTAATGTTTCTATTCAATGGCCTGATTAATAAGTTCAATAAAGCTTTCTTTTCCATAAAGGGATATGAATGACCCCATGCGAGGCCCTTCCTTTTGACCGAGCAATATCTCATAAAGGGCACTGAACCATTCTCGCAAATTTTCGTAATTCTGTTCTTTACCAATAGAAAAGACCATTGTTTGCAAATCTGACGCTTCTACATCGTCGGGCATATTTTCCAAGGCCGTTTTTAAAGATTTAAGGCCAACGACTTCCATTTCTGTAGCTTTACGGTAATGTTTTTGTGGCTTAACAAAATTTTCGTAATAAACCAGCGCATATTCGGTTAATTGATCTAGGAGTGGGTATTTCTCTGGGGTTGCACCCTTAGAATAATTGCTGATGAAGCCCCACAGGGTTTCTTTATTTGATGCGTTGCTGGCGCTTACCAGATTTAGAAGCAGGGCAAAGCTTACGGGAACTTCTTGCGTTGGTGGATGCTCGCCGTGAATATGCCATATGGGACTAGCGTACTTTTGCTTTCCTTCTAGGCTTGTATATCTATTGAGATGATCAATATATTCATCAACAGTTTTGGGGATCACGTCAAAAGAAAGCTTTTTTGCTTTTCTTGGTGACTGGTACATATAAAGGGATAGGCTTTCTTGGGTGCCGTATTTAAGCCACTGTTCCATGGAAATACCATTTCCTTTAGATTTGGAAATTTTTGTCTTATTTTCGTCCAAGAAAAGCTCATAGCTTAACCCTTCGGGCGGAACGCTTTTTAAAATACGCGCGATTATCGATGAAAGTTTGACGCTTTCACTTAGATCTTTACCAGACATTTCATAATCAACACCAAGGCCAACCCAACGCATGGCCCAGTCGGCTTTCCACTGCATTTTACAATGGCCGCCCGTTACGGGCACTTCGACAAGGTCGCCCGTTTCTTCGTCATTATAGCTGATGGTGCCTTTTTCTACATTACGCGCGACAATAGGCACTTGTAAAACAACCCCCGTGCGCGGACAAATGGGTAAAAACGGGCTATATGTCTTGCGTCTTTCTTCACCAAGGGTTGGCAGCATTACATTGATGACATCATCATAGGCGCCAAGCATCTTAAGAAGGGTTTGATCCAAAGAACCACTGGTATAAGCCTCAGTGGCGCTGATAAATTCATATTCAAATCCAAAGCTGTTCAAAAAATTGTTGAGACGACTATTATTATGATGGGCAAAACTTTCGTGAGTGCCAAAGGGATCCGGCACTTTAGTTAACGGCAATCCAAGATGTTTTTCGAGCATTTCCTGGTTTGGCAAATTATCAGGAACTTTACGAAAACCGTCCATATCGTCGGAAAAGCAAATAAGTTTAGTTTTCTCGCCCGTGATAAATTCATAGGCCTTTTTGACCATGGTGGTGCGGGCCACTTCGCCAAAGGTACCAATGTGAGGCAAGCCAGATGGACCATAGCCAGTTTCAAACAATGCATAACCTTTTTCATTGCCAAATTTTTCAAAACGTTTAACCAGTTTTTCAGCCTCTTGAAAAGGCCATGCTTTGCTCTCTAGGGCGAATTGAATTTTCTCTGGTGATGAAGACATTTTTTTAACTTTCAAATGTTTGGCTTAATTCAAGGCTTCATAAGGCTAAACCTGTGGTTCGTCAACTGCTGCGTGATCATATTATCAAGAAAAATGCAGGTATTTTGCTTTTCCTATTAAAATTGGCCCTCTATAGTCATGACAATTATAAAACAACAAAGCTTTAAGATAAACTCTTTATGACAAATACCCTCCTACAATTCCCCGACCCCTTTATGGCTCTAGAACGCTTACCAGCGTTGGTGGTTGGCCCTTTGGGCGGGGTTATTATGAGCACCGATGGTGAAGTAGAGGTTTATTCCTTAAAAGATCTTAAACAATTTGTTCGAAAACATGATTTTCTTGTCTGTAATTTACCGGTAGTTTGTCGCCATTTGAATTTAGACCTTAAAGGCTCATTTGATGTGCTGGAGTTATTTGCTTTTGTTCGTCCGGCACAATTTTGTTTGCCCCTTCCCTTAGGGCTTTCATTGGCTTTGGAAATGGCGCCAATGAATGATAGCCCCGAAGAGGCGGCTGCGGTGTTGTTAAAAGCGGCGCATATGTTAATGACGGAATTAAAAGACCCCCATTATGTCTATCCTGAGGGAGCAAGAGAGATTGCCTCTAATATGGGGCAAGCGGGATGGTGTTGGGCGCCCCTTATTATGGGCGCGCTTGGCGGTGTTCAAAAAGGGGAACAGTATCAAGTGTGGAACCATTTGCCGGAATGGGAAGAAAGACCACCGCCCCCACCAGCTGGTTTTGAAACAGTATCAAGTCAAGAAACCATCGAAAGACTTAATAAATTACTAGGCAGCGATGCAGAAAAACGTCAAGGGCAGATCGATTATGCCGATCGGGCATCACGCGCTTTTGATGTTCCTGAAATGGAGGGGGAACCCAAAATTGTTCTCGCAGAAGCAGGCACGGGTATTGGCAAGACTTTGGGTTATATCGCTCCGGCGAGTATTTGGGCCGAAAAAAATGGTGGCACAGTTTGGCTTTGTACTTATACTAAAAACTTGCAACGTCAATTGGATCAAGAGCTAGACCGGCTTTATCCAGACCCGCGCCTTAAAAAACAAAAAGTAGTGATCCGCAAAGGGAGAGAAAATTATATTTGCCTGCTTAATTTACAGGAAATAGTCGGGACTGCCGCCCAAGCGCAGGGTAAAATATTGCTGGGACTTGTTAATCGGTGGGCGCGCTATAGCCGCGACGGTGATATGATCGGCGGCGATTTCCCCTCGTGGCTTGGCGAAAGTTTTGGCAGCGGACGTCTTTCCCAACTTACTGACAGACGCGGGGAATGTGTATATTCTGCGTGTAGTCATTATAAAAAATGTTTCATTGAGAAAAGCCAACGTAAAGCCAAAAATGCTGATTTAGTCATTGCTAATCACGCCTTGGTGATGGTTCAGTCGGCAACGCGGGTCGGCGATAGTGACTTGCCGACAAGGTATGTATTTGACGAAGGACATCATTTATTTGATGCGGCCGATAGTGTTTTTTCGGCTCATCTGACAGGCCAAGAAGGGGTTGAATTAAGACGTTGGGTTAGAGGTGCGGAGATACAAAACCGCCGCGGTAAAGGATTGAATGGTAGGTTAGACGATCTGATCGGCGATGACGACGAGGCGCGGCAAAATTTAAGTAAAGTACTCGCCGCTTCAGCATGTCTTCCTGCTGATGGCTGGCATAGCCGGCTTATTGATGGGTCACCGTTTGGGCCCATGGAAAAGTTTTTATCTTTGGTGCGCGGGCAGATTTATGCGCGTCATCATGGCGGCGATCAATATCATTCCATAGAAACATACACTAATAACCCTATAAAAGAGCTTGAGGAGGCAGCGGCGGAGCTTCATAAGGCTCTGTTAAATTTAAAAGACCCGCTGTTAAAATTATCGACACTTCTTCTTAAAAAACTAGATACCGAGGCCAATGAGCTAGATAGTACGACCAGAAACAGGCTAGAGGCCATCTCGCGCACCATTGTGCGGCGCAGTGAGATTATTTCTGGTGGTTGGTGCCCTATGCTCGAAACTTTTATGATGGAGAAAGCCAAAGACGAAAATCATGTGGATTGGTTTGAGTTAAGCCGCAGTCATGGCCGCGAAATGGATGTGGGGATGTATCGTCACTGGATTGATCCTAGCCTGCCCTTTGCCACAACGGTTTTAAAACCGTCACATGGGGCGTTAATCACATCAGCAACCTTAAGAGATAGGCTCAGTGAAAATCAGAATCCTGATATTGAATGGAATGCGGCTGAAATTAGAACGGGCGCGGCTCATTTTATTAATCCGCCAATGCGCCACAGCATATCGTCGCCATTTGATTATGAAAAACAGGCTCGAATTTATATTGTAAATGATTTAAATAATAAATCCCTCGATCAATTAGCAGCGGCATATAGGGATCTATTTATAGCAGCAGGCGGTGGCGCTCTAGGCTTGTTTACCGCCATTAGCAGGTTAAAAGGGGTTCATTCGCGACTGCTTGGCCCGCTTGAAAATCAACATATCCCTATTTTTGCCCAACATGTTGATCTGATAAATGTATCCACATTGATCGATATATTTAGGACAGTGGAAAATAGTTGTTTGCTGGGCACTGATGCGGTGCGTGACGGGGTTGATGTTCCGGGTAATTCATTAAGGCTTTGTGTGTTTGATAAGGTGCCGTGGCCAAGACCAACAATTTTACATAAAGCAAGGCGTGAGCATTTTGGGGCGCAAACTTATGATGATCTGATAACGCGGCTTCGCTTAAAGCAGGCTTTTGGTAGGCTTATTCGCAAAAATACAGATAAAGGGGTCTTTGTTATGTTAGATAAAAGCTCCCCGACAAGACTATTAAGCGGACTTCCTGATAATGTTCCCATTGAGAGAATCGGATTGGCTGAAGTTATTAAAAAAACCAAAGATTTTTTGAATGAGACTTGATATATTATCACAATAACGCCAGTGATTAAAATAAGCTGTGATTATAAATGTAAGTAAATCTACTTATCATGAAAAGGGTAGTGTATCTTTTGAAATATAGGGCTATATTTTAATTATAAAAATTAATTATAAGGACAATAAGAATGGAGACACGTGCAGCGGTGGCATTTCAAGCAGGAAAGCCTTTAAGCATTGAAACTGTAACTTTAGACGGGCCAAGGGCAGGGGAAGTTCTTGTGGAATTAAAAGCCACGGGGGTTTGCCATACGGATGCCTTTACCTTGTCTGGAGATGATCCCGAAGGGGCGTTCCCTGCCATATTGGGCCATGAAGGTGCGGGCATCGTTATGGAAATTGGTGAAGGAGTGACGTCAGTAGCCGTGGGGGATCATGTGATCCCGCTCTATACGCCGGAATGTCGTGAATGTGATTATTGTCTTCATCCAAAAACAAATCTTTGCCAGAAAATTCGTGAAACACAAGGTGCGGGACTGATGCCGGATGGCACGAGCCGTTTTAAATTAAATGGCGAACCTATATTGCATTATATGGGCTGTTCTACTTTTTCAAATCATACTGTCCTTCCTGAAATTGCCGTGGCAAAAGTGCGTAAAGATGCACCGTTTGATAAAATTTGCTATATTGGTTGCGGGGTGACAACGGGGGTCGGTGCGGTAGCGTTTGATGCTAAAGTAGAGCCAGGCTCCAATGTTGTGGTCTTTGGCCTTGGTGGCATTGGTTTGAATGTTATACAAGGCGCGCGTATGGTTGGCGCTAATAAAATTATCGGCGTTGATATTAACAATAGTCGCATAGATATTGCCAAGAAATTTGGCATGACTGATTTTATCAATCCACAGGAATGTGACGTCATGGAGGCGATATTGGACCTCACCAATGGTGGTGCGGATTATAGCTTTGAATGTATCGGTAATGTTAACACCATGCGTCAGGCCCTTGAATGTTGTCATAAAGGATGGGGCGAAAGCATCATTATCGGCGTGGCCGGTGCGGGGCAAGAAATTTCGACACGGCCTTTTCAATTGGTGACAGGACGGGTGTGGCGCGGCTCTGCATTCGGCGGTGCGCGCGGCAGAACAGACGTTCCGAAAATTGTTGATTGGTATATGGACGGTAAGATTAATATTGATGATCTGATCACCCATACCATGCCTCTTGATGATATTAATAAAGCTTTTGATTTGATGCATTCTGGGGAAAGTATCCGTAGTGTGGTGGTTTATTAATTATGGAACTTAAATCCCAACATACATGTTTTGGCGGCACGGTTTCTTATTATAGTCACCATGCCAAGACCACCGACTGCACCATGAGCTTTAGCATTTTTTTACCAGCCCAAGCGGCCCAGAAAAAATGTCCTGTTCTTTATTATCTATCGGGACTTACCTGTAATGAAGACAACTTTCCCACCAAGGGCGGAGCCTATAAAATAGCGGCAGAATTGGGTTTGATATTGGTATCCCCCGATACATCGCCGCGCGGCGATGATGTGCCCGATGACGATGCTTGGGACTTTGGTCAAGGGGCAGGATTTTATCTGGACGCCGTAAAAGCGCCGTGGGATAAGAATTATAACATGAATAGCTATATTACAGATGAGCTCTATAAATTAGTCTTAGACAAGTTTCCGACGGACGAAACGCGTGTTGGTATTTTTGGTCATTCCATGGGAGGGCATGGGGCATTAACGCTCTATCTTAAGAACAAAGATAAATATAAATCCGTATCGGCCTTTGCTCCCATAG
>ERZ890510.469-NODE-469-length-31547-cov-19.932523_pt1 | contig 31547 bp, 28 predicted proteins | sample MGYA00521265_ERZ890510 | MGnify/ENA primary metagenome ERZ890510 (study PRJEB32303, sample SAMEA104408624) | aquatic metagenome | biome: Brackish water; feature: Chemocline; material: water | place: Baltic Sea | collected 2014-10-26T21:54:00 | depth 110 m ... | reverse complement strand
TGAACCCCACGCCATGTCGCGAACATGCCAGATCTCATCAGGCCCCGTGAGCGGAGCCGACTACGCAAAAGAACTGTTCCTCGACACGCTCATTCACGGCTGGGACATCGCCATCGGATCGAAGCAAGATACGACGCTCGATTCTTATCTCGTCGAACAATGCATGCCACTCGGTCAGGCAATTGCCTATGACGACAACTACGGCGCTGCATTCAAAGCCGCAACCTCCGGAGGTGACAGCGTCAACCCACAATCTCACCGATTACGAGTATGCAAAGTGATATTCAGTACGCCAAAAACAGTATGCTGCTGGGTACTTTCTATAAATTCGTTTTTCGGGCTTTGAATCGAAACAAAATACGGTCGCCAAGAAATTGGAACGTCCTACCCAAAGGTAAAAAAGTAGATGAGCGACTTCTCTTTCATTCAGCTAGCCGACCCTCAGTTCGGATTGTTCGCTGGAGCAAGCGGAAAAACCAATGCGGAAATCGCAGCTTTCGCCGAGCGCGGACTCATGCTTCGCAAAGTTAAGAAATTCACTGGTTTTGCGCCGGAAACCGCCCTGTTCACTCGCGCCATCGAACGCGCCAACTGGCTGAAACCAGCGTTCGTTGTGGTGTGCGGTGACATGGTCAACGATCCCGACGATCAAGATCAGGTCACAGAAGTTAAACGAATCGGAGCACTCCTAGATGATTCAATAGCCCTTCACTGGGTGCCTGGGAACCATGATGTAACTGTTGATCATTACACTCCTGAACAGAAATACATCGATCAATACAGGAAAAACTTCGGCCCCGACTACTACGCCTTTTCACACGAGGGCATTCGATTTATCGTCATCAACTCATCAGTACTCACATCTCCCAAAACGATGGATGATCAAGCTAAAGAGCAACTCGATTTTGTCGAGGCTGAGGCGATAATCGCAGGGCACCAAAGCGCCAATCGAATCGTTCTCTTCAGCCACCACCCGCTGTTCGTCGAATCGGTCAACGAAGCCGACAATCCCTGGTCGATCAAAAAGAAGTACCGCAAACCACTAGTTGAAATCGCGGCTGATCACGGAATAAAAGCTAACTTTGCTGGCCACTGGCACCGAAATAACTACGCCACCGACAGTGGCATCGAAGTCGTAACATCAGGCCCCGTCGGCTACCCACTAGGTAACGACCCATCGGGCTTCAGAGTAGTCAACGTAACGAATACAAATATTGAACACAAGTACTACTCACTTGAAGAAAATAATTAGCAAGTAAGCTTCCACAGAAACGAATCTTAGCCATTTCGTGTTCGACGAACCTTTCGCCTAACCGATACAGAATCCGTTAATTCTGCCCCATTCGCATCACCCTAGGGGGTGATATTTTGCGCACGGATGAGATCAAACCAATTGAAATAGCGAGGAATATCGCACCGATCACACCAATCAGCACTCCAACCGATTGCCAGTCCACATCAAGCACAACAGGCGGTACGACTAGCACCCCTTCGCCAGATGTGACGAGGAATGGAATGATCGTTGCGCCCATACGCATGCCGAGCAATCCACCAACCAACACCGCTGGTACAAGCACCATCAATAATTCCAGCGTAACCAAACCAAGCACCTGTTTGGTCGTCAGCCCTAGAGTTCTCACGACAGCATACTCAGTCATACGCGAAGCAAACGTTACTTGCGAGTAGACCAAGAAGCCGACCGCGCTCGCAGCCAGAACAGTCGTAAACGCAATCGCCAACAATGCCTTCCAACCGGCTGATATCAGCGGATCAACCGCAGCATCACGGAGCAACTGATCCTGAGCGATCAACGATGGAGGCAAAGTCATACGCCCCCGCATGGCGTTAGCTACCTCCAAAGGCACCGCATCGCCAGTCTCGATCCACACTTCGTTCGCCTGCTCAGCATTACGCATCTTGTTGGCATTCAGCGCCATCCACGTCGATCGAATGTCGCCCACTAAGAAAGTCGAAAATTCCGGATCAAGCGTTGGGAAGTAATCAGTAACTCCAGCAAGACGAACCGGGACCAAACTACCCTGCACATCCACGTTGATCCGTTCGCCAACGTTGTAACCACCACGATCCATGAACCCAGTACTAGCAATCACCGGAATTGGGGCACTTTCTGATCTCACATTCACGCCGCTCAGCTGTGTAACGACTACGGGGTTCCAAGTCATCACTGCGATGCCCTGATCAATCGGGGCTGGCTTCTCATCACCCTCACTGTCCGAAACATCAGCGTATACAAATAACGGCTCGATACGCGCTCCATACTGGTTGAGACCAGCTTCAACGGTCATCCAAGACGAGTCTGAATTAAAATCTTCAATCACTCGTATATCACCGCTCTCAAGAACGATCGAAAGCTCATCAATCTCAACCGCACCGGCATCTAAGAACGGTGGATCTGTTCGACTAAATCTCCCTCGGTCAACATTTGGTAATCCCACCCCAATAAACTCAATATGGAGCGGTGGAATGGGATTAATACCATCGAAATCAATTTCTTCTAAAGAGCCAGAAAGAGTGCACCATTTTGGAGATAACGTCTCTTTCACCACCTCACATCTACCAAAGCTTAAATATCGGTTTACTACATCGATATCAGAACCCAAGATGGCGGCAAATATTTCCTCATCATCAGCGGAGGTTACGATTTGAAATTCTTGTTGTAACGACACAGATTCCAAAGAATCATCTGCGATTGTATTAGCCCCATCACCTACTGCAGTCTGGTCATTACTAGATGTGACTTCTGCACCTTCGACAGATTGCACAAGTTCAGCACAAGCATTAATCGAAGACGATGAATCCTTCCCCTGACACAACAGAACCATGTTTCCAACCACGATGTAGTCAAAATATTTGGGATTTTCACAATCAGGTGGGGAACGGCGTCCCCTTGCCCTGCATTGACGTCGTTCTCCGATGCCTTCCTGCCATCGCTGCAGCTCTTCCGCTACCGTATCTTCTCCTGTGACCTCATCAGCGAAATCTACTCCAGTATCGCTAGCTTCGGCGTGCGTAGGATAGAGACGCACTTCATACTCGAGCCTACTGTAAGGATCTGGACCATAAAAGCCATGGAATGCCTCCGTGGCACCATCAAGATTCAATACTGAATAAGCTTTATTAAGCTTAAAACCAACATCTAATAGGCTTTGAAGTGTGAAAATTGTAGGTACTGGATCTATCTTCAGGAAATCAGAGTTTACGCTGGTGTCTGTCTGTAAGGTTGGAAGTGTGAAATCAGAGTTTTCTTGATCAAACCATTCAGGTCGAACAAAACCTTCTGACGCAAAATCAATCGGCCTGTAACCGGTTTTATTCATTGCGTTTACATCAGCCCCCCGCTCAATCAGGAACTCGGCCATTTCTCTGTTACCCATATAAACGGCCCAATGCAATGGGGTGCCTGCATCTTCATCGTTTGCATTTAGGTCCACATAGGCGCCATTGTCGATAAGAATTTCAGCGATTTCTTTATTGTCTGTGAGGACTGCTAAATGAAGAGGTGATGCACCATATCCAGGACCTAAACTGTCTAGAAAAGTCTTATTTATATCTTTGACTGAGATTATTTGTGCGGCGGATCGTGGTAATAGCGACCCTAGATTCAATGTGAATAATCTCCCGGTAGAATCGCTTAGCCGTGCTGAAACACGGGAGTCCGCACGCCGTACAGTTGGGCGAACTTTCAGGCTGATCCAACGTGCGTCAGGTGGAATAGAAATGCCTGAGCTCGAGTCTAAAAGTAGATCCATCTGGTCGTTCAAAGATATCGAGGAAAAATCATCCCTAAACCATGCGATATCAGCCATCGAATGAGGATCAACTCCTAAATAAGTAAAAGTACTGCCTACGTCAGCCGTCAGATCGACTCCAATCGTCCTAAACGCCGGAGCAGCTGAAACGACTCCCGGCGTTCCAGTGATTCGTCTAAAGGTATCTCCAGCTTGAACTCGATTGGTGTACGAAACTCCGTTCACCCGCAGATCTGACCCCGACTGATACCTCGCTCGATCCGAGGCACTCTCGTCGAGAGTGCCCGCGAAGCTCGACGCAAACACACCCAAACCGGCAGTCAAAATCATCAACAACGACAATCGAGAATAGTGCCGAGGGTTACGAGCCATCTGCCAAAGCACGAGCGTTACAGCTGGCGAAATCAACGAAGAAATCTTCGGCAATGAAGTCAGCCACGCAATAATTTCCACCATCAGCGGGAAAAAGCGAAGGGATACAAATCCACCAAACGCGAGAACAAGGGCAGGCATTGCGACATTTATCTTGTCGACCGAAGCCGCACCGACTCCCGGCACATCAACAAACGAACCCTCGCTAGTCAGTTGCGAAGCCAACACAAGTAACAACCCAAAAAGCGCCACATCGAGGTAGTACTTCTGCATCGCGCCCTGCGACGTAGGCCGAGTGGATTCTCGTACACTCGAAACGACCGTTTTCTTGGCCGCCATCGATGCTGGAATGACCATTGCAAGGAAGCCTGCAACACCTGTGATAATCGATACCACGTAAGCGCTCTGCCCAAGGCTCACCGGAAGCGTATTGCCCCCGTTAAGCGCACTGAACAACGGAATTACTCCAAGCCATTTAACGAGTAACGCAGCCAGTGGCGGCGCAAGCAATATCGCCAACAACGCCACAATAGCGCCTTCGATAACGAAAGCCCCAATCACCTGTTTTGCAGTCGCCGCCCGAGTACGTAACCTAGCGATATCGTCTCGCTGAGTCTCGACCATCAAGATCGACATCGTGCCAACAAAATAAAGGACAACAGCTGCAATAACGGAGAACACAACCGTCATAGGCAACCGACTAAAGAACGTCTGCTGCTGATTACGCAATAGTACTTCCTGAAGAGGAATATCCTGCGAGTAGCTACCGATCTGCGGCTGAAGTTGCGCCTTGATTTCGTCGAACCCAAGCAGCAGCTTCTTCGCACCCGATGCATTCACCAGACCCGAATCGACTTTATACCGCCAGAAATATTTCACCGTCATCCCCGGCAAATACGGTGCTACTACCGATTCGAAAACACCCGTCGCCGGTACAAACTGAAGGAAGTTAAGATCGTCGTCATCGAACCCATATTGCCGATCAATGTCTGCCCAAAATACGGCCGTAGTATCAGCACGAGCATATGTGCCAGAAACCCGAACGGCTACCGAATCGTTCACATCGTCCCAGAATGGCGCAACTTCAACCACATCGCCAATCGCAAGCCCGAAACCTTCTGCAGCATCTTCATTCAGCGCAACTTCAATCATCAACTGCCCGGCAACACCCTCACCAGTTTCTTGAGATGGCCAAGAGCCCGACGTGAGAACCGAGTTGGATTGCATGCTAGGTGCGTTCATAAGCACTGCACGCCACGAACCGTCTAAATCTACTGGAGCGTCAATGAGCAAAGTTGGCGATCCGTAAGTCAGCGTCGCGTCTGTGATAATCGACGACGACACCTCTCGCACAGTCCGATCAACCATGCCAAGAATGTCGCCATTCGTCAGCGCATCAACATTTGTCTCTCTGCCTGAAATGACTATGTCGTGATTAGATCCACCATCGGCTGAAATCTCGCGCTCAAGAGCGATATCGCCAAGCGAATCGAAATAAATCACGCTGGCAGCAATCGTCACTACTGCCGCCACAACGCCAACAGAAACAACCGTCAACATTGGCCAATGCGAACGCGTTCGACGTCCTACAAATTCAAGGAATGCTCGGGGTCCCATATCAGCCACTCTTCCCTGAAATTCGAACCATATTTGCAACATTTATTCGACGAACTGCTATCGAATCTGAAATGACCATCAGCACCGAAACAACAGCCAGAGCGGCAATCAAGCCGACCACGTAATTCCAGTTAGTCGAGAAAACAATCGGCGGCAGTGAATTCACATTCGAATCTGTCTGAGAAGCGGTGTCGACAGCAACGCGCGCCATAATAAATCCAGTGCCGACACCAGCAGCAATCCCAACAATCAAAATCACCAGTTGCTCAACAACGCTAATCACTACCAGCCCACGTTTTCGCACACCCATCGATCTCAGAACAGCTAAATTGAAACGATCCCCAGCGGGTCGCATAGGGGCAAACGTAAGGTAGCCGAGAACAGCCAATACGACTGCAAGAGCCGCCGTCACGATCGAGGTACCTTTCCAACCAGCCACCGCTAGCGGAGTCACAACTGAAGATCGCTGAATCGCTTCCCGCTCAACAACGCTATGAAGCCCCCCAACGGTAGAAGAAATAGCATCGATGGTCGCGGCACTGGGTGCATCGTCGATTCCGATGAACATCTCTGCCGCAACACCCGCCGAGTTCGCACTGCTCAAAGCCAAATGCGACCACAGCTGTGAAACATCAACCACTCCAAACCCACCCTTGTCAGGGCTAAGAGTCGGGAACAAATCGCTCACACCAACGATCTCAACAGGGATTGAACGCCCGAACACATGAACAACTGTCGTGTCGCCCACAACCACATTATTAGTTTCAAGCGCCGTCTGGCTGAACAAGATCGGCACTGTCGCCGATATCGATCGAACCACACCTCGAACGCCTAAGTCAGTACCGATTCCAAGATCGATCTGCAACCCGCTATCGGAACGCTGCTCGCCATCGATGCTACGTACATACGTAAACGATTGAGTTTCCGTATCGAACCCTTCCGGCGATGCCAATGGATTCCATAAGTCGATATAGCTATCGAAATCCTCAATCACAATCAAATTCGAATCACCAGCGACCTCATACATCAAATCGTCGATCTGAACATTCGTCTTTGTGCCAATCTCATCAGGCGTCAATTCAAAGAATGTAAGTCCCGCTACTTCAACCGGACGCGCTGCAACCGTGGGAATCAGCCCCATACGAATCTGCCAATCATGGGTTGTGATCGGCCCAAGATCGATATTGTGCGACAAACCCTTTGCATCAATCAGCCTCACGCTCGCCCGAATACGACGTTCAATAACACTAGCCCGCATTCGATACCCGATTCGGACAGCAGCTTCAGGAATGACCAAAGGCTCAAGCTCGGCGTCAGATCCCAACTTACTAATCAGATCAACGATATTCGATTCTGCGTAATCGCCTCTAAACACGCCAATTTCAGCGAACTTAGCTGGCTCAATGGCAAGGAACTCAAACGTATCGCCCTGCCCGCCAATACGAATATTTCCTGTTGTTCGAAGTCCGCTCGACACATCTTCAACACCACCGACGCTACGCACCTGATCGAGCACCACACTCCGAGTTCCGCTATTCAAATCAACCGGGAATAATCGAAGATCAGCCCCAACCTCGTAGCCCGATTGATCGACAGAACCCTGCTGCAAAGTCGCAGCAACAGTAGCCGAAAGCATCGCAGTTCCAGCCGCCATCCCGACAATCGCCGCTGGCCACGCATATGTAAGTGGAACTCGGGCGAACAACGCCGACGTTAGATGAGCCCAAGCAGGACCCCGTCTAGTTAATGCACCGGAAATAATGCGGGCAACCGGCGGCAAAACCCTCATCGAAAGCATCACCGCAACGCCCAAGAAGATCGCCGGAGCGAACACCAGCAACGGGTTCACTGTAACGATCTGCTCGCCACCTTCTTTAGCAGTTGCCACTGACGATTCAGTCGACAGATCCCAAAGAACAACTCCACCGAAAATAAAGAATAAAAAGTCGAGATATTGGCGCTGGAAGAAAGGCTTACCTTCCACCCTGCGGCTCGATATATGCTCCGATCCAATAGCGCGACCGCCGCCCTTCCAAACGATCCACTGCATGTAAGCGACAACAATGCCCGCGCCAATCAAAGCCCACGCAAACGCCTGCCAAGTCAGATACACAGGCATGCTCGATCCGAGAGTGATCGATTCGTATTCAGGAATCAGCCCAATCAGGTTGATAGCCGCAAACGCTACAAACGGCGCCAGCAACGCAGGTAATGCAACTAGCAATAGCGACTCGAAAAAGAAAACAACCGCCACCTGCCGCCTACCCGACCCACGAGCCCACATCAGCGCCGTATCCACACGCCGTCCGGCAGTCAGCGCACCCGCCGCCATAATCGAATAGTATCCAGCAGCCAGCAGAAGAACCCCACCCATCATCAACGTTGGAATTCGAGCAAAAGCTATCTTCTGACCAAGCGATTTAAGCGGATTTTCGAGTGCCGAAATGGCCTTCGACTCAGGCAACCCACGTCGAAGTTCGTGACTCACAGATTCGACCTGTGCGGCCGTAAACGCCGGACTTTGCCGTTCGAGTAAGTCAGCGTCCAACTGAACTAGCCAACGATTAGTGCCGATCGATGCCGCTCCGCCAGTAACAGATCTAAACAGTCCGTCTCTGGTAAAGAACAGCGGCAACATATATCGAGCTGTCGGAACAGGTCGCCCAGGCTCGGTAACTTGCTCGCCCAAACCCAACCAGAACTCCGCATCAAGATCTCTGGTCTGGAACAATCCAACGATGTTCGCTACCAAATACGGCGGATCCGCAGGACTCACCGTGAGCCATATCTCGCTCCCGACTCCAACTCCTAGAAGCTCGGCGCGCTCTACCGGAACAACGACCTCGGCGACTAGATGAGTCTCATCCTGAACTACCGTCGATTGAGGTGCTCGTCCTTCGACGATGTCTACCTCATCTAGAAAGCCGTCAAAACGGTGAAGCATTGCGATGTCGGCGTTCGGGCCACCAAAAATCGAATCGGCGCCTGAGCCCCATAAATGTGGACGAGTGTGCGACTCTTGCCCAATCTCGACAATAAGATCGCCAAGTTCGCCCAGCGCCGAGTCCACTCGCTCAGTCGCCGACGAAACAGAAAGATCAGTAAGAGGAAGTTCTTCAACCACAATCTGCATGTTTCGGTGTGAAGCTGAAAGTGTAACGAGTGTCGATCGCAGTCCAAGTGATTCGATTGAACTCAGATACATCGGCGCGCCCGCCAAGATAGCCGTCATCACCATCACGCCCAAAACGAGGGCAAACATCTGGTAAAAATCAGACCGCAATCTGCGGCGAAAAATCAGCAACCTAGCATCACACCTTTCGACTGTGTTTGGCGATCACCAAATAGCTTGCAATAACACTGCTAGGGAACTATCAACAAATCAACAGCGACACTAAAAATTAGGCGCCAAAAATGACGTTCCTGAATTCTATGCGATTTAAATGACTGTTGAGCCGCTATTGCACCAATAGTTGGTTCTTCGTGTTCAAGCGAACTAAGACTCCCAGTCAATTTCTCGTCAACATCGAGCGCTGCACTCCAAATAGAACCCGGGGGAAGACGGTTCAGACAGTTTTGAATTAGCCGTCCCACCAGCCGGTCAGCAAGTCGAGGTAACGATCATCACTGTTGGCAAAGGCTATTGCCCCGTCATCGCGTTCCGTGTCGATGCCGATAACTTCCACGAAAAAGTTGAAAACGGAACTATCTCTGATCTTCAAGTGGCTCCAGTAGAGCTCGCTCCGGGTGCGAAGCTCCAACAGCACCGCTATTCAGTTGGGCGTGATGATAGGCGGTATGTTAGCCGTCCTCTTTGTTGTGGCTTCATTAATCGCAATCCGTCGTCAATGGCGCAGGGCGTAAGCAATTACCCGGCTACACCCAGCTTACCTTCGAGGGATTTTCTTGGCTGACTCTCGCATAAAATAGTGTGCATGACTTTCACGATCCTTGGCCGAGACCATGAAACTGGGGAGCTCGGAATCGCCGTAGCGACCTACTCGCTCGCTGTCGGCGCAACCTGTCCGAGAATCCTTCCTGGTATCGCAGTGGCCACGGCTCAGGCATCGACTATTCCGGCGATCGCTGAAGAAATAATGGAGCTACTCGAAGACGGAAACGATCCGCTTGAGGCCTTCATCAGAGCACTGGCTAACGATGAGCACCCCGAGTTTCGTCAGGTCGCCGTGATGCTTCCTCATGGCGACACACTTGTTCATTCTGGAATCAATATCAAACCGATCAGCGGACACCTCAATGGCGACAACTGCACCGCGGTCGGAAATTTCCTTACCAACGACGAGGTCCTCTCAGCTATGGTCGCCGGCTTCCAAATTCCAACCACAGAAAATAAAGCTGATCGAACACTCGCCAATCGACTTCTCTCCGCACTCCATTCTGGTAAGCAGGCGGGCGGGCGGTCTGGAATAGATGGGCTTCATCTCAACGAACGCTCAGTCTGCCTGATCGTGGGAACACCCGGCGACAAATTTCCTATAGACATCCGCATCGATGCCTCCGAAGACGCCATTCCCGATCTCCGCTCAACCTACGAAAATTACTCGCCAATGCACCAGTTTCACCTGCACAGCGCCGAAAACCCCACCAACCTACCTTCGCAAGACGACTGGGTAAAATCGCTTGATTCGTAGCTAATTCCGACAACAAATTGTCATCCTGAATTCACCTCTACTGAGCCACATCAAACGTATTTTAAAGATCAATCGTTCGTCGTCCATCTCGACCTATTCAGCGTCCATTCAATCACCTGTACTCTTACGCTCTAAACCAAACTCATCGGAGAATAACTTGGTCCTCAACGCCATCAAAGCCCGCCGTACAACTCGTGATTTCACTGAAGATCCCGTCTCCAACTCCGCCCTCGAGTTAATGATCGAAGCCGCAACATGGGCTCCCAATCACCGAACTACCGAGCCGTGGCGATTCATAGTGCTTAGCAAAGATGGCGAGATGCGCAAAAAGGTCGCCAAAATCGTTCACGACTGGACCTACGAGAACATCAAAAACCCAAACCCCGAACGCCGCGAATCAAGTGCGAGAGAAGCCCAGCAAGAAATTCTCGACGCTCCTGCCTTCATGTACGTCTACTCCGTAGAAGGCCGTGACGACGAAATGACCCGCGAGAACTACTCAGCAACCTCCTGCGCTGTGCAAAACCTTATGCTCACCGCCGAATCGCTCGGAATCGGAGTCGGCTGGAGCACCGGAAAACCCTGCCTCGCACCGATCGACACAGCCATCGGTGCCGAACCCGACTGGGACATCGTCGGTGCACTCTACATCGGCTACCCAGCAGACTCCGACGAAAACAAATCCGCCCGCAAACGCACCCCAGCCAACGAAGTCACCATCTGGAGCTAGTTACCCGATACCCGTTGAATAGGGACGATTACTAGCAAAGCTCATCCAGTGACATGTCAACCGCCAGTGCCACTAGCCTCCCCATTCCGTTCACAACTTCGACACGGGTCGTAACGTCTGCTAATCGATGCCCGGCAGCTCGCAGCTTTACCAAGCAATCGGTGGCAAAATTACAATCCCAACTCCGAACCTCCAAGATCGATTACCGAGAACGTAAACCGCATGCCCTTCAACGTGGCACTTGTAGCCCCTGAAATACCACAGAACACCGGCAACATAATCAGGCTGTGCGCCAACACCGGAGCGAATCTTCATCTTGTCGAACCACTAGGATTCGAGCTCACCGAACACGCCCTCCGCAGAGCCGCTCTCGACTACAATCACCTCGCAATCGTTACCGTCCACAAGTCGTTCGAGGCACTACTCGACTCAATCGATCCAACCCGAATGTTCGCCACCACATCAAACGCCACGACCACGTACAACTCGGTCGAATTCCAAGACGGAGACACGGTTGTTTTCGGATCTGAAAGCCGTGGATTGTCAGAAACAGTCACCGAAAAATTCGAATCCGACAAGCGACTGAAAATACCGATGATGCCCGCAAATCGAAGTTTAAACCTCTCGAACGCAGTCGCCATCGTGCTCTACGAAATGTGGCAACAACTCGATTTCTCAGGCGCTGTCCCAAAAACAGCCGAATCCCCCGAGTATTTTTCCTAATACCTACGGCATCACCCAGATGATCGCCCACGTGCCGCACGCTCGCACCCGAACTGTCATCCTGAATTCATTTTCAGGATCTATCGCCCACCTAGAATCAATCCCAACCCCACGTCCATCAAACAAAAAAATACCCCTCGTCAAATCGACAAGAGGTATTTGTAAAATTACTTCGTTACCAAGTTTGGAACCAACGATCCGCCCCGCAGAGTGGGGAGTTAGAGGGGAAGACTGCCACGGGTGACCAACGCCGCAGCTATCCCCTTCCAGAAGGAAGGGCTGGGTAGGAGAACTGCAGCTAGTGACTGAGTCGCCCGACGAAGATGGAACCTAACGCCAACGCGGAGCCGAGTCATCCGATGACGACCGCGACTAACGCCCAGCACCGTTCATATCCATCACAACCTTGATAACTCCACCGGAGTGATCGGAGTACATATCGTACGCCTTCTGAACGTCTTCAAAGGCCATATTGTGACTCTTCAGCAGACCTGGGTCAGCCCAACCACGCTCCTTGAGCGCAATCATCTCTCGAATGTCCTTAGTCGGCTGCGAAGTGGCAGCAACCTGCGTAGGAATAATCGTTGCAGCCTTGGACATGAACTCCTGATGTGGAAACTCAGCAATCTTCCCAGTAGAACCCGTCAAACTAAAGCTAATGAACGTTCCCCAGCGCTTCACAATCTTCAAACACTGACCGAAGCCCTCAGGATCACCAGTAGCATCGACCACAATATCGATACCCTCGCCGCCGGTCAGGTCTTCAATCGCTTCGTACATATTGTCTTTTGAAGGATCGACCGTATTCGTCGCACCGATCTCCAACGCCTTCTCACGACGAGCATCAACAGGATCGATACCGATAACCTGCTGCGCACCCATCTTCTCAGTGAGCATTGAGAACGATAAACCGATTCCTCCCTGTCCCAGAACTGCGATGCGTTTACCAGCAACGTTGCCCATCTGCTTCACAGAATAGAGAACCGTTCCAGTGTGCTGACACATCACCCACTCATCGAGCCCACCCCAATCGGGAACTGGAAGCACACGGTCGGGAGTCTGTACGAGGTACTCAGAAAGACCACCCATACCCCGTGTCGGCAAAACGATGGCTCGTTGACCTTCTTTGAGAGCATCAGTCTTCGATTCGACGATCGTTCCTGCAATCTCGTGGCAAGGCACTCCCGGAGCGAGTGGATAGTCCTCTTCAGGAGTTCCACCGTGGTATATCCCGTGTATGTCGCTACCACAAACCGAAGTGGCTTCAATTCGGATTTTCACTTCACCATCTACTGGAGTCGGTTCGTCCAGTTCGACAAAATCAAACGTTTGTGGAGCAACGAGTCGTGCGGCTTTCAATTTAAGGCAACATCTTTCGAAAAATGATCAAAATAAAACTGAGTTTTTTACGAGACGCAGGGAACTTTACACCCACCCAGCTCCGCAAACAATCGCCAATTGGCGAATCGCTATTCCTCAGCAATCACAGAGCAGTAGGGAACCATGACTCACAGCTACCGAATCGCTCAATACGTCGCATCTCGTACCCCGTTCACCAAACGATATTCAGATGCTGCAACAAACAATCAGCTCGAAATCACGATTCAGCCGAAGAAACCTCTAGTCAGCAACCCGACTAACTGTCACCGCACTCGAAAAGCCCCGAATGCTCACATCGCCTATCGATTTGGTTTGCAGCGATTCGTTCTCCAACTCGTTCCGGCAATCCTCAGACATAAGAATCTCACCCGACTCTGTAAGATCGCACAATCTCGAACCCAAATTCACCACCGACCCAAACAAATCGCCATGCTCTTCAAACGGCTCCCCAGAAGTCATCCCAATCCGAATACTCAAACGCTCATCAGTCTCATCCACAGCAATGGCAGGAATTCCGTAACGAATCTGAATCGTAGCCCGCACCGCCTGATCCGCAACATCAAACGACGCCATCACACCATCACAAGTGTGCTTCACTTCTCTCACGCCAAATCGAGTCAGTGCATCACGAACAACCGTGTTGTGCTCACGTAAAAGCTTGAACGCCCGTTCGTCGCCCAATCGACTCATCATAGACGTCACCCAACCAAATCCGTAAACATGATCGTCTTCATCGCACGATCAACTCAGTGGTTTACGCAATTCAGGATATTTGAACCAAATCATCACCAGCAAAACCACGCCCATAGAGGCGAAAACCCGAACCGCAAATCCAAGTCCAATCGCATCGGCAGTAAAGCCCAGTGCCAAACTCCCTAGCGGGAACAGCCCCATCATTAGCACCTGGAATCCCATGATTCTGCCCCTGAAGTTAGCAGGGGCAGCTAGCAATACCAGCATCGTATGAGTAATACCAAAAACCATACTTATGAGCCCCAACCCCGCTATAGCAACGAAGCCAACTCCTACCGTCTGCGTATAAGAAAATCCAATACTTCCAATCGACTGCAACAACGCTGAGCTAAGCAATAGCACGCCCGGGTTTCGCAATTGTTTACCACGAAGCGCTATGTAACCCGCCGTAATCAGCGCACCCAGGCCCTGTGCCGACATCAACAACCCAAACTGAGTCGGACCCGCACCGTAAACATCCCGAGCGAACGCAGGAGTCATCGATTCAAAAGCGTAACCAAAGAAGTTGTTCACACCGACCACCAGCAATCCAGCGAAAATCGCCGGATGAGAACGTGTGAACACGAAACCCTCAGCGATCAACCGGAACGGACTGGGTCGCCCGCCCGCCGGCCCAGGACGGAACATCACCGGTAGTCCTCGAAGCCACCAGTAGTTCAGAAAGAATACCGAACCCATTACCATGTACGCCCAAGCCGGATCAATCAAATCTGCAATGAAGCCACCGACGTTCGATCCAACAAACCCCGCCACGTTCAGCGCAACCATGTCCAACGCCAATGCCGAACCCAAGGCAGCAGGCCCAACAATGCCCGACATATACGAACGGCGAGACGGAATCTCAGCCATCATCAAAATGCCCATCAGGGTCGTATACGCATAGATCACAGCAAGCGAATCAAAGCCACTGGCGATAGCCAATCCGAACCCGAGCGACACTATCCCCATCCCGAGCTGCGTTCGCCGGAACATCGCAATGCGCGAATATCGATCCAGCAAAGCCCCTATAAATGGTCCAAATATCAGAAACGGAATAAACCGGAAAAATATGAGTAACCCAACTGCGGAAGAATTATTAGTCTGCTGAACTACAAGCCACGCGACAATGGTGAAATCGATGAATCGAACGAGATGAGCGGTTACGCTAACGCCTAGTACACGTCGGAAAACCGGATGCTGTAAAGGACGAGGGCCACGTCGAATACGCCGTGTCTGGGTGGGGTGATTCCCCTGCAATTGTTTTATCTCGCAGAAGCGTTGAAACCGCCTCCGCTAATCCCAAGTTTCTCAGGCCCTAAAGAAGCGACGACTCATTCCAGCCTCACTCATTCGAACGCGTAAGAAAGTAATCTCGTAATTCAATCACCTACAACGCTGTAACAGCAATACATTTAATCATCAGGTTTACCACCATAAATCGAACAAACCTAGCGACTTTTACTGAAAAATCACTGATACATTTTTTCTCGAAATAACGCCACCCAACCCGGAGCCAAATCGACGATGAGAATCCTGATCGGCGGATGTCAGCAAGAGATATCCACATTCAACCCAGTCCCATGTGAATACGAATTCTTCGATTACCTGCGTGGTGACGAGATCAGGGCAACACACGACGGCAACGATTCTCAAATTGGTGGCGCACTAGCCGAACTGAAGTCAGCGTTCGGAGACGATCTCGAAGTCGTTTACACCTACGACGCCGAAGGCACCGCAGCCGGGCCACTCCGCCACAGCGCCTTCATGCGAATCGCCAAAGAATTCCTTGAGCCTCTAAAAGAACACGCCGGTAAGATCGACGGCGTCTACTTCTCGATGCACGGCGCAATGGGAACAACTGAACTGCTCGACCCGGAAGGCTATCTCCTAGAAGAAGCCAGAAAAATTCTGGGAGAAGATGTCCCAATCGTTATCACGATGGACCTCCACGGCATCCTCACCGCCAAGATGCTCGAAAATATCAATGGCCTCGCATCGTTCCACACCTACCCGCACGTCGATTTCGCCGACACCGGTAAGCGCGCCGCCCAGATGCTCACACGAATTCTGAAAGATGGCGTCAAGCCAGTCGCAGCTCGTGTTCGAATCCCTGCCATCGTTCGAGGTAACGAACTAATCACCGCGAAAGGCGCTTTCGGAGCACAGATCCGCTACGCCAAAAAACTGCACGAAAACCCAAAAATCCTCTCCGCAGGATTCTTCATCGGCAACCCATTCACCGATGTTCCAGAACTAAGCAGTCAGGCATACGTCTTCACCGACGGAGACCAGGCTCTCGCTGAAGAACATGCGCTGCAAATGGCAAACGACTTCTGGCCAAATCGCGCGATCATGCAAGGACAATTCATCTCGCTTGAAGAATCGGTAGCCAAGGGAGCGACGATGACAGGTCCAATCGCCTTCACCGACGCCGCCGATGCGCCAAGCTCAGGCTCGTCTGGCGACAGCAACGCAATCATTTCCGAAATGGTCAATGCCAACTATCCGCACAGCATCCTCGCACCAATCGCCGACCCCGCAGCGGCCGCCAAAGCACACGAACTTGGCGTAGGCGCAACGTTCACAATGGGCATCGGAGGAGCGCACGACCCACAGTTCACTCCACTCAAGCTCGACTGGACAGTTGAGTCGCTTACCGACGGCACGTACAAGTGCGAAACATGGAAGTACGAACCAACAATTGGGCCAACCGCCGTCCTAAAATCAGGCAATCTTACGCTCGTTGTGACCACTGAAACGGTCATGCTCGTCGACCGGGGTCTTTTCTTCAAAGCTGGACTCGATCCAAAGAACTTCCACTCGACAATTGTGAAGTCGCCTCACTGCGAACCAGCGTTCTTCGATGATTGGGTAGAAGCCAACTTCAACGTCGACGCACCCGGAGCTACATCAGCAAACCTGAAAACCCTCGGTCACACGGTCTGCGCCCGACCCATCTATCCGCTAGAGCTAGACGCCGAGTTCACACCAAAAACTGAAGTGTTCTCTAGGCAGTAAAAAAACTCGAATTGCCATCGACAGACCGGGCACATCAGCCTGGTCTGTCGAGAGCTCGCTGCTCAACAAGTATCAAACGTGCTCCACTACGGCACCAATACCAACTGCACATGCTCTTCGGGCTTCATCAGCCGCTCCATAGATACCTGCATTTCGTCCCAGCCGATAAAGCTCTCGTCAGTCACCATCGATTTCTCCGATAGCTGTCCGCGTTCCATCAAACTCAAAACAGTGCGCCAGTCGATCGGCAACGACCCGTACGCAGCCTTCATCTCAACCTCTCGCCCAATCCAATCGACAGTCCGAAGCTCAACATCTTCCCAAGCCATCGAAACGACCAACAACTGCCCTTCACGACGAATCATCTCCATACCCTGTTGGAACGTAGGACGAGCCGCCGCCGCATCGAACGCCACCGGCACCCCAGGACCACCCGAAAGCTCCAAAACACGCTCAACAACGTCCTCTTCCATAGGATTCAAAACGAGATCAGCACCAAGCACTCGCGCCGACTCCGCTCTAGCCGATGCCGGTTCCGAAACATAAACTGCCGCCGCACCTGCCGCCTTCAAAACCTGCATGACCAACAACCCGATCGGCCCCGCACCCATAACCACTGCCTGATCGCCAATTTTGAATGCGGAAGTACGAACCGCATGAACAGCAATCGACGCCGGTTCAGCAAGTACCGCAAGCTCGTCACTCACACCGGCTGGAATCAGCAGCGGTCGCCACTCGTCCATCACCACATACTCGGCGAACCCACCGATACGTGTCGCCTCAAGACCAACCGTCCGAGCGCTGTACCGCTCTCCTGAAAACAACGTAGAAACGGTTCCCGCTGGCGGATCACCACCTCCGCTAATCACACGATCGCCCTCGTTCAGCAGCGTGACGTCACGACCCGTCTGCACGACTTCCCCGATGTACTCATGACCCAATACCGACCCGTCATTCGCCATTCCGTACTGAAATCTGTGAACGTCCGACCCACACAACGCCGAATACTTAATTTTGACCAGCACCTGATTTGGACCCGGCTCTGGAGTCGGAATATCCTCAACAACTATCTTCTGAGTCCCACGTATTACCGCAGCCTTCATCATCGAATCCTTAATCACAAACGTTTGTTTCGAATATCAGTAGCGATCTAAACAACCTACCATCAGCTTTGGCAAAGCAGCACAATCAAGCACCACCGTAATGAAAATCCCACGCAACTGTGCCACAATCCCGGATGGCGCACTATCCCGCGGCAACGCTACACGGTCAAAGCGATTACTCGCCACCATGTAGCAAGATCAATTACAGAAAACTCATCAGGCACGGCAAGCCGGCCACGAGGTGTGAAATTACTCGACTCGCAAACAAAGTCGCAATCGTCACAGGCGCTGGAACCCGCTCCGCCAACATCAGCGGCGTAGGCGTCGCAACGGCAAAACTCTTCGCCTCGCACGGAGCGAAGGTGTTGATCGTTGATATGAACGAAGAAGCCGCCAACACCACCAAGCGGATGATCGAGGAAGCCGGCGGCGAAGCAACCACCTTTATCGCCGATGTTGTCCAAGAGTCAGCATGCAAAGCCCTCGTCGACGCCGCTGTAGAGCGTTACGGCAGGCTCGACATCCTAATGAACAGCGTCGGCATCGGCGGCCCCGGAGCAGCGCCCGACGTAACCCAAGAGTTGTGGAATCGAGTAATGGACGTCGATCTGAAAAGCATGGTCTTCATCTCTAAATACGCCATCCCCGAAATGATTAAAACCGGCGGTGGCTCAATCATCAACGTCGCCTCGGTCGACGGCATCCGCGCCGCAATGACCAAGAACGTTCCCTACGCAGCGGCCAAAGGTGGAATGATCGCAGCGACCCGAGCAATGGCAGTGCATCACGGACGAGAAAACGTCCGAGTCAACTGCATCGCTCCCGGCATGATTTACACCTCTATGGTCGAATACGTCGACGATCGAAAACGAAAACTCCGACGCGACATCGCCCCACTGGGCACCGAAGGAAAAGCAGAAGATATTGCGATGGCTGCAACGTTCTTAGCCAGCGACGAATCTCGCTGGATCACCGGAGTTCTGCTGCCCGTCGACGCCGGGCTCATGGCAGCGGGTCCTCAAAGTCTTATCAATAACCTCCTCGACGACTACGAGTACGAATAACCGAAACCGCCACTAGAAAAGCAAAAAGAATATGCAGGTCACCGAATATAAATCAGCCGCCGCGTTCCTCGACGCTAATCGCGACTTGCTCTTGAAAAACGAACCTGCAAACTCAATCCTTTTGGGATACGCCAATCAGCAATCCCGAGGTGTCGATTCAGCGATGTCGACTAAATTTTTCTCTATCGACGACGACGGCCGGTCGGTTCTACCAGCGATGTTCACTCCAAACGTTGCCCCATTGCTCTCTGATGGCCCCGAAGAAGCAGCCAGACTTCTAGCCCGGTTCTTCTACCCAAAAAAATCCACGACCAACCGGAGTGAACGGACCAACTGGCAATGCACTTGCATTCGCTGACGAATGGGAACGCCTCACCCACTGCGATCTTGAAATTCAGATGAATTCGAGAATCTATTCGTGCACCTCCGTCAACGAATTGAAACTCGCTGACGGAAGCCATCGGCAAGCAACAATTGAAGAATTCGAGCTAATAAAAACTTGGCGAATCGCCTTCCGAGATGAAGTCGATGGAATCGTGTTGACCGTCGACGATCATATTCGGGCGCAAATCGAAAACGGCCAAGTGTATCTATGGACAACCGATCAACCAGTCAGCGTCGCCATACTCGGAAGAGGCACCGACAATGGCGGAACGGTCGGAGCCGTCTACACGCCACCCGAACTTCGCAACCACGGCTACACAACTGCCCTCACCTCCGCCGTGACTCAGACGATTGTCGATTCAGGTAAAAAATACGCCGTGCTCTACACCGATCTCGACAACCCAACTTCGAATTCCATATATCAACAAATCGGCTACACCCCCGTCTCCGACGCAACCCTATGGAAGTTCCTCCCAAACATCTAAAACGTTAGCCGAGTGATAAAGTCACGGCCAGAGCACACACAAGTCCTCCCTCTCAGAGTGAGAGGGAGTTAGAGGATGAGAGAACTGCAGTTAGATCCGAGTCGTCCGACGACGAGCGCGACTAAACGCACACACAAAATGTCATACACGTTCCAGCCCGGCGAAATGTACCGAATGCCAACTCACTTTGGCCCAGCGACCGGACCCCGCAGAGGTCACAACGGTCGCAAATTCGATGGCATCAACAGCCCGAAATCGGTATCACTTCGAGCATCGTTTCTATCCAACGCTAAGCAGCTCGAAAACCTTCTGCCGCCCGGCTTCGGACTGTACGGCGATCCTGTCGTCACAGTAAGCGAAACCAACATGACCGAAATCGAATGGCTCGCAGGTCGGGGCTACTCGGTTTTGGGAGTCACAATCCCAGCACGATTCAAGGGCGAAAAAGACACCGCAGTAGGCCCGTTCCTAACCGTCCTCTGGGAGAATCTCGCCGATCCCATTATCACCGGTCGTGAAGAGCTTGGATTCTCGAAAATCTACTGCGAACTCCCCGACATCCGAGTCGTTGGCGACACAGCCGGAACACAAGCTTCATGGCTCGGGTTCACCTTCCTCGATATGGAAGTCAGCAACCTCAAGCCCAAATCAAACGCCGAACCGGCATCTCCTGAGAAAGTGGATGGCCAACTCCACTATAAATACATGCCACGAACCGGCGAATGGGGAACTGCCGATACCCAGTACGCCGTCATCACCCCTGCCGAAGGCTCACACACAGTAGTTCATGAAGACCTCGTAGGCGACGGCAAACTCAGCTGGAACCCAGCGCGGTGGGAAGACCTCCCCACGTTCTACCAAGTAGTAAACGCCTTCGCCGAACTAGAAGTAAAAGAATTCCTCGGAGGCGGCCTAACCCGCTCAACCGGCGGCAAAGACCTCTCCGACCAACACATCCTCTACTAGCCCCAACTCACCCCATATACGATCCGCCAGCTACGTTGATGGCCAACCCGGTCAAATAATCAGCCTGTGACGACGCTAAAAACGCAGCAACGTCAGCCACGTCTTTAGCCTGCGCAATCCGACCCATAGGGTTATTAGCGTTCGTCTGCGCAACCATCTCATCTCGCCACTCTTCGGTCGAAGTATCTTCGTCAGGTTTCAACGCTGCCGCCATGCCAAACACCCGCTCGGTCTCGACCAAGCTAGGACAAATAGCGTTCACCGTTACCTTGTACTCAGCCATCTCTCTCGCAAGCGACTGAGTAAATCCGATCACCCCAAATTTAGAAGAACAATACGCCGCGAATTTAGCGTTCCCAACCTTGCCTGAAACCGACGACATATTAATAATCTTGCCGCCACCCCCACGGTGAATCATGTGACGAGAAATCGCCTGTGACATCAAGAATGTGCCCTTCAGATTCACGCCAATCACCTGATCCCAAACCTCTTCGGGAAGATCGACGACGTTCACACGATCCGGACCCGCCGATGCGCCAGCGTTGTTCACAAGAATGTCGACTCTACAAAACTCCGAAATCGCTCCTTCAACAATTGAAGCCACATCGCCCGAATCAGAAACGCTCCCCGTAAGACCAATTGCCTTACCACCACCAGCGTTGATTTCATCCACAACCGCCGACAGTCCACCCCAATCGGGAGTCCCGCTGTCGTTCAAATCGCAAACGGCAATCGTTGCACCCTCAGCCGCCAATCGAGTCGCAATCCCACGACCAATCCCGGCCTTGCCCCCAGCACCAGTAACAATTGCAACCTTGCCATCCAACTCGTACATATTTTGTCCCTACAAATCCTGCTGAATTAAGCACACGCTCGACGCAATCCGTCATACCAGGCAGCCTTGCGAATACGAACGTCGAAATTATAGGTGCGCCTACTCTCCAAGCCGCAGCACCGATCCCCGCCTAAATCATCAACAGCACCCAACGGTCCCCTTCAGGATGGAAGGGCTAGGGTAGGAGAATTGCGATGCGCAACCAAGTCGTCCGACGACGCCCGGAGCTAACGCCAACGCGGAGCCGAGGCATTCGATGAAGAGAGCGACTAACGCCCCTGGGTTACCTGAACTTGCCGCGGCCTGGGATCGGGATTACCTGCTCAAGCTTGCCATTTCGAATACCAAAGTAGTACTCGTGCAAGTTGATCGTCGTATCGCCATGAGTCGGACGTGATCGCACCTTATCGCCAACCTTCAAAGCCTGTGAAGCAGCGTCCGGCAAATTCACAGCCGTGTGCTCCTCCGAATGCTTGATGATCGAAGCAGACGCAGGAGAAATAACCTCAGCCAATCCACGATCCATTGAGATCGACTTCAGCCCCATATCGACAATCGCAACATCCTTCTTCTGGCGTGAAATCACCGTTGCCAATACCGACAGCGCAGGTTCGAAATCGTTGAACACTTCGAGGTAGTCACCATCCATGAAAATGTACGAACCACACTGAAGCTCGGTAACACCGTCGACTCGACCCGTGATGTTGTACGTTCCCGTACCAGCAGCTGAAACAAGCTTCACATCGATGCCTACTCCACGAATCTGATCAGCAGCACCCGTAAGAATCGCCATAGCCTTCTCGGCTTCGGTCTTACGAATCTCGTAGTCCCGCTCAGCAACAACATGACCCTCGTACCCCATCAATCCGTCAAAGCGAAGACCGGGCGCAGCATCGATCTGCTTTGCTAGTTCCACAGCTCCATCGCCATCCACTCCGCAGCGATCCATACCGACGTTGACTTCAACAATCACACCAAGCTCAGCACCGGCAGCCGTTGAAGCAGAAGATAGATCGTCGACATTACCAGCGCTTTCCACTGCAACGATGATGTTTGCCGAATGAGCCAGAGCAACCAATCGAGCAATCTTCCGCTTACCAATAACCTGGTTCGGAATCATCACTTCAGTCACACCTGCCTCAACCATAACCTCGGCCTCGCCGACCTTCGCACAGCAAACGCCAATAGCCCCGGCATCCAACTGTTTACGAACCCAATAAGGACTCTTGTTCGTCTTCGAGTGAGGTCGAACATCGACTCCCATCTCGTTCGCAGCAGCCTGCAACTTAGCGATATTCGACTCAGCTACGTCAAGATCTATGATGATGCACGGAGTATCAAGCTCCTCAACGGGAGTGCCTGGCAGTGGAAGATAATCAGTCATTTACGTTCAAACTCACTGTCCCGCGGGACATTTTCAAAATCATGTGGATGCAGTCAGACGCTGCGAACACGTAGCCTACCGCAGCAGCCGCCCAAACGGTATACATCTCCAAACAAAATCCATAACATCCCACTACGAATTTGCCTAAAAAATCGGACTCTGTCATTGCGAGGAGCCTGACGACGTGGCAATCAGCAATCTGAGCAAAGCAACGCACGACTCAGCCAACAATTCAACTCAACCCACATCAAATGTCATCTTGAGCCAGTCGCCTGAGAACATCCCAAGTGCGGATGCAGGCCCGGATCAAAATGACGACAATTCAGCCAACCACAAGCGAACTCTCAGAGAAAGTCACACGTGACACGAAAACCCCGCATCGGAATCCTCGGCACCGGCACCATGGCGCTCGCCCTCGGCAAATCCCTTCTGGCCGCTGGACACTTCGTCGCCTTCGGATCGCGCCGACCCGAATCAAAAAACGATTTCCATGAAGCCGTTGGCACCGAATCGCGAATCTACGGCTACCAAGCCGCCATAGACGCGGGCGAGATCGTGATCATCACCCTGCCCTACAAAGAAGTCGCAGCCACTGCTAGGAAGTTCGGTGATTCGCTTCGCAATAAAATCGTCATCGACATCACAAACCCATTCACAGCCCAGCCAAACAACGGCGACTCAGGCGCACAGGTAACGGCATCGATTATTGGCGACGACGCCCTCGTTATCGCAGCCTTCAAAACCAATTTCGCAGCGACATTTGAAAATCCTATTGACTCGACCGGCGAACCACGCGAAGTCCACTACGCCGGCGACGATGAAGAGGCTATGAAAGCAGTCAAACAATTAATAAGAGGCATCGGCTTCAAACCTGTCGATTGCGGCACTCTCGCGCAAGCGGTAGTCCTCGACCACATGGTTCCGCTCATGATCCGCCTCGACGCCACCGAACTCGACGCCCAACACCTAAGTTCGTTCCGCATCACTCCCGGGTAGCGTAAACATGATTTCTCGACCGCAGCAAAGCGGAGTTGAGAGACCTTCGGCGGTGTCACGGTGGAAGGCATTTGCAATCAACCTGATCAAAAAAAAGTCCCTCGGAAGATCACTTCTCCGAGGGGTTATTTTGTGCCAAACCTAGACGACCGAATTCGGTACCGTCACCCCTAAAACTGCGCCTCCGCCTTCGGCACATCCACCCGAACCCGACGAATCCTGCCGTCGCCCTGATACCGCTCTCGCCCAAGCACCGTCGATTCACAAAGCCACAAATCACGACCATCTGCCCCACCGAGCATGCACGCATATGCGCTCTTATCCGCATCCTCAAGCGCAATCACCTGCTTAATCTCGCCTCCGTCAGCGACCCGCACCCAACCTCCAGAATCGCCATAAGAGAAGTACGGGCACGCCACCCAAACACAGCCTTCTGCATCCAGAGAAATCCCATCCGTCGGCGCTGCAAGATTCGCAAACGGCCTACGACCCGACAACGTGCCGTCGTCTTCGATGTCCCAAGCAGTCAGCGTAAAAGCGAAAGTCTCGGCTACGATCAATGTCTTTCCATCCGGCGTAATCGCCCCGCCGTTCGGAAAGCAAACTCGATCGGCAACCACCTGCGACGATCCATCCGGTCGAGCAAGCACGATATTCCCAAATAGCGGCGGATTCGAAGGACCTGGCGGAACCTCCTCGCTCAATCCCGGCAAATACGCACCCGCATAAGCATTGCCATTCGGAGCGACCACCATGTCATTGTTACCAGTTCCGAACACCGTAGAAATATCAGCATGATGCGTAGAGTCCGACCGCTTAGCACTACCCGCTACCACCTGCGACGAATACAAACGAACAATCGCCTTACTCTCGGTAGCAACAACCAACAAATCGCCGTTCTCTAAGAAACCGAGACCACTCGGAAATTCACCCGGCTCAAACACAGTTTCGACCGCGCCATCGTCACCAACGCGAGAAACCTTGCCCGCCAGTACATCGCTGAAATACAGCTTCTGCTCCTCAGCCCGCCAACGAGGACCCTCAGGAAAAAACAGAGCGTCAGCAATCAATTCAATCGAACTCGAAACCATGTATCTCTCCCTAGTCGACCAACAAATAACCCAACGATAATTCCAACCTCAGTCGTGCATCACCAATGTCATCCTGAGCCAGTCGCCAGAGAACGTCCCAAGTGTGAATGCATGCCCGGATGAAAACGGCACGACAAGGCACCAACGCCAACAGCAGCGAACTACCGCCAGCCTACAACACCAACTCCTTCACAGAAAAGGCTCGAATCCGCGTGTAACATTACGGGTCGCAAAATACAGCGATTCAAGTTCGTCAGTCAAGGTCTTCTAGGTGTCATCCTGAGGGTCTCGAAGGGCGATAAACCAGTACAAAAAACAAACATGACCACAAAAAGCGATTCACAAGAAAAACTCGACTCAAAGCGCGCTTCCAAGCGAGTACCCGGAAAATGGCGCAGCTGGGAAACCACTGAAGGCGCAATTCGAGCACCCCACCGCTCGATGATGAAAGCGATGGGACTCAGCGATAAAGATATCGCAGCTCCATTCGTCGGAATCGCATCAACCCACAACGAAGTCACTCCCTGCAACTCAGGAATCGCACCGCTTGTTGAAGAAGTAAAACGTGGCGTATTCGCCGCTGGTGGAACTCCCTTCACGTTCGGAACAATCACCGTTTCCGACGCCATCTCCATGGGAACCGAAGGCATGCGCGGCTCGCTCGTCTCTCGTGAAGTCATCGCCGACTCCATAGAAACTGTCGTTTTCGCCGAACGCTACGACGGCCTCGTCGTTGTCGCTGGCTGCGACAAATCTCTCCCAGGCGGAATGATGTCGATGGCTCGACTCAACGTACCTTCCGTATTCATCTACGGCGGATCAATCCTTCCCGGATCACTTCATGGCGAAGATATCCAGATTCAGAACGTGTTCGAAGCCGTTGGTCAATTCCAGACCGGCAAGATCGACGCCAACGAACTCCTTGACATCGAAAACCACGCATGTCCCGGCTCCGGTTCATGTGGCGGAATGTTCACAGCAAACACGATGTCATCCATCGGCGAAGCCCTCGGCCTCTCCCTCCCCGGTACAGCATCCGAGCCGAACGTCGACCAGCGCAAAGCCGCCTCGTCACGCGAAGCAGGACACGCAGTATTGAACCTGCTTCGTAAAGACATCCGACCGTCCGACATCCTCACCCGCAAAGCGTTAGAAAACGCAGTAACGGTCGTTGTCGCAATGGGCGGATCAACAAACACCACGCTCCACCTCCCGGCAATCGCCTCCGAGATGGGCATCGAGCTAACACTCAAAGACATCCACGACATCTCAATGCGAACGCCGCTAATCGCCAACATGAAGCCCGGTGGCGACTACCTAATGCTCGATATCGACCGACTCGGCGGCATTCCTGTCGTAATGAAGCGACTCCTCGACGCCGGGCTACTCCACGGCGACTGCATGACGGTCACAGGCAAAACCATTGCCGAAAACCTCGCTGACGTTGTAGTCCCAGAACCAAACGACGTACTCCACTCGGTTGAAGATCCTATTTCTACCACCGGCGGTCTCGTCACCCTTTTCGGAAATCTCGCTCCAGACGGTTGCGTCCTGAAAGTTGCCGGACACCAGTTCGGTCAAACCTTCGGTGGACCCGCAAAAGTCTTCGACGGTGAAGAAGGCGTTATGGCTGCACTTCAAGAACGATCTATCAACGAAGGCGACGCCATCGTGATTCGCTATGAAGGACCCAAGGGCGGACCCGGTATGCGAGAAATGCTTTCGGTTACCGCCGCTCTTGTTGGACAAGGACTTGGCGAAAAAGTTCTACTGATGACCGACGGTCGATTCTCGGGGGCATCCCACGGATCGATGATCGGGCATATCGGACCTGAAGCCGCCATCGGTGGACCAATCGCAGCCGTTCAAGATGGCGACCTTATCGAAGTAAACCTCGACGATTTCGAACTCAACATCAAAATCAGCGACGACGAACTCAAGGCACGACTCGACAAGTGGCAGCCAAAGCCACCGCCCTACACCAAAGGCGTGCTCAGCAAGTACATCAAACTGGTAAACCCCGCCTCAACCGGCGCAACAACCAGCTAGGATGTGCCAGTGGCACGTTTTCTGAGAGATCGTAGTTACGTCGGCTGATTCGAATACACAAACTTCGGATCAGCCGACAATTCTAAAATATGTCACCCTGAATTCATTTTCAGGGTCAAACGACCAATAACGCCCAACGTGCTGCTATGCCCTTCGAGACGGAAGGGCTAGGGTAGGAGAATTGCGACTAGTGACTGAGTCGTCCGACGACGATCGAACAAGACGCAAACGCGGAGCCGAGTCATCCGATGACGAATGCGACTAACGACCCACCAACCCACACTCGTCGTGACACCCGCACTTGAAATGTACTAATATGCCACCGAACCCTGCTTCACAAAACCCTCTACTAAACTAAGGAGACGATCATGTACGGAACAATCGCAACACTCAGCATCAACCCCGACAACGTCCATGCACTCGGCTTGCTCCTGAAGGAATGGAACGCCGCCGAAGGAACTGGTGACATCGGCTTCGTCGACGGGTACATCCTGCAAACAGACGCCGATTCATCCGTCGTCAAAATGATCGCTGTCTTCAATAGCGAAGAGCGCTACAAAGCCAACGCAGCACGACCAGAGCAAGAAGTCTGGTATCAAAAAATGCGAGCACTTCTTAATAGCGACCCCATATGGGAAGACGGCCAAGTAACCGCAACTTAGCCGATCCTCAATCCACTGATCACAAGTATTCGCTTAGAGTCCAACACGCAATTCTCACAAAATGCTTGTAACCCGAATTGACAACAAGAACGTAAAATAGTTCGATGACCTATTCCAACGCCAACTTGTCAGCAAGCGAAGAAAAGACCGCAGCGATCATCGCCTCACCCGAACGAACGTTCACGGTAGCCGCTCTATACCACTTCGCAAAAATAGAAGAGCCCGACCAGAAAAAAGAACCACTTCTGGCGCTCTGCCGCGCCGAGAACATCGTTGGAACACTCATCCTCGCTGAAGAAGGAATTAACGGCACTATTTCAGGCCCAGACAACGGCGTGAAAGCCGTTCTCGACCATCTCCAAAGTTGGCATAATGTCGACGTAATCGAAGTCAAGTACTCCTACAGCGAGAACCAAAACTTCAACCGAATGAAGATCAAAATCAAAGACGAAATCGTCACGATGGGCAAGCCTAACATCGACCCCAACGCCGATGCCGGAACCTACGTCGATCCCGCCGACTGGAACGATCTCATCAAGCGCGACGACGTTCTGCTAATCGACACCCGCAACAGTTTTGAATTCGGCGTCGGTCGCTTCAAAGATGCCATCGACCCCATAACCGAAACCTTCCGTGAATTCCCCGACTGGGCCGATCTACTAGCATCCGGACCTCAAAAACCTTCCGCAGTCGCCATGTATTGCACCGGCGGAATTCGTTGCGAAAAAGCGACCGTTTACATGAAGCAATTAGGCATCGATGAGGTCTACCACCTCAAAGGCGGAATCCTCAAATATCTCGAAGAAGTCCCTGAAGAAGAAAGCCTCTGGGAAGACGAATGCTTCGTCTTCGACCACCGAGTCTCGCTCAAACACGGACTCGTCGAAGGCGATTACCAACTCTGCTACGGCTGCCAGCACCCAATCTCCCCTGCCGACCGCGAATCTCCAATGTTTGAACTAGGCGTTAGCTGCCCGTATTGCGATGACTCGCTCGCCAACGAAGATCGAGATCGTTTCCGAGAACGACAACTCCAGATCCGACTCTCCAGAGAACGCGGCGAAGAACACCTAAAAGACAACGCCTCCAAAATGCCCTATAAAAAGTCAGCCAAAAAGCCCAGTGTAACCAAATAGGCTATTGCGAACTGCCGCGATTTTGTAACCATGTGCAGAATCGTTCAATTGCGAACGACACAAGTCCGTCCACGCGAAAAGGTAGACATGGCAAATTTCAACTTCATCAAAATGGCCGACCCACAAGTTGGAATGTTCTCTCGATTCTCAGCCATGGACCCGGAAGCCGCATCTCTCCTTAGAAAACATGGACTCAACGTCAAAGACGCACCGAAAATCGAGGGAGTTGAACAATAACGTCAAAACCTCCTAACCACCCTCGAACAGTTCGATGAAATCGACCCCGCATTCATCGTCGTTTGCGGCGACATGGTCGACACCGCCGGTGACGAAGAACAAATCGCACTAATTCGCGAAACCTTAGGAAAATACAGCTCGAAAGTTCCAGTGCACTGGGTAGCCGGAAACCATGCCATCGGTGTGAACAACCTGATCCCCGATCGCGACTCCTTCGACATGTACCGATCTGAATTTGGCGACGACTACTACGCCTTTAATCATGGCGAATCTAAATTCATCATTATCGACTCGGTAATTCTCGATCGACCTCAAAATTTGCCCGACGAGCACAAAGCTCAAATGGACTTCTTGGGCGACACCCTACGTTAACGCGAATCCATAGAGTCTGAACACGTAGTAGCGTTCATGCACCATCCGCTATTTCTCGATAACGCCGAAGAAGCCGATATCGATTTCGATTGGGATTCCTCTCCGCCGAACCAACCATATGGCTACTGGACGATTCCGCTTGAACGACGTACTCCTGTCGTAAAATTACTACGAGAAGCAAATGTCCAAACAGTGTTCGCCGGTCACAGGGGCATCAACCCCGACACCGTTAGAAGTTAAGTCAAAAATGCCACCGACGTTTTCGATCACAACCGAAAATTTAGTGGTGCTGTGTTCCATCATGGCGTCGTCGTCAGCCATTACCGTATTCGGATACGAAGCGACCTGAGTAGGCTCACGATCGTCCGAATTACATGCAACGGCTGCCGTGAGCAACAGCGCGCCCACTACAATCATCACCGCATTAAGCGACATATTAGAGAGCAAATTCATTACAGATCTCCGGTTATATTCGTTATTGCAAACCTCTCGTCCGATTAAAAACACGACGAGAAAAAGCTTGATGAACAAAACTCTGATCCGGAAATCTGACAACCCAATGAAAATTCTTACAAAAGAATTGCGGTCACCTAGCTCTCCACCTAGGAAGAATCAGCACACACAAAAGCCCCCGCATTTTTGCGAGGGCTTTTTCATTTATTTGCGGTTTGCCAAAAGCCTTGAGGGACTCTAGCCCTCTACCTCCTACTTGCAAAGCAGTAAGCCGATCCATCGATAGACATCGAGCACATATAAGCATGGTGGATATGCCAACCGGTGAGCTATCCTTTTACTGATGTCACACGTGTTATTACAAGGTGCCTGGGCCAAGCTCGAGCGAGCTGAAATCCAATTCACCAAAATCAAGCAAAAAACAATTATTGGATTCGACTCAGATCAAAGTCCTATCCAACGCAAAATAGATGATTCATCTGGCAGGATCGTCTGGGTTCGGAGCGACAGTAATCAGAAGCATTGGATCGAACTTAGTCTTGATATTGGTGAGTTGATCCAGAACCTGCGTTCATGTCTTGATTACATAGCTTGGGGATTCGCACGAACTATCACGCCAACACCGTTCAGGCGCACTTCATTCCCGCTGCTGGACAACGATGCGAACTGGAGAAGCACCACCAGAAATGAACTGCGAAATGTACCTCATTTTGGAGTGGAATTCATCGAACGATTCCAACCCTTCCAACTCCGTAATCAAACGTTCAACCGTCATCTTCAGATCATTAACAAACTCAATAACACTGATAAACACGCCTTACTCAATTTGGCCCTGACGCCACTGATTCGTGCAGAGTCCAAAACATTGATAGCCGGGACAGATCTCATTAAGCCAGTCGGAGTCACTCCATTGCTAGAAGCTAAGGCAGGGGATGAACTGTTCTCGACCGATGGCAATCCGCTTGAGTCGGATGTTGAAGCCAACCTTACATTTATCGATCTGGTAAAAGAACCAGGGCAAAGAATTATTCTCAGAACCCGAAGAGATATTCCAAAGCTGATACGCGCTGTCAGGTTCGTTACCTCGAAAGCGGATAGCACGATGCTCGCTCGCCAATCCAATCCATAAGTGCAAATGGAGGTTGTATAGGCGATCACCTGTTACACCTACCTCAGCTCTCACACTCGAACCAGATACATTCAGCACATGAATCCTTGGTCGAAACATCCCGGTAAGAAAGTCCTGTTCCTCGCTTTTCTATGGAGTCATGGGCGTAATACGGTTCTGTCAGAACTCAGTGTCGGGGCAGAATAACATCGTTCCTCATTTGCTGAG
>ERZ890510.468-NODE-468-length-31551-cov-7.230918_pt1 | contig 31551 bp, 29 predicted proteins | sample MGYA00521265_ERZ890510 | MGnify/ENA primary metagenome ERZ890510 (study PRJEB32303, sample SAMEA104408624) | aquatic metagenome | biome: Brackish water; feature: Chemocline; material: water | place: Baltic Sea | collected 2014-10-26T21:54:00 | depth 110 m ... | reverse complement strand
CCTTCGGCGCCGACTATACCGCGCTGCTTGCAGCATCAAACATGCCAAACGCGCGGCAGTCGCCGCGCGCGAAAAGCAGTAAGAAATCGAATGGTCGCGGCGCGCACGGCTGTCGCCTCGCCCAGCAACCGTGCCACCATCACGCCGTTCACTACAGTGACGCCCGCCCGCACGTCGCCCGTGTCGGTGAGAAGCGCACGAGCCTTGTCGAAAAGCGGCTGTGGCGCGTCCCAGACACCGATGATGGTGGCGAGCGCGTTGGCCGCACCGAAGCCTGCCCCGCCATGGGTTTCGCCTTCAATGCGCAGTGTATCGGTCCAGAGGAGCCGGCCGGCGCGGCGGACTGTCCACGAATCGAGAAGCAGGCCGGATGCGAACCGCTCCCCCGAGGCGGCGCGGCCCAGCACCACCATCTCGCAGCCGAGCAGTGCCGCTGCCGGGGCCACGTCGGCAATGGTCCGCCGCTTCAGACGCGAGCCCTGAAAGACGATGGTTTCCTGCGGCAGCCAGTCGAGTGTTGCGCCCGCAGCCACGGCGATCGCGACGTCGATCCGGCATGGATCGTTGCCAGGTGCTGCGCGATAGATCTTCTCCGCCGCCTGGGTGGCTGCTACGGCATGGCCGCCCGGACCGACCTCGACCGTCATCCTGAGACAATCGCCGCCGGCGACGCCGCCTGACGTCGTCAGCAGAACCGCCTGGGGCGGCTCGCCCGGTTCGGGGTCGGGAAACAGGACCCGGCAGGGATCGCGCTGATAGAGGTCAGCCAGCCGCGTCTCGCCGTCGCGCACGGCGAATGCGACGCGGCTTTCGCCGGAGGCGCGCTGCAGGCGGGGGAAACTGGTGTTCATCGGCCCCGTCTTGATAGATTAAGGACTGAAATGAGCAAGGCCTTCACCAAGGAAAGCGACGGCGACGACGAGGACGATCTGCCCGAGGACATGGGCGGATTGCCAGCGACCGCCAAGAACTACATGACCCCCGAGGGCTTCGAACGCCTGCGCGAGGAGCTCAACCGGCTCTTGCGCAAGGAACGTCCCGAGGTCGTGAAGGTGGTGACGTGGGCGGCCGGCAACGGCGACCGGTCCGAAAACGGCGACTACATCTACGGCAAGAAGCGGCTACGCGAGATCGATCGGCGCGTCCGCTATCTCAGCAAGCGGCTGGCCAACGCCGAGGTGGTCGATCCGGCCAGGCGCGCCAAGACCGATCAGGTGTTCTTCGGCGCCACGGTCACCACGGCCAATGCCAAGGACGAGGAACGCACGGTCCGGATCGTCGGCGTCGACGAGGTCGATCTCGCCAAGGGCCATGTCAGCTGGATATCGCCAATCGCCAAGGCCCTGATGCGTGCCCACGAAGGCGATGTCGTCAGGCTGCGCACGCCGGTCGGCGTCGAGGAACTCGAGATCGTGAAGGTCATTTACGTTTGATATCCGCCAGCAGCCGATCGACGAACTGCGGCGAGTAGCCGAGCAGCGCCGCTTCGTCCGACAGTTCGGCCTTGAGTTGGCCTAGGGCTTCGACGAACGAGCCGCCCCCGACGGCCGATTGTGCCAGCGCCTTCTCAACCAGGGCGCCGGCCTTCTGCTTGCCCATGGTTGCCGCCAGCAGGAAGGTCGCCCGCTCGGCCAGCACCGCGCCGTCGGTCGCATCCATGTTGGCCTGCATCGCATCGGCATCGATGGCGAGGCCTGGCGCCACCTCGGCCATCGCCTGGACCGCCGAGCCCAGTGTCTCGATCAGGGCGGCAAGCGTCGGCCACTCGGCCTGCCAGCCGCCCAGCGCCCGTTCGTGCTCCTGCGGCATTGCCGACACGATGGTGGCGGCCAGCATCGGCGCGCGCTGCGCCGCCGCCAGGATCAGCGCGGCGCCTACCGGATTGCGCTTGTGCGGCATGGTCGAGGAACCGCCGCGGCCGGGGCCTGAAGGCTCTGAGGCCTCTCCCACTTCGACCTGCATCATCAGCGAGATGTCGCGCGCGGCCTTGGCCAGCGCGCCCACCACCAGCGCCGCGTCCTGGGCAAGGGCGGCAACCCGTACCCGCTGGGTGAACCACGGCGCCGGCGGCAGGCCGAGGCCCACGTGTCCGGCCAGCAGGACCATCACCTGCTCGGCCTTGGGACCCAATGCCGAGAGGCTGCCCGAGGCGCCTCCGAACTGGACGATCTGGGTTTCCGCGAAGCTTGCCTTCAGTCGGCGCGCGGCGCGGTCGATATCCGAGGCCCAGCCGGCAATCTTCTGGCCGAGTGCCAGCGGCGTTGCGGGCTGCAGGAGCGTCCGGCCGAGCATCGGCGTTGCACGATGCTCCCTCGCCAATACTGCAAAGGCCTCGACGATTCCGTCAAGCTCCTTCAGCAGCGGCGGCATCGCCTCGCCGATCTGCAGCACCATCGCGGTGTCGAGCACGTCCTGGCTGGTGGCGCCCCAATGGACAAAGGCCGCGGCCGCGGCATCGCGCTTGGCGACCTCGGCGGTGAGCGCCTTGACCAGCGGCACGGTAAGCGTGGCTGCGCGGCGTGCCGCTGCGGCCAGCGAGGGCGGATCGTAGAGCGCGGGATCGCACGCCTTGGCGATGACCGGCGCCACCCGCGCCGGTATCAGCCCGGCTTCGGCGGCGGCCAATGCGAGGCCGGCCTCGAAGCGCAGCATATGGCGCAAGGTGGCGAGATCGGAGAAGGCTTCGGCAGCAAGCGCCGACGAGCCGAGGGCTGTCACCAGAGTGCCGGCCATGGGATCAGCAGTCGAAGAAGACGGTCTCGCGGTCGCCGCCGAGATGGATCGGCAGACACCACACACCAGCCGCATCGCATGTGGCCAACAGCGTCGACCGCCGCGCCGGATCGACCAGCTTCAGCACCGGATCGGTGGCCAGCGCCGGATCGCCCTCAAAATAGAGCCGGGTCGCCAGCCGGTTCAGCACACCGCGCGCGAAGATGGAGATGTTGATGTGCGGCGCCTGCAGGCCACCTTCAGGCCACGGCACCCGGCCCGGCCGAACGGTGGCGAACCGCGCGGTCCCGCTGGTGTCGGCCGAGGCCCGGCCGAAGCCTTCGAAACCCGTGTCCAGCGGCAGGTTGCGGCGATCCTCAGGGTGATTGTAGCGGCCGTGGCTGTTGGCCTGCCAGATCTCGATCAGGCCGTCGGGAACGACCGCGCCGTCGGCATCGTAAAGTGTGAGCGCCAACTCGATGCGCTCGCCGGCAACACCCGCCGGCGCAAGGTCGGCGCGATAGCCGCTGACCAGCGAGCCCCAATAGAACGGGCCGATCGTCTGCGAGGGCGTCAGGCCGTCAGCCATGCCCGTTCTCCATCGGTGTCGCGTTGCGACCGCGCAGCACGATGTCGAATTCGTAGGCCAGCGCCCACTCCGGCTGGGTGCCGTCCATGTCAAAGGCCGCCTGCAGGCGGTGACGCGCGCGCTCGGGCACCGAATTGTAGATCGGGTCGTAGGCCAGCAGCGGGTCGTTGGGAAAGTACATCTGGGTGATCAGGCGTGTGGCAAAGGCGGGTCCGAACAGCGAGAAGTGGATATGCGCCGGCCGCCAGGCGTTCTTGTGGTTGCCCCACGGATAGGCGCCGGGCTTGATGGTGACGAACCGATAGGCGCCGTTGTCGTCGGCGCGGGCGCGGCCACCGCCATAGAAGTTGGGATCGAGCGGCGCATCGTGCTGGTCGCCGGGATGGTGGTAACGGCCAGCGGCGTTGCACTGCCAGATCTCGACCAGGGCGTTGGGCACCGGCCGTCCGGCCTCGTCGACCACGCGGCCGTGGACGACGATGCGCTCGCCGAGCGGCTCACCCATGCGCTGGCGCGTCAGATCGTTCTCCTGCGCGCCCAGCCGTTCGTCGCGCCGCAGCGGGCCGGTGATCTCCGACAGCGTCTGCGGCAGCACCACCGCCGGCCTGGTCGGCGAGCGGCTGGCCGTCGACTTGTAGCCATCGAAGCGGTTGGGCGGATGCTGGCCGGGTGGGGTCCGGCGGTAAAGATCGTGGGCCATCGGTCATTCTACCCTAGGCGGCCCGCACCTCCAGCCCCTGCGGCGTGGCGCGATAGCCGGTCAGGGCCCGTTCGGCATGGCCGAGGCGCCAGTCGAGCATCCGGGCGGCATACTCGCCCATGCGCGCGGCATAGGCCGGATCGCCGGCCCGGTTCACGAACTGCCCTGGATCGTTCCTGAGATCGAAGAACAGCGGCGGCAGGGCGGCGAAGTGCACGTACTTGAAGGCCTCGTCCTGCACGACGGCGAGCCCGCATTTGTCCATCGCCACGCCCAGCGCCGATTCGGGCTGGCTGTAATGGAGGTCGCGGAAGTCGAACTCGTAATGCACCTCGCGGCGCCAATCGGCCGGCGTGTCGCCGGCGAAGAACGGCAGCAGCGAGCGGCCGTCGCACTGGCGCGGCACCGGCAGGCCGAGCCAGTCGAGGATGGTCGGCATGGTGTCGATGGTCTCGGTGAAGCGCTCGACGATGGTGCCGCGCGTGGTGTTCGCCTCGGGCCTGGGATCGCGGACGATCATCGGGATGCGGTAGGACTCGTCGAAGTAGCCGATCTTGCCCAGCAGATGATGATCGCCGAGCTGCTCGCCGTGATCGCAGGTGAAGACGATCAGCGTGTCGTCCCACTGGCCGGTGGCCTTCAGATAGTCGAACACGCGGCCGAGATGGTCGTCGATCTCGCTCATCAACCCGCAATAGGTCGCGCGCAACTGCGCCACCTCGTCCTCGCTCATGGCGGAACCCAGGCCCTGGCCATCCTGGAAGAAGCTCGCCTGCTTGACGTTGTTCACATAGTAGCCGAGCAGCGCATTCTGCTTCGCTTCCTCGGCCGGCGAGGCGGCGCGCACCGGCCGGGGCATGTCTTCGGGCCGGTACATGGCGTTGTAGGGCGCCGGGGCGATGAAGGGCGGATGCGGCCGGTAGTAGCCGAGATGCAGGAACCACGGCCGGCCGGCGTGGCCGCGCAGATAGGCGAGCCCGTTCTCCGTGAACCACGCGGTGTCGGACAGCTCTTTCGGGATGCACGCCGCTCGAGACGTCGCCCCTGATCCGGCGCCGCCCTGCGGCAACCAGATCTCCTCACGGACCGACGGCAGCTCAAAACCCTGGCTCGCCACCCAGCCGAAATAGGCGTCGCGGTTCTCGAAGGCACCAACCGGATGGAAGCCGTCCATGATGTCGCCCAGCACGAAGAAGCGCGGATCCTGCGGCGACGTCGTGCGCGGATCGGGCGTCGTCGTGGTGTAACCGACCAGCGCCGGATCGTAGCCGCCGCGCCGCAGCTCGTGGGCAAGGTTGGTGAAGCGCGCGTCCAGGGGAATGGTGTTCTGCACCGCGCGATGGTTCATCATGTACTGGCCGGTCAGCAGGCTCGCCCGCGCCGGACCGCACGGCACCGCCTGGGTGAAATGGTTGCGGAAGGTCACGCCCTCGGCGCACAGCCGGTCGAGATTGGGCAGCTTGAGATAGTCCGCGCCGAGCTTGGGCAGCATCAGCCCGCGCCACTGGTCGACCACGATCAACAACACGTTCTTGGTGGCAGGCATGCAATTCCCCGTGGTTGGACGCGCGCGATTATCGGCTAGAGTGCGCTCAAATGAGCGGAGGAGACAACAAGTGGCACGTTTCAAGATCGTGACGACGGGACCGGGCGGCACCGACCATTCCCTCGAAATGGAAACCCTCGGCGCCCTCGGCGCCGAGATCGTCGAGGTCTCGGGCGGCGACGACGAGCTGATGAAGGCCGTGGTCGATGCCGATGCGATCTACGGCAAGGGCCGGCCGCGCATCACCGCCAAGGTGATCGAAGCGGGCAAGAAGCTGAAGGTCGTGTCGCTGCCCAGCGTCGGCGTCGACTCGGTCGATGTCGAGGCTGCCACCAGGCTCGGCATTCCGGTCACCAACGTGCCCGACACCTTCATCGAGGAGGTGGCCGACCATGCCATGACGCTGATCCTGTCGAGCTGGCGGCGTCTGGTCGTGCAGGACCAGCTCGTGCGCAAGGGCGAGTGGGCCAAGGCGCGGCCGATGCTCTACCAGTTCCCGCGCCTGATGGGCATGACGCTGGGCTTCATCTCGTTTGGCCATGTCGCCCGCGCCGTCGCCAAGCGGGCCGCCCCCTTCGGCTTCCAGATGCTGGCCTACGACCCCTACATCGAGGAGCTGGTGATGTCCGACTACGGCGTCCAGCCGGTCGGAATCGACGAACTTCTGCAGCGCTCCGACATCATCTCGATGCATGCGCCCGGTACCAAGGACGCCCATCACCTGATGAAGGAACCGCACTTCAAGAAGATGAAGAAGACGGCGCTGTTCGTGAACACCGGCCGCGGCTCCACCGTCGACGAGTCGGCGCTGATCAAGGCGCTGCAGGAAGGCTGGATCGCCGGCGCCGGGCTCGACGTGCTCGAAACCGAGCCGGTCGGCCACAACAGCCCGCTGCTCGGCATGGACAACGTCATCCTGACCGCCCACGTCGCCTCTGCTTCCAGCCGCTTCGACCTCGCGCGCAAGCGCCGGGTTGGTGCGGAGATGGCGCTGGTGCTGGGCGGCAAGTGGCCGCGCGCCTGCGTCAATCCGGCGGTGCTGGAGAAATCCAAGCTCGACCGCTGGCAGCCCTATTCGATGGAGCGCGGCCCGGGCAACTGACACGTCGGAAGCCTTCCTATCCTGCGCGGCCTTTCCGGCCTCAAGGCCTTGATTCCGGCTGCCTATTCCCGATGCGAATGGGAAGCGAAGTGGGACATTTCGGCGTTCCTCTTCCCTTCCCGTCCGGCAACAGACCGGTGGTCAAGACACGGATGATAGGATAGGGATCGTCTTTCGGCCTGTCAAGCCCGCCGCGTCCATTGCGCGGCATTGACGGCGCCGGGCGGTACCTCGCCCTTCACCAGCGCCTCGACCTGGCGGACCGTGTCCATCGCCTGGCTTTCGCTGGCCGGCGGCGTCAGGCCACCGATGTGCGGCGTGGCGATGACGTTGGGCAGGCGGGCGAGTTCGGGCGACGGCATCTGGTCCGGCGCCCGGCCGACATCCATGGCGGCACCGGCGATACGACCTTCGGTCAGCGCCCGGGCGAGTGCCGCCTCGTCGACGAGGTTGCCGCGCGACATGTTGACGAAGAAGGCATCGGGCTTCATGCGCGCGAAGGCCGCCTCGCCCAGCAGGTTCTCGGTCTCCTCGTTGGCGATGGCGAGGCAGATCACATAGTCGGCACGCGCCAGAAGATCGTCGAGCGGCAGCTTGGTGAAGCGACGATCATCGATCTGGGCGTAGGGATCCGACACCAGCACGGTCATGCCGAGCCCGGCCAGCAGCGGTGCCAGGGCGCGCGAGATGCGGCCATAGCCGACGATGCCGACCGTGCTGCCGCCGAGCTGGCGGCCGACGCGGATCTCCGGTCGCCGGCCGGCGTGATAGTCGGCCACGGCGCGCGAGACGCCGCGTGAAAGATCGACCAGCAGGCCGAGCGCAAGTTCCACGACCGACTGAACGAAGCCCGCCTCGGCGTGGGTCACCAGCACGCCGGCCCGCGAGGCCGCTTCGACATCGATGTTGCGGATGTCGGTGGCGCTCCGCATCACGACCTTTAGCCCGGGCAACCCGGCGAAGATTTGGCCCGGCACCGCAGTGGAGCGGTCGGCGATGATGAAGTCGGCACCGCGTGCCGCGGCGATCACGCCGGCCGGATCGAGCGGTGCATCGCCTTCATGCAGCGTCACGTCGACCAGCCCCTGCAGGCGCGCAAGTGCGCGCGCGCCATAGTACTGCCGCCTGGCCAGCGGCACGTGGGTGAGAAGCAACTTCAATTGGTCTCCTCCGACTCGGAAGAGACCATAGTCAGGTATTTTCCGCTCGAGGTCATATGGCTGGTAAACTCAATCAGGGAGGCGTGCGCGATCAACTAACCCACCAGGTTATAGATCATGTACGCCGTGATGATTGCCAGAAACCCCGCATAGGCCTTCTTGAAGATCTTCTTGTCCATGCCCAGCGACATTTGCGTCCCCCAGGCGGAGGCCAGCACGATTCCCGGCACCATGGCCAAGAAGACCATCCCGTCGACGAAGCCGAAGTTCCACCATGGCAGGTCGGGCTGGTTCCAGCCCGACAACATGCAGCCGACCGAGCCCACGACATTGATGATCAGGGCGGACGCCGTCCCGATGGTCATAGCCTGCTGCAGCGGCATCGAGCTGGCCTTCATCGCGAATGTGTTCGCACTGCCGCCGCCGACGCCGGTCATGACCACGTACGAGCTGATGCCACCGCTGATGAAGAAGCGAACCAATCCACGCGGCAACTCGCGGCTGATGACGAGGTTGTCGGGGACCAGGCCAAAGTACACGGCAAACATCAGGAGAACGATGACGTAGAGCACCTTCATCGCAAGCGAGGGCATATACGGGAAGAGTGCCGTGCCAATGAGCGTGCCGACGCACAACCCGACGGCCCAGCCGCGGAAGTATTCTCCATCGAACGTGCCCGAGGCCATTCGACGCCGCAGCGAAATGATCCCCGACGGAATGCCAAGTGCGAGGGAGGTCGCCACTGCCACGTGCATCACCAGTTCGCCGTGCACCACCAGGTACGGGAACAGGAGCAGAAACAGCGGCACCCGCACGAAGCCGCCGCCAATCCCGAAGAACCCGGACACGAAACCGCTCGCAAATCCCACCGCGGCGAAGATGGCAAGGTATTCGTAAATGCTGAAGGAATCCGGGGGCATCAGGGGATACTCGTGACTGTGACCCGGATGGCCATCGCGCCCCTGCCGCCCAACCGCACGGCATGCGCCGCGGAGATGGTCGCCGGATAGCGCGATTCGATAGTGCTCATGTGGGGCCCTCAAGTCGGTTCAATGTGGCCTCAGTTGCCCCGCGCATCATCCGGCCGCGACTTGCGCCGCCGTGCTGCAGTCCTAACCGACGTCCCCGGGACGAACCCTTGGAACGGTAGGAACACTAGCATTCCGCCGGTTTCCGGTGAAGCCGCCCCTGTCCAGTCCTCCGCTGGGCAGGCTGTCGTCGTGGCCCATCGATCAGCCGCGTACTTTCGTGAACAGTTCCTCCGGCACCGCGACCGCATCGGACCCGGCCAGCGTCCGCAAGAAGTTGGCGAGAGGGCGAGGCGATACCGTTCTACGGCGTCTTCATCGGCGTCGCCTCGCCGAGCAGCGAGACGTGCGCGGCCACGATGCGCCAGCCGTCCGGGGTGCGCATCCAGGTGTGGCTCTGCCGGCCGACCTTGTTGCCGCCATGCCGCTTGAATTCGCAGTTGGCGGTGCCGAAGTCGCGGCCGTAGGTGACGATCCAGAGTTTCAGCAGGTCGCGGTTGAGGACGAAGCCGGGGTCGCGGCCGGCGCGGAAGGCAGCGATCTGGTCGTGGCCGTAGAGCTGCTCGCCGATGCCGTAGCGCAGCGTGTGCGGGCTTTTCCAGAACAGCGAGTCGAGCGCGATGACGTCGTTGGTGTTGAGCGCATTCTCGTAGCGATTGAAGGCGGCGGTCACTTCTCCCACGACCTCGGGAATGTTGATCTCCATTCTTCCTCCTCAGGCCGGTGGCGCGGCGGCCACGCCCTGCTTTTCCAGGAAAGCGGCGACGCGAAGGGCCGCCTGTTCGTTGTAGGGTTTGGCGATGATCTGCACGCCGATCGGCAGGGCGCCCGGCCTTTGCAGCGGCGCCACCACGACTGGCAGACCGATGAACGAGATCGGCTGGGTGAACAGGCCGAGGTTGGCCCGCACCGGCAATTCGACGCCGCCCAGTTTCATCATGGTCTGGCCGAGTTTGGGCGCGGTGCAGGGTGTCGCCGGCGCCAGCACGATATCGGCCTCGTCGAAGATCTTCAGGACGTTGGTGCGGTAGTGGCGGCGGAAGCGCTGCGCCTTGACGTACCACGAGCCCGGCAGCAGGGCGCCGGCCATGAACCGCTCGCGGGTGTCGGGGTCGAAATCCTGCGGCCGGGTCCTGAGCCGCGGCAGATGGAGTTCGGCGCCTTCGATGGCGGTGATGACATAGGCCGCCGCCCGCGCCGCCGCCGCCTGCGGCAGCACCACCGTCTTGGTGGCCCCCAGCGCCTTGGCCACCGTTGCCACCGCCTCGAAGGCCTCGGGCTCGCCGCCGCGCGCGAAATAGTCGCCGGCAATGGCGATGCGCAGCCCGTCGATACCCTCGATCAGGCGCGGCAGCGTCGGATCGGCGGGACGATCCGTGCACACCGGATCGTCGGGATCCCAGCCCTGCATGGCATCGAAGGATAGCGCCAGGTCCGCGGTCGAGCGCGCGATCGGCCCGAGATGGTCGAAGGCATCAACGAAGGGGAACGAGCCGGCGCGGCTCAACCGGCCATAGGTCGGCTTGAGGCCGAACAGGCCGCATAGCGAGGACGGCACGCGGATAGAACCGTTGGTGTCGGAGCCGAGGGCCAGCGGCACTTCGCCCGCCGCGACCGCGGCGCCCGAGCCGCCCGACGAGCCGCCGGACATGCGCGTCGTGTCGCGCGGATTGCGCGACGGCCCGTAGTGGGCGTTCTCGCCGGTGAAGTCGTAGGCGTATTCGCCCATGTTGAGGCCACCGACCAGGATGGCACCTGCGGCTTCGAGCTTGCGTACCAGCGCGCCGTCGCGGGTCGCCGCGGGCCCGTCGAGATTGATCTTCGAGCCGGCGCGCGTCGGCAGGCCGGCGATGTCGAACAGGTTCTTGACCGCAAAGGGCACGCCCAGCATCGGCCCGCGATGAAGCCCGGCATCGATCTCCGCCGCGCGCTTGCGCGCACGGTCGGCCAGGATATCGGTGAAGGCATTGATCGCGGGCTCGGCAGCGGCGATACGCTTCAGCGTGGCGTCGACCACGGCGGCGGCCCTGGTCTTTCCGGTCATCACCGCGGCGGCGATCTCGGTCGCGGTCGCGGCCTTCGACAGGGGATCGGCCGTTTGCGGATCGCTCATGGCCGGAACACCGTTCCGGGCGTGAGTTCTTCGTCGAGTTCGACCTCGAGCAGCGGCCGCGCGATCATCAGCGACCGCTCGACGTTCAGGATCACGTTGGCGCGGTATTCCGCCGCGATCGGCAGGCCGATGGCCTTTGCCGCCTCGTCGACCAGGCGCCCAACGTCAGGCTTCTCGTCAGTCATGCTTTCCCCTCCCCTCACGCGAAGTGGCAGGCAACCTGCCGCGCCGACCCGGCCGGATGCAAGAGCGGCATTTCCTCGGCGCAACGCGGCGTGCCCTTGGGACAGCGGCCGTAGAAGCGGCAGACCGTCGGGTCGGGGTCGATCGGGCTGCGCGGCTCGCCGCCGAGACGCAGGCGGTCGGCGCGCTGCGCCGGATCGGCCTGCGGGATCGCCGAGATCAACGCCTTGGTATAGGGATGCCTGGGGTCGGCGAAGACCTCTGCCGCCGGCCCCTGCTCGACGATCTTGCCGAGATACATCACCAGCACGCGGTCGCACAGCAGGCGCACGACATTGAGATCGTGGCTGACGAACAGGTAGCTCATGCCGAGTTCGCGCTTGAGCTGTTGCAGGAGCTGCAGGATCACCACCTGCACCGAGACGTCGAGCGCCGCGGTCGGCTCGTCGAGGATCAGCAATTCGGGTTCGACGGCGATGGCGCGGGCGATGCCGACGCGGGCCTTCTGGCCGCCCGAGAGCTGATGCGGAAACCGCGAAAGAAGTTCGCGCGGCAGGCCGGTCATGTCGGCCAGCGCCTCGACGCGCGCGGCAAGTTTGGCGCCCGGCATCTTCTTCAGCCGCCGGATCGGATCGGCGATGGCGTCGGCCGCCGTGTAGCGCGGGTTGAGCGAATCACCGGCGTCCTGGAACACCATCTGGATGCGGGCGCGATGCGGATTGGCGGCAAAGGCCCGGGCCTTGAAGTCGGCGAGTTCGGTTCCGGCGAGGCGAATGCTGCCCGAGGTCGGATCGAGCAGCCGGTTGATCAGCCGCACCAGGGTGGACTTGCCGCAGCCCGATTCGCCCACCAAACCGACCGTCTCGCCGCGCGCGATGGTGAAGCTCACCTCGTCGACGGCGTGGAGCTGCGGCAGCGGTGCCACGGGCTTGCGGAACGAGGTGACGCGGGCCAGCAGCCCCTGCTTGCCGCCGACGGTGAAGCGCTTGGCCAGCTCGGCGATGTCGAGCAGCGGCCCGGGCGTGGAGACCGACAGCGGCTCGCTCATAGCGGATTCCAGCAGGCGACGACGTGGTGCTCGCCCACGGTCCGCTGCGGCAGCGGCTGGTCGCAAGCCTCGCTGCGGCGCTCGCAGCGGCCGCTGTAGCGGCAGGGCGGCAGGTCGGGCCGGCGCAGGTCGGGCAGGCCCCCCGGGATCGACGCCAGCGCGTCCAGCGACACGGTCTCGCCCGGGGTCGCCGCCAGCAGCTTGGCGGAATAAGGATGGCGGGCGTGGTCGAACAGTGCACGGCCGGGTGCCGCCTCGACAATGTGGCCGGCATGCATGACGACGATGCGATCGCAGTATTCGGCAGCCAGCGCCAGGTCATGGGTGATGAAAATGGTGGCCATGCCGGACTCGCCAGCCAGTTCGCCGATCAGGTCCATGATCACCGCCTGGGTGGTGACGTCGAGGCCGGTGGTCGGCTCGTCGGCGATCAGCAGCGCCGGCCGGCAGGCGAGCGCGATGGCGATCATGATGCGCTGGCACATGCCGCCCGACAGCTCGAAGGGATAGGCCTCGGCGCGGCGCTCGGGATCGGGGATGCGGACCTTCTTCAGCATCTCGATCGCCGCCCGCGGCGCATCGTTGCGGGTGGCGCCGCCGTGGCGCACCAGCACGTCGGCGATCTGGCGGCCGACGCGGCGGATCGGATTGAGCGCGGTGCGCGGGTTCTGGAAGATCATCGAGAGTTCGCGGCCGCGCTGTTCGGCCAGATCGCGCTCGCTGAGCGCCAGCAGGTCGGACCCGCCGAACATCGCGCGGCCGGAGGTCACCTTGCCGGCGGCATCGAGGATGCCCATGACGGCAAAGGCAGTCACCGACTTGCCCGAACCGCTTTCTCCCACCAGCGCCACGGTCTCGCCCTTGTCGACGCTGAAGCCGACATGCTCCAGCACCTTGACGACGCCGGAGCGGGTGCGGAATTCGACCGAGAGATCCTCGACCGCAAGTGCCGGTATCGCGGTCATCCGACCACCTCATGCTGAGGAGCGCGCGCAGCGAGCATCTCGAAGCATGGGCAGCAGGCATGGTGCTCCTGCCCACCCTTCGAGACGGCCCTGCGGGCCTCCTCAGGGTGAGGCGCGTGCTTGTCGAGCGGCGCCGCGGTCATGTCCGCATCCGCGGATCGATGATGTCGCGCAACCCGTCGCCCAGAAGATTGAAGCAGAACACCGCCAGCATCAGCGCGGCGCCGGGGAAGAGCGCGATCCACCATTCGCCGGACTGGATGAAGTTGGCGCCCTCGGCGACCATGATGCCCCATTCGGCGTCGGGCGGACGCACGCCGAGACCGATGAACGACAGGCCGGCGGCGTTCAGGATGGCATAGCCCATGGTGAGCGACATCTGCACCATCATGATCGGCATGATGTTGGGCAGGATGTGACCCAGCAGCACGCGGGTCTCGCCGTTGCCCGAGAGCCGCGCGGCCTCGACGAAGCCCGCCTCGCGACGCACGTTGGCCTCGGCGCGGGCGACGCGGGCGTAGAGCGGAAAGTTGATGATGGCGGTGGCGATCACGATGTTGATCACCTCATTGCCGAGCGCGGCCACGATGCCCATGGCCAGCACAAACAGCGGAAAGGCCATGATGGTGTCGGCGAGCCGGCCGACGATCTGGTCGGTCCAGCCGCCGAAATATCCCGCCGCCACGCCGGACAGCGCGCCCAGCATGAAGGCCAGGATCACCGAGGCGAAGGCGATGGTGAGATCGAGCCTGGTCGCCACCAGGACGCGGCTGAAGATGTCGCGTCCGAGCTGGTCGGTGCCGAACCAGTGCGCCGCCGACGGCGGCTTCAGCGCCATCGTGGCATTGCTCTGCAGGGGATCGTAGGGCGCCAGCCACGGGCCGAACAGCGCCGCGGCCAGAAAGAGCGCGAACAAGCCGAAGGCGAGGCCGGTCACCGGATTTTCCGACAGCACGTAGCGGGCGTGGCGCAGCAGCGGCAGCATCGTCAGGACTCCAGCCGCACGCGGGGATCGACGAGGCCGTAGACGAAATCGATGGTGAGGTTGAGGGTCACGTACAGCACCGCCATGGTGAGCACGAAACCCTGGACCGGCGCGTAATCCGAGGTGATCAGCGCGTTCACGGCATAAAGGCCGATGCCCGGCCAGGCGAACACCGTCTCGACCAGCACGTTGGCGCCCAGCAGGAAGGAGAACACCATGCCCAGCGTGGTGATGACCGGCAGCACGGCGTTGCGGAAGGCATAGGTGAAGACGACGGTGCGCGGCGAAAGTCCGCTGGCCCGCGCGGTCCTGATGAAGTCGCTGCCCAGCACCGCCAGCATCGAACCGCGTGTCATGCGGGCAAGCGGCGCCAGCGAGAAGATCGCCATCGAGATCGCCGGCAGGGCGAGTTGGCGCAGCGCGCTCCAGAACGTCTCGAGGTTGCCGCTCAGCATCGAGTCGATCAGGTAGAAGCCGGTGATGTCGGGCGGCGGCGACAGGAAGATGTCGAGCCGGCCGGTCGGCGCCGGCGCCCATTGCAGCAGGTAATAGAAGACGTAGGCGAGCAGCAGGCCGGTGAAGAACACCGGCAGCGACACGCCGGCGGTGGTCACGATGCGGCAGAGATGGTCGACCCAGGTGCCCTGCTTCACCGCCGCCAGCACGCCGAGCGGAATGGCGATGGCGACGGCGACGATCAGGGCAAACAGCGTGAGCTCGGCCGAGGCCGGCAGGCGCGTGGCGATTTCGGTCACCACCGGCTGGCCGGTGCTGAGCGAATTGCCGAGATTGCCCTGCACCAGGTCGCCGACATAGGCCACGAACTGCTCGGGCAGAGACTTGTCGAGGCCGAGCTTGGTCCTGATCTCGGCGATCGCCTGCGGGCTGGCGGCAAGCCCCGCGAAATAGGCCGCGGGGTCGCCGGGCAGCAGGCGGGTCAGCATGAAGGTGACGACGACGACCCCGACGATGCTCGGGATCGCCGTCGCCAGGCGGGACAGCAGCAGGTTCAGCATCAGCTCTTCACGAGCTGGCGATAGTCGAGCTGGCGGTGGAACCAGTAGCGATAGCCGGTGACGTTCTTCTGCATCGCCACATCGAGCAGCGGCTGGTAGATCGGCACCCGCGGCACTTCCTCGAAGGCGATATCGATGAAGCCCTTGACCAGCTTGTCGTACTCGGCGCCGGACGTGAACCGCGCCTTGTCGATCAACGCATCCATGGCCGGGTTCTTGTAGCCCATGGCGTTGAAGACGGCGTTCTGGCCATGATAGCACCAGAAGAAGAAGTACTCCGGGTAGTTCAGCCAGCCGCCGAAGGCATTGGCGATCATCGGCAGGTTCTTCTTCAGCAGTTCGCCGCGCCAGTTGGCGCCCGGGATCTTGTTGATCGTGGCCTTGATGCCGATCTGCTTCAGGCTTTCCTGGACCAGGATGGTGAGCGGCTCGCTGGTGCTGGCCATGCCGAGGTCGAACGACAGGGTGGTCTCGAAACCGTCGGCGTAGCCCGCTTCCGCCATCAGCGCCTTGGCCTTGGCGATGTCGGTCTTGTAGCCGTCCTTCTGCGGCCAGTAGCTGCCCTTGGACAGGTTGTCGGCGCCACCGAACAGCGGCAGCGCCCGGCCGAACATCACTGAGTCCATGATCTGCTGGTACGGCAGCGCCCAGGCGACAGCCTGGCGGACCTTGACGTCGTTGAACGGCTTTTCGTTCACGTTCATGCCGAGATAGACCATCGCATTCTCGATCGCCGTGCCGATCACGGTGAGCTTGGGCGACGTGGCGAGTTCGGCGAAGTCCTTCGGCGGCAGGTCGAACGAGATGTCGGCATCGCCACGCTCGAGCAGCGCACGACGGTTGCCGGCCGACGGAATGATGCGGCGGATGACGCGCTTGATCTTGGGCAGCGGGCCGTTCTGCCAGTCGTCGTTGCGCATGAACACGACTTCCTGGCCGGGCTGCCAGCGTTCGATCTTGTAGGCGCCGCCGGCGGCGAGGTTGTTCTTCAGCCACTCCATGGCCCACGGATCGGCCGCGGTCGCATGCTTCTTGCACAGTTCGGAGTTCATGATGACGGGCACCGGCACGCCGATGTCCGGCATGGTGAGCTTGTCGGCACGCACGAAGTCGACGCGGAAGGTATTGTCGTCGACGGCGACGAACTGCTCGGGCTTCTCCAGCGAGCCCGCCTTCATCTGGAAGGTCGGGAAGCCGCCCACCGACACGGCGCGGTCGAACGACCACTTTACGTCCTTGGCGGTGATCGGCGTGCCGTCGTGGAACTTGGCGCCCTTGCGCAGCTTGAAGGTCGCCGACGTCGGCGTGACGTTCCACTCGGTCGCCAGCTCGGGTTCGAGCTTGGTGTAGTCGTAATGGTCGTTGCCGTTGGCATCCTTCTTGACGCCGTAGGTGATCAGCCGGTCGTAGGTGTTCCACGACACCTCGTAGGACGGCCGGTTGGTGCCGACGCCCTGGATATCCATGGAATTGGGCGGGCTCTCGGTAATCAGCAGAAGCGTCTCGTTGCGCGCCTGCGCCTTGGCCTCGGACCAGACGGCCGGCGCCGCGGTGATGGCGGCACCTGCCGCGGCAGTCGACTTGAAGAATGTACGACGCTTCATTGTTAACCCCTGTTTCCCTTGTTCCCGGTTCCGAGCTCCCAGCACGGCTCGAATCCTGAAGGCAAGGACCGTGCCAATCTCCGCGCGCATGTGCGCGGCTGCATTCGCCGTGGCCGTTGTCTACAAATGTCCCATGACAGCGCTTCTCGATCTTGGCCTCCTCGCCCTGCGCCGTGCCTATCGTGGCGGCACACTCGATGTTCGACAGACCATCGATGAAGTGTTGAGGCGCCTCGCCGAAGCCGGCGACGACAAGGTGTGGATCTCGCGTGCCTCCGACGCGGCACTGCGGACCGAGGCCGCCGCGCTCGATGCAAGACGCGGCGAGATCGACCGGCTGCCGCTCTACGGCATTCCCTTCGCGGTGAAGGACAATATCGACGTCGCCGGTATGACCACGACGGCCGCCTGTCCCGGCTTCGCCTACCAAGCCCGCGAATCGGCCGCCGTCGTGAAGCTTCTCACCGACGCCGGGGCCATCGTGGTCGGCAAGACCAACCTCGACCAGTTCGCCACTGGACTGGTCGGTGTGCGCTCGCCCTACGGCGTGCCGCGCAATCCGTTCGATCCGTCGTTCGTGCCGGGCGGCTCGAGTTCAGGTTCGGCGGTTGCCGTGTCGTCGGGCTTGGTGAGCTTCGCGCTCGGCACCGATACCGCGGGCTCGGGCCGCGTGCCGGCCGGCTTCAACAATATCGTCGGGCTGAAGCCGACGCCGGGCCTGTTCAGTACCGAGGGCGTGGTGCCGGCCTGCCGCTCGCTCGACTGCGTGTCGGTGTTCGCGCTGTCCTGCGCCGATGCCGACGCCGTGATGGGTGTCGTCGGTGCGCCGCCCGCGACACCGGCGATCGGCGCGACGTTCCGCTTCGGCGTGCCGAGGCCGCTCGAATTCTTCGGCGACGATGCCTACGCAGCGCTTTATGCGCAGGCGGTCGAGAAACTGAAGGCGCTGGGCGGCACGGCGGTCGAGTTCGACTACGCGTCCTTCCGCGACGCCGCGCAGCTCCTCTACAGCGGACCCTGGGTGGCCGAGCGCACCGCGGCGGTCGGCGCCTTCATCGAAAGCGCGGCCGACAATGCGGGTGTGTGGCCGACGACGCGGCAGATCGTGGCGGGTGGGCGCAAGTACAGCGCCGTCGACGCCTTCGAAGGCCAGTACAGACTGGCCGAACTGAAGACACGGGCAGCGGCGGAAATGCACGGCCTCGACTTTCTTGCCCTGCCGACCGCCTGCACGATCTACACGGTGGCCGACCTCGAGCGCGAGCCGGTGCTCTACAATTCGCATCTCGGCCACTACACCAACTTCGTGAATTTCTTCGGCCTGGCGGCACTGGCACTGCCGGCGGGATTCCGGCCCGACGGCCTGCCGTTCGGCATCACCCTGATCGGCCGGACGCACGCCGAGCGGGCGCTGCTGTCGTTCGGCGCGCGCTGGCAACGCGCGGTGCCGTTGCCGCTCGGCAAGACCACCAGTGTGCTGCCGCCGCCCGAGAACGATCCAGTCGTGGCCGAGGATCGCGTGCCGATCGCCGTGGTCGGCGCCCACATGAGCGGCCTGCCGCTCAACGGCCAACTCACCGGCCTCGGCGGCCGGCTGGAAAGCACCGGCCGGACCGCGCCGGTCTACCGCTTCTATGCACTGCCTGGCGGCCCACCGCATCGCCCCGGCATGATCCGCGTGAGCGAAGGCGGCGGCGCCATCGATCTCGAAGTGTGGAGCCTGCCCGCCGAGAAGGTCGGCGCCTTCCTGCGCCAAATTCCGTCACCGCTCGGCCTTGGCACTGTGACGCTGGCCGACGGCTCGGCGGTGCCGGGCTTCCTCTGCGAGAGCCATGCCCTTGCCGGCGCACGCGACATCACCGCTTTCGGCGGCTGGCGGGCCTATGTAAAAAGCCTGACGGTCTGATAGGGTCCGCCCCTTTCGAGGAGGAACGAATCCATGGCGAAGATCGCAATCATCACCGGCGCGGGCAGCGGCATCGGCCGCGCCTCGGCACTGGCGCTGCTCAAGAACGGCTACAAGGTCGTACTGGCCGCCCGGCGCAAAGAGACCCTGGACGAAACGGCGAAGATGGCCGGCAACAATGCGCCCAACGCGCTGGCCGTGCCGACCGACGTCACCAGCCGCGAGTCGATCCAGGCGCTGTTCGCGCGCACCAAGGAAGCCTTCGGCCGGCTCGACCTGGTGTTCAACAATGCCGGCGGCGGCGCGCCGCCGGTGCCACTGGAGGAACTGCCGTTTGAGACCTGGCAGACGGTGGTGGCGGCCAACCTCACCGGCCCGTTCCTGTGCACCCAGGAAGCGATCAAGATCATGAAGGACCAGAAGCCGCGCGGCGGGCGCATCATCAACAACGGCTCGATCTCGGCACACGCGCCCCGGCCGTTCTCGGTCGCCTACACCTCGACCAAGCACGCCATCACCGGCCTCACCAAATCGACCTCGCTCGATTGCCGGCAATACGACATCGCCTGCGGCCAGATCGACATCGGCAACGCCGCCACGCCGATGACGGAACGCATGACCAAGGGCGTGCTGCAGCCCAACGGCAGCACCATCGTCGAGCCGCGCATGGACGTCGAAGCCGTGGCCCAGGCCATCGTCTACATGGACAGCCTGCCGCTCGACGCCAACGTCCAGTTCATGACGGTGATGGCAACCAAGATGCCGTTCGTCGGACGCGGCTGAGGGCCGCGGCGGGCGTCAGACCCTGACGCCCGCACGCCTCAGTTCGGCGAGCACGCCGGTGACGATCCGGTGGACCTCGATCGTGCTGCCGGTCAGCTTGAGATGCGTACTCGCCGGCACCACCAGGCCGCCCCTGGCGGCACGAATGCAGATGCCGTCCTTCAGCAGGCCGTTGGCGTGGCGGCGGACAGTTTCATACGGCAGGCGGAGCGAACTCGAGATCGCCAGGATGCTGACCGGCAGACGCTGCTCGTCGGCCAGCACGGCCTGGGGGATGGCGGGCGTCGTGTTGGTGACGTGCTTGACGTTGGCGGTCCAGATCGCGGTGTAGACCAGTCCGCGCAGAAGGTCGCCATTCCACAGATCGCCGACCAGCCTGGCACCGGCAAGAAGCTGGCCGGTGGCGGCGGTGGCGATCACCGTCTGCTCGCGCGTCAATGGCGCCCGGCCCTGTGCGCGGGCACGCGGCGGCTGGAACTTCGCGAGCCCGGCGCGCGTCAGCTCGACCAGCATGCGCTCGGCATCGAGATAGATCCTGTGCAGAATGTCGACGTTGGCCTGGCGTCGCAAAACCGAGGCTCGAACCGCTATTCCGTCCGGCGTGGCGACACACTGGCCGGCCGCAACCAGTGCGGCGGCGTGGCGGCGCACGGTCTCGTACGGCAGGCGGAGCTTGCGGGCCAGTTCGCGGACACCGACCGGCCCGTCTTCCGTTGCGCCCATCCGGTCGTGCCAGAGCGCCATGAAGATCAGGCCGGAGATCAGTTTATCGTTCTGCACCCGCGTCATCAGGTCGATGCCGCGCAGGAAGAATTCCGATGTGATCCGTATCATCGGATAGGCACCGCGCGGCACGCTTACTGGCTCATTTTGGGGAGCAAGTTGGCTCATTTTGGGAACCCTACGACTTCGGCAAGCGAGCCGAAAGTGCCTAGTCTTCTTCCGGCGGAACGCGCAGCCGACGCCGGCAGCGCTTGTTGTCGGAGGTTTTGGCGAGGGCGCCACTCTGTCGTGTGGGACAGGATGGCGCCTGCGCCGACCGTCTGCGCGGCTCTGCCACCCGGGCATCCATCCGGCTCTGCGTCCCACCGTCGGGTCGGATGGATCGCTCTCAGTATCCCTTGTCGTCGAGGTTGAGCAGAGGAAACGCGCTGTGCACGCCGGGCAGATTGGTCGGCGTGCTGGCGGCGACGTAGCTCTTGTCGAGCTGCTGCAGGCTGGTGACGCCGAGCAGGCCCATCGCCTCCTTCATCTCTTCCTCGAGCAGTTCGATCACACGCTCGATGCCGGCCGCACCGGCGGCGGCAAGGCCGTAGCAGTAGAGCCGGCCGAGGCCGACCCAGTCAGCGCCCATGGCGATCGCCTTCACGATGTCGCTGCCGCGGCTGAAACTGCCGTCGACGATGACCTTGGCGCGGCCGGCCACCGCCTCGATGACCTCGGGCAGAACCTGGGCCGAGCCGCGGCCATGGTCGAGCTGGCGGCCGCCGTGATTGGAGCAATAGACCGCCCACATGCCGTGCTGGCAGGCGATCTCGGCATCCTCGGCGGTGCCGATGCCCTTCAGCAGGAACTTCACGTCGGGGAATTTCTCGCGCAGCGCGGCCAGGTTGGACCACGAAAAGGCGGCCTGGTGATCCTGGCCGACCGCCGCGGTGCGCCACGATTTCACGAAGCGCTTGGCGATGTCGCGCTCGCGCCTCGAGTAGACCTGGGTGTCGACGGTGATGCAGAAGGCGTCATAGCCCGCATCCATCGCCTGCCTGACCCGGTCGGCGACCCAGGCGTCGTCGCCACGCACATAGAGCTGATAGATCTTGGGTGCGGCACCGCCCTTGACGATGTCCTCGAGCTTGAGCGTCGTCACCGAGCTGATCAGCATCGGAACGTTGGCGGCATCCGCGCCCCGGGCCACAGTGATGCCGCCGCCCGGTTCGAACGACTCGAGCGAGCCCACCGGCGCCAGCATGACCGGCAGCCTGATCCTGCGGCCGAAGATCTCCGACGAGGGGTCGATCTTCGACACGTCGCGCAGCACGCGGGGCTTGAACGCGATGGAATCGAGGGCGAGCCGGTTGCGCCGCAACGTCGTCTCGGTCTCGGTGCCGCCGATCAGATAGTCCCAGATGTTCGGATTGAGATGGGTCCTCGCCGCCTTGACGATCTCATGAAGTGTCACAAATTCCGTCTCGAGCCCGCTCGCCATAGTCCCCCCGGCCGTTCCCATCGCTCAGTGTTTCTTGCGCGTCCGCCGGGGCGCGTCAATGTGGCGTCACAATATTGACACCGTCTTTGGCTTGGTAATGGCGCACGATCGGCTCCCGGCATTGACGATGACGGGTTTCAACGATTTGATCGCAATCAAGGACGACTGCCCGGCGAAACTCGCACCATTAAAGGCGCAGAAGCTCGGCAACCAGGTGAGGACGGTGATGAAAAGACGCATTCTGACCAAGACGCTGATATTCGGATTGATGTGGACGCCGGCATTCGCCGCCGACCCGCTGCCGACCCTGCAGGAAACCCCGATGCTGGCCGATGAGGTCAAATCGGGCGCACTGCCTCCAATCGGCAAGCGCCTTCCCGAACAGCCCTGGGTCGTGAAGCGCTTCGCCGGAGCTGATGGCCCGGGCAAGCCTGGCGGGCAGATGAACATGCTGGTCGCCGGTGTGCGCGATACCCGCCTGATGACGATCTACAGCTACACCCGCCTGATCATCTACGACGACAAATTCACACTGCATCCCGATATTCTGGAAAGCTACGAAGTCAAGGAAGGCCGCGAATTCACGCTGAAGCTGCGCGCCGGCCACAAATGGTCGGACGGCCATCCCTTCACCACCGAGGATTTCCGCTACTTCTGGGAAGACATCGCCAACAACAAGGATCTGTCGCCGGCCGGTCCGCCGGTCGAGCTGACGGTCGACGGCAAGCCGCCCAAGGTCGACATCATCGACGAACGGACGATCCGTTACACTTGGGACAAGCCCAATCCCTACTTCATCGAGAGCCAGGCACGCGCGGCGCCGCTCTTCCTGTTCCGCCCGGCGCATTACCTGAAAAAGCTCCACGGCAAGTACACGCCGGAAGAGGAGATCCTGAAGGTCCATAAAGGCACCCGCTGGTCGAACGTCTACCGCCGTCACGACGTCATGTACGGCAACAGCAACATCGACCTGCCGACGCTGAACCCGTGGGTTCTCTCCACGCCGTCGCCGGCGCAGCGCTATGTCTTCGTGCGCAACCCCTACTACCACCGCATCGACGAGAAGGGCCAACAACTGCCCTACATCGACCGCGTGATCTTCACCGTGACCGCGACCAATCTGGTGCCGGCCAAGGCGGGCCTCGGCGAGGCCGACCTGCAGCCGCGATATCTCAACATGCGCGACTACACCTTCCTGCAGAAGAGCGCCAAATCGTCGGGCGTCGATGTTCGCCTGTGGGAATCCGGCTCCGGCTCCCAGATCGCGCTCTATCCCAATCTGACGACGACCGACGAGGAGTGGCGCAAGCTGATGCGCGACGTCCGCTTCCGTCGTGCCCTGTCGCTGGCGATCGATCGCGACGAACTGAACCAGGTCGTCTACCTGGGCCTGGCCAAGCCCTCCAACAATACGGTCATGGAACGATCCGAGTTGTTCAAGCCTGAGTACGCCACCAAGTGGGCGAAGCACGATCCCAAGCTCGCCAACAAGCTGCTCGACGAGGCAGGCCTTGCCAAGCGCGGGCCCGACGGCATCCGGCTGCTGCCCAGCGGCCGGCCGGCAACCATCGTGGTCGAGAGCCAGAGCGAGGAGACCGAAGACAGCGACGCGCTGCACCTCATCGCCGACTTCTGGAAGAACGTCGGCATCAAGATGCTGACCAAGCCCCAGACGCTCGAGAATTTCCGGCTCAGGGCGTTCTCGGGCGACGCGATCATGACGGCCTACGCCGGTGCCGTGACCGCCGTGCCTTCGATCAATACCAGTCCCAAGGAGTTCGCGCCGACCATGCAGGGCGGACTTCAATGGTCGCGCTGGGGCATGTTCATCGAGTCCAAGGGCACCAAGGGCGAGAAATGCGACATGGAGTCGGCCTGCAAGCTGCTCGACTACGTGAAGGAATGGGAGACATCGAGCGACCCTGACTCGCGCCGCAAGGCATGGGACAAGATCCTCACGACCAATGCCGACGAGGTATTCTCGATCGGGACGGTGAACGGCATCCGTCAGCCGATCGTGGTCGGTCCCAATATCCGCAACGTCCCGAAGGAAGGCTATTACGCCTGGGATCCGGGTGGATACATCGGGCTCTATCAGCCCGACACGTTCTGGATCGCCCAGTAGCCTCTCAGAGTTCGGCGAGGACCGCTTTCAGAGCCGGCTCGATGGCCTTTCGTTGCGCCTCCGATGCCGGCGGCATGGGGGCGCGCGGCAGGCCGACGTCCACGCCCTGCAGTTTCTGGGCGTGGCGGGTGCAGGCCGGCAGATTGTCGCCGACCGCCGCGTTCCACAGCGGCAGGAGCTTCTCGTGCAGTGCGCGGCCACGGGCATGGTCGCCACGCTGGACGGCATCCCACAGTGCCCGCACCGCACGCGGCGCCGCGGTCAGGATGGCGGCGATCGCGCCATGGGCGCCCAGCGCAAAGGACGAGTAAAGCAACGCGTCGACGGCGCTGAAGATGCGGCTGCGCGGGTCGGCGGTGATCATGAGGTCAGCAAACAGCTTGAGGTCGCCCGCGCTCTGCTTGACCCCGGCAACGCCCGGCACTTCGCGCATGATGCGCACCAGCAGCTCGGGCGAAAGATAGGTCCAGGGCACGACATTGTAGATGATGATCGGCAGGCCGGTTTCACCGGCAACGGCGCGGAAATGCTCGACCATCGCGTCGTCGTCGGGCCGAAAGAGGTAGTGCACCGGCGTCACCTGGAGCGCGGCGATCTTGAGGTCCCGCACGGCCTTGCCGCGCTGGATCGCAGCCCGGGTGCTGTCGACGATGATGCCGGCGACAACCGGAACACGGCCGGCCGCGGCATCGCAGGTCGCCGCCATCAGGTCGCGGTACTCGCCACTTTCCAGCGCGTGGCCCTCGCCGGTGCTGCCGCCGGCGGCGAGGCCGTGGGCGCCCTCGCCGATCAGCCAGTCGACCTGGCCGCGCACCAGCTTCAGCTCGATGTCGCCGTCGGCCCGGAACGGCGTCGTCATCGGTGGAATGATGCCTTGCAGATCCATCTCGCGCTTCCTCACCAGGTATCGATGTTGGGTCGTTTCTTGCGGCCGTCGGCCGATCGCGGCCTGGCGTCGAGCAGTGCCGTCGATATCCAGCGCCGCGAATCGGCGGGGTCGATGACTTCGTCGACCTCGAAATAGGTTGCGGTGCTGAGCGCCTTGCCGCGCGCGTAGGCGGCCGCGACCATCTTGTCGAACAGCGCCCGACGTTCCGCCGGATCGACGATCGCCTCCAGTTCCTTGCGGTAGCCGAGCTTCACCGCGCCCTCCAGACCCATGCCACCGAACTCGCCGGTCGGCCAGCTGAGCGCAAAGGTCGGTGCGTGGAAGGAGCCGCCGGCCATCGCCTGGGCACCGAGCCCATAGGCCTTGCGCAGCACGATGGTGCCGAACGGCACGGTGAGGTTGGCGCCGGTCACGAACAGCCGCGAACAATGGCGGACCAGGGCAGTCTTCTCGACCTCCGGCCCCACCATCATGCCCGGCGTATCGCACAGGAACAGGATCGGGATGTCGAAAGCATCGCAGAGCTGCAGGAAGCGCGCTGCCTTGTCCGATCCGTCGGAGTCGATGGCGCCGGCGAGGTGCGTCGGATTGTTGGCGACGATGCCGAGCGGCTTGCCTTCGATTCGAGCGAGCGACGTCACCATGCCGGGCCCGAAGGCACGGCGCAGCTCGAGCACCGAGTCCTCATCGCAAAGCGTGGCGATCACGTCGCGCACGTCGTAGACGCGCAGCCGGTTCTCCGGAATGACGCGGCGCAGCAGCCGCTGGTCGGCCGCCCGCCACTCCGGCAGCGCGCCCTGAAAGTAGGACAGGTATTTCTTGGCAACGGCCACCGCCTCGGCCTCGTCCTCGACCGCAATGTCGACGACGCCATTGGGCACCTGGACGCTCATTGGTCCGACTTCCTCGGGCGAGAAGACGCCGAGATTGCCGCCTTCGATCATCGCCGGGCCGCCCATGCCGATGGATGAATTCTTCGTGGCGATCACCACATCGCAGCAGCCGAGAATCGCGGCATTGCCGGCGAAGCAGCGGCCCGAGTTGATGCCCACCAGCGGTGCCACGCCGCTCAGCCGTCCGAAAATATGAAAGGCCATGGTGTTGAGGCCGGCCACCGACTGGACGTCGATATCGCCCGGCCGACCGCCACCGCCCTCGGTGAAGAACACCAGGGGAATGCGCTGCTCCTCGACGATCTCGAACAGCCGGTCCTTCTTGTGATGGTTGTTCTTGCCCTGGGTGCCGGCCAGCACCGTGTAGTCGTAATGCGCCACCGCGACGCGGCTGCGCTCGGGGCCGAACAGCGACCCGTTGACCCGGCCTATGCCGGTGATGAGTCCGTCGGCCGGGGTCTTTTCGATCAGATCCTCGATGGTGCGGCGCGTGCGCTGGCTGGCGATGGCAAAGGCGCCATACTCGACGAAGCTGCCGGGATCGACCAGGTCGTCGAGGTTCTGGCGCGCCGTACGCTGGTTGGTCTTGCGTCGCCGCGCCACGGCGTCCGGGCGCTTCTCGTCGAGCGTGAGTGCCCGGCGTTCGAGATATTCGGCGAGGTCCGGCCGGATGTGGTCGAGGTCGATCTTTTCCTCGGCCACCATACCCTTCACTTCGACATCGGCCTCCTCGACGAACAGCAGCGCGTGGCCTTCGTATATCGTCTCGCCAGCCTCGACCGCGATCCGCCGCACATAACCGCGAGCCGGACTGCGGATCTCGTGCTGCATCTTCATGGCATCCATGACCAGCAACGGCTGGCCGGCGGCGACGGCATCGCCTTCCTTCACCGCCAGACTGACAATCGTGCCCTGCATCGGCGCCGGCACCGCAACCGTTCCCTCGGGCGCATCGCCCGCGACCGCGAGGTCGGAGCCTTCGGCCCTGGTCTTGCCGAACGCCAGAACCGCCAGAGGATCGACCGCATCGACCCGCGCGCCGGCCTGCCGCCCGCCGGAGGGCGATGCTGCCGCCGGGAAGTAAAGGCCGGACTGCAGCTTCGCCGCAGCCTCGATCAGCTTGCCGGCCTGTTCGTCGACGAAGCGGGTATGCACCTTGTCGGCACGGACGTTCTTGTGGGCAAGCAGTGCCCGCAGGAACGCGATGTTGGAGGGCGCGCCCTCGAGCCGGAATGCCGCCAGCGCCCGCTCGGCCCGCGTCACGGCATCGCCGAAGGACGGCCCCAGCACGATCACCTTGGCGAGTAGCGAATCGAAGTTGGGGTTGGTGCGATAGCCGGCATAGCCATAGGTATCGACGCGCACGCCCGGGCCCGATGGCGGCTCGAAGGCCGTCAGCGTTCCGCCGCCCGGCTTGGCCGAGCCATCGGCGGTCATGGTCTCCATGTTGACGCGCAGCTGGATCGCGCAACCGCGCGGACTGGCGCCGTCGAGGCCGGCTTTGGCGAGCGACGTGCCACCGGCCATGAGGAGTTGCGTCTTCACGAGATCGACGCCCCACACCAGCTCGGTTACCGTATGTTCGACCTGCAGGCGGGGATTGGCCTCGATGAAGAAGAACGCCGCTTCATCGACCAGGAATTCGAAAGTGCCAAGGCTGCGATACCCGGCACTCTTGGCCATCGTCACGGCGGCATCGGCGATCTTCTTGCGCAGGCCCGGTTTGAGACCGGGGCTGGGCGCCAGTTCGACGATTTTCTGGTTGCGCCGTTGCAGGGAACATTCGCGCTCGCCAAGCGCCACGATGCCACCCTTGCCGTCTCCCACGATCTGGATCTCGATATGCCGTGCCACCCTGACCAGCCGCTCGGCATAGAGATCGCCGTTGCCGAACGCCGACTTCGCCTCGGCCGAGGCCCGCGCGAAAGCCTCGGCAAGTTCGGCTTCGCCGTCGACCAGCCGCATGCCGCGACCGCCACCGCCGGCAATGGCCTTCAGCGCGATGCCTGACCTGGCGTGCTTGCGGAAGAATGCCGCCGCACCCGCCACATCGACTACGCCGGTGCCGGGCAGCACTGGGACCTTGCATTTTTCGGCATGGCTCCGCGCACGCGCCTTGTCGCCGAACAGGTCGAGCTGTTCGGGTGTCGGTCCGACAAAGATCAACCCCGCTTCGGCACAGGCGCGGGCAAAGACAGCATTCTCGGACAGGAAGCCGTAACCGGGATGAACCGAGTCGCAACCTGCTGCCTTGGCCGCGTCGATCACGCCCTTGATGTCGAGATACGCCGCAGCCCCCTTCCCCTTCAACGCCCTTGCCTCGTCGACCCGCCTGATGTGCAGCGACGTGGCGTCGTCCTCGGAGTGGATGCCGACCGTGGCGACGCCGAGTTCGGCGGCGGCCTGGGCGATGCGGATGGCGATTTCGCCGCGATTGGCGATCAGGAGTTTTTTGAGCATGGCACCGAGTATCGAGGTAAAAGCCATTTATGTCGAAATGCCTGCTGATTGTGGCCCACACGCCGTCGGAGAACACCCTCTCCCTGCGCTCCGCCGTCGAACGCGGAGCGCGGAGCGAAACCGGCCTCGATGTTCGGGTGCTGGCGCCGCTGCAGGCCGGGCCCGACGACGTGCTGGCCGCCCAGGCCATCATCCTGGGGACAACCGAGAACCTCGGCTACATGAGTGGGGCGCTAAAGGATTTCTTCGACCGCAGCTACAATCCCTGCCTCGAGAAGACCCAGGGCCTGCCCTACGCGCTCTATATCCGCGCCGGCAGTGACGGCACCGGCACGCGCCGCGGCGTCGAGACGATCACGACCGGCCTGCGCTGGCGCGCCGTACAGGAGCCGCTGATCTGCAGGGGCACCTGGCAGCCGGCCTTCGCCGAGCAATGCGAGGAGTTGGGCGCAGCGATGGCCGCCGGCCTTGCCGCCGGAATCTTCTGACGGGCCAATTCGGCTATTGGGCGGTGTAGCCGCCGTCGACCACGAGTCCAGCGCCGGTCATGAAACCGGCATCGTCGGATGCCAGAAAGACGATGCCCTTGGCGATGTCCTCGGCGACGCCCAGCCGGCCGATGGGATGCATCCCGACCGAGGTCTTGCGGGTGGCCTCAGTGTCGTTGGTGCCCAGCGCCTTGGCGCGCATGGCGAAAGTCTGCTGGCCCATGTCGGTATCGATCACGCCGGGATGGATCGAGTTCACGCGGATGCGGTAGCCCTTGCGGCCGAACTCCAGCGCCGTCGATTTGGTAAACAAGGTGACGCCGCCCTTGGTCAGCGAATAGAGCGGATCGAGTTGCGAGCCGACGAGACCTGCGACCGAGGCGAGGTTGACGATGGCCGAGCCGTGCGGGCTTTTCTGCCCACTCGCCTTGAGATGCGGCAGCGCAGCCCGCGTGCCCAGCACGACGCCGGTCAGGTTCACCGCCACCAGGCGGTGCCAGTCGTCGAGCGAGGCATCCTCGACCCCCTTGCCGACGAAGATGCCGGCGTTGTTCACCAGGATGTCGAGGCCGCCGAATTTCTTCACCGTGGCATCTATCGCGGCAGCCCAGCTCGCTTCCGTCGTGACGTCGAGGGCCACGAACAGCGCCTGCCCGCCTGAAGCCTCGATCTCGCGCACGGTCTGGCGGCCGCGTTCCTCGAGCACGTCGCCGATCGCCACCTTGGCGCCGGCAGCCGCCATCAGCTTGGCGCTTTCGCCACCGATGCCGCGCGCGGCACCGGATAGGAACGCGACCTTGCCGTCGAGCCGGTTCATGACGCCTTCCCGAGCTTGTTGAAGGCGATATCCTTGTCGACGCGGATGTCGGCGGGAAGGCCCAGAACGCGCTCGGCCACGATGTTGCGCAGGATCTCGTCGGTACCGCCGGCGATGCGGAAGCCGGCACCGGCGATCCATTGCGCCTGGAAGCCGGCAGCGTGCGGCACGTCTTCCTTCATGATGCCGGCGTGGCCCATCAGCTCCATGGCGAAGGCGCCCATGTCCTGCATCTTGGGTGCCGCCACGATCTTGATGATCGAGGATTCCGGCCCCGGCGTCTGGCCCTTGGAAAGCGCCGTCAGGGTGCGGTAGCGCGTGAGCTTCAGCCCCTGCTGCTGGACGTACCAATCGGCGATCTTGCCGCGGACCTGCTGGTTGCGAATGGCGGGGCCGTCGTCGAGATCGGTATCGCGCGCCAGTTCCATCAGCTCGTCGATGTCGAGACCGCCCGACGGCAGGCCGACGGCGAGACGTTCGTTCATCAGTGTGGTAAGCGCGGCCTTCCAGCCTTCGCCCACCTTGCCCAGCCGCTGGCTGTCGGGAATGCGTACGTCGGTGAAGAACACCTCGTTGAAATTGGCGCCGCCCGACATCTGCTTGATCGGCCGCACTTCCACCCCCGGCGTCTTCATGTCGAGGAAGAACATGGTGAGGCCCGAATGCTTCGGCACGTTGGGATCGGTGCGGGTGATGACGATGCCGTAGTCGCAATAATGCGCACCCGAAGTCCAGACCTTCTGGCCGTTGATGACCCAATCCTCGCCGTCGCGCTCGGCACGGGTGCGGATGCCGGCCACGTCCGAACCGGCGGCCGGTTCGGAGAACAGCTGGCACCACACTTCCTGGCCGTGCAGCGCGGGCTTCACGTAGCGGGTGAGTTGCTCCGGCTTGGCATAGGCCATCATGGTGGGAATGCACATGCCAAGGCCGATGTCGAAGAAACCGAGCGGCACGAGGTAGTTCGCTTCTTCCTGCTGGTAGATCACCTGCAGGATCGGCGAAGCGCCACGGCCACCGAATTCTTTCGGCCAGGTAATGCGCGCATAGCCCGCCTTGGCCTTCTTGTCCTGCCACTCCTTGGCTTTCTTCAGGAGTTCGGGATCGTCGTTGCGGGCACGAAAGCTCTGCTTGTCGTCGCTCTTGCGGGTGGCGTTGGCTTCGAGCCAGGTGCGGACTTCCTTGCGGAAGGCGGCTTCTTCGGCGGTGTCGTTGAAATCCATGGTTCTGCCCTCCTACGCCGCGTTCTTCTGTTCGAGACGGCTCACCAGCTTGTCCTTCCACGCCATCGGCCCGCCGATCGACAGCGCCATCAGACGGGACCGGCGATAGTGGAACTGGGTGTCGGCCTCCCAGGTGAAGCCGATGCCGCCGTGGGTCTGGATGTTTTCCTTGGCGGCGAAATCATAGGCCTCGGTGGCGGCGATCCGCGCCGCCGCGGCCGCAACGGCGAGATCGGCGCCGCCTTCGCTCAGCATCATGGCGCCGTAGTAGGCGTTGGAGCGGGCGATCTCGAGCTTGACGTAACAGTCGGCCAGCTTGTGCTTGATCGCCTGGTAGGAGCCGATGGCGCGGCCGAAGGCCTGGCGCTGCAGCGCGTAGTCGCGCGCCATCCACATCGCCGCCTCGGCGCCGCCGACCTGGGCGAAGGCAAAGTAGACCGCCGCCGCATCGTAGAGCCGCTCGAGCAGCCGCCAGCCCTCGCCTTCATCGCCCAGGAGCTCGGCCGTGGCGTCCTTGAACGTGAGCTCGGCGTGCTTGCGGGTGGGATCGATGGTGTCGACGCGCTTCCTGGCGACGGCCGCCTGTTTCAGGTCGACCAGTACCAGCGACACGGCGCGGTCACCCGTTCCACCGGTATTGGCCAACGCGATGGCGAAGGTCGCGGCCTCGCCGTCGGTCACCGGCACCTTCCTGCCGTTGAGGCGACCGCCACCGAACATCGTCCGGATATTGCGCGGCTTGGGCGGCTGCGCACCCTCGGCGATGGCGAGCGTGCCGATCGCCTTGCCCGACGCCAGCTCGCGCAGCCATTTCTTCTTCTGCGCGTCGGAGCCCGCGAGCTTCAGCGCCTCGGTCGCCAGCACGACGGACGTGTCGAACGGTACCGGTGCGGCGGCGCGGCCGATCTCCTCGGCCACGACGCAGACTTCGAGCGGCGACAGACCCGAGCCGCCGTATTCCTCGGGGATGCCGATCCCAGGCACGCCGAGATCGACGAGGCCCTTCCAGA
>ERZ890510.466-NODE-466-length-31668-cov-8.278493_pt1 | contig 31668 bp, 25 predicted proteins | sample MGYA00521265_ERZ890510 | MGnify/ENA primary metagenome ERZ890510 (study PRJEB32303, sample SAMEA104408624) | aquatic metagenome | biome: Brackish water; feature: Chemocline; material: water | place: Baltic Sea | collected 2014-10-26T21:54:00 | depth 110 m ... | reverse complement strand
ATTAGGCGCGCCGCCAGCGTTCGTCCTGAGCCAGGATCAAACTCTCAAAAAAAATTGAATCTCGAAAGATTCATAACGTTCAAAATTGAACGAAGGCGCCTTTTCCTTCCACTATTCACTTGTTAAAGTACGGTTTGTGTGTGCTCTGCGCTGTCGCTTGCACTGCGCCCCGCTGCTTGGGCAACTCCAATACTTTACAGGACACCTACCATCGCGTCAATGGTCAATCGGGCCGAATCTGAGGGGCCGCGAAGGGCCGTCTACGCGGTCAGCAAGCCTTGGACGCGTTTCCAGATGGTTTCGTGCACGACATCGCTGTTCTCTGCCGCATTCACAGTCATCCACCGCTCAGGATTGCGTTTCGCGAGTCGTCGAAATCCTGCTCTGACGCGTCGGTGGAAGGCCAGGGCTTCATCTTCGAATCGTCGTCCGCCGTCGTCCTCGCGGCCTAGCGCCCGCCCGAGAGTCACATCTAACGGCGCGTCTAGGAGAAAGGTAACGTCGGGCGTAAGCCCGGCAGAGGCGACTGCGTTGGCCGCGCGCACCTGGGCCATGGGCAATCCACGTCCGTAGCCTTGGTACACGGTGGTGGAGTCTGCATAGCGATCGAGCACGACGTGGGTACCAGAAGCGAGCGCGGGCTGGATAACGGTTCGCACGAGCTCAGCGCGAGCGGCGGCGAACAACAGCAGTTCAGCTTCGGGAGTGAGCGGCTGGTTCTCGGACTTGAGCCAGACGCGCAGATAGTCGCCTAGGGGGGTGCCCCCGGGTTCCCGGAGCGCTATTACCGCTTGGCCAGTCTGCTGGAGGCGTTCCACGAGGATCTGCACCTGGGTTGTCTTGCCGGTGCCCTCTCCACCTTCAAAGGTTATGAACAGTGCCAAAGGGGAGCCTCAGCTTCGACCGGCGCGCCGAATGGTGACACGCCGCGCGGGCTCGCGACCGACGCTGTGCGAGCGTAGTTTGGATTGTTCGGCGATCTGGTGCTGTACACGACGAATAAAGGAGCTTTGAGGTTGGAGTTCGACGCGGTCCGCGTCGCCGGTGAGGATGCGCTCAACGCCGTCCTCGGCTTCGTTGGTGCCTGCTTCGAGAGAGGCGGGGGAACGATCGCCCTCCCCTTCAGCGACTTGGTGGAGGAAGCCGACGATCTGGCCAGGGGTGTTCTTACGTAGCACGAATATAGGCACGCCTTTTTCCTCGGCCGCCTGTAGGACGCTGGGACGACGCCTGAAGTGGGCTTTCGTGGTGAGCACCATGTCGGCTTCGGAGATGCTATCGGCGACGGCCACGTTGAGTCCGGCGTCTTCGGCGGCTTGGTGTAGGCGTTCGCGACTGACTCCGAAGGGATGTATGCGCTTGGTAGGTCCTGTCACCGACGTAGCGTCGCGCGGCTCATCTGAGTCGCCGGGGTCGTCGAAGATCACGTCATCGTCGCGCTCTAGGGGGACTGGTCGGCCAGGGGACGTGTACCGTTCCCCGGGCGCTGTACGTTCCGAGCGAACCTTGCGGGTGGGGGCTTCGTTGAACGGAGCGACTTCGAATTCCGCGGAGGCCACGGGGCGCGGCCGACTCTTGCGGACGGCGCCTGACGGATCAAGCTCGCGGATCTCGGGACTGGCGGGACGGCCACGGAGGATGGCATCGACAGTGCGGGCGACCTCTTCGTGGACGGCAACCCGATCCCAGCTTTGGATCTCGGCGAGGACATCAAAGGTGGGCGGTGCTTTTCGTTCCAGGATGGTTTTCTGCGTCCGTCTGCGCCGGGCCTCTTCGTCGCCGAGGGTGACGGTCTGGACTCCGCCGACAAGGTCGGAAAGCGTGGGGTTCATGAGGAGGTTTTCAAGGGTGTTGCCGTGGGCGGTTGCGATGAGTTGCACACCACGCTCGGCGATGGTGCGGGCAGCGGATGCTTCGAGTTCCGTTCCCATCTCGTCGACGACGATGACTTGGGGCATGTGGTTCTCGACCGCTTCGATCATGACGGCGTGCTGCTGACTAGGCGTTCGCACTTGCATGCGTCGTGCTTTGCCAATCGCGGGATGGGGGATGTCGCCATCACCGGCGATCTCGTTGGAGGTGTCGACGATGATGACGCGCTTGCCGCTGTCGGCGAGCACGCGCGCTAGCTCACGCAGAACGGTGGTTTTGCCAACGCCTGGCCTACCAACCAGGAGGACGCTCTTGCCTGATAAGGCGAGGTCCTCGACGACGCGGGCGCTGCCTTGGACGGCGCGGCCCACGCGGCAGGTTAGGCCGATGACCGCGCCGCCTCGGTTCCTGATCCCGGAGATACGATGGAGCGTCCGCTCGATCCCTGAACGGTTGTCGTCACCGAAGGGACTCACCGAGTCGATGACGTGTTGGATGTCTTGGGCGACGACTTCCTGGTCGCCTAGGTAAACGTCGCGATCCAGGAAGCGCGCTTCGGGCAGCCTACCTAGATCAAGGATGATCTCGAGCAGCCCTTGCGGGGGGCCATCGACGTTGAGGGCATCGGTGATGCTCTTTGGAAGGACGGTCAGGAGCGCTTGTAGCTCGTCGCTTTCGGTCAGCCAATCTGTGATGTCGTACCTCCATGATCCTCTGCATGATGCCTAGGCCCGTGCTGCCGCCAACCCTGGTTCGTCGACCGGCGTTGCGACTACCCGCGCCATTACCGCATAGCTGCTCGAATGTTGCCATCCCCGCTCGACCAATACTCGCGCGACGTCAGGTTGATGATCGGGGACGATCCAGGAGGAGTGTTGGTGCCCCCAGGCTAGCTGCGCCACATAGGAGGCGAGGAGCGGCACTCGCTCGGATTCGTCGGGATGCAAGATAGCGTCGACCATGACGGACGCGCCGTGCTGGTCGATCCTGAACCAACCGCGAACCTGGTCGTCGTGGATCCAGACGTATTCGCGCACATGGCCGCGGCCACGCTCGTAGCCATCTTGCCATTGATCGAGGGTCAGAGCGATCACGGCGCGGGCTGCCGCCGGGAACGTGGCGTTGTACAGCCGGAAGATGTCATAGGTGTCAGACGGAAGCGACGGCCGCACGTTCAGCGACGGGCCGTGCAGGTCGCCAGTCATGGGGCGGGCGAGCGTGAAGACCTCTTCTGTGTACGCTTTGCGGAAGCCCGAGCGTTCCGCGAGGTGTTGCGCTGAGCCCTCGAGGGGGACGCGCAGGAACAGGCGCTCCCCGCGTTGGGAGGCGACGAATCCTACGACGCGTTCGAGCAGGTCTGTTAGTGCGGTGTCAGCGCCCGCGATGGCGAATAGGTGGGATATTTCCCACGCTCTCGGGCCTCGACGGGGTTGCAAGACAGCGAGTGCTTCGAGGCGCCCGTTCCGGACGGAGGCAAGGTGGTGTTCGCGCTTGCGGGGAGCCAGACTCCAGAGCGCGAGTTGGAGCGGCGAGAGCCTATGTGGGTCGCCGGACATCTCATTACGCGTGGTGGCGAGGTCCTGGGCGGCAAGGCGTCCGGGAAAAAGTTGCAGTGGCACGTCAGTCAACCGCAACTCGCGGATCATCGTGCGGCCACCTCCGCCGCCATGGCCAGGAAGAAACCGTGAACCCGGTCGTCGGTGGTGAGCTCAGGATGAAAGGCGGTCACGAGGACGTTGCGCTCCCTGGCGGCAACGATGGTGCCGTCCTCCAGGGTGGCGAGCGCCTCTACGGACGGGCCGATCTCCACGATCTTTGGCGCCCGGATGAAGATTGCATGGTATGGCCCGCCAGCGACGCCAGCGATGTCGAGGTCGGTCTCGAAAGAGTCGACCTGGCGTCCGAAGCCGTTTCGTTGGACGACGGTATCCATGATGCCGAGAGGCTCGGGGCGTTGCTCCTGTAGGCGGCTAGCGAGGAGGATGAGTCCTGCACACGTGCCCCAGACGGGCTTGCCGGAGCGGGCGAACGCTACAAGGGGCTCACGTAGGCCGTAGATGTCCATGAGTTTTGCCATGGACGTGCTCTCTCCGCCAGGGACGACGAGGGAGTCGACGGCGGCGAGTTGAGCCTCAGTGCGGACTTCTCGCGTGTCAGCGCCTAGGCGACGTAACGATGCGATGTGTTCTTGGAAATCACCTTGGAGTGCTAGCACTCCGACGATTGGGTTCACGCTACCAACCTCGAGTCGCGAGCTGCTCCTCAACGCCGATCGAGCGGACACTGATGCCCACCATCGCCTCACCCAAACCGCGGGAGGCATCGGCAACCGCAGATGCGTCCTCGAAGTGCGTGACGGCCTTGACGATCGCTTTGGCGCGGAGGCTGGCCTCTTCGGTCGTGGCGGTACGATTGGCGGCTTTGAAGACCCCCGAACCCACGAATACGCCGTCAGCGCCCAGGTGCATCATCAACGCGGCGTCAGCTGGAGTAGCAACGCCACCGGCTGCGAAGTTGACGACAGGCATGCGGCCGAGGGTCTTGACCTCACGTACGAGGTCCAGGGAGGCGCCGATCTCTTTCGCGTATGCGGCGAGTTCGTCGTCGCCCATGCCTTGGACGCGGCGCATCTGTTTTTGAACGGTGCGCATGTGGCGAACGGCTTCGACGACATCGCCGGTGCCAGCCTCGCCTTTGGTACGGATCATGGCTGCGCCCTCGCCGATGCGTCGGAGCGCTTCGCCGAGGTCACGACAGCCGCAGACGAAGGGAACCTTGAAGTCGTGCTTCCAGACGTGGTGCTCTTCATCCGCAGGCGTGAGTACTTCGGACTCGTCTATGTAGTCGATCCCGATGGACTCTAGGATGCGTGCTTCAACGAAGTGACCGATGCGCACTTTGGCCATCACCGGAATGGTTACGGACTTCATGATGTCTTCAATCATGCTGGGGTCTGACATACGGGCGACACCGCCGTCGGCTCGGATGTCGGCAGGGACGCGTTCAAGGGCCATAACGGAACAGGCGCCAGCATCTTCGGCGATCTTGGCCTGCTCTGCGTTCACGACGTCCATGATGACGCCACCCTTGAGCATCTGAGCCAAGCCCGTCTTCACTTGAAACGTGCCTGTTTCCTTGTCTGTGGCCATGCATTTCACCTGCGCATTTCTTCATTACTGAGGACGCGACAAGTATAAGCGTGCGCGGAGGCGAAGCCAACGGCGAACGACAAGGTGGCCGCGTCGTACAGCCCTAACGTAGCGTATGCTCAGGAAACCCACGTTAGCCGGAGGAAACGAATGATCTACGACCTGCGCACCTACACACTAAAGCCACGGTCAGTCCCTACCGTTGAGAAGATGTTCGCGGAGGCGATGCCTACTCGGGAGAAGTACTCGCCTTTAGGCGCGTTCTTCCACACGGAGGTCGGACCGCTGAACCAGATCGTGCACATCTGGGCGTATGAGAACGTCGAACACATGGCCAGCGTTCGGGCAGAGGCAGCCGCCGACACTAGCGGCATGTGGCCTCCCAAGGGGCTGGCGGCGCACATGGCGATCCAAGCGTCGGAGCTGATCGTGCCCGCACCGTTCATGGAGGATTGGACGGGCCCGCAGAAGTTGGGCGAGCTTTACGAATTGCGCGTCTACGACATGGTGCCCGGAACACGACCAGATGTGATCAAGGCGTGGTCGTCGAAGATCGACGGGCGACGGGCGTACTCGCCGATGGCGGGCTGCTGGGTGAGCGCTGGATTCGGGGGGTTGGGCAACAAGCTGTACCACCTTTGGGCTTACGACAGCTTCGAGCACAGGGCTGAGATTCGCGCGCAGACATCAGCGGCGGGCGTATGGCCGTCCGACGACGGCAGCAACTACTTGCGGCAGGAGAACAAGCTGTTGGTTCCCGCGAGTTTCTCTCCGTTGCACTAGGCCACCGCTGCACGAGCACTAGTCCCCTGCCCTAACCGAACCAAGGGAGCGTCCCGATCGCCAACGAGCCAGAAACAACCGCAACAGAATCAGCGCCCCCATCCGAAAGAGGGTTTGCGAGGACGTTCGAGGCGTTGAGGTACCGGGATTTCCGGTTCCTGTTCTTCGCGCAACTAACGAATGCGGCGGCGCAGTGGATGCAGATGATCGGGCTGCCGATCTTGGTGCTGTCGCTGACGTCAAGTCCGGTGCACCTGGCGATGGTGATGATCGCGCGGACCGTGCCCGCGATGGTGCTGGGGTTGGTTTCCGGCGTGGTGGCGGATATGTGGGACAGGCGGACGATCCTGATCACGACCAGAGTGGTGGGAACGGCGCTGGCGACGTGGTTCGCGGTGATCAACGTTCTGGACTCGGTGTCGCTGGTGGAGATCTACGTATTCGCGGTGCTGCGCGGGTCGACGATGGCGTTCGACCAGGCGCCGCGCCGCGCGTTGATCCCGAGCATGGTGCCGAAGCACGTGGTAGTGAACGCGATGGCGTTGTCCACAGGCGGGATGCAGGTGATGCGCATGCTGGCGGCGTCGATGGCAGGCACGCTCATCGCGGTCTGGGGTATCGATGCGGCATTCGTGGCGCTGGCGCTCCTGTATGTCTCCGGCGTTCCTCTGCTGCTGATGATGCGGACTCGGAGCCACGAGCGAAGCGGGTACCGCGGAGTCAGACAGATGGTGGTGGATGCCAAGGATGGGCTTGGGTTCGCAGTGACGACGCCTGCGATGCGGGCTTCGTTGATCATCACGGCGTTCTTCTTCGTGTTTGGAATGTCGTTCTCGAACGTGTTCGCGCCGCTGCTGGCAGATGGGCCGCTGGGTCTGACCGAGGGTGGCTTGGGCTGGATGGTGGCGGTGATGGGGTTCGGGGGAACGGTGGGGACGATCACCGTGGCTTACCTGAGTCCTTCGCATCACCGGGGGATCGTGCTGATCATCGCGCTGGCGGTGTTCGGATCCTTGCTGTCGGCGATGGCTGGGGCCAGTTACCTGCCGGTAGCGTGGGTGGCGTTTGTGGTGATCTTCTTCGTCGGGACGGGGCAGTCGGTGTTCATGCCGCTGCTGAGCACGATGGTGTTGCAGGCTGCGCCTGATCATATGCGGGGCCGGGCGATGGCGATCCTGGGTTGGGATCGCGCGCTGGTGTCGTTCGGGACGGCCATCGCGGGGTTCGCGGCCGCGGCTTTCGGGACGCAGGTTGCGCTGCTGGGGTTCGGCGGAGCGTGCGTGATAGGGGCCCTGATTCTGTTGTCTTCCGGGACGCTGCGTAAGCTCGACTAGAGCGCCCGGCTGGTTCTCTTTAGTTCTCCCTGATTGCTATAGCTCGTCTTGGGCGAGGGCGGCGGCTAGGGTGGCGGGGAGGTCGGCGGCGGCGACTTGGGCGGATTCGTCGTCGCGGCGGCGTTTGACTTCGACGACGCCGTTCTTGATGTTGCGGGGGCTGATGACGACGCGAACGGGTAGGCCGAGGAGGTCTACGTCGTTGAATTTGACACCTGCGGATTCACCTAGACGGTCGTCATAGAGGACGTCGTAGCCGAGCTCTAGGAGCTGGGCGTAGGTTGCGTCTGCGGCTGTGGACACTTCTTCTTTGTCGGCGTTGAGGGCGACGAGGTGCACCTGGAACGGGGCGATGGGCGCCGGGTAGAGGATGCCTTTGTCGTCGTGGTTCTGTTCTATGGCGGCGGCAAGGACTCGGGTGACGCCGATGCCGTAGCAGCCCATGACCATGGGGTTGAGCTTGCCTGCATCGTCCAGGTAGTCACCGCCGAAGGTCCGCGTGAAGAACGTGCCAAGCTTGAAGACGTGGCCGACCTCGATACCACGCACTTCGTCGAGAGCCGCTCCGCAGTTGGGGCAGCCGTCGCCCGCTTTGGACGTGCCGATCTCTGCGATGGTGTCGACCTCGAAGTCGCGGGGGTAGTTGACGTTCTTGTAGTGCTTGTCGGCCTGGTTGGCACCGGCGACGAAGTTGTTGCCCTGCTGGATGGACTTGTCCCCTACTCGTTTGATCCCGGTGAGACCAACGGGGGATGTGGATCCAGGAGTGAGGCCAGCGGCGACAGATTCTTCGGGGGTGGCGAGGCGCAATTCGCGGACTTCTAGGAGATTCTTGAGCTTGACCTCGTTGACCTCGATGTCGCCTCGGATGGTCACAAGCACGACCGCGTTGTCGGCGGAGTAGAAGACGGCCTTGAGGGTCTGGGCTTCTGTGATGCCCATGGAATCGACGAGATCCGCGATGGTTTTGGCACCTGGGGTGTCGACGAGGGTCATCTCTTGGGCCGCGCTTTCAGGTGCGGGCGCGATGACGGACGTGGCGCGCTCGGCGTTGGCGGCGTAGTCACCGGCGGGGCATACGAGGACGGTGTCCTCGCCTGACTCGGCGGGCATGATGAATTCGTGGGAGTCCTTGCCGCCGATGGCGCCGGAGTCGGCTTCGACTTCAAGCGTGGGCAGACCGCAGCGCCGGAAGATGTTGCGGTAGGCGATGCGCATGCGCTGGTAGGTGACATCCAGGGCTTCCTGGTCAGTGTCGAAGGAGTAGGCGTCCTTCATGGTGAATTCGCGACCGCGGAGGAGTCCGGCACGGGGGCGGGGCTCGTCGCGGAACTTGGTTTGGATCTGGTAGAGGAGGAGCGGGAGGTCGCGGTAGCTCTCGACGTTGGCGGTGGCGATGAGGGTGATGGCTTCCTCGTGGGTGGGAGCGATCACCATTTCGCGCTTGCGGCGGTCGAAGACGTGGAACATGTTGTCGCCGAACGCGGTGTCACGGCCGGATTGCTGCCAGACTTCAATGGGTTGGAGCGCTGGCATGAGGACTTCTTGTCCGCCTGCGGCGTCGATCTCTTCGCGGATGATGGCTTCGATCTTTTTGATGGATCGGAGTGCGAGAGGTAGGTAGGAGTAGATGCCTGCGCCCATCTGCATCATCATGCCGGCACGGAGCATGAGGCGGTGGCTGGCTGTTTCGGCTTCGCCGGGGTCTTGTCGGAGTGTTTTGGAGAGGAAGCGGGATACGCGCAAGTTGGTCAGCCTTCTTCGTCTACGAGTGTGTCCAGTCAGGATATCTCAAGGGCCCCGGGCTCGTTGGTGGGTTCCGTCGTGTAGCCAGTCGGGGCTCGCCCTCGGAACTCATGGCTTCGCCGCCGGACTAAAGGTCGCTGGGAGCTCCGGGACAGGCTCGTTGGTGGGTTCCGTCGTGTAGCCAGTCGGGGCTCGCCCTCGGATCTCTTGGACTTCGTCCGCCGGACAAGGGCGCGCCCTTGTCCCACTGGCCTACCCATACGTTTGGGTTGGTAGGTCGGGAATGAGCCCAGGCCTTGGCGTTTGGGGTGGCGGGGACATTCGTCGCACGTCTTGATGTGTATCAAAACGTCTCATTTTGTCTCATTAGCCTTTGCGATCTGCAGTGCTTTCGTTTTAATTGTCAGCGTTTCGACCATCTCCCTGCCCCCTTCCTAGCCAGGAAGGGGGTTCTGAACAAACCTGAGAAGACGGGGGACACCCCCGTGCCCTCGGCAGAGGGGTGCCTCTGCACACCCTCCGGGGACAAGGGTGACCCCTTGACCCACTTGCCTACCCGTACGTTTGGGTTGGTAGGCCTGGAATGAGTCCTGGCCTTGGCGTTTGGGGTGGCAGGGGAGAGTGGGTCGCGCGTCTTGATGCTGACCGTTTTTGCCCATTTCTGACCGTTTGCGCCTGGGATGGGTGGGGGTTGGGCTGCTTGCCCGTCTTGATGTGTTGCATTTTGTAACATTTTGTTTCATTTGCCTCTGGGTGGGTGGGCCCGTTAACGAGGAACGCCCCGAGGAGGTGCGTTTGTCTCGTCGGGGCGCTGGTACGTGGGTGACGTACGTCGTCCTGGGAACACGATAGGCCGAAGGGGGGCAATGGCGATAGGGGCTGGTGTCAGTGTTGGGGGCTTACGAGGTCGAAGTGTCCGTGATAGGCTCGCCCGCCAGCGCAAACGTCATATAGAACTTTGGAGAACCCTATGAGTTGGACCGCTATTGGCACCGCTCTCCTTGCCTGTTTGCTGGTCGTAGCGTGCGGGCCCAGTCCGGCCGAGCCGACGGCTACTGCCACTTCGGAGAGTGGGCCAGTCTCAGCATTCGGCGTGGACGTTGAGCAAGGTTCCGCTCCGCACGCGGCGGCGTTCACCGATCAATCGAAAAACTCTCCCACCGGATGGCATTGGGACTTTGGGGACGGTGGTACATCCGCGGAGCGATCGCCAGTCCACCGATACGAGCAGGCCGGGATCTACGATGTGACGCTGGTCGCGACGAATGGGGCGGGCGATGACAGCTCAACCGCGTTGGGCCTGATCACAGTTGTTCCTGGTGAGTTGGCGCGGATCGAGGTTTCTCAAGAATCCGGATTGCTACCAGTTGGCGGGCAGCAAAGTTTCGGCCTGACAGGGTGGGACCAGTTCGACAACCAGGTGACGATACTTGATCCCAAGTGGGAAGCGATCGATGACGCTGGTGCTATCGCGGCTGATGGCACGTTCGTTGCGTCGAATGTGGCGGGTGTCTACTCCGATGGGTTGGGCGTGAGCACCGCTTCAGGCGGGGTCACGTGGTCCGCTTTCGTCGATATCACGGTTGTACACGGTGCTCTGGCCACGCTGATTCTCCAAGGTTCATCGGAACAGGTTGCGATCGGTGAAAGCACGCGACTTGTGGCGAGTGCGGCTGATGAATTTGGGAACGAGGTACCCACGGCAGCGATTCGCTGGGAAAGCCCCGGCCAACATCAGATTTCTGAGGACGGGCTTTTTTCTGCGGGAACGGTCGCGGGTGCGGCAACTATCGTTGGGTCGCTGACGGTGGATGGCGTCACGGTCGAAGCTGAAACGGTGTTGCAGGTACTGCCGGGGTCGCTGGTCAGCTTGGGGATCGAGCCCATCACTGTCACCTTGGACGCGGGCGCCGACCAACGGTTCGTTGCGACGGCGTTAGATGAGCACGGCAATGCGATCTCGGGGCTTGAAACGTCGTGGCGCACGCTGACGAGCGCAGGGGTCCTGGATGGGCAAGGGAACTTCGTCGCGTCCTCGAAACCCGGCGAGTACGGGGAGGCCGTTGAAGTCACAGTGACGAGCGGGGATTCCACCCTGACGGCTGTGGCGAATGTAGCGGTCACCGTGGGGCCTCTGAGCAAGGTGGTCCTTGGCCCGAAGGCGATCGAGCTCGGCATAGGCATGACACAAAGCTACGTTGCAGCGGCTGGTGACCGGTTCGGCAACCTGATACCTGGCATAGAGTTTGCCTGGTCCGCGATCGGTGCCGGGTCAATCGACTCAACAGGCTTGTTCACCGGCGGGGACATTCCCGGTGTCTTTCCGGATGCGATTGCCGTTTCCGCAACCCAGGGCGATACAACAGTGACATCTAGCGGGCAGGTCACGATCAATCCCGACCGAATCTCATTTCTGGCGGCTCCGACGGGTAGTTTCAGCAACCAGATCTACCTCACGAACGTCACCGGGGGTGAGATTGAGCTTTTAGCAGAGACGGCATTCATAGGCTCGTACTCGTGGTCACCTGACGGGCGCCACGTTGCGGTGGCCGTGGATTCAACGATCACCGTTATGGATCAGGACGGGGGAAACCGCGAGGTGGTGATTGAGGCTGACTCGTCTACGAACCCGGCCACCAGAGTCACGCAGCCTTTGATCTCTCCCGATGGCACCCAGATCGCATTCGTGTACTCAACGAGTCCGTTATCGGCCTCCGGGTTTCCCGCTTTCCCCTGGGAGTCCACAGAGATATATGTGATGGATATCGACGGGGGCAATCTGAGGCAGGTAACCGACGAGCCCGATGTGGAGAAATTTGACCCGTCCTGGTCTTCCGACGGTACGCAGATCGCCTACACCCACAACACCAAGCCGATCCGGTGGGATCTATGGATGGTCAACGCCGACGGTACCGAGAACCGCGCGGTACTCGTGACTACAACGGGGACGCTTGCGAGCAATCCATCATGGTCGCCAGACGGGACCAAGTTGCTCTTCAGGATCTGGCGCTCCGGTGGCGCCGCCGATATAAGCGGCTCCACGGATGTCGGGGTTGCCGACCTGGCAACAGGTAGCATCACGCTGCTGACTGACGATCAAGAGTTGGACTATGGCGCGACGTGGTCTCCAGATGGCAGCCAGATCGCCTTCTACTCGAACAGGGCTGGAGGATGGGCCATCTTTGTGATGGAGTCCGACGGGACCGGCATGGTGCAGGTCACCGGGGCGGATGTTGAGGCGCGGCACCCAAGGTGGGTACCCCGGACGGGAGGTACGGTCGTCGAGATGGACTCACTGGTGCTAGCGACAGAAGCACCGCCAGAGTGATGGCCGGGGTGCGGGATCCAGCGGGAGGTTCGTCGACTCCATTGCCTTGCGCTCATGCCCCAACGGCATAAGCCTCCATACTTGCGCGCGTCGAGGCAGCGAATGCCTGGCTATTTGCGGCTATCACGCCAGCTGGTTTCCAAATCAGCGGGGCTCAATCCTCTCTGGTCAAGGCGTTGCAGGTACTCGTCATACACTCCGGGATTCAGACACCCGGCCTCATCGGACGCTTTGAGGCTCAGGTAGTCCAGCGCGTCCCGCCACTGGGTGTATTCCGCACCGCTTACAGTGAACAACAGGTTGCCATTGCAGTCGGCCAGGCTCACTGGAACTGATAGCCCCTCGCGTTGATCAAGATCCGCCGGGCGCGGACGTGGCCCGTCGCCTCGAACCCAGGTCGCGGTTGAGTCACCCGCAAGGGCATTACCCGTCAAGCCAGAGTCGTCGGCTGCCCTCGGAGTTCCCTGAACGCCAACCTCCCCTACTGGAGTAGCGTCACTTTGCAGCTCTAGCGGCCCTGTTCCTTCGGAACAGCCGACGAGGACGAGGGTTACTAGGAGGAGGGCAATTCTTGTCATGCGTTGTTCCAGGGGAATGCCAAGACTGTAGGTGCACCGATACCGACATGATATGGGAAGCCTACAACTGTGTGCTGGACAGGGGAAGGCGGGAGGCGTCGGGGCTGCCTGGAACAGTGGCCATGAGAGGTTCTTCGCGCCGCCGCACCTGGCTGAGGGACACTCGTTGGATCTGATGGCCAGCGTACGTTCGCCCTTCGAGTGCCTCAGGACGAACGGGGGTGGGACGAGGATCGGCGGGACGGGGACCGGGGGGACGGTGGCCGGGGGGCCGGGGGGATGGTGAGAGATCCATTCGACTCCGCTGGCGCTGCGCTCAGGATGACGTTAACGGGATGGGGGGCGACGCGCCACCGGGCCTCCTCTCCTCAATTCTCTCCCAGGGGGAGAGGAGGCCCGGTGGCGCGGGGCGGGGCGTTGACACCGTGCGGATGCTGAAACTACGCTCGCTGTCATTTCGCACCTGGGGTGCACGTTGGAATGCTGGTTCGCGACGGAAGGAACGATGCTATGGCTGTGCCGATGATGTTCATAACGACGATGGCGATCGAGGAGGGGAAGTTGGAGGCGTTCAAGGAGGCGGTGGCGAAGTCGTTGGCGTTTCTTGAGGAGAACGGCCCTCAGGTGATGGCGGCGGTGTACATAGATGAGGAGCAGATGATCGCAAATGGCGTTCAGTTGCACCGGGATTCAGAGTCGATCCTGTTGCATTGGCAGTTGGCTGATCCTTATATGCGGGATGTGATGCAGTACACGACGACGAAGGGTGTGGAGATCTACGGGGAGCCTAGCGAGGCTGTGATGGCGGGGATGGAGCGCCTCTCAAGCATGGGGGCGACGGTGGTTGTGCGGTCACGCTTGGCGGGGTTCAGTCGTTTGCCCGAGGCTCCGTCCGCGTAGGTACCGAGGGGACCCTCTCCTCAATCCTCTCCCAGGGGGCGAGGAGGCCGGAGTCCTCCCCAGAGCGCGAGGAGGCCAGAGGCCTCTCTCTGAGGCCGAGGAGGCATGACGGGGGGGCGGCGGCGCGCGGAAGTGGTCATGAATGTCATCGATTTTGTGTAGGCGGTGACTAGAATGCGGTCATGAGTATCGACGCGACGGAACTCGTTATCGCTGGGGTGATCTTCATCAGTGGGGTGGTGGTTGCTTGGCTGGCGTCGGCTTTGGCGCTGATCGTGGAAGATCGGTTGGCGACGGCGGCGCGGGATTCGCAAGCGTGGCGTCGGGCGCACAGGCAGTCGTTGTTCTGGCTGTTGGTGTTGATCTCTGGCGCGATCTCGATCAGGTCGGTTTCGGCGTCGGATGATTTCGCCGTCCAGGTTGAGCGGGTTACGTCGGTGCTGGGCGCCATCCTAGGTGCGATGGCGCTGATCCATATCTCCAACGAGTTCCTGAGCTGGTACGTTCGCGGTCGATTGCGGATACGTCCGTTTCTATCGAACACGGCGTTGCCGATAGCTCAACGGTTCGCGGCAATCGGCATCACGGTGGTCTCCGTGGTGTTCGTGCTGGACGTGTTCGCGCAGCCGGTCACGCCATTGTTGGCGTTGCTGTCGGTGTTCGGTTTCGGTATCGCCCTGGCTCTGCGCGAGACGTTGGCGAATTTCTTCGCTGGGACGACGCTGGCGACGGATGGGGGGCTTCGGGTTGGTGATTCGATCGAGATAGAGAGCGAGCACGGGAACTGGGGCACGGTGATGGGGACGGTGATCGGGATCGGGTGGCGAAGTACTCGCATCATCACGAGAACCGCGAATGTGGTGACCGTGCCGAACAACAAACTTTCTGAGAGTTTCCTGACCAATTTTTCGATACCCACACGCGAGATGGGGGTGTCGGTACACGCGGGAGTGTCGCTGGGCGGTGATCTGCGGGTGGCGGAAGAGGTGGCGTTAGAGGTCGCGGCGGCGACGCAGGACGAGCATTTCCCGAGCGGGCAGAGCTACAAGCCGTCGTTCGTGTACACGAGGTTCGCTAACAATGCGGCGGAGTTCACGATCGTGCTGCGCGCGAGGAATTACGACGATAGCTTCGTGCTGGTGAGCGATGTGATCAAGGCGCTGGACGCGCGTTTCCGGGAGGAGGGGATCGAGCTGGCGATCCCCGCGACGCGTGTGGATCTGCGTCGCACGGACTAGTCGGATCAGGGTTTGCTGGAGATAGCGCACGGCATGCAGCGGGATTGACTCTGGGTGAGCGTGGGGATACCTTTGCGGTCACTTCGCGCGTGCAAGCAGACGCTCGAGTTTAGGCAGACGAGGATCATTGCAGGGGAGGTCCATCATGACTACGAGTTTCGATCCAGATACCGCTCCAGTTTTCGAGCGGGTTGATACCTATGAAGAGTGGCAGAAGGATGAGGGGGTAAAGCTCCACGGCGGGCTATACGTCAAGAATCTCTTCACGCTCGAACTCAGCCATTGGGCTCGGATGGGTTGCGATGGTGCCGTGGTGTACCTCGACGGTGACGAGGAGACCAACGAGCACGTGATCGAGGTTGGGCCTGGGGGCAAGACGAACCCCGTCCACCATATGTTCAACGAGGTCGTGTACGTGCTGAGCGGTCGCGGTGCGACGCAGGTGTGGTACGACGACGACAGGAAGCAGACGTTCGAGTGGGCCGCTGGGGCATACTTTTCGATCCCGATGAACGCTACGTACCAGCACTTCAACGGGAGTGGCGCGGAGCCGACGCGGATGGTGTCGGTGACGAATCTGCCGGGTATGGTTCGCAAGTTCATCACACCTGATTTCATCTGGAACAACCCGTATGTGTTCCCGGATCGCATGAATGCCGACGAGGGTTGGGCTTCAGGCGGAGGACAGATGTACAAGGGTCGGGTTTGGGAGACGAATTTCCTTCCCGATGCGGCAAGGATGCCGATGCCGAATTGGGGCGAGCGCGGCGCAGGTGGTACGAACATAATGCTGTCGCTGGCGGACAACACGGTGTCGTCGCACATCTCTGAGTTCCCGGTGGGGACGTACAAGAAGGCGCACCGACATGGGCCAGGAGCGCACTTGCTGATCACCGGAGGCGAGGGTTTCGCGCTGGTGTGGAAGAACGAGGACATGTCCGATTTGGTGAAGGCCGACTGGCAGGCAGGGAGCCTGTATCTGCCGACGCAGGACGCAGAGAACGAGTACTTCCACCAGCACTTCAATGTGGGAACGACTCCGGCGCGCTACATCAACATGGCGCCTTCGAATTCCCGGAAGTACACGTACAAGCGTGGGATCAACGATCCGGGGAAGCAAGCCGAAGTTCGTGCGATGGTGAGCATCAAGGACGGTGGGATCCAGATGGAGTACGAGGATGAGCCTCGCCGGATCCACGAGATTTTTGAGGAGGAGTTGCGCTTGCACGGCCAGGAGTGCCGGATGAAGAATCTGGTGCCTTGGTGCACGGGCGTGGCTGGCCCGGAGAACAAGGTTGGTTCGCTGAAGGGTTACACGTAGGCGAGCCGAAGCTTGGTTAGACGATCACATAGGTACATAGTGAACGTCCGCCGCAGTATGCGGCGGGCGTTTTGCGTTAGGCGGCAAGGGCTGGGGGCGAAGAACTGTCGTGGGTGTGCCGACCCTCGCGGCCCACTATCGCCGCTTGCGCGGGGTGGGGCGGGCGGGAAGGAGATCGTGAGGATGACGTTGATGGGGTTCTCTCCGGCGAGCGGCGGAGCCGACGACGGCCCCGATTGCTCTGGTCGGTGGCATCTGGTAGGCTCGCGCGGGCGTTAGTTTCGCCCTGGAGTTACTCATGCGACCATCGCGTCCCTTGGTCATTGGACTGATTGCCCTATTCGCGATCATATCTGCCTCTGTAGTGCCTGCAGTCGCTGCTGATGGTGGCTCTTCGGTCACCCCCAAAGCGCCATCGACATTCTCGTCGGCGATCGAGAGCGTAATCGATGCAGAGGTGCCCGCTGTGCCGGGCGATGGCATCACGAACGGGGTCGGGAGCGACTACGACAACGCGTCAGCTTGGTTCGCGGCAGGACTGCTACGAGAGACACAGCCAGGATGGCTCCAGGTCTACATCCACGTTGACGGCGAGATCACGGCTGGTCTGCGTACTGCGCTGACCAACCTGGGCGTGGACATCGAGATGGAGTCCGGCGAACAGGGAATCGTGCAGGCGAGTGTGCCCTATGGCGTGCTGCAAGCGTTGTCAGCGGTGGATGGCGTTAGGGTCGTCACGGAACCGTCGTACGGTGTTTTCAACGCAGGGACGAGCCTAACCGAGGGCGACGCCATCATGAATTTCGATGACCTGCGGGCGGCGCAGGGGGTCGATGGCACGGGCGTGACGGTGGGCGTGATCTCCGATGGAATCGCTGGGTTGCAGACGGCGGTCGCTTCAGGTGACCTACCTGCTACCAGCGAGACTCGTTCATCGGGGGTGCTGACGGCCACGAGCGGCGGCGTGATCGCGCAGTCGTTCCGGTCGGACGGCAATCTCGAGGGTTTCGGTTCGATAGGTGCGGAAGGCACGGCGATGCTGGAGATCGTCCACGACATCGCGCCAGGCGCTCAACTGAGGTTCGCGAACTTCTCGACGCACCTGGAGTTCATGGCGGCGGTGGATTTCTTGGCGAGCGTGAGCGATGTCGTGGTGGATGACATCGGCTTCTTCGGGCGTCAGACAGACGGTACCAGCGATGTGTCGACGAATACGTCGAACGCGCTGAACGACAACTCGAACCCGATCAGGTCGTACGTTACGTCGGTGGGGAATAGCGCGACACGGCATTACGAGGGAGCGTTCGCGGCCGGAATCGATGGGATGTCGGCGACGGGTTTCCCTGGGGCTCTCCACGCGTTCGGCCCAACTTCGAATACCACGGATGCGTTGAACCTAGGCACGCAGGCATACAGCACCGTTCGGCTGACATCGGGACAAGCTGCTGTGGTTTGGCTGGTCTGGGCGGAGGCGGCTGGCGCATCAACAGCTGATTACGATCTGTTCCTGCAGGATTCGGGTGGAGCGATCGTCGCCAGCAGCACAGCCATCAACGCAACGACGGGATCGGCCGCGGAGGCCGTAGGCGTCGCTTACAGTGGGCCAGGCTCAATAGATCTCAAGATATTGATTCAGAACTATGACAACGTGTCATTGTCCCGAAATCTTGAGTTGGTAGTTTTCCCCGGTACTACGGAATTACCGAATGGCACCTATCTCAACTACAACACTATCGCCGGAAGCGTGGGCGCGCAGAGCGATGCGGGCGGTGGTGTGCTGTCGGTTGGTGCGATCAACGCGAGTGATGCAGGCGCGAATGACATCGCGGACTATAGCTCGCGGGGACCGACCGGGGATGGACGCATCAAGCCGGACATCACGGCGATAGATGGTGTGGATGTTAGTGGCGCGGGCGGATTCCCAAGTACCTTCTCTGGCACCTCTGCCGCCGCGCCGCACGTGGCGGGGTTGTCGGCCTTGTTGCTTGAGCATCAGCCATCTCTGAAAGCGGGCGAGGCTGGCGACGACCCTGCTGCTGACCGCACCGGGCTGCGTACCGCGATCCTCGACGGGGCTGTTGATCTGGGCGTCGCTGGCGCTGACAACGTCTACGGGTATGGACGGGCTGATGGACTGGGAGCGGCGGTGGAATTAGGACCAGGTGCTCCAGTGGTTGGTGCAGGCGCCGACCAGGGGGTCGTCGACGGCACAGTCGTGGGAATCAGCGCAACGTTTTCTGACGATAGCGGAGACACCCATACGGCGACTATCCATTGGGGCGACGGCTCGGCTATTGCGACCGCTACGGTGGATCAAGGGCTGAACACGGTCACAGGGTCGCATACCTTCGGTAGCACGGGGCTATTCACCGTGGTGGTGACAGTCACCGATAGCACGGGACGGAGTGGAACCGATAGCTTGGTGGTGACGGTGGTCAGCGCTTCGTCCGGTGGCGATGCGGGTGTTTCCGTGGCTGTCGGGGTGGATCACACGTGCGCGGTAACGAGTGCAAGCGGACTCCAGTGCTGGGGACGCAACGATTACGGCCAGCTCGGCATCGGGGTAACCACTTCCGGCGCCACGACAGCACCGGTCGACGTGGCTGCCCTCGGTAGCAGTGTCGCAGCAGTCGACCAAGATCTCGCCCACACCTGTGCACTGACTGCGGGGGGTGCGGTCAAGTGCTGGGGATTCAACTCTGGCGATTACCTCCCCACGCCTGTAGACGTGATCGGACTCGGGAGTGGTGTGGCCTCGATATCAGTGGGCGGCGTTCACGCCTGCGCTGTCACCACGGCGGGCGGACTCAAGTGCTGGGCGCCACCCTACGGCGGAGCTGCGACACCACCTGAGGCTAGCGGCACTGGGTTCGCAGGAGTATCGGTGGGGGGCCGCCACACTTGCGCACTAACCAAGACCGGCGGTGTTTATTGCTGGGGGGACAACAACCACGGACAGTTGGGTAGTGGCCCCACCTCCGGCTTTGCAGCCGTTGCCGCGGGGTACCAACATACTTGCGCGCTAACCATGACGGGGGGCGTGCAGTGTTGGGGACGCAACCTTTACGCCCAGTTGGGGAATGGAACCACAGCGAGCAGTTCAGTCCCCGTTGACGTGATCGGGCTGACGAGTGGGGTAGTAGCAATCTCGGCGGGCCGCTACCACACCTGCGCGGTAACTGTGGCAGGAGGAGTCCAATGCTGGGGCTCCAACAGCAGAAGCGAGTTGGGCGATGGAACAACCACAACCCGTTCCGTGCCTGTTGACGTTGTCGGGCTCGCCAACGACATCGCGGGAGTAGCGGCAGGGGGCAGATTTACTTGCGCGGAGACTTCGACGGGAGGTCTTCAATGCTGGGGGAATAACAACTACGGCCAATTGGGCAATGGAACAACGGCGCCCAATTATGTGCCTCCGATCGTGATCGGACCGGTCGACGTGATCGGGTTCCCGACGGGTTCGTCGCCGTCTAGTTCAGGACCTGTGGCTCCCGTGGTCAACGCAGGCGCTGATCAGGCACTTGATCTAGGAGTACTTACAGTCATCAACGCGACATTCACGGACGATAACGGAGGGGGAACCTTCACCGCGACCATTGATTGGGGGGATGGTTCAGCGATTGCGAATGCGGCCCTGGGCGCGGGGGGAGCCGCGACGGGATCCTACGATTACCCAAGCGAGGGGACATTTACAGCCACAGTGACGGTCACGGACGGCACGGACCTCAGCGGGTCGGATAGCTTGGTGGTGACGGTTACCAAGCCGCCTGCGGTGTCCCCTGAGGTCGACGCTGGCGTCGACGTGACGGTAGCCGAAGGTGCCGCGCTCGCACTGTCGTTCGGCTTCTCAGACGCCGCTTGGGAGACGCATGAGGCGACGGTGGTGTGGGGAGACGGAACGACGGAGGCGGCGACGGTCGATCAGTCCTCGGATACGGGGGCGGCTACGCACACCTATCTGGACGACGGCGTATTCGTCGTTAGCGCCTCGGTGAGCGACGACATAGGGCTCTCCGGAATCGACATCTTCACAGTGACTGTCACGAACGTTGCTCCTGACGTGAGCGCGATCGCGAATCTGACGGTGGGGGATGCGCTGCTGTTCCCGGTGGTTCTCGCGACGTTCACGGACGATGGGGCTTCGGACACGCATACGGCGATTGTGGATTGGGGCGATGGGACAGTGGAGGCGGCCACGGTTGATCAGGACGCGGGGACGATTAGCGGGACGCATCCGTTCTACCTGCTGGGCGCGCACGTGGCCACGGTGACGGTGACGGACGATGACGGCGCCTACACAACGGTGGACGTTCCGTTCCTGGTGTTCAATGGGCCGTCAGTGCCGGGCGTGACGGGCTGGGGGATGCTGCTGCTAGGCGCTGCGCTGTTGGCGCTGGTGGTGCATCAGCGCCGCCGTGTGTTGGCACGGCAGCATTCGCCGTAGCGTCACGAGCTAGAGGCTAGTAGAACGCTCGCCGCATGATGCGGCGGGCGTTTTTTGTTAATGGGGAAACAAGACAAAGGGCAGTCGCGAGTGTGCCCGCCCGGGATGCCTCGGGCTCGGTTGGGGGCGTTTCGTCCTGCTAGTCGGGGCGAGCACTCGAATCTCTTGGCTTCCCCGCTTGGACTAAAGGTCGCTCGGCGCTCCGGGGACTAGCGCTAGTAATGGCTACGGGGAGCTAGCGGGGGGCGATGAGGCGGTCGACGGGGATGGGTGGTTTGTTGAGGGCGATGGCGGAGCTGGCGATGACGGTTTCGAAGTCTGATGGTTCTAGGCGGGCGGTGAACCGGCTATTGAGAGCTTTGACGGCGCGTTGGGCACGCTCAGGGGTGACGTTCCAGGTTTGCTCGATGAAGTCGAGGACTTGGGGACGGGCCTCGTCGATCCAGGTGGCGACTTGGCGGTGCGAGGCGACCATGGCGTCGACGAGTTCTGGTCGTTCGGCGATGGTGCGTTCGGTGACGATGAGGCCGTGGACGAGGGTGTTGGGGTAGGCCTCGCAGAGGTCGACGAGGGTGTGGTAGCCCTTGGCTTCAAGTACTTCTTGTTCTAGCGTTCGTGCGATGACGGCGTCCTCTTCGGGGTCAGGCCCGTCTGCTTTCCAGCCAGGGTGCGCTCGTTGGTAAACGAGTTCAACGTCGGCTTGGGGGTTGAGGCCGTTGGCCGCTAGCCACTTCTGGACCATGACGTCTGGTTCGCTGCCGGGTTGGGCAGCTTGAACCTTGAGGCCTTTCAGGTCCGACGGGCTGGCGATGGTGTCGTTGGCCATGAGCCAGTGGGGTGCGTTGCGATGGACGAGGAGGGCGGCCCGCACGGGGGCGTCGTCTTGCATGATGGCGCGTGCGGCAGCGCCAATGGAGACGACGAAGTCGAGATCGCCGGAGAGGAGGGCGTCGATGCTTTCTTTGCCAGCAAGGGTGTCAAAGGAGGGCGTAAGGCCGTTGCCAGCGTAGATGCCTGCGTGGTCGGCGAGCAGGAAGTCGAGCATGTTGATGGTGCGGTTGATGATGCCGATGCGGACGGGGGTTGGCATTGGGGGCTCCTGGGTTGCATGTGGGGCGGTTCTACGTGGGGACTCCAGATCGCTCTGTGCTCCGGCTTCTGGCGGTGGCTCAGCTAGCTAGCGCTTCTACCATCCCCCTGCCCCCTTCCTGCTAGGAAGGGGGTTCCAAAAGAATCAGAGACCACAGGGGGCACCCCCGTTCCCTCGGCAGAGGAGCGCCTCTGCACTCCCTGTGGGATGGGAAACGAGAGGAGCGCTGAGTTCCAGGCAGCGCCCGCAGGGGTTTTAAGCCCTGCGGGCGACGGGTCAACGACTAGGCGTCGTCGCCCATGTCGTGGTCGGTGTGGTTGAGGTCGCCTTGCTTCCAGTAGCCCTGGGTGCGGATGAGGGAACGGTCGAGTTGGCGGTCCTCAAGGAGGTGCTTGCGTACCTGGCGCATGATGGAGGCTTCAGCGCTGACCCATACGCGACCGTCTCCTTCAGGGAGGTCGGCGTTGCGCATGGCGTCGATGAGGAGGAGGCCAGGGAGGTCGTGGTCGTTGCCTCGGTGGAGCCAGGTGATGTTGGTTTGCGCGGGACCGGAGAGTTCCTGCTCTTCCTGGGCGTTGAGCACCTCGATGTACACGTCGGCCTGCATGGTGGCGGGGAGCGCTTCAAGGAGGGTAGCGATGGCCGGGAGTGCGGCTTCATCGCCGAGAATGACGTACCAGTCGGCGTCGACCTCGGGGAGGTACGCGCCGGAGGGCTGGCCGCTGACGACGGCGGTGTCGCCTGCCTTAGCGGCGGCTGCCCATGCTGAGGCTGGGCCTTCGCCATGGATGACGAAGTCGACGTCGAGCTCGTTGGTGTCGGCGTTCCAGCGTCGTGGGGTGTAGGCGCGGGACTTGGGTCGCTCCACGTCTTCCGGGAATTCGAGGCCTTCGGGCCCAGGGACGGGAAGCGTAAGCACGCCCGTGTTCTCGTTGGGGAGGTAGATACGAACGTGCTCGGCGGGGCCTTTGCTGACCAAGCCGGTCAGGTTTTCGCCACCGAAAGTGACGCGGATCATGTGGGGTGTGAGTTGGCTGACGCGGACGACCTCTGCGATGCGCGGCGAGGGGCGCTTGCGGCGAGGGGCAGAAGGTTGGGGTGATGTGGTCATTCGGATACCTCGACTGGGTGTTTGTTGCTGGTTATGATAACGGGGTTCCAGTAAGTTGGCCTCGAACGCAGGTGGGATGGGCTGACGTTTGCGACTTTGGGTCGTTACTGTTGCTAAGTCCAGTGAGTATCGTCGAGGGACAATGAGCACACGTTCTGGCAGCGATTCGCCCCAGGTTCTTCCAAGCGCTTCAGAGAGCGACTCAGCGCCGCCAAGCCCGGCATTGTCGCAGACGATGGCGCGCCGGGGCTTCTTGTTCCGTGCGGCCGCGGTGGGTATGGCGGCGGTAGCGGCGCCGTCACTGCTGGCCGCGTGCGAGCAGGTGGTCGACCCGACGCCGACACCGATGGGCACGCCCTTCCCCACGCCTACGCCGTTCGATGCGGGTGCCGTTACCGCTACGCCGGCTGTCCCGGCAGCGCGGCAGCCCACAGCGACGCCGCGTGCGACTGCTACTGCTACGCCAGCCTCTGCTGGCGCGTCGCCGGCGGCGACCGCAACTCCAGATCCAGCGCCAACGCCCTCCCCGACTCCGGCACCGGCTCCACGAGCCGTGCTGGCAACGGAGGCAACTCGAGTGAGCCATCTGTTGCGGCGAGCAAGTTTCGGGGCCTCGAAGGATGAGTTGGCGCGGTTCCGGACGATGGGCCTACAGGGGACGATCGATCACCTGGTGGATTTCGATGGAGTCGATGACGGTGAGTTGGAGGCACGGCTGGCGTCGCAGGAGACGAACATAGAGCGTCAGGCGCACCTGCAACTGTGGTGGTTGCAGCGGATGGCGTACTCGAAACGACCGCTGCAGGAAAAGATGACGCTGTTCTGGCACGGGATACTGACGAGCTCGTTCAACAAGACAGGAGCGAGCCCGGCGATGTTCGAGCAGAACGAGCTTTTTCGGCGGATGGGGATGGGTCGCTACGACGAGATGCTGAAGGCGATATCTAGGGATGCGGCGATGCTGATCTACCTGGATAGCCGGACGAATCGTAAAGCTGCACCGAACGAGAATTATTCGCGAGAGTTGATGGAGTTGTTCACGCTTGGGGTCGGGCAGTACACGGAGGACGACGTTCGCGAGGCCGCACGGTCGTTCACGGGCTGGCAGATCAAGGGGAAGACGGAGTTCTTGTTCAACGAGCGTCAGCACGATTTCGGCGATAAGACGTTCCTGGGCCAAACGGGAACGTGGGATGGGGATGATGTGGTGGACATCATCATGCAGCAGCCTGCGGCTCACGAGTACATCGTGCGGCGTTTGTGGGAGTTCTTCGCGTACGCAGATCCGGAGCCGACTGTTGTGGCGCGGCTGGTGAAGGTGTTCAGCGATAGCCAAACCGAGATCAGGCCAGTGATGCGGGCGATGTTCGAGTCTGACGAGTTCTACTCGCCCCGAGCGTTCCAAGGCCTGATCAAGGGGCCAGCAGAGCTAGCGGCGTCGACGGTGCGGTCGCTGAGCATCGACACGACGTTCGTGTCATTACGGCGGGGTGTTGGGGCGATGGGCCAGGAGTTGCTGGACCCGCCGGACGTTTCTGGCTGGGACGGCGGCGTGACGTGGATCAACAGTTCCACGCTCCTGGAACGGGTGAACCTGGCGAATGCGGTCGCGAATGGGCGATCGCAGAATCTGACGTTCCATCCGGGATCGCTGGCAGGTGAAACAGCGGCAGATTCAGAGGCGCTGGTAGATATCTACGTGGACTTGCTGCTGGGCGGCGAGGTTGCCGACGTTACGCGCACGGCGTTGGTGGAGCACGCAGAGCGTCTGCGGATACCGTCGGTGTCCTCTGAACAGGCGGTACCGGAGGACGAGCGCCAGCGGAGCGTGGTGTACCTGATCTTGGCTTCGCCGGATTACCAACTGGCGTGAGGGGTATAAGGCGAACATGACACTCACTCGGAGACAGTTCATCAAGTCGAGTTTGGCGGTGGCTCCTGCTGCGGCGCTGATGCCGTCCGTGTTCACGCGGGCGGTGGCCGCAGCGATCAACCAACAGGCATCGGTGGGCAATCGCACGTTGGTAATCGTGCAGATGGCTGGCGGCAACGATGGGTTGAACACGATCGTGCCAGCCAACGACGACCACTACTACGAGGTTCGACCGTCGGTGAACGTACTGCCAGGGGACGTGCTGGCCATCGACCGGGAGGTGGGCTTCAATCCAGGGCTGACGGCGTTCAAAGAGCTATTCGACGAGGGAGTGCTAGCGGCGGTGGAGGGCGTGGGCTATCCAGGCCCCAGCTATTCGCATTTCCAGTCGATGGATATCTGGCAGACAGCAGACCCCGAGAAGGGCGGCGGTTTCGAGGGCTGGGCAGGGAAGTACCTGGAAGGTCTCCCCGCCGGGGCGGACGATGAGGTTCAGTCGCTAGCGGTCGGTCGTAGTCTGCCAAGGGCGCTGTTCACGCATAAGGCGACGGTGCCGATGGTGAATACGGTGGCGGCCTACCAACTCCAGCGTGCACCAAGGGCGGTGGCTGACCAGGACGAACGCACGCAGGCGTTGTTGAGGTTGTACGGGACAGGGGCGGCGACGCGGTCGTTCGGTGAGCACCTAGACGCGACGCTGCGTGCTGCAGACAGCAGTTCAAGGGCGGTACAGGGTGCGCACGGACGGTATGCGTCGACAGTGGAATACCCGGACACGAAGCTAGGCAAGAGCATGAAGGTTGTTGCTGAAGCGGTGACTGGTGACTTGGGCTTGAGCGTGGCGCACGTGAGCATCGGTGGGTTCGATACGCATGCGACGCAGCTTCCCGTACACGGCGATCTGCTGAAAGATACGGCGGATGCGATGTTGGCGTTCTACCGGGACATGCAGGCGCACGGTCGCGACCAGGACGTGGTGCTGATGACGTGGTCGGAGTTCGGGAGGCGCGTGACGGAGAACGGCAGCGGCGGCACGGATCACGGGTCGGCTGGGCCGATGTTCGTGCTGGGTACACCGGTGGCGGGCGGACTATACGGAGAGCGCCCGAGCCTGACGGACCTAGTGAAGAACAACTTCAAGTACACGACGGATTTCCGGCAGGTGTACGCGACGATGGTGGAGGGATGGCTCGGGGCACCAGCAGAGGCTGTGCTTGGCGGGCAATTCGAGCAGATCCCGTTGTTGCGGCGCGAGGCGGTCGCAAGCTAGGCCTTAGCAGATGGTGCTAGCACCCTGAGGGCTCGCCAAGGGCTAGAGGCCTTTGACTGCGGGCTCGACAACCTGCGCCCTAGCGGGGCGACGAGCATTGGGCACTGTGAATTTGAATACGCTGCCCTCGCCGAGTTGGCTCTCAACCCAGATGCGGCCGCCGTGGCCTTCGACGATAGCTTTGGATATCGCCAGTCCGAGGCCCGTTCCTCCTGCAGTACGCGTGGCGGTGGTGTCAGCCTGACGGAACCGCTCAAAGATAAGGCCCTGTTGATCCAGCGGGATGCCGGGCCCACTATCCCTGACTTCAGATCTAAGATCCGATTGACAGCGCGAATAGGGCGCCTCGAGGACGAGCGCGGTTCGATTGTCTGGCGGTGCAGAATGGCCGACGATTCATCGGCCCGGTACCCGACGAGAAGGCGAATCAAGTGGCGTTCAGTGAGAACGGAGCGGCGGCGTTGTTCGCGGCGCACGCAGAGAAAAGCCTGGGAGAGCTCTCCCAGGCAACGGCGACTCCCCACGAGAGCGGTCGCTAGCTAGGCGTGCTCTCTTTGGGGTCAGCGTCGTCGTCGGACTCGGCGTCGGCAGTTGGCTCATCACCGTCATCGTCTGCCGCGTCGGAATCGTCAGAAGAATCTTCGGGCACTTCTTCTGTTTCGTCGTCTTCTTCTTGGGCGGCTTCAAGCTCAGCGACAGGCGAGTCGTCGTCCTCTGTCGCCTCTGAGTCATCAGGCGCGTCAGCGTCAGCATCGGCGACGGGGGCATCATCCTCGGCCTCAGGCGCGTCTTCGTCCGCATCGGTGGCGTCGGCTGCTACTTCGGCGACGGGAGCGTCGTCCCGGACCTCAGGAGCGTCATTGCCGCCATCCTCCGGGATCTCGTCGTCTTCGTCGATGGGGCCGCCACGGTTGGGGTCGCCGTACATGGCGAGGTTGATGACCTCGAGCTTGTCGTCGCCTACGTGTTTGCGGATGGCGTCAAAGAACTCCATATCCCATTCGCCGACGAAGGTGACGGCTGTACCATCGCGGCCCATGCGGGCGGTGCGACCGATACGGTGAACGTACTCTTCGACCTGCTCGGGGCAGTCGTAATTGATGACGTGGGCAACGGCGGGGACGTCGATGCCGCGCGAGGTGAGGTTGGTTGAGACAAGGATCTTGACCTTCCCGTCTCGGAAGTTCTGCATGACGGTATTGCGTTCGCTCTGGCGAAGTCCGCCATGGATGGCTTCGGCAGGCATCCGGCGCTGCTTCAGCATCTTCACGAGCCAATCGACGTCACCCTGAGTGCGCCGGAAGACGAGGGTCTGCTCACCAGCGTCGATGGTCTCGAAGACCTCTTTGAGGGCGTCGAGCTTGTCACGACGGGCAACCTCGGCGTACATCTGGCGAACGTTCTCGGCAGCCTCGGATTCCTCGCCCACGCGGATCGTCTTGGGATCCTTGAGGTAGGAGTAGATGAGGCGTCGGATCTGGGTGGGAACGGTTGCCGTGAAGAGCGCGGTTTGGCGATCACGTGATGTCTGGCGAAGGATGGTGCGGATGTCGGGGAGGAACCCGATGTCGAGCATCTGGTCGGCCTCGTCGAGGATGACCGTGCTGGCTTTGTCGAGCCGCAGGTTGCCTCGATTCAGGAGGTCGATGACGCGACCGGGGGTGCCAACGATGAGGTGGGCGTTGGCTTCAAGGCCAGCGATCTGCTTGGCGATGGGCGCGCCGCCGTAGACGGCAACGATGTTGATGCCACGGTATTTGACGATGCGCGTGATCTCGTCGCAGACCTGCTGGGCGAGTTCACGGGTAGGAACGAGAACGATGGCTTGGACGTAGTCCTGTGAGCCGTCGATGGCTTCTGCGAGGGGGATGCCAAACCCAGCGGTCTTGCCGGTCCCTGTCTGCGCTTGGCCGACAAGGTCTTCGCCAGCGAGCATGGGCACGATGACTTCGGCCTGGATGGGCGTGGGTTCCGTGTAGCCCATGTCTGCGAGGGCGGCTGCGACGGGCTTGGACACGCGAAGGTCGCCGAAGTATTCGGTGCGGGGTTGAGGACCAGTGATGGCCTCGACGCGTTGGCTACGACCGCCTGAGCGTGGCTCACGGGGTGCGCGAGGTTCATCGCTTTCGGCTCGCGGCTCACGCGGCTCGCGAGCTTCGCGGGGCTCGTCGCTGTCGCTTCGCTGTTCGCGCGGTGGGCGCGGCTCGCGGGGTGCAGGTCGCTCAGCGCGGGGAGTCGCGCTTGGCTCGCTCGCTGATGGTGTGTCAGATTGGGCTTCGCCGTTGGCCGCACGTTCACCGGCGGGCTTACGGCGGCGCCTACGGCGCTTCTTGGGGGCGTCGCCATCGGCTGACGCTTCCTGCGCGGCCTGGGGGCGTTCGCCCTGAGGGCGCGGTTGGCGCTGGTCACCCTGTGGTCGCTCGCCCGCAGGCTTGCGGGGGCGGCGGCGTCGATTGCCGCCGCCACGCCGATCGTCAGCGGGAGGTGGGCTGTCAGACGTTGCAGGGGCTGGTTTCGGGGCTTCGGACGGGGACTTCGAAAACAGGGAGAGAATCTTCTTAAACATCAATTTGATTGTAGCACTTAGGCAGTTCTTGGCGTGCTGTGGGCGACGGCGCTTGGAATCTTGTTGCGCTCGCCTTTCCTGACCTCAGCGATTCAGGTGAATGCTCGTGAATAAAGTGGCTCATTATGCTCACAGTGGCTCATTGGCCTCTGGGAGGGACGATGGTTGGGGCGTCCGGATGAGCCGCGTTGGGTCGAACGGAACCACGATAGCGAATCGGGGTGCGATGCCGCTAGTGGCGCTTGTTACTGTGTGAACGCGCGCGGCGTGGGTCGCGTTGCTCTCGGGCGAACAAATGAAAGAGGCCCCGGACCATCCGGGGCCTCTTTGCCGTTCTAACGCTGCCAAGAGCTGGGAGAGCTACGGGACGTTGACTACGAACTCACAGGTCTGCGCTGTGTCGCTGGCGCCACCTGCGCCATCGCACGTGTCAGTTCCTGCTTCGCCCTTCATTCGGTCAAGATTGTCTCCGCCTCGGATGTTGTCGTCACCGGTGCCGCCGTAGTACACGTTGTACCCGTTGCCACCGCGCAACTGGTCGTTGCCGTCGCCGCCGTAGAGTCGGTCATCGTCCGCACCGCCAGCGACGTAGTCGTTGCCGGCCTTACCATCCACGGTGTCGTTGCCAGCATCGCCGAACAATTCGTCGTTGCCGTTGTCGCCCTTGAGGCGGTCGTTGCCCGCGCCGCCGTGCACCCAGTCGGTGCCTTCGCCGCCGTAGACAACGTCGTTACCGTCGCCACCACTGATGAAGTCATTACCGTCCTTGCCGTAGATGCGGTCATCGCCGTCGCCGCCGCAGATGGTGTCGTTGCCACCCTTGCCGTTGATCATGTCGTTGCCGGCGAGGCCAACGATAACGTCGTCACCAGGGGTGCCGTCGATCGAGTCGTCACCGGCGGTGCCGATGATGGTTGCCTGCAGGCCATTGCAGGCGTTGACGGTGAACGTACCGACCACGGTGCCAGCCCAGTATCCGCCGTAGCAGACGTAGTCCAGGTTGACCCTAGCTGTGATGTAGTAGGTTCCGCCAGCGGTGGGTGCCGTGAAGGCCCCGGTGCTGAAACCCTCAGGGGTGCTGTTCATGGTGCCTTGGTTGAAGCAGACAGAACCCTGCGTTCCGGTCCCTGAGAGAGGGTTCGCAGCTACGCTGATGTAAAGCTGGCGTACGCAACCCGGGCAGTAAGGAGCCGGGAGGAGGTACGAGCTGCCGGACACGGTCAGTGCCGCACCGGGAGCGACCACGGCGTTCGCGCCTTGGCCGTTGATGTCGATCTTCACCACTTGTGATGCGCCGATGTTGGTGGGGTTGGTCGGGTTGCAGTCTTCATCGACCAAGCCGTCAAGGTCGTCGTCAATGTAGTCGCAGGTCGCGTCGCCAAGCGCGGCGAATACGTTGCTCTGGGGTATGAATGAAATCATCCCAAAAGCGGCTACGGCTGCCAAAAGCAGCAGCAGCGTGAGCTTCCTGGATTGAGCTCCTATAGAAGTGTGGAACATGGTCTCGATTCTCCTTTTCGTTCGTACGTACGTATGTACATGCGAGTACTGCATGGAAGGGGCATCTTCCGTGAACGTCTGGAGAAGAACAATACTCAGCTAGTTCCAAATAGTGCCCGCTACGTTAGAGAGGAATCTTACTGTGTGAACACACTCGGCGTGGGTCGCGTGCTCGCTGACCACTCATACGGAAGAGGCCCCGCCGAATAGCGGGGCCTCTTTGTCAGTCAATGGATGCGGTTCCCTCTAGGGGATAGCCACTTCAACTTCGCACGAGCTGGTGACGTCCAGGTCGGCGTCTGGCCCACCGGCGCAGAAGTCAAAGCCCGCCTCACCACGCAGGCGGTCGGAACCGGTTCCGCCTTCAAGGAAGTCGTTACCGCTTCCAGCGTAGAAGGAGTCGTCACCGGAACCGCCATCCATCCGATCATTGTCGTCGCCCCCGTAGAGGCGGTCATTGTCGTCGCCCCCGGAGAGGTGGTCGTTACCGGCATAGCCGCTTAGGGTGTCATTGCCAGCGTTACCGAAGATAGTGTCGTCGCCGGCGTCACCCTTCAATCGGTCGTCACCGCCGTTGCCGCTGATCTTGTCGTTCCCCTCACCACCGTAGACGACGTCGTTTCCGTCGCCACCACTGATGAAGTCAGCGCCGTCCTTGCCGTAGATGCGGTCATCGCCGTCGTCGCCGCAGATGGTGTCGTTGCCACCCTTGCCGTTGATCGTGTCGTTGCCGGCGAGGCCAACGATAACGTCGTCACCAGCGGTGCCGTTGATCGAGTCGTCACCCGAGGTGCCGATGATGGTTGCTTGCAGGCCATTGCAGGCGTTGACGGTGAACGTACCGACCACGGTGCCACCCCAGTATCCGCCGTAGCAGACGTAGTCCAGGTTGACCCTAGCTGTGATGTAGTAGGTTCCGCCAGCGGTGGGTGCCGTGAAGGCCCCGGTGCTGAAACCCTCAGGGGTGCTGTTCATGGTGCCTTGGTTGAAGCAGACAGAACCCTGCGTTCCGGTCCCTGAGAGAGGGTTCGCAGCTACGCTGATGTAAAGCTGGCGTACGCAACCCGGGCAGTAAGGAGCCGGGAGGAGGTACGAGCTGCCGGACACGGTCAGTGCCGCACCGGGAGCGACCACGGCGTTCGCGCCTTGGCCGTTGATGTCGATCTTCACCACTTGTGATGCGCCGATGTTGGTGGGGTTGGTCGGGTTGCAGTCTTCATCGACCAAGCCGTCAAGGTCGTCGTCAATGTAGTCGCAGGTCGCGTCGCCAAGCGCGGCGAATACGTTGCTCTGGGGTATGAATGAAATCATCCCAAAAGCGGCTACGGCTGCCAAAAGCAGCAGCAGCGTGAGCTTCCTGGATTGAGATCCTACCGATATGAAAGACATAGCGTCTATTCTCCTTTTTCTCGTACAAACACTTGTGTGTGGTGGCGTGCCGTACGGGGGCATCATCTGTGCATATCTGAGGCCAAACAATGCCTATTTAGTGCCAATCTGATTCCCCCAGGTGACCACTGCGTTAGAGATGCGGCTTCCGGCGCCATTGGCTGCGGAGGGGGGGG
>ERZ890510.462-NODE-462-length-31771-cov-7.537048_pt1 | contig 31771 bp, 33 predicted proteins | sample MGYA00521265_ERZ890510 | MGnify/ENA primary metagenome ERZ890510 (study PRJEB32303, sample SAMEA104408624) | aquatic metagenome | biome: Brackish water; feature: Chemocline; material: water | place: Baltic Sea | collected 2014-10-26T21:54:00 | depth 110 m ... | reverse complement strand
CGTCCGCCAGCGCCGCAGCGCCGCCGGTCTGTCGCCGGCCGCCAGCGACGCCGCCCCCAAATAGAACAGCGCCAGCGCGTTGCGCGGCTGGGCCTTCTCCAGCCGCTCCAGCACGGCAACGGCCGCGGCCGGCGGCGCGGTGCCGGGGGCGATCTGGCGGACCAGCGCCTCGGCCCAGTCGGTGAGGGTGGTCGTGTCGAGCGGGCCGAGCGCATCGGCCCTGCCATAGGCGGCGGCGGCGCGGTCGTTCTCGCCCAGCACCTTCCAGGCGTTGGCCAGCCGCAGCCAGCCGGCGCGATCGGCGGGGTTTTGCTCCAGCCTGGCCGCCAGGCCCTCGACCATGGAACGGATCGCCTGCTGGCGTTGCTCCGGCGCGAGGCCGGCCATCGCCTCCTGCTGCTCGCGGCTGGGCTGGGGCATGCCGGCGGCGGCCGACACGCGTTCGATCTCGGCGCGCAACATTGCGAGCCACGGCGCACCGGGCGGGCTGGCAGCTTCGAGCGCCTGCCAGCGCGCGAGAGCGGCCGCCGCATCGCCGCTCTGGGCCTCGTACAGGCCGAGATAGTAGCTGGCGCGGGCGTCGTCGGGCTGCAGCGCCAGCGCCTGGGTGAAGGCCGCCAGTGCATCTTGTGTCACCGTGCCGCCGGCTTCCAGCACCATTGCTTCGCCCCTGGCCGACAGGGCATCGTCGGCGGGACGGTCAGCCACCTGCTGCGATCCGAAGGGCGCCGCCGGCAGGCCGGGGCGGCCGGCATGAAGGTAGATCCCCAGCGCCAGCAGCGGCACCAGCAGCGCCAGCGCCGGCGGCAGCAGGCGGTGCAGGGTCGCGGACTCCCTTGGCCCGTCGGCTTTCGCGGTGTCGGCCGCAGCCCCCTCGGCCGAAGCAAGAATTCTTCGCTCGACTTCCAGGCGGGCGGCGGCGGCCTCGGCCTCGGGCACGGTGCCGGCGGCGCGGTCGCGCTCGATCTCGGCCAGCTGGTCGCGATAGATGGCGAGCGCGCTGTCGAGCCGTTCGGTGCGCCGCGCCGTCGCGCGCAGCAGCGGCACCAGCAGCGCCCCCACGGTGGCGGCGGTCAGGAGTGCCAGGAGGAATTCGAGCATGATCGCTAGCCCACCCTTCGAGACGCGTCCTGCGGACGCTCCTCAGGGTGAGGTTTTTCGCGAAAGTCCTCATCCTGAGGAGCGGCGCGTAGCGCTGCGTCTCGAAGGATGAGATCCAGGCGCTGCCGCTCCGCCTCGGAGAGCGGCGGCGGCGGTGCGGGCGGGAGGCGGCGGCGGCGCCGTGCCGCCAGCAGCAGCGCACCGCCGGCCACCAGCAGCAGCAGCGGTCCGCCCAGCCAGAGCAGCAGCGTGCCGGGCCTGAACGGCGGCTTCAGCAGCACATAGTCGCCGTAGCGCGCCACCATGTAGGCGAAGACCTTGCGGTCGTCGTCGCCCGCCACCAGCCGCTCGCGCACGGCGCGGCGCATGTCGTGTGCGACCTCGGCGTTGGAATCGTCGATCGACTGGTTCTGGCAGACGACGCAGCGCAGTGCCCGGCCGATGTCACGCGCGCGGGCTTCGAGGGCCGGATCGGGCAGCATCTCCGACGGCTCGACGGCGAGCGCCGGCACGGCAACCAGTACGGCTGCTGCGAGGGTGACGAAGAGAGCGGCGAGGCGCTTCACTTCGCGCCCTTCAGGAACGGCAGGATGGTCTCGGTCACGTCGCGCTCGGTGAGCGGCCCGCGGAAGTGGCGGCGGACGATGCCCTGGCCATCGACCAGGTAGGTCTCGGGCACGCCGCTCAGGCCCCAGTCGAGACCGGCGCGGCCATCGAGATCGGCGCCGGCGAATTTATAGGGATCGCCCAGCCGCTTCAGCCAGGCCAGCGCGTCGGCCGGCTTGTTCTTCCAGGCGACGCCGATGATTACAGCGCCCTCGCGGGTGGCCAGCCGGGTGAACAGCGGATGTTCGGCCAGGCACGGCGTGCACCAACTGGCGAAGAAATTCACGATCACCGGCTTGCCGGTGTGCAGCAGCGCGTCGGTGAGCGGCGGTTCGCCCTCGCGCAGCGGCTTCACGTCGAGGCGCGGCGCTTCGCGGCCGACCAGCACCGAGCCGATCGAGGCGGGGTCGCGGCCGGCCAGCAGCGACCAGGCGAAGAAGCCCGCCATCAGCGCCAGCGTCGCCAGCGGCAGCAGGAAGAGCAGGCGGCGGTTCATTCGGCAGCTTGAGCCATTGGACGACCCGCCTTCTTGCTGCCCCGGGGCGCGCCGATGCGCAGCCGGCGATCGGACAGCGAGACGAAGCCGCCGAGTGCTGCGAGCGCGGCGCCGAGCCAGATCCACGGCGCCAGCGGATTGTAGTAGAGGCGGATCACCCAGCCGTTCGCCGCCTCGCCCTCGCCCAGCGTCGCATAGAGATCGCGCAGCAGATTGGTGTGGATGGCAGTCTCGGCCACCTGGCGGCGCTGCACGGTGAAGACGCGGCGCTCAGGGCTCAGGATCGTATAGGGCTTGCCGGCGACGCTGACGGCCAGCGTCGCGCGTTCGGCCACGTAGTTGGGGCCCTGCAGGTTCTCGACGCGGTCGAGCTTGAAGTCGAAGCCGGCGAACGACGCGCGATCGCCGGGCTTCATGGTCCGGATCAGCTCGGAGTTCCACGCCCCGGTGCCGACGGCGCCGAGCACGACCACGCCCATGGCGGCATGCGCGATGGTCATGCCGAGGCTGGCGCGCGGCGGCAGTTTGTAGCCGGTGCGGACCAGGCGCTGGGCGAACTCGCCGAGGCTGCCCACGATCAACCAGACGCCGAAGCCGAAGGCGAGCGCGGCCAGCGTGCTGCGGCCGTCGATCGCGGTGGCCGCCACGATGGCGGCGATCACCGCCACGACAAAGGCCACACGCAGGTGACGCAGTGCCGGCCAGATCTCGGCGCGCTTCCAGCCGAGATAGGGGCCGACGCAGAGCGCGGCGAACAGCGGCGCGCAGATCGGTACGAAGGTGGCGTTGAAGAACGGCGGCCCGACCGAGACCTTGTTGCCGGTCAGCAAATCGAGAAACAGCGGATAGAGCGTGCCCAGCAGCACGGTGGCGGCCAAGGTGCAGAGCAGCAGGTTGTTCAGGATCAGTGCACCCTCGCGGCTCAGCGGCTGGAACAGGCCGCCGCCCTGCAGTTGCGGCGCCCGCCAGGCATAGAGCGCCAGGCCGCCGCCGGTGACGAACAGCAGGAAGCCCAGGATATACATGCCGCGCGCCGGATCCTGGGCGAAGGCATGGACCGAGGTGAGCACGCCGGAGCGCACCAGGAAAGTGCCCAGCAGCGACAGCGAGAAAGCGAGGATGGCCAAGAGCACCGTCCAGCTTTTCAGCGCGTCGCGCTTTTCCACGACGATGGCGGAATGCAGAAGGGCGGTGCCGGCCAGCCACGGCATCAGCGAGGCATTCTCGACCGGATCCCAGAACCAGAAGCCGCCCCAGCCGAGAATGTAATAGGCCCACCAACTTCCGAGTGCGATGCCGAGGGTGAGGAAGCACCAGGCGGCCAATGTCCACGGCCGCACCCAGCGCGCCCAGGCGGCATCCACTCTTCCTTCCAGAAGAGCGGCAATGGCGAAGGCGTAGGTGACGGAAAAACCGACATAACCGAGGTAGAGCAGCGGCGGATGGAAGGCGAGGCCGGGATCCTGCAACAGCGGGTTCAGCCCGTTGCCGTCGGCCGGCGGCGGCCAGACGCGCTCGAACGGATTGGAGGTGAACAGCAGGAAGGCGAGGAACCCGACGCCGATCAGCGCCTGGATGGCCAGCACGCGAGCGCGCAGGCTGTCGGGCAGGCCGGCGCCGAAGACCGCGACGGCGGCGCCGAACAGGGCAAGGATCAGCGCCCACAGCAGCATCGAGCCTTCGTGGTTCCCCCACACGCCGGAGATCTTGTAGAGCAGCGGCTTGGCCGAGTGCGAGTTGGCGACGACATTGGCCACCGAGAAATCCGACGCCACATAGGCCTGCGTGAGTGCGGCGAAGGCCACGATGACGAGCAGCGCCTGCGTGAGGGCGGCGGTACGGCCGAGATCCATCAACCGGATGTCGCCGCGCGACGCGCCGACGAGCGGCAGGGTTCCCTGCACCAGCGCCACGGCGAGGGCCAGAATCAAGGAGAAGTGGCCTAGCTCCGCTACCACGAGGCACCTGCAACGCGAACGCTAGCAGCGGAGCGGAGCTGGCGGGCGGCAGGCGCTGCAGCGCGCGCGCCTGTGAAGGCGCAGGAGCGAAGCGCCGAGAGCCCGCTGTGTGGAGGCTTGCAGGCGGTGTCGCGCCAACTGTGTCTATTCTGAACCGTGCGAGCTCTCGGGCCTTCGTCGCTGCGCTCCTGCAGGCCCTGCCGCTCGCCGGTCGCGAAGGCGCTCATTTGCCTTCCTTCCATTGCCCGGCTTCCTTGATCGCCTTCGCGACTTCGGGCGGCATGTAGTTCTCGTCGTGCTTGGCCAGCACCTCGCGCGCCACGAACACGCCGTCGGCGCCGAGCGAACCTTCCGCCACCACGCCCTGGCCTTCGCGGAAGAGATCGGGCAGCAGGCCGCGATAGACGACATCGACGGTCTTGTGGGTGTCGGTGACGCGGAAGCTAGTGACCTGGCCGTCGGCGGATTTTTTCACGCTGCCGGCCTCGACCAGGCCGCCCATGCGGAAGCGCCGCTCCGGCGGGATCTGCTTCTCCGCGATCTGGGTGGGCGAATAGAAGAAGACGATATTGTCGTTGAGCGCCGTCAGCACCAGCGTGGCGGCAAAACCCAGCACGGCGAGCGAACCCACCACCAGCCACAGGCGTTTGCGCTTGGGCGTCATCGACTTGCCTTTGCCCGCTGTTCGCGGGGCCTCTCCAGCCCACGCGCGGCCAGCTCGCGGCGCACACGCTGGCGGGCGGCCAGCGACGAGATCACCAGGCCGCCCAGGATGACCAGCGCGGCGAGATAGGCCGACATCACATAGACGGCATGGTTGCTCATGGGCGATTGCTCATGACTGGACCTCGGCGTTCTCGAGGCGGCGGCGGTCGATCTCGGTGTCGGTGCGCAGCAGCACCAGCAGCACGAACAGCAGGAACAGGGTCGCGGCCATCCACAGCAGCGGCACCAGGATCGAGGGATGGATGCTGGGCCCGCCCAGCCGCGCCACAGAGGCCGGCTGATGCAGCGTGTTCCACCAGTCGACCGAGAATTTGATGATCGGCAGGTTGATCACGCCGATCAGCGCCAGGATGGCGGCGGCGCGATCGCCGCGTTCGGGCTCGTCGTAGGCGCGGCTCAAGGCGATGTGGCCGAGATAGAGGAAGAACAGCAGCAGCATGGAGGTGAGGCGGGCGTCCCACACCCAGTAGGCGCCCCACATCGGCCGGCCCCACAGCGCGCCGGTGAGCAGGCACACGGCGCAGAAGCCGGCGCCGACCGGTGCGGCCGCCCGTGCCATCAGCGCCGCCAGCGGATGACGCCAGATCAGCAGCGAGGCCCCCAGAGCCGCCAGCAGGCCGTAGCCCGCCATGGCGAGCCAGGCCGAGGGCACGTGCACGAACATGATCCGCACGGTGTCGCCCTGCTGATAGTCGGGCGGCGACTGGATCAGCGCCAGGTAGAGGCCGAACGCCAGCATCAGCACGGTCGCAAAGGCGAGGCTGGGCAGCACGCGCTGGCTCAGCCGCCGGAAGCGCGCGGGACTGGCGAGAAAGTGGAGGTCGGCCATGTCGCTCTATCTATCCATTCATGGACCTGAGTCTATTCGCCAGCCTGCCGCAAGGCAGCGGCAATTGCCCACGGCGTGGTCGCCAGCGCCACCAGGGCGAGCGCCGCCAGGATCGCGATATGGGCGCCAAAATCGCCCCCCGTCGCCAGCGCCTCGATGGCGCCGGCACCGAAGATCAGGGTCGGCACGCATAGCGGCAAGGCCAGCAGGGCCAGCAGGGCGCCTGATTTGCGGGCGCCCAGCGTCAGCGCCGCCGCCAGCCCGCCGATCAGCGACAGGGTCGGCGTGCCGATCAGCAGCGTGGCGGCAAGCGCCAGCAGGACTTCGGGCTCCAGCCCGAAAGCTACGCCCAGCACCGGCGCCAGGGCGGCCAGAGGCAGGCCGGTCACAATCCAGTGAGCGCAGCACTTGGCCAGCGCCGCCAGCTCGAGCGGCCACGGCGCCAGCAGCAGCAGGTCGAGCGTGCCGTCCTCGTGGTCCGACGCGAACAGCCGGTCGAGCGACAACAGGGCGGCGAAGAGCGCGGCACACCACAGCACCCCCGCGGCGATGCGCACCAGCACATTGGCTTCCGGCCCGATGCCGAGCGGAAACAGCGTCGTGGCGACGACGAAGAAGGCCAGCACCACGGCAACGTCGCCGGGCCGGCGCCAGACCAGGCGCAGGTCGCGCGCGACAAGGGCGGCAAAGCCGTTCATGCCGGCGATCCAAGCTCGAGGGTGCGCATCCCGGCGAAGCCGAGCTCGGTGTGGGTGGCGGCGATGGCAAGACCGCCGGCAGCGAGATGTCTTTCAAGCGCCGCGCGAAAACCCGCCTGCGCCGCCGTATCCAGCGCATTCAAGGGCTCATCGAGCAGCCACAGCGACGCGCCCGACAGCACGACCCGGGCGAGTGCGGCGCGGCGGCGTTGGCCGGCCGACAGGGTTCGGATCGGCCGGTCGGCCAGAGCGGCGAGGTCGAACGCGGCAAGAGCAGCAGAGAGGCGCTCCGCATCGGGTCGCGTGGCGCTGCGCAGCCTTTCGGCGACGTCGAGATTCTCGGCCACCGTCAGATCGCCCTTCAAACCCTCGAGATGGCCCAACCACGCGAGCCGGCCGCGCCAGGTCTCGGGCTCGGCGCCGACATCCTTGCCCTGCCAGCGGATCGTCCCGGCGGCCGGGCGTACCAGCAGCGCCAACGCCCGCAGCAGGGTGGTCTTGCCGCTGCCGTTGCGGCCGGTGAGCGCGAGCAATTCGCCAGCGGCCAAGCCAAAGGACAGGCGCTCGAACACCGGCCTGCCACCGCGACGGCAGGCCAGATCCGCAACTTCGAGAAGGAAGGGCACCATGTGGCGCCGTCGTAGCATGGGCGCTCGAAGAGGCCCGAAAAGAAAAAGGCCGCCCTCTCGGGGGAGAATGAGAGGACGGCCGAAGCGCCTCCTAAGAGGCTAGAACGTGGCCTTTGGGGGGAACCACGCTCGGGGGAGATACCAACAGAAGATGGAAAGCCTCGGTGTCCGCCGCTAGACCCAATTGGGGCATTACTGTGATTTCTGCACATCGTCGCGACGCGACGATGTGCCGGCGGACGGCAGCGCTTGTCATCACGCGCGACAACCCGCCTGGCTCAGAAAAGGTAAAAAATCATCAAGTTGAACGGCGTCGTTCCAGCCCGTCCTGAAGCGGGCGGGCTCCTGGACCCGAGTGCGCAGTACTCAGGCGTAGGGATCTGCGGCGTCGCGCATGCCGTCGCCCATGAACTGGTAGGCAAGGATAACCAGGATCACCGGCACGACCGGCAGCATCAGCCACCAGTTCACCGCCACCACGTTGATATCGGTAGCCTCGTTCAGCAGCACGCCCCAGGACGTGATCGGCGGCCGCAGGCCGAGGCCGAGGAACGACAATGCGGTTTCCGCCAGGATCATCGAGGGGATCGACAGGGTGGCCGAGGCGATGAGATGGCTCATGAAGCCCGGCAGCAGATGACGGCCGATGATCCGGCCGGGTTTGGCGCCCATCATCTGGGCGGCCAGCGCGTAATCTTCCTCGCGCAGCGACAACAGCTTGGAGCGTACGGCACGTCCAAGGCTCGGCCAGTCGAGCAGCGCCAGAATGATGGTGATGCCGAAATAGATCAGCAGCGGCGACCAGGTGATCGGCAGCGCTGCCGACAATGCCAGCCACAGCGGCAAGTGCGGAAAGCTCTTGATGATCTCGGTCAGTCGCTGGACGACATTGTCGACCCAGCCGCCGTAATAACCCGCCAGACCGCCCAGGATCAGCGCCAGCGCGAACGACAGCGCGATGCCGATGATGCCGATGGTGAGTGAAATACGCGCGGCGTAGACGATGCGGCTGAACATGTCGCGACCCAGCCGGTCGGTGCCCAGCCAGAAGAACTGGCCGCCACGGGGTGGGCAGACGAAGTGGAAGTGGCCGTGGACCAGGCCCCAGAACTCGTAAGGCGCGCCGCTGCAGAAGAAGCGGAGTGGCATCGGTTTGGTCGGGTCAGGCGTGTAGATGCGCTGCAGCGTCTCGAGATCGCGGGTGGTCTTCAGCGCATAGACGAAGGGGCCGACGAATTTTCCCTCATGGAACAGGTGCACGGACTGCGGCGGCGCGAAGATATAGCCGGAGTGACGCGCGTGCAGATCGTAGGGCGCAATCCATTCGCTGATGAGGGTAGTGAAATACATCAGCGCCAGGAAGATCATCGCGGCGACAGCCGGCCGATGGCGGCGAAAACGCCACCACATCAGCTTCCACTGGCCGGCCATGTAGTATTTTTCCTGATCGGCGGTCAGCCGCTCGGAAACATAGGGATCCCACGCCTCGCGATTGACGTAGTGCGGGGTGCGGCGCGGCGTGCCGCTGGTGTCGTCGGAGGGCCGGTCGGTCATGGGTGGCCTCACTTTTCCGACTTGGCGCCGAAGCGGATGCGGGGATCCAGTGCCGCCAGCGCCAGGTCGGAGATCAACATGCCGATCACCGTCAGCGTCGCCACGAACAGCAGGAAGGTCGCGGCGAGATTGACGTCCTGGGTCTTGAGCGCGCCCAGCAGCATCGGGCCCGTGGTCGGCAGCGACAGCACGACCGAGACGATGACCGAGCCCGAAATGACATCGGGCAGCAGACCGCCGATGTCGGCAACGAACGGATTGATGGCATGGCGCAGCGGATATTTGATCAGCAATTTCAATGGCGGCAGGCCCTTGGCGCGACCGGTGACGACGTACTGCTTCTGCAGTTCGTCGAGCAGGTTGGCACGCAGCCGTCGGATCATGCCGGCGGTTCCCGAAGTGCCGATGACGACCACCGGGATGATGAGGTGCTCGGCCACGGAGACGATCTTGCCCCAACTCGTCGGCTGGCCGATGTACTCGGCGTCCATCAGGCCGCCGATCGACAGGCCGAAATAGACCTTGCCGACATAGAGCAGCACCAGGGCCAGCAGGAAGTTCGGGATGGCGAGACCGATGAAGCCGACGAAGGAGGCGACATAGTCGCCCATCTGGTACTGATGGGTCGCGGCATAGACGCCGATGACGAACGAAACTGTCCAGATGAAGATGATGGTGGCTGATTCCATCACCAGGGTGAGCACCATGCGCTCGCCGATCAATTCCGACACCGGCACGGTGTCCTGGCAGGAAAGCCCGAAATCCCAGCGGAAGATACCAGCGACCCATTCGAGGTAGCGCTGCCACAGCGGGTCGTCGAGATTGTAGAGTTGTCTCAGCTCGATGGCGCGACCGTGAGCGTCGGGATCGCCGCGTGCCAACAGTTCGTCGATCTGCGAGGTCACGCAATCGCCGGGCGGCAGATCGATGATGAAGTAGACGAGAGCGCTGATGATGAACAGCGTCGGAACCATCAGCAGAACCCGCCGGACGACAAAGCGCAGCATGATCAGTTCGCCTCCCGCGCGACGCGCACATAATGTCCGGGCTCGGCCTCGGTCCAGAACAGCGGACGCTGGCCGGTGTCGGCGAAGGGCTCGGGCCACTCGGCCGGATCCGACGCCTTGCCCTCCATCAGCGCGCCGAGATCGAGCCGGCGGCCGGGATCCGGGATCGGCACCGCCGACAGCAATGCCCGGGTATAGGGATGAAGCGGGTTGCGGAACAGTTCGCCGGCCGGCGCAAGCTCGACCAGGCGGCCGGCGCACATCACCGCGATGCGGTCGGCGATATAGTCGACTACCGCAAGGTTGTGCGAAATGAAGAGGTACGTAAGGCCGAGCTGCTTCTGCAGGTCCTTGAGCAGGTTCAGGATCTGCGCCTGGATCGACACGTCGAGTGCCGACACCGGTTCGTCGCAGATCAGCATGTCGGGCCTGAGCGCCAACGCGCGCGCGATGCCGATGCGCTGCCTCTGGCCGCCGGAAAACGAGTGCGGGTAGCGGCTGAGGTGGCGGCGGTCCAGCCCGACCATTTCCATCAACTCGCTCACCATCTCGCGGCGGTAGGCATCGTCGCCCTTGCGGTGGATGATCAGCGGCTCGACCAGGATGTCGTAGACCGTCATGCGTGGATTGAGCGACCCGAACGGATCCTGGAAGATGAACTGCAGTTTGGTGCGGAAGCCGTTCAACGCCTCGCCCGCGAGGGACAGCACGTCGATCTTGCGGCCCCAGTCGTCATAGACGACCTGGCCATCATCGTTTTTGGCGTCGGCCGAGACACCGCGCATCAGCATCTTGCTGAGCGTGGTCTTGCCGCAGCCCGATTCGCCCACCAGGCCGAGACATTCGCCGCGCATGACGTCGAAGCTGACGTCGTTGACGGCGCGGATCTGACGGGTGACGCCACCACCCATCAGGGACTCGATCAGCGAGTCGGCCTTGCGGATACTGAAGGTTTTCGACAAGTGGCGGACCTTCAGCACCGGCGCATCGGGATTGAAGGTCGGCGTCGGCGTCACGGACGCTTTTTCCTTGAGAAGATGGCCGGTCGCGGCCGTGATGTCGCGGATCGGCACCAGCCGTTCGCCGGGTTTCATGTCGAAGCGCGGCACCGCATGAAGCAGGGCCTTGAGATAGGGGTGCTGCGGGTCGCGAAAGATGTCGCGCAGGTCGCCCGACTCGACCACCTTGCCGCGGTACATCACGACGACGTCGTCGGCGACGTTGGCAACCACTCCGAGATCATGGGTGATCATCAGCAACGCCATGCCCAGTTCCTTCTGCAGGTCCTTCATCAATTGGAGGATCTGGGCCTGGATGGTGACGTCGAGCGCCGTCGTCGGCTCGTCGGCGATCAGCAGGGCTGGCCGGCAGACCAGCGCCATGGCGATCATGGCGCGCTGGCGCAGGCCGCCGGACAGCTCGAACGGATAGGTGCGCAGCGCCCGCTTGGGGTCGGGAAAGCCGACCATCCGCAGCATGTCGCGCGTCAGTTCGTCGATCTCGGGGCGGCTCAGGCGGCGGCCGGACTTGGCCGCTGCCTCGCCCAGCTGGTCGCCCAGCGTATGGAGCTCGCTCAGGCGGTCGCCGCCATGCAGTTCGACCGCCTCGCCAATCTGGTCGCCCACCGTGTGCAACGCCGACAGCGAGGTCATCGGCTCCTGGAAAATGATGGAAATCTGCCCGCCGCGGATACTGCGGATTTCAGGACCGGCACGGTCGAGCTTGGCGATGTCGACGGTGGCCCCGCCGGCACGGGGATCCGCGAACAGGATCGAGCCCGACGGAATCGTGGCGGTGCGCGGCAGCAGGCCCATGATGGCCTGGCTGCACACCGACTTGCCGGAGCCCGACTCGCCCACCAACGCCAGCGTGCCACCGGGCGGGATCGAAAACGACGCCTTGTCGACCGCCCGGAGCGTGCCCTCGTGGACACCGAATTCGACAGTCAGGTTCTCGACGCGCAGCAGATCCTTCATGCCAGTTCTTCCCGATCCGCCACTGCGATACTCATTGCGCGCAAATTGACTCGCGTCGACTCACTCAGGCTAACGCCGCCCGCTTCGGCGGCGCGAGCAGCCCGCTCGACAATATCGTGAAAGCCCTCGAGCGAGGAATCGACCTTTACCACCCGACCGCCGGCCGACCCGATGCTGAGCTGCATCCAGCCGTCCGCCCGGTCGCGCTTGGTCGAGTAGTAGCTGAGCTTCAGTCGGTCAAGCCGCGCCCACTCGACCAGCGTTCCCGCCGGTCCATCGGCGCAGAGGCTGTCGGGCGCCAGGAGGTAGCGGGTCCGGTGCCGCAACGCGGTGCGCACGAGGAACAGGGCAAAGAGAAGGAAACCGCCTGCCAGGAAGAAAGCGACCCAGGGATCGACCTCAAGCAACAGAAGGGGGGTGCCGCACAACACGACGCCAATCGCGGCTCGAACATAGTCGGCCCACAACGTCCGTCGCGGATAACGCAGGTCGGCGGTACTCAAACGCGTCTCCCACCCTCAATCTTAACTGAGCGCGAACAGCTCGTGCGCCGAGCGCGCCCGCATGCCCGACATCGCTCTTGTTCGTTTCCAGAACAACTCTAGGAACTCCCACGCCCCGCCGTCCATCACAAGATGATGACTGAGAATACCCACCGGCTCGCCGGTCCCGGCCCGTGCCCGGGCAAGCGCCTCGACCACGGCGGCGAGGCTTGCGGCTTCGCCGATGAAGCCACGACCGCCCTTCCAGTCGATCAGGTCGGCGTGGGCATTGATCTGCCTCAACCCGCGGACCGGATGGGGACGGCGCACTGCGCCGAAGGTCGAGAGCCCGGTAAACCCGATCTCCGGCAAAGTGGGCACCAGACCGGGGGCAATGCGGTTCCACGGCGGCACCACGACCTTGAGCGGGCGATCGCCAAACAAGCGTTCCAGCGCCATCCGGCCAGTCCCGAGTTCGCCCAGGACGAACATGGCCGGCCGGTGGGGGCCAAGCTCGATCTTCTTTTCGCTGGCGGGCGCATGATTGACATGGGCGTAGCCGTGCTGAAGCAGGTCGACGGCCGTCTCCATGGCAAGTCGATCGGCGAGTGCTGCCGTCGCGCGCGCCGGCACAACCGCCAAAGCGAGCGGAGTTGCGGTCTCGCGGTGGATTTCGAGCAGGCGATCGAGAGCGGGGCCAGCGTCAGCAGCATCGTCGTCGCGCCACCACAGATCGGCACAGCGGCCGGCCGCATGCCAGAGCGCAAGTTCCTGTTCAAGAGCCTGCCAACTGGTCACGACGCGTGGGCCCTCAGCAATTCGGCCGTCGCCGCCGCGCCGCGCGCATCGCACGGTGGGAAACTGCGAATCGACGGACCCGCCAGCGCGCGTCGAACGGCGGCGGAGAGGCTCTCGGGCGACACCCCGTCCGCCGGCACGGTAGCGACCATGCCGCGCTCGGCGAGCAGTCCGGCCCGATCGGCCTGTTCGGTCTCACGCGCGGTGCCGAATGGGACCAGTACAGCGCGATCGGCGCAGCACAGCGTTTCAATCACCGTGTTGTAGCCCGCCTGGGAAATCGACAATGTCGCGTTCCGCAACAAAGTGGTGAAGTCGCTGCGCGCCGCTTCGACGACGAAGCCCTGACCGGCCGTTGCAAGACCGGCGCGCTCTCCCGCCGGCACGTCGGCTCCCAGCAGGAGGCGCCATGTCCTGTCGGCCAGCGGACCAAGCGGCCGGGCCGCAACTGCCGCCCGCAGCAGGGGCGAGCCGACCGCGCCGCCACCCACCGAGACGATGACTTCATCCGTGCCGGCGTCGCTTGTCGGACTCGCAAGATCCGATTCGACGACATAACCCGTATAGAAAGTGCGGTCTTTCACGTGTTCCCAACCCGCGAAGCTTCTGTCGAAGCCGACCAGCCCGGGATCGGCATGGATCATCGCGAAGTCGAAGGCCCCAAACGTCTCGATCGTCTCCACGATGCGCTGCGGCGAGGCCGACCGGCGCACAACGTCGCGCACCGAGGAGACGATCAGCGGCCTCGGCCGGAGCGCCCGTGCCGCCTCGACCAGCGGCAACAGCTCGAAACGAAGTTGCGTGCGCCCGAAAGGGAATTGCTCGGTGATGAGGATGTTCGGTGCTTCGGCCTGAAACAAGCCCACCAACTCGCGTGTGCGACCGGCACGGAACGCATCGTCGAGCGGCCTGCCGTCGAGGTGCGCAAGTTCGCGCAGGCCGTCGTCTCGCGCCCGCACCGGCGGCAGCTGGTGGATGCGCGCCGCTCCGGTCTTGAGCGGCGTGGGCGCACCCCCCGAGACCAACAGCACGTCGAAATCGCTCGCCGCCAAGGCGCCGGCCAGCGTCGCAGCGCGACGGAGATGGCCGATGCCGAGAAGGTGCTGAACATAGAAGAACACCCGCGGCTTCACGGCGCGCCCTCGCCGGAATTGGGGCCTCTGCTTGGGCTCAAGGGCACGTTGAGACGATCGACCAGCACCCGGCCGTCGCGTTCGGCGACAAAGAAATGGACAGATCGCCAATCGAGCTTGACCGGCGGCCTGCCCATCATGTCCCAGCCTGTGGCCAACGCCAGCAGAGCGCGGATTGCCGCCTTGTGGGAGACCGCGACCACCGGCTCGCCGGCCCGTGCGACGGCCGCCGCCCAGCCGCCAAGCCGGACCATGGCGTTACGCGGCGACTCGCCGCCCGGCGGCTGGAAGTCGAGTCCGGCGCGTTCGGCCGCGGCGAAGGTCTCGCCGCCTTCAGTGCGCAGCGCGGCGAGCGTGCGGCCCTCCCAGGCGCCAAAGCTCATTTCGCGCAACGCCGAATCGATGCTCACCGCCGCGGATGGGCGCAGCAGCTCGGCGGTACGCCGGGCACGTTGCAGGGGGCTTGCGACGCGCCGCCAGCCGTCGGCCGGCGGCGGCAGGCGCCACTGTCGGGCGGCAGCCTCGCCGGCGGCACTCAACGTCGTGTCGGTGAGACCCTGCAGAAGACCGCGCTCGTTCCAGCCGGTCGACGCATGGCGCAGAATGGCGAAGGACACGCCGTTCATCGCCGAACCCGAAGGGTGCCGAGCGCCGTCGCCAGGGCGCGGGCGGCGGCCCGTTCATCGTGGTGCGCCAACACGCGCGCCGACGCGGCCGCAGCCAGACGTGCACGCTCAGCCGGATCGTCAAGCAGCCGCGCCACGGCGGCCGCGAAAGCCGTGGCATCGCCGATCGGCGTCAGCAGGCCCGACACACCATCGGCAACGACGGCGGGCACACCGCCGGTACGGCCGGCAACCACGGGCAGGCCGGCAGCCTGGGCTTCGAGAAGGGCCATACCGTAGGCTTCGTTGATTGCGGGCCAAAGGTAAAGATCGGCGGAGGCATAAAGCGCCGGCAGCGCCTCGCGTGGCACGGCACCGGCGAAGCGCACGCGCGGGGCGAACGGCGCCATCAAGGCTTCGATCTCGGCTCGTGCCGGCCCATCGCCCACGATCAGCGCACGCCAGGGCCGATCCTTCAGCATTTCGAAGGCACCGGCCAGCACACGGTAGGACTCAAGCTTGTCGCGCGCGCGCATCATGCCGACGCTCATGAGCAGCGGCGGCCCGTCATGAGGGATGCGCGTGGCGGCGGCGGAACAAAAAGGCGCGGCATCGATGAAGGGCGGCAGCCAGAGCTGACGCGCGCCAGGCCCGAGACGGGCCTGCACGCCGGCGACATCGCGCGGATTGACCGTCAGCACCAGATCGACGGCGCCAAGCGCGCGCTCGACAGCGCGATGGCCGAGCCGCGTTGGCCCCTGGGCGCGGCGCGGCGCGTGGCTCGCCTCGACGATCACATAGGGAATGCCGAGGGCGCGGGTAACGAGGGGTCCCAGCCAGTCCGGTTTTCGATAATGGCAATGATAAGTGAACCACAGGTCGAAGCGCTCGGGATGACCGGCCGGCAGTGCCCGCCACTGCCCGACCAGCCGCGCGGCGCGACCGCGAGCGGCGCGCTCGAGCGCGAGATGGGTATCGGGCGGCGGCACACCGGGCGCGACCCGACTGAGCGCCGGTATGGTCACGCGATGACCGAGCCGGCGCAGCAGACGCAGCAGGCCTCGCGCCATTTCGCGATCACCCGAAGGCGAGGGGCTGTCCGGTGGCTTCAACGGCGTGTGCAGCAGCACGCGCATGGGGTTACTCGGCCGCGCGGGCAGAGGCTGAGGGGTGCTGTCCCAGTGATGCAGCAATCCAGTCGACGCCGGCGTCGTAGGAAAAACGTGTGCGCACCACCTCGCCGGCGCGTCGCGCGAGGGACTGGCGCAAGTCGGGGTCGGCGATCATGCGTGCAAGTCCCGCGCCGAGATCGCCGGGCGCGCCCGGCGGCACAAGGAGGCCACTCTCGCCATCCTCGATGAACTCGCCAATCGCGGCGGCCTGAGTCGAAACGACGGGCAGGCCCTGGTGTGCTGCTTCCATCAACACGTTGGGCAGGCCGTCCTGGTCGCCGTCGGCCGCCCGCTTGCTGGCGAGCACGAACAGATCGGCGCGCGCGAGGGCTGCGAACACCGCTTGCTGCGGCTGTCCGCCAAGCCAGACGCAGCGATCGGCAATGCCGAGTGATGCCGCACGCGCCTTCAACTGGTCAGAGAGACCACCGGCGCCGATATGCTCGAAGCGCCAGTTGAGCGCGCGCGGAAGCGCCGCCAGCGCATCGAGGAGATCGTCGTAGCCCTTCTTCTCGACCTTGCGACCGACCGAGAGCACGACGACGGGATCATGCGGATCCGAGCCATCGCGGCGCGGCCGCATTGGCGGCGGCGACGGCAGGTGGGCAAGATCGAGCCCGTGATAAACGAGGCGCAGCTTTTTGGGTTGCGGCGCCAGTTCCTTCAACCGCTGCAGGCCGACATTGGTGCAGGTAACCAGCCAGGCGCAATCCGCAAGCTTGTCCCTCACCTCCCACGGCTCGCTGGTCCAGATGTCCTTGGCATGCGCCGACACGCTCCACGGCAAGCCACGCAGGGCGGCGGCATATCGCGTTACCGACGCCGGGGTGTGCAGAAAGTGCGCATAGAGTCGGTCGACCGACTGCGGCAGCTCGGCGGCCAGAACCAGCGCCTGACCCCAGCGCCGGATACGGTTGGCCGTCGGGTCTCTCCGCAGGTCAGCGAGAAATTTTTTCCGCGCGGCGGCGTAGCCCGGCAGGCGACGTGATGCCCGCCAGCCCGCGAACACCCGGCGCGGATCGTCCTTGAGGTATTCCGGCAGATAAACCGTGCGGGCGACCACGCGTTCATGGACGGGATGGAGCGTCTTGTCGGTCGGTCGGCGCAACGACCAGATCTCAAGTGCGACACCGCGAGCCTCGAGGCCGGCGATCTCCTGGGCGATGAAGGTCTCGGAAAGGCGAGGCCAGCCTTTCAGCACGACCGCAACACGCGCACCCGCTGCACTCATGGAACTCGACATCAATGAACCAGCGGTCAGGTCCTGGCGCGCGCCGGCGAACCGAGCACAGGATCGGCAGCGGCTATCGGGTCGGTGGCACTCGCCACTGCGCCGAGCGATGCCGGGCCGCGGTGCGGATGCATGAGCTGCTTGGCGACCAGACGCCAGACATTGCCGAGGCCGTCGAGCAAGCCGGGCACCACGACATCGCTCGGCACACCCTGCTGCGGCAATTGCCGCAGCGCCGTGGCCATCGCCTGGGGATCCCGGCCCTTCTCGGCGTCGAGCATCTCGATCAGGCCTATATTGCGGGCCGCGCGGGCACGGATGAACTGCTCCAGTCGCGGCCGCGTGCGCGGCACGATGATCGCCTTCTTGTCGAACGACAGGATCTCGCAAAACGTGTTGTAGCCGCCCATGGCAACGACACCGGCTGCGCGTTTCATCAAGGCGCCGAGATTGTTGGTGAAGGTAAGCGTGCGGATGTTGGCGAATTTCTCGGCACGATCGCGGAACGAGTCGCGCGCCGTGGCCGACATGAACGGACCAAATACGATCACCGCGCCGTAGGGAATATGCGGATCGGCTTCGTAGGCCGCCAGCACCCAGTCGATCAGATCTTCGCCGTCGCCGCCGCCGCCGGCAGTGACCAGGATGAACGGCCCGTCGATGTCGCCGACTTCGTGCGGGATGTCGGCATGCAACGGCAGGTCGCGGCGCAGGTAACCGGTGTAGACCATCTTGTGCCGCACCGACGGCGGCAATTCGATGCCGGTCATCGGCTTGTTGATCTGCGGCAGGCCGTAAATCCAAATCTCGTCGTAAAGGTCGCGCAGTGCCGGCACGACATTCTTGCGTTCCCATTCCTGAGCCAGCGCCGCCGGGTCGTCCATGACATCGCGCAGACCGAGCACCAGCGGCGTACCACGATCCTTGAGCAGCCTGAGCGCCGGGCCGACCTCGCCGCGCAGTCCGAGCGGTTCCTTGTCGACGATGAAAAGGTCGGGCCGGTAGATGTCGGCGGTGTCCCGGATAATGCGGGTCCGCATCTCCAGCGTGTGCTCGACCCCGACACGAAGATTGGCCGAATCGTAGTCACCGGTGACGTTCTTGACGACGCCGGGCACGCGCACGAAGTCGATGCCGGAACGGAATTCGTAGGACCCGATCATCGGCGAGCCCGACAAGATCAGGACCGAAACCGACTGGTCGGCGTCGACGAGGGCGTTGGCGATGGTCCGGCAACGGCTGACATGGCCGAGGCCGAACGAGTCGTGGCTATAGATCAGCACACGCTTGGACCGGCTGCTGGTGGGCATACGAAGCGTCTCCCCCTTATCCGAAGCGCCTCCTGCCCCGGCCGGTGACTGTTGGCCAACTATGCCACAGACGGGCTGCGGCGCGAACCCCCACCCGGCTGGCGCAAAAAAATCGAATGTAATCAATGGGCTGATCGCCTATACCGGACAAAGGCCGGCACGACACGGGTTTCGATGCAACGCAATCTGTTCACCTACATCTGGCGACACAGCAGGCCCGAGCAGGTTGTGATCCTGGCGCTCGTGGTGCTGGCGCAGGTCTTCTACTTCCTGTCGCTTACCGTGCCGAAGGCTGTCATCAACAACGGCATCCAGGGCAACGCCTTCAAGGACAGCAAGACCATCCCCTTCCTGGTCTGGGAACTCGACCTGACGGCCATCATGCCCGGCAAGGTGATCCACTTCTTCGACGGCTTCCAAGTCGACCAGCTGCAATACCTCGTCGTCATGAGTTTCGTTTTCCTTGGCGCCGTGGCGGTGAACGGCCTGTTCAAGAAGACGATCAACACCCAGAAAGGCCGCATGGGCGAGCGCATGCTGCGCCGCCTGCGCTACGAACTCTACGACCGCATCCTGCGTTTCCCGGCCGCCCACTTTCGCAAGGTCAAGCAGGCCGAACTGGCCACCATGGTCAAGGACGAGGTCGAACCGCTGGGCGGCTTCATCGGCGACGCCTTTGTCGCGCCGATGTTCCTGGGCGGCCAAGCGCTGACGGCCATCATCTTCATCATGCTGCAGAACTGGCTGCTCGGCTTCGTCGTCGTCATCCTGCTGGGGGTGCAGATGGCGATCGTGCCGAGGCTGCGCCGCCCGGTGCTGATTCTTGGCCGCGAGCGGCAGCTCACGGCGCGGCTGCTCGCCGGACGCATCGCCGAGACCGCCGACGGCGTTCACGAAATCCACGTCCATGGTGCAGCCAATTATGAGCGTGCCGACATTTCCGAGCGGCTGGGCCGCATCTTCAAGATCCGCTTCGATCTCTACCAGAAAAAGTTCGTCGCCAAATTCTGGAACACCTTTCTTTCCCAGGCCACGCCGTTTGCGATCTATCTGATCGGCGGCTACTTCGCGATCACCGGCAGGATGGACGTGGGCGCCGTGGTCGGCGTGTTGCTGGCCTACAAGGACCTGCCGTCGCCGATCAAGGAGCTGCTCGACTGGGACCAGCAGCGCCAGGACGTGCAAATCAAGTACGAGCAGGTGATCGACCAGTTTCAGCCCGAGGGGATGATGCAGCCGGAGCTGCAAGCGATCCCCGACGGCCCGCCGCCGCCCCTCGGCAAGGAACTCGCCCTCTCCGGAGTGACCTTCTCCGAGGACGGAAGGGTGAAGCTGCTCGACACCGTTTCGATCGTCGTGCCGACTTCGACCCGGCTGGCGGTGATCGGCGGCGCAAGCTCGGGCAAGGATGTACTTGGCCAGGTGCTGGCCCGCCTGGTGCTGCCGACGGGCGGCTCGATACGGCTCGACGGCCAGGACTACTTCCAGATCCCCGAGTACGTGCTGGGCGCGCGCACTTCCTATGTCGGGCAGGACACCTATCTCTTTCCGCTGTCGGTGCGTGAGAACCTGCTGTTCGGCCTGAAGTTCAGGCCGGTCAACCCGGCCGTCTACGACGACTCTACACGCACCGTACGTGAAGTGTTCTGGAAGGAGTCGCGTCGCGCCGGCAACCCTCCGTTCGACCCCAACGCCGATTGGATCGACTACGAACTGGCGGGCGCAACCGGACCCGCCGACCTGCTGCCGCGGATCGTCGCCGCGCTGCGGGCGGTCGAGATCGACGAGGATATCTATGCGCTGGGACTGCGCGGCACCATCGATGCCGCGCTGCGACCCGATCTTGCCGAGCGGATCCTGAAGGCGCGCCATACCCTGCATGGTCGCCTGCAGAATGACGCCTACGCCGGCCTGGTCGAACCGTTCAACGGCGACCTCTACAACAAGAACCTGTCGGTAGCCGAAAACCTGCTCTTCGGCACGCCGCTCGGAAAGCAGTTCGACGGCGACAATATCGCGGCCGATCCCTACGTGCGGGCAGTGCTGGGCGCGACCGGGCTCGATCTCGACCTGCAGCGCATGGGCCTCAGCATTGCCGAGACCATGGTCGAGCTGTTCTCGGGCCTGTCGCCCGACAATCCGTTGTTCGAACAGTACAGCTTCATTTCGGCCGACGAGTTGCCCAACGTGCGGCTGCTGCTGCAGCGACTGGGCGGCAAGGGCATCGAGGCCGTGCCCGATGCCGACCGGCCGCGCCTGATGACGCTGCCCTTCCGCTACATCGAGGCGCGCCATCGTCTCGGACTGATCGACGAGGCGATGGAAACGCGCATCCTGAGCGCCCGGCACGCCTTCGCCGAGGGCTTACCGGCCGAATTGCGCGGAAATGTCGAGTTCTACGACTTCGGGCGCTTCAACAGCGCCGCCACCCTGCAGGACAACATCCTGTTCGGGCGCCTGGTGTATGGCCAGGCCCAGGCGGAGGCCCGCATCGGCACGCTGATCGCCGAGGTACTGGCCGAACTTGACCTGCGCGATTCGGTGATCGAGGTCGGCCTAGAGTACAATGTCGGCGTCGCCGGCCGCCGTCTGCCGGCGACCCAGCGCCAGAAGCTCGGCATCGCGCGGGCGCTGATCAAGCGGCCGCAACTCCTGATCGTCAACGAGGCGCTCGCCATGTTCGACGGCCGCACCCAGGACCGCATCCGCGACAATATCCTGGCGGCCGGGCACGGCGGGGTGGTGTGGATCGCGAACAGGCCGGCGCAGGCCGAACCGTTCGAGCAGATTGTCGTCATGCAGGGCGGTCGTATCACCGCGCAGGGAACGCCGTCCGATCTGGCGGCAAAGGGTGGCCTCTACGCCGAGCTCATGGCGTCGGTGTAGTTCAGGAAGGAGGACACGATGAACCTCAATGAAGAAGTCGAGTTGCTCAAGCGAGTGCCGATTTTCGCAAAGATGGAGCAGGCCAAGCTGAAGCTTCTGGCCTTCACCAGCGAGCGGGTGAATTTCGCCGCTGGCCAGGAAGTCTGTCACCAGGGCGATCCGGGCGATACGATGTACGTGATCCTGGGTGGCGTGGCCGACGTGCTGATCGACAAGGCGGGTACGGACGGCCAGATCGCGGTGGCCGAGATGAAGAAGAACAGCTTTTTCGGCGAGATCGCCATTCTGTGCGACGTGCCACGTACCGCCACCATCAAGGCACGCGAATCGCTGAGCACTCTCAAGATCACCAAGGATATGTTCTACCGCCTGGTGGAGGAATTTCCGCAGCTGTCGATCGAGATCATGCGCGAGCTGGCGCATCGCCTGGTGGATACCAATCAGAAGTTGCAGGCGACCACGAAGCCGAACTAGTCCAAGAGCATGAGTCGCCTCGACAGTTTCATCGCCCGCATGCAGGCGCAGCGGGATTGCCTGAATTTCCTGAAGCCCGCCGTCGACAGGCTCAAAGGTCCGATCCTCGAGGTCGGACTGGGCAACGGCCGCACCTACGACCATCTGCGCGAACTCTTTTCCGGCCGCGATATCTATGTCTTCGAACGCAAGGTAGCGGCCCATCCCGATTGCATTCCGCCCGACGACCGGCTGTTTCTCGGCGAGGCGCGCCAGTCGATCGTGGCGGCAGCCCGACAGCTCGGCGCCACAGCGGCACTGATCCACACCGATCTCGGCACCGGCGATCACGAAGCCAACATGGCGATGAGCGCGTGGCTCGCTCCGGCGCTCGACGCGCTGGTGGTCCGCGAAGGCTATGTGCTCGCCAACCAGAAACTCGACGTGCCGCGCTGGCAGCGCCTGCCCGAGCCCCCGGGTGTGCCCCGGGACCGCTATTTTCTCTATCGCGCCGGCTAGCGGCCGATCAGCCGCAGCAGCACCAGCAGCACGACGGCGCCGACCACCGAGCCGACAAACCCTGCGGCCTGACCGATCTGATACAGGCCAAGCGCCTGACCGCCGTAGGTTGCGATCACCGCACCCACGACGCCGATCACGATGGTGACGATGATGCCACGCGGATTGGGACCAGGCGTAATGAAGCGTGCGAGCAGGCCCACGATCAGGCCGATGACGAGAACACCGATAATGCTCATGAGCTCTTCTCCCTAGACATCGAACGTCGCCAGCACCGGCACATGATCCGACGCCTTCTCCCAGTCGCGCAGGTCGGCATCGATGCGGTAACCGCTGATCGCCGCCGACAGCGCCGGTGTCGCCAGGATATGGTCGAGCCGCCGGCCGCGGTTGGACGCCCGCCAGTCGTTGTTGCGGTAGCTCCACCACGAATAGAGTTTCTCGCCGGCCGGCACGAAGCGTCGCGGCACGTCGATCCAGTCGAGTGACGCCTGCATCTGGCCGAACAGGTCGACCTCGACCGGCGTGTGCGAGACGATCTTGAGGAGCTGTTTGTGGTTCCACACGTCGTGTTCGAGCGGCGCTACGTTGAGATCGCCGACGACGATGCGGCGCAGGCCCTTGCGGGCCCGCGGTCGGGGCTTGCGCTCGGCGTACCACCTGGCCATCTCGCGGTAGAAGTCGAGCTTGTGCGCGAACTTCACGTTCTCTGTGGGGTCGGGAATGTCGCCGCCGGCCGGAATGTAGAGATTGTCGAGCAGGATCGGATCGCCGCCGAGGTCGAGCGCCGCCTCGATATGGCGGCAATCCTCCTTGCCGCAACGATGGTGGATGCTGGTGGCGGCGAACGGCACCTTCGAGATGATCGCCACGCCGTTGTAGGATTTCATGCCCTGGACGAGGCGGTGCTTGTATCCCAGCGCCTCGAACACGAGATGTGGAAAGAATTCATCCGGGCACTTGGTTTCCTGCAGGCAAAGCACGTCCGGTTTGCGCAGATGCAGATAACGCTCGACATTGGCGATCCGCAGCCGGACCGAATTGATATTCCAGGTGGCAATGGTGAGACTCATTGCCTGCCACTATAGACGAACTCGATCCCGGAGACCTCCCATGCAGATGGATGGCGACGAGAGCAGCAACATCGAGGATCGCCGCGACAACGGCGGTGGCGGTTTTGGTGGCGGCTTCGGCGGCCCCGGCATTCCGATCGGCGGTGGCGGCGGCCTGTTCAAGGGCGGCTTCGGGTTGGTCGCCTTTGTCGTCATCGCGCTGGTCCTGGGCGCCGATCCCGGCGCATTGCTGGGGGGAATCGACGGTAACGAGGCGCCTGCCAGCTACGCCCCCGGCCCGGCGCCCAGTCGCACGACCCGGCCGGCCACGACGCCCGAGACCCAGTTCGTGTCGCGCGTGCTGAAGAGCACGGAGGAGGTGTGGTCCGAGCTGTTCCGCGACATGGGCCGGCAGTATCGCGAGCCGAAGCTGGTGCTGTTCCGCGATGCCACGCGGACTGCCTGCGGCACCGGTCAGGCCGAGATGGGGCCGTTCTATTGCCCGGCCGACCAGAAGGTCTATCTCGATCTCGGCTTCTTCGACGAGCTCGCCCGGCGCTTTCGCGCGCCCGGCCAGTTCCCTCAGGCCTACGTCATTGCCCACGAGATCGGGCACCACGTGCAGAACCTGCTTGGCATCTCGGGCAAGGTGCAGCAGATGCGCCAGAGCATGAGCAAGCGTGACGGCAATGCGCTCTCCGTGCGCACCGAGCTGCAGGCCGATTGCTTCGCCGGCGTCTGGGCCAATCGCGCCGACCGCCAGCGCGGCGGCCGGATGATCGACGACCGCGATGTCGACCAGGCCCTGGCCGCAGCCGCGGCAATCGGCGACGACCGGTTGCAGCGTCAGGCCCAGGGCCGCGTCATGCCCGACAGTTTCACGCACGGCAGCAGTGCCCAGCGTTCGCGCTGGTTCCGGATCGGCCTCGACAGCGGCAATCCCGGCAAGTGCGATACCTTCAGGGCGCAGCAACTCTAGGCAGGGCGGCAGGAGGTTGAGTATGAAAATCGCCATCAGTGGCGCTGGTGTTGCCGGTCCGGCGCTCGCCTATTGGCTTCTTCGCGCCGGCCATGAGCCAACCCTGATCGAGCAGGCCCCCCACCTGCGTACCGGGGGCTACATGATCGACTTTTGGGGAGTGGGCTACACCATCGCCGAACGGATGGGCATTCTGCCCGCCGTGCACGAGCGCGGATACGCCATTCAGGAAGTGCGCTTGCTGGACAAGCGCGGCCGCAAGGTGGGGGGATTTTCCACCGATGTCTTTCGGCGGATGCTGGGAAACCGGTTCGTCAGCCTGCCACGGGGAGACCTGGCAGCGGAGGTATATCGGTCCATCGACGGCCGTACCGAAACTATACTGGACGACAGCATTTCAGCCCTCCAGGAGCATGGCCAAGGCGTACGAGTGGTCTTCGCGAAAGGCGGGGAGCGCGACTTCGACTTGGTGGTCGGCGCCGACGGCCTGCATTCAAGGGTACGCCATCTCACCTTCGGTCCGCAGCGCCAATTCGAGAGACACATCGGATACTTTGTGGCCGCGTTCGATACCGCAGGCTACCGCCCGCGGGACGAACTTGCCTATGTGAGTTACGCCGTGCCCGGACGTCAGGTTGCTCGTGTCGCCCTGCGCGACGATCGCACGATGTTCCTGCTCGTATTCGCAGCCGAGCTTATAGCCGGCCCGGATCCACGCAGCCTGGACGAACGCAAGGCAAGCCTGCATCGCATCTTCGATGGCGCGGGCTGGGAGTGCCCGCAAATACTTGAAGCCATGGACGGGAGTGAAGACGTCTACTTCGACCGTGTCAGCCAGATCACGATGGACGCATGGTCGAAAGGTCGGGTCGGGCTGATCGGCGATGCCGCAGCCTGCGTTTCCTTGCTGGCTGGTGAAGGGACGGGACTTGCCTTGACGGAAGCCTATGTCCTGGCTGGCGAGCTGAAGCGGTCAGGCAATGACTATGGGCAAGCGCTCCGCCGATACGAGCATCGCCTGCGACCGCTCATCGAAAGCAAGCAAAAGGCCGCCCGCAACTTCGCTGCTTCGTTCGCGCCGCGATCGACACTCGGTCTTTGGGTGCGCAACCAGGCGACCAAGCTGATGACGATTCCGATGGTCGCCGACCTTCTGATCGGCGGCGACTTGCGGGATGATCTCGAACTGCCGGAGTATGAGATGTGACCGGCGGGATGTGATCGGTTGGGCGCACAGCGTGCGCCAATTCACACCAGCGTGCAGGTCACCGTGCCACAGCCATCGACGAAGCCCGACAGCGTGTCGCCCTTGACCACCGCGGCGACACCGTCCGGCGTGCCGCTGTAGATCAGGTCGCCGGCGGCCAGCGTCACCAGCCCGGAGAGGTAGGAGATCGTCTCCGGCACGCTCCAGATCAGCGCGTTGAGGTCGGACTTCTGCCGGGTCTTGCCGTTCACATCGAGCTGGATGGTGCCCTTCGACGGGTGGCCGATCTTCGACGCGGGAAAGATCTCGCCGATCGGCGCGGACTGATCGAAACCCTTGCCCATGTCCCAGGGGCGGCCCATGTCTTTGGCTTGGTTCTGCAGGTCGCGGCGGGTCATGTCGAGGCCGACGCCATAGCCGAAGACGTGCTCGAGCGCCTTGTCGACCGGGATGTTGGCCCCGCCCGACTTCATGGCCACCACCAGTTCCATCTCATGGTGCAGGTTCTTGGTGGCAGGCGGATAGGCAACCTTGGTCGGATTCTTCGGGTCGGCGCAGACGACGATGGCATCGGCCGGCTTGGTGAAGAAGAACGGCGGTTCGCGGTCGGGGTCGTGGCCCATCTCGCGGGCGTGGGCGGCATAGTTGCGGCCGACGCAGAAAATGCGGCGGACCGGAAACAGATCGCCGGTTCCATTGACCGGCACGCCGACAGTGGCCGGCGGCGTTACGACATAAGCCATCGCTTTCTCCCTCGGAAGCGTGCCTTTATGGCGAGCACAGGAGCTACAGGCAATGTCCTCACCCGGTATCGACGAAGACGTTTTGATCGTTCAGGCCGATTCAGCCGAAACCTCGCTTGGCTGGGCAACGCTCGGCCCCCGGCGCTGGCGTTGCACGGTCGGCGAAGGCGGCATCCGCGAGGACAAGGTCGAGGGCGACGCCGCGACACCAGCCGGGGAATATCCTCTGCGTCGCCTCTTTTTCCGCAACGACCGGCTGGTGCTGCCCAGGGTCCGCCTGCCGGCCCGGCCGATCTCCGAACACGACGGCTGGTGTGACGATCCACAGTCGCCCACCTACAACCGGCTGGTCCATGTGCCCAACGACTGGAGCGCCGAAAGGATGTGGCGCGAGGACGGGCTCTACGATCTCGTGGTCGTGGTCGGCTACAATGACGATCCGCCCGAGGGCGAATGGGGCAGCGCCATCTTCCTCCACATCGCGCGCGAGGATTACGCCGCGACCAAAGGCTGCGTGGCTTTTTCCCAGGCCGATCTCCTGGAACTGGTTACTCTGATCGGCCCCGCGACCCGCCTCAGGGTACTGGCCCATCCCGCCGCCGAGGCAGCTACGGCGCAGAACGCCGAAATGAAGCTGATCGAGGATTTCGACGAAAAGGACTGGTAGCGCCGGCTTATCCCACCACGCGGCCAATGGCACGGGCGGTGTAGTCGACCAGCGGGATGATGCGGGCATAATTGAGCCGCGTCGGGCCGATCACGCCGATGGCGCCGAGGATCCGTTCCTGCGAATCGCGGAACGGCGCAACCACCATCGAGCAGCCGGTGTTGGCAAACAACGGATTGTCGGTGCCGATGAAGATCTGCACGCCCGATGCACCATTGGCGAGCTCGAGCAGGCGCACGAAGCCCTCGCCGCGCTCAAGCGCATCGAACAGGATGCGCACGCGCTCGAGATCCGCGATGGCGGTGATGTCCTCGAGCAGCCGCGCCTGACCGCGGACGATCAACGCGCTGCCGGGTTCGCCGGCCCAGGTCGCCAGCCCCGATTCGATCACCCGCGTCGTGAGATCGCTCAGTTCGGCGCGCTGCAGTTTCAGATCCTCAAGGATGAGGCGGCGCGCGTCCTCGAAAGTGCGGCCCATCAGGCGCGCATTCAGATAGTTGGTGGCTTCGACCAGTGCCGACGGCGGCAGGCCGAGCGGCGTGTCGATCACGCGATTCTCGACATGGCCCGACTGCGTGACCGTCACGACCAGGGCCCGGCCGGGGCCGAGATTGACGAACTCGATGTGCTTCAGCGGCTGTTCGGTCTTCGGCGCCATGACGAGGCCGGCGCAACGCGACAGGCCCGACAGCAGCGTGGTCGCCTGCTCCAGCGCCTCGGTGACGCTGCGGCCGACCGTGGCACACCGCGCCTCGATGCTGGCCCGCTCCTCTTCCGAAATGTTGCCGACCTCGAGCAGGCCGTTGACGAAGAGTTTGAGCCCGGCGTCGGTCGGCAGGCGGCCCGCCGAAGTGTGCGGCGCATAGAGCAGCCCGACATCCTGCAGGTCGGCCATGATGTTGCGGATGGTGGCCGGCGAGAGGGTCTCCGTCAGCTTGCGCGTCAGCGCCCGCGACCCCACCGGCTCGCCGGTCTCGACATAGGCTTCAACCACCAGGCGCAGAACCTCGCGCGCGCGGTCGTTCAATTCGGCAACCGAAGCCGTGTGTCGTTGGCCGGGGGGACTGTCGGTGAGAACCCCTCCGGAAGAACCGATACGGTGGATCGCCATGGAAAAAATGTAGGTAGTACAAGAGGGCGGGTCAATGAACGCCGCCCGGGAACTGCCGATCGGATGGCTGGATTTAGGGCCGCGCGGGCGCTACACCGGCCGCCCGCCACGAGGGCGATATCAGCCCAGGAGAAGCCCATGCGCCCTTCCGGCCGCACACCCGACCAGTTACGCCCGGTTTCCCTTGAGGCCGGCTTCTCCCGCTACGCCGAAGGCTCGTGCCTGGTGAAGTTCGGCGAGACCCATGTCCTGTGTACCGCCTCGGTGGACGAGAAAGTCCCGCCGTTCCTGCGCAATTCGGGCCGCGGCTGGGTTACCGCCGAGTACGGCATGCTGCCGCGCTCGACCCATACCCGCACCGATCGTGAGGCTGCCCGGGGCAAGCAGTCCGGCCGCACCCAGGAGATCCAGCGCCTGATCGGCCGGGCGCTGCGCGCCGTGGTCGACCTGCCGGCGATGGGCGAGCGGCAGATAAATATCGATTGTGACGTGCTCCAGGCCGACGGCGGCACCCGCACCGCCAGCATCACCGGGGCGTGGGTGGCGCTGCATTTCGCCTTCGAGCGCCTGATCAAGGACGGCAAGCTTGCGGCCAACCCGATCACCGGCCAGGTGGCGGCGGTCTCGTGTGGCCTGTTCGAGGGCGCAGCCGTGCTCGACCTCGACTATCCCGAGGATTCCAAGGCCCAGGCCGATGCCAACTTCGTGTTGACCGGCGACGGCGGCATCGTCGAGGTCCAGGGTACTGCGGAAGACAAGCCGTTCAGCGAAGCGCAATTCATGGAACTCCTCGAACTGGCCAAGAAGGGCGTCGGCGAACTGGCCCATCTGCAGCGACTGGCGATCGGCCGGGCCTAGTGGCGCGCCGCTTCGCCCTGCCTAAGCTGGTCGTGGCCACCCACAACCGCGGCAAGGCAGGCGAAATTGCCACGCTCCTCGCGCCCTTCGGCGTCGCGATCGTCTCGGCCGGCGAACTGGGCCTCGCCGCACCGGATGAAACCGGCACGACCTTCGAGGAGAACGCCACGATCAAGGCACTGGCGGCGACCCGTGCCAGCGGCCTGCCGGCACTGGCGGACGATTCCGGCCTTAGTGTTCAGGCGCTCGATGGCCAGCCCGGGCTCTACACCGCCGATTGGGAAGGCCCGACCCGTGACGCCATGGTCGGCATGCGTCGCATCCAGGACGAACTCGGCAAGCGCGGCGTGCCACACACGAACGCCGCCCGCGCCGCGACCTTTCATTGCGTGCTGGCGCTTGCCTGGCCCGATGGGCATCTGGAGCTGTTTCACGGCACGCTCGACGGCAGCATCGTCTGGCCGCCGCGCGGGACCGGCGGTCATGGCTACGACCCCTGCTTCCAGCCGAAAGACGACAGCCGGACAACGGCGGAGATGTCGGACGCCGAGAAGAACACCATCAGCCATCGCGGGCGAGCCTTCCGGATGATGGTCGAGGCGTGCTTCGGATGAGTGCGCCGCCGCTGGGCGTCTACGTCCATTGGCCCTTCTGCAAATCGAAGTGCCCTTATTGCGATTTCAACAGCCATGTGCGCGACGGCGTCGACCAGGCGCGTTGGCGCGAGGCCCTGCTGAAGGAACTGGGGCAGGCCGCGCACGAAGCGCCAGGCCGCCGCGTCGAGACGATTTTCTTTGGCGGAGGCACGCCGTCGCTGATGCCGCCCGAAACGGTCGCCGCCGTAATCGAACGCATCAAGGCGCAGTGGGACTGCGCCGCCGAGATCGAGATCACCCTGGAGGCCAATCCGACCTCGGTCGAGGCTGGCCGGTTCGCGGCACTGGCAGCGGCCGGCGTCAATCGCCTGTCGCTGGGCGTGCAGGCGTTGGATGCCGCGTCGTTGAAATTCCTCGGCCGCGAGCATTCGACGGATGAGGCGCTGGCCGCCCTCGATATCGCGCGCCGCCACTTCCCCCGCTTCTCGTTCGACCTGATCTATGCCCTTCCGGGCCAGACCCCCGAGGCCTGGGCCGAGGAACTGGAGCGGGCGCTAGCACTCGCAGGCGAACACCTCTCGCTCTATCAATTGACGATCGAACGTGGCACGCGCTTTTTCACCGACCATGCCCGTGGCGCCTTCGCCCTGCCCGACGAAGATGCCGGCGCCGCGATGTTCGAGGCGACCCAGACGCGCCTCACGGCGGCCGGTTTGCCAGCTTACGAGATTTCCAATCACGCGCGGCCGGGGGCTGCCTGCCGCCATAATTTGATCTATTGGCGGTATCAGGATTACGTCGGTATCGGCCCGGGCGCGCACGGCCGCTTCACCGAGGGCACGCCCCAAGGCCTTGGCAAGCGGGCAACACGGCGGGCGAGTGGGCCTGAGGCTTGGCTGGACGCGGTCGAACGGACCGGACAGGGCACGGCGGAAAGCTCCGTCGTTGCCGGGCAAGATCTGGTGGAGGAGGCGTTGATGATGGGACTGCGACTGGCCGACGGCATCGACCGCGCCACGTTCGCGTCCGTCACCGGCGCCGATCCTGTCGCCGCGCTCGGCGAGGCCAGGCTCGCGCCGCTGGTCGCGGCCGGTTTTCTCGAAGTCCGGCCCGACCGTCTGGCCGCCACGCCTGCCGGCCGCCAGCGCCTCAACGCCCTGCTGGAGCGGTTGATCGCATGAGATGGCTGGTGCTTTTAGCGATGCTGCTGACAGCCGCAGGCCCGGCGTTGGCCCAGCACCGGCCGGCAGCCAAACCCGCGCCAGCGCCGGCAAAGCCCGCGCCCAAGTCGCCCTTCACGCCACCCGCCTTCAAGATCACGATCGCCACGGAAGCCGCCTTCCCGCCCTTCAACTATCTCGATCGCAAGGGCATGCCGGCAGGCTTCGAAATGGAACTGGCGCAGGAAGCCTGCCAGCGCATGAAAGCCGAATGCGAGTTTGCCGCCTTCAAGTGGGACGAACTGATCCCCGGCCTGCTCGACAAGAAATTCGACATCATCATGTCATCGCTGGATGTAACCAGCGAGCGGCGCAAGCGGCTCGGTTTGTCGCGCCGCTATTACTTGTCGCCCGGCGCGTTCATCGCGCAGAAGGGCGCGCCGTTCGATGGGCCGCCGTCGCTGCTGCGCAACAAGCGGATCGGCGTCCAGAAGGATTCGATGCACGCCGACTGGGCCGACAAGAGTTTCCGCCGCTCCGCCCAGCTCAAGCGCTACGGCACGGTTGCCGAGGCGCTCACCGCGCTCGCCGCCGACGAGGTCGACGCGGTGTTCGGCGACAAGGTGGAACTCTGGCTGTGGAGTCAGAAGCAGGAAGGCAAGTGTTGCGAGTTGGTCGGCCAAGACATCAAGGACAACCAGACGCTGGGCATCGGCGTGGCCGCCGGCATGCGCAAGGAGGATGCAAAGCTGCGTGATGCCTTCAACAAGGCATTGGGTGCGATGTTGAGCGACGGCACATACAAGAAGATCAACGAGAAGTACTTTCCTTTCGCACTGAATTGAGGAGACGGCGGACAATGGACAAGAAGACCCAGGACAAACTCTTCGCTACGCTGCGGGCGGTCGACACCCCCACCATCTGCAATGCCCTGGAAGAAGCCCGCGGTGTCCGTACTGCCACCGGCTTTACCACCCAGCACATGCATCCCACCGAGCCCGACGCGCCGCCGATGGTCGGCTTCGCCCGTACCGGCGTCATCCGGGCCGCCCAGCCGGCGATCGGTTCAGCCGCGGAAAAGAAGGCCCGGCGCGTCGGCTGGTACGAATATGTCGTAAGCGGTGCGGGCCCGACCATTGCGGTCATCCAGGATCTCGATGCCAACCCTGGCACGGGCGCGATGTGGGGCGAGGTCAACAGCACGGTGCATCGCGGATTGGGGGTCCTGG
>ERZ890510.461-NODE-461-length-31867-cov-5.578461_pt1 | contig 31867 bp, 29 predicted proteins | sample MGYA00521265_ERZ890510 | MGnify/ENA primary metagenome ERZ890510 (study PRJEB32303, sample SAMEA104408624) | aquatic metagenome | biome: Brackish water; feature: Chemocline; material: water | place: Baltic Sea | collected 2014-10-26T21:54:00 | depth 110 m ... | reverse complement strand
GGTTTCGATCCTGGATTTAATGATTTCGGTTTCGATCCTGGATTTAATGATTTCGGTTTCGATCCTGGATTTAATGATTTCGGCCCCGGCGGCTTCGAATTCTTTGGGGACCTAGCTTTCGATAACTTTTTCCTTAATGATGTTATTTCGGATGATCAGTTCGACGACTTTTTACTAAGTGATGAATTTAAGCTTGCTGCAAACGATGCAACTGATTTGAATCTAACTTCTTTAGCTAGTTTGGTATTCGAGGGAAGACCTTCTCAGCTTTTCGTGGGTACAAGTGGGTCCTTATCGGGCCCTCCAGTGTTTAGCATCGTTGATGTGTTAAGCGGTGGCGCGGTAGATTCTGATTTATTTTTTATTGACGCCAGTACTGGTGAGCTCACATTATCTGCTGACCCCGCGAATCCCATAGCGTTCGATTTTGAGAACCCATTAGATGCCGGCGGGAATAATATTTATAACATTACGTTATCGGTTACAGATGGTTTTTCAACCGCTATACAGGACCAGAATTTTACAGTTCTCGACTTAGCTTTAATGACAGCAAGCCAGTTTGAAAATAATACGAATCAAAAACCTCCGACATTTAATTCGTTTATTTCTCAAGAGGCCTTTGTCCAAGCAATGACCGATGGAACATTGACTTGGAGTCCAAGTTTGTCGGGAGTAACGTTTACAAGCGGCAATCAAGCTGTGACCATTATAACGACTGATTTTGTCTATCGAACGTTGGGCCATACAATTGATTTTGATATGGCTGGGACATTCACTGGGGTAGCTATTGGTGGTGATGCCACACAATTTGCTTCGGGTAGCTTCAACGTCGATATCAATAATCGAGCTGCACTTGAATTTGCTGCTGGCCCTGCTGGTGAATTTAGATTTTCTAATGTTGCAGCTCCCGGGGTTTTGACAATACAAAGTGGCGAGACGTTAAATTTGACGGCCACCCAAGTTTCGGCTGCATCAGATATGTCCAACCCAACCGCACCGGGGATTGCCGACATCACTAACCAAGGGGCTGTATTCACTGCCGGTGTTAAAATAGGTGAAACTGGCCTCGGAAATCTTGCTGCTGCGGCAACGGTAAGCTTATTAGGCACCGATAGTGCAGTTGTTTCTGGGGTTGTTGGAATTGGACAACCAACCGTTACGGATTAATTTTCAATAAATTTGATTTATTCAATATTGATGAAACTATGAGCGAACTTCGTTTTGCGGCGAGTCCGAACGACCCTATGGCCACTGATTATTTAAGCCGTATACATTTCGCGATATCAGCTATCGAGGATTTTCGACGCATTGAAATTTTCGTGAAGAAACGATTTCATGTGTTGTCGAAAAGGTTTGCCGCCCAGCCATGAGAAAATTACGACCAGCACACAAAAGCCTGAAAACTGCAATTCAAAAAGGATGCGAGGGTCAGAGATCAGCACGTGCACAGTAGGGTCTTGTGTGTAGATGCGTAGCAGGTTGAGTAACGAGGTCCCTATGAAACCTGCGAACAAGCCAATAGCGAGCAGATGGAATCTAAAGTAGCCCTCGAGTGTCGTTCCATGTTCATTTGTAATAATCCTACCGACGAAAACGGGGATAAACCCATTTAATATTGGTGGTGCATTCTTACGGCTGAGCTTCAGTCTGTCTGGTTCGATCGGTTCTGTTTTTATATCAACGTACCTCTTTGCAGATCGTAAGAGCTGTTCCTGGATCTTTTCTTTTGAGGCCGAAGATCTTAATGTTATTCGTTGGAACATAGTCGACTTAATTACGCACTTTTTAATTTAAGAAACTTAACAAGCGCAATCGCTGCGAGTGGCAGTGAAATTGAGATGCAAGCCACAGTGATGAATAAGGACCCCAACTCATCATAGTTCGCTGCAGTTGTGATCAGGTCCGTTTCTCGGTCTTTTACTTCTCTTGCGACTGTGTACATTTGGTTGAGATACTTTGTGCCCAGTTGCGCTGCAGATAGTGCCAAATTTGAGAAAGATGCCATGACAGCAAAAAATGTAGCCTTTAAATTCTGCGGTGCAGAATGAGCAATCCAGGCCAACATCGGCACCATGGCAATCTGTCCGAGAGGGGATTCCATGGCGGTATCAATTACCGCGATAAAACGCTGATCGACGACGCCATCCGTGACCTGTGCGGTCCAGTAATGGACGCCATAGAACATAGCGATATCGGGAATCATCAATAGCGTGCCCACAACAGCAAGCGCACCTATGACATAGGCAATTGATTTCTCAGCCATGAATTTTCTAAAAATAATCATGCCAAATAAAGCGAGAAAGGAGGCGATGAGGGAGAGCTTTGCGATGAAGGACTGATCAAACTCCAGCACGTCAATCATCCACCAAGAAGTGCCGGCACCCGTAGTAGGCACCGCGCGGTATGCGAAGATGATGACTGCTGTGCCAATCAGAACTTGTCGTGCTTTTGGGTCTAACTCTTTCATGAGTTTTGACATCAGGAATAAAATGATGGCCGTAGATATAACGAACACGATTTCTTGTGCGCCTGGTGTGTCGGCTAAGCCAACACTTATCGAGAGTAAAGCGAACGCGAGTCCTCCGCCAAGGATCCACCAATTGACACTCGGTCGTTCACTTTGTACTCGGGTCATGGAGAGCGCTGCATTTTTAGTGTGGCCTGACTTGATGAGGTCACGAATAGCTTTTCTTTGGAGTAGTGATGCGCTGAGGACGCCGAGAATCGAGGACAGCGGTATGAGTAAGCCGATTTGATATACGGACAGATAAGCAAGTGATTTCTCGGCTTCAGGTAACTCAGCAACTCCATTCATCATTGTAACGTTGAGAAGTGCCACAAGAATGCCGCCGACGATGATCGCGAGGCGACCCAACAATTGCATCGTTGTATGCATGGATCGTATACGGGGTGGATCTATGGGCTGACCGTCACGGTCAATGCTCGGAACTGCCTCGACGGTCATAGCGTCCGCAACAACGTCTTGTAAGACATAACCAATGGGTGCAAGTAGTGACGAGGTAATAAACCACGTTTCTGCACTCGCTATCGTTAACATTGCTTCTGTGTGGCCAAGGAGAAGAATCATGATGCCCAAGCTGACGGCAATCATCAGTGCGCCGAGGTAGACAAATCCACTTTTGACTTTCCAAAATAGATCGACAAGGTGCCCGACGGGCATTTTGAGCGCCCAAGGCAGCATTGCCCAGAAAGCCAGGCCAGCTAAAAATTCTGCAGTGAGTCCGAGTTGTTCTTTGACGTAGAACGACCCAACAATTTGGGTCAGGGGAGAAATACCCGCAGCCACGTAGACCATAAGCGGGGGTAGAAAACTGAGTCGGAACTCGCGGGCAAGTCCGAGTATGTGCTGATCAACCCATTTCCAGATGTTCGCCGTCATTGTTGTTCCTTGCCTATGTTTTCTTAGCCTCAGCGGCCCACTTGGACTGCATTTTGATCATGATACGTGTACGCCTACTGAGCCAAGCTCTGGGATGGTAAATGTCAGCTCGTCTCCTGGCTGAACAAATTGGGTTTTGATCATTGTTCCGGTCATGATCGTCATGCCTGCCTTGATGCTATGACCTTGGTCGAGTATTTTATTTGCCAGCCAGGCAAGTGCATTAAAGGGATGCCCGAGTACGTCGCGGCCATAGCCTTCACCCACTAATTGCCCGTTAATACGTAAAGTGCCTTTTAAGGCGGCGAGGTCTAGCGTTCGCCAGTCATCAGTCATTTTCCCGTGCACGAGCCCAGCGTTCCAGGCATTGTCTGCAATCAGAGTGAGCACCTCTTGACTGATTCGGTCGTAGTCAGCTCGTCTGTCATCGACAATTTCGAGTGCTGGCGCAATGGTATCAATCGCGTGAGCGATGTCGGTTGCGCGATAGGGGGTTTCCCGTTGGGGTAAGTCTGTCTTCAGCACAGCTGCGATCTCACATTCAATGCACAGATGTCCGTAATCTTTAGCAGAGAGGATTTTGCCATCGTTGTAGATTAGGTTGCCGTGTAACGGTCCACTAAACGGTGATGGGAACTGGAGAAGACTTTGCATGACTTCAGACGTGAGGGCTACTTTGTAGCCAACGATGTCGCCTAATCTGGATTTGCGAAGCTTGAAGAATTCAGCCTGAATCGCATAAGCATCGGACTCGGTTTTTGGTTTGATATCTATGGGCAGATCGGTAAAAGCAACGTTTTTCCGGTGCTGCGCTAATAAAAGCTCAGCTGCCTTCAAAGCGGTTTTAGATTGACTGTGCATGATCCCAGTATTCTTTCATGTCGATTCGTGAGCAACGCTTAGATTTTGAGTAAAGTACACTATCCTTTATTGCCATTGCTTTAGTGTAACATTCAATATTTTCCATCTCATGGCTTTGTTCGGGTCCCTCTTCATGTTTAAACGGAGGAGTGGGTTATCTAAGATTCAGTGTTGATAAGTGATTTATGTTTCTTCTACGTTTTTTATTACTTGTAATGGCAATCACTTCAGTGTCACCACTGACGCCTCAGACTTTCGCTCAAAGTGATGATGAAGAGCGGGTGTTGGATTTACAGGATGAATATGTCTATGGGCGCAATCGTGGACCCAAGATAGGGTACATTAAACCCGAAGTGTTCGAGCCCTTATCGGACCCACTCTACCGCGCGGGATACAAAAATTATCGAGCTGTTGGTGTGACTGGTGAGCAGCAAAGAATGACTGCCATGAAACGAACTGAATCGCTAGGTTCAATTCTAGCTTGCGCGGATGGTTGGTTTTGGCCTTTTTCGCGTACAGCACGCAAAAATGAGCCTGCTGGGCTAGAGATTGAAATCTTAAACGCTGTTGCTAAAAAGCATAATTTGAATGTTGAGATGATGTGGGTCAACATGAGCACTCGATTTGGCTATGGGGCCCCAGGTGGAGCGTTTGATTTGTCTATTAATCGAGGCCTTTGTGACCTTGTGCTGGGGCTTACTGTAACGGGTTCCGACGAGCATCAACTTGATCCCAGTGAGGTTATTTATACAAAACCGTTTATGAGCACAGGGTTTGTTCTAGTGACCCGTGGGGCAGTTCCAGGGTTGACCAGTTTGAATGACGTTAAAAGATTGAACATCAAGATTGGTTTGCCTGCATATTCTCCCATGAGTGACTATGCGGACGAGAATGATATTCCGCATGAAACATTTTTCCAGAATTTCCGAGTGATTGACGCCATGCTAGATGGTACAGTTGATGCGGCGATGATTTGGTCAGGCGCCATATCGCAAGCAAAATTAAATCGTCCTGATGGTGATCTTCGAATGGTGGAGGGATATATTCCCATTCCGGAGATGCGTTGGGATAGTGCTTGGGTGCTTAAAAGCACGGAAACAGAGTTTAAAAAATTTATTGATGAAGCCTTTGAGGAAATGCTTGAGTCGGGGGAGATTAAACGGATTGTTGAACGGTATGGAATGCCGTTCTTTCCCCCTACCCACTAAGCATCGGTTGGTATAAATATAAACATTCATTTTCGAGTTTGATGAGAGGAAAAACTGATGGATTTTGAAACAATCATATATTTCAGCAAGATGTCCGGAGGTTTGCTGCCTTTAATGGGGCTTCTTCTTCTAGTTACGATCATAGTTATTGTGGAGCGGTTGTATTTTTATCATCGTGTGGTCAGAAGTGGGTCAACTCTGGAGCATGACTTGAACGTCATTGAAAATCAAAACTCGGATCAACTCAAAAAGCTAGAGGAGCACTACGAGGCGACGCTGCAAGTGGCGCTCATAAAAGCTGCGACCTCAGCTAAGGGTAATGATGCGGAAGAGATGGGTCGAAAAATTGAAGAATCCATTATGTGGGAACTGCCTAAATTAGATCGTGGTATCTGGGTTTTGGATACATCTGTAACGCTGGCACCACTCATGGGGTTATTGGGCACTATTATTGGAATGGTCCATGCGTTCGATATATTGGGTACGACTGATGGCACGGGAAGCTCTACAAAAATGGTAACGGGGGGAATTGCTGAGGCGTTGGTTGCGACTGGGGCCGGACTTCTGATAGCGATTGTCGCTGTGCTGTTCCTTAATCATTTCAACAAGCGTATTCGTGTCGCCGTGCATCAAATGGACTTGATGAAAACCATGCTCATAAATCGTTTTCACGGTAATTCTTAGTCATACTTTTGATCAGGCAATATCCCAAATTATTTAATTAAAAAATACTCATGTTTAGACGAGACAGAAATAGTTACTTTGCGGCAGAGCGTCCGAGGGTCGAAGTCATTCCTATGATTGACATCATGATGTTTCTCTTGGTTTTTTTCGTTGTGTTATCAATAAATATGATCGCTGGGACTGGCTTGGACATGAATCTTCCAGGGTCAAAAATGACTCAAGATATAGAAGAGTCAACGATCACGGTAGGCGTAAAAAAAGACAATCAATTCATTGTGGATGGTGAAGCAATTTCAGGCGAGAGTTTAACTTCGAAGTTGCTCGAGCTTAAGAAAAATCGAACAGTTGCCGTCATCATCGCGGGTGATAAAGACGTGCAATTAGAGACGCTAATTAATGTCATGGATAGTGTTCGTGGTGCGGGCATCAACTCTGTAGGTATAGCTGCTATAGCGGCTAGCCAATAGGTTTAACGAAGAGATCTCACATGTTTGGTAAATATCGCCAAGTGAAAGCACTTTGGCCCGATCTCCATTTAAAAGAGAAAAGGTTTTTGCCCTTGTGGGCAGCGCTTGTGCTTGCCTTATTAATACAGGTGTCGCCTTTTCTAGGCGGGTATCTCTATGGGTTATGGATTCCTCAGGCCACTCTTGAGGAGCCGGAGGAGTTACCCGAAATAAAAATGTCAGTTCGATTGGAGGAGAGGCCTCCCCTAGAGGTACTAAAACCACCGCCCCCAGAACCTGAAGAAGAGGATCTGCCTAAGCCAGAGTTAGAAAAAATAAAAAATACTATTCCACTCGAGCCGCTTAAGCCGTTACCGGATGAAGTCTTGGCCAAAATTGCATTGCCAACGCCTGAGCCTGAAGAGGAAGATGACGAAGAAGAAGAGCTGGCGCTCCCATCGGTGTTTCAAGATGCGAGACCTGTGAAGAAAACCCCGTTCCCTAAATACCCTAGGGAGGCTGAGGATAACAGCGTCGAGGGTGATATTACGGTGCGTATTATGGTTAATGGTGATGGACTGGTCATGGATGTCCAAGTGCTGAACGCTAACCCTCCTGGAGTCTTTAATCAGGAGGTGTTGAATAGTGTGCGCCAATGGCAGTTTAAGCGTGATGGTACTACCGCCGAATTTGAACAAAAGTTTATTTTTAAGATTGATCCATGGGCGAAATACTGAGTAGTAAAAGAATTCGATAGATATAAAAAAAGCCCGATTAAATCGGGCTTTTTTTATTTTTGAGCCCTACCTTTAGCCATAAACCGCTTGCGGTAGCCACGTGATGATTGACGGGAACACAATACACAAGAGCACGGCTAACGCTTGTATGGCTAGGAAGATCAGCGCAGACCTGAATATGGTGGCCATGGTGATCTCTGGCGGGCAGACGCCCCTGAGGTAGAACAGAGCGTAGCCAAATGGCGGGGTTAGGAAAGACATCTGCATGTTCACTAAGTAAATGACTCCGAACCATAGAACCACGACGCTGCTGTCAACGCCAGGTAGACCAAATAGCCCGTCAAAGCTTAATGATTGGATGATCGGGACGAAAATAGGCACGGTGAGTAGCAGAATTCCAACCCAGTCTAAGAACATACCAAGAAAAACAAGAATAATCATCATCAGAAACAGGATTCCATAAGGACTTAACCCAGTCCCTAGAATCGTTTCTGTAATGAAATCTTGTCCGCCTTCTAATATGAAGAAGCCAACAAATATGGATGCGCCGAAAATAATCCATAGCACCATCGCAGAGGCGCGCGCAGTCGTCACAGAGGCATCTCTAAGTGCTTGTAGTGAGAAACGCTTATGAATAATCGCTACTATGATTGCACCAAATGAGCCAATACCTGCGGCTTCAACCGGTGTAGCAATGCCACCGAAGAGCAATCCGAGTACCAAAAAAACTAAGAAAATTGGTGCGATGAGATTTCTAAATAGTTTTAGTTTCTGAGCAAATGATACGCGTTCTTGAACTGGCAGTGCTGGGCCCAGCTTTGGATTTAACATGGTTCTAAAAAGCACATAGGCTATGTACATGCCCGAGAGCATCAGCCCTGGAACAAGAGAACCAAGGTACAGTTGCCCAACGGATTGTTGTGCGATAACGGCGTATAGAATTGCAAGAATAGACGGTGGAATGAGAATCCCTAAGGTTCCTCCGGCCATGATGGAGCCAAGTGCTATTTTGTGATCATAGTTACGTTTCAGCATGGCGGGTAAGGCAATGATGCCCATGGTCACCACCGCCGCTCCGATCACGCCGACCATCGCTGCGAGAATCGTGGATGCAATAATCGTCGCGGCTGCGAGGCCGCCATTTAGTCCACCCATCCATTTGTAGACGACGTCAAACATCTCCTCAATGAGTCCTGCTTTTTCTAACATTGACGCCATGAATATGAACAGAGGAATGGCGGCAAGATCTGCATTAGACATCAGTGGATAGATGCGGGTAGGTATGATATTCACCATGGTTTGTCCGCCAACCAGGTAGATAAATACGACACCTAGGCCACCCACGACGAATGCCATTGGAAGGCCAGCCATAAGGAGTAACGCTAATGAGCCAAACATCAGGAACGTGAGTGTCTCAATTTCCGTTTCCATTAGTGATTCTGCGAAAGAAAATAGAAAGCGTTCTTCCTCGTACGGGTCATAAAAAAGGATGTTGATCAGCTCAACGAAACAGATGAATATGAATCCACAAGTTGCGAGTGTCAGAACCCATTTCAACAAACCATTAGGGTTTGCCTGCTTAGGGGTGGTTGATGGGGTCATGCGGCACCTCGTGAAATTTTTCTAAATAATTGAATGTCTTTAATAAGTTTGGATAGCCCAGCAAGTGCTAACAAGATGGCGCCGAGCACCATCATTCCTTTTACAGGGTAAATTTGTATCTGCCAGGTTTCCTCGGTGACTTCTGCCATATCTAATGAGTCAAAGAAAAACCTCCAGCAAGTACCTGCTAAAGCTATTGCAAAGATGAAAAAGAAGATTGAGGAAAAAATATCCGTTGCAACCTGTCCGATCCGAGACATTTTGATATACACCACATCCACCCTGACGTGATCGCCATGCAGCAAGGCGAATCCACCAGCCAATAGATACTGCATCCCAAAGAGCAGGTAGGACGACTGGTGTGCCCAAATCGTAGGCGCATCAAAAACATATCGTGAGATGACTTCAAAGAAGTAGACGCAGATTGCGTTGACCGTCCACAGCGAGACAAAGAGTCCTGAAGCGTTTGAGCTCCAATCTAACCAACGTGTGAGTTTGTTAGCCGAGTATTCATTGTCTTCTGGCGCCAGCTCATTTATTCGTGCGCCTTTTGAGAGCCACATGAAGATGAACGGCATGATGGCGAGCCATCCCCAGTAAATCCAATGAGGCAAGACAAAATTTGTTGTTTGATCCATATTTTTCTCTCAGTTAGTCTTGATAAGAGAACGGCGGATAAGTTTTTATCCGCCGTCGTGATAACTTAAGACGCTTTGAATGTTAAAGCTTCATGCCTTTCACGTCTTCCTCAGTGAGGTAACCCATGTATGGGTTTAGCATGAAGTCTTGCTGCAGCTTAAAAATACGTGAAGCATCTTTATCTTTCTTAGCCCATTCGTACCAAATAGGTACTGCCGCCTTGCGGAATTGAATGACCTCTTCAGCAGGAAGCCTTTGCACTTGAGTGCCTTTGCTCAGGAATTTTTCCATGGCAATGGCGTTAGCTTTTTGAATATTGACGTAATGGTAAACCGAGTACGTTTTAACTTGCTCCTCAACAAAGGTTTGCATCTGTTTTGAAAGACGTTTCCACGCGCGCATGTTGACCGTTAAATCCATCACATCCACTGGTTGATAGAGCGAAGTCTGTCCCGGAGGGCCAGCGCATATGATGTATTTTGTGACTTCAGCGAAGCCGAGATCGTAATTGATTGCGGGTCCTACATAGTCAGCGGCATCTACGGTTCCTTTCTCTAGTGCAGGATAGATGTCCGAGCTTGGAAGACTTGTGGTGCTCACCCCAAATTTCTCAAAGACTTGTGCAACCATGCCTCCAGGTAATCTGATTTTCATCCCCTTCAAATCTGCAAGTGATTTAACGGATTTTTTGGAGTGAATGATGTTGCCGTCGTGGTGAATGGGGCCGACATAGAATAAGCCTTTTTTTGCAAAAATATCTCGTGTCATTTCCAGCATATTTAAGCCATAGAACATAGTGTCCCATTGGCTGGTCTGGTCTGGTCCTGCTGGATAGGAGGTCAGAAATACAGATGCTGGAATTTTTCCTGACCAATAAATGGTGAAGGGGTTCATTGCTTGCAATACACCAGTTCGAACAGCATCGAATAAGGCGCTATTATCCGCCGCTACTGATCGAGCTGGGAAAGGTTTAATTACGAGTTCTCCGCCAGATTTTTCTTCAAAGTTATTAGCCCATTCTTCGAAGAGTTTATATCCTGTGGTTCCCGCATCCCAGCTGGTTTGTACTTTCCAAGTTGTTGTTTTTGCTGCCTGCGCATTTCGAATAAATGGGGCACCAATTAGTGCTGCACCAAGCCCTGTTTTTAAAAGTCCACGACGAGTAAGACTTGGCTTCTCCTCGATGTGTTCATTTTTGCTGTTGGGTAGCGTTTTTGCCATATCCAAATCCCTTAATTATTTTAATTTGACTAAATTTTCAGTTCACGCAGGATACGCTCTGATCTGTTGTTAGTACGTATGATGATAGATAAACGGCCGCTATTCAAGTTTAAACCTCGAATTTTGTCACCAAATCGATCAAGAGCCATCAATTTATTGTAGACTGCTTTCCTTTTCTTTTCTGTCTTTTGGTTTAGTCTTAGGCGTTTTTGGTCACTTAATGAACGTCTAGACTTATAGATACGCTTAACTTCTTTAGGAAAATATAATGCCGGTAATCTCACAACGTTCTAGTCAATTGGGGACAGAGAATGCGTTTGTTGTTTTGGCTGAGGTGGGAGACCTCCAAAGACAGGGTAAGGACATTCTGTCTTTTTGTATCGGGATGCCTGATTTTCCGACGCCCCAGAACATTCAGGACGCAGGTATCAAAGCCATCCAAGGTGGCAAGCATGGCTATACGCCATCTGCAGGCATTCCGGAGTTAAGGCAGGCGGCTGCACAATATCTCAATAGAACGCGTGGGCTGAATTATGACGCTGACGATGTTGTGGTTGCTGCGGGTGCTAAGCCTTTTATTATGTATTCAATACTCGCAACTACCGATCATGGCCAGGAGCATGAGGTCATTTATCCAAATCCTGGTTTTCCGATTTACGAATCTCAAATAAAAGCCAATGGGGCTATGCCCGTTCCACTGCACTTGCGAGAATCAAGAGGTTTTAATTTTGACCCGGCAGAGTTGGAAGCGAGAATGAACGATAAGACCCGTTTGCTTATTCTTAACTCGCCTCAAAACCCAACAGGGGGTATCGTTTCTAAAGCTGAATTAGAGGTTATTGTTGAGATTCTTGATAAATATCCGAATGTTTGGGTATTTTCGGACGAGATTTATTCGCAATTATGTTTTGAAGAGTCATTCACTTCAATCGCGAGTTTTCCAAGTATGACAGAGCGCACTATTGTTGTTGATGGCTGCTCTAAAACATGGGCAATGACGGGGTGGAGGCTTGGATTCGCAGCGAACAAAGCGCTTGCGCCAACCTTCACAAAATGGGTTACCAATACTGAGTCATGCGCCTCACATATCACTCAGTGGGCTGGTGTTGAAGCGCTTAATGGTGATCAGTCTGGTGCGGATATGATGCGCTCAAAGTTTCTCGAACGCCGTGATTTGATCGTCGGCCTTTTGAATGAGATTCCGGGTATTACCTGCCTGAGTCCAGGTGGTGCGTTCTATGTGTGGCCCAATGTGACTGAGGCGTGCGACATGGTAGGTGTTAAAGATTCTGAAGAGTTCAGACAGCGACTGCTGCATGAAGCTGGGGTTGCCGTGTTGGCAGATATTCATTTTGGTCGACGGGTGCCCGATGATGGACAGCACATCAGATTCAGCTATGCGGCTTCCAATGAGAATATTATCGAAGGTGTCGCTCGATTGGATGCATTCATCCGCAAGAATAAGCGGTAGCAAAATAAATTGATTGGCCGCAGTTGCTATGCCGCAAATTTTTGAGCGTGTTCGCGTACGTTATGGAACTCAATGTCAGGCCAACGTTCCATGGTTAAATCTAGGTTGGGTTTAGATGTCGCTAAAAACGCTAAACTTCCAGAGGCATCGTGTGCTAGGTTTCCAGCCAGCTGTCTTTCAAATTCGATCAGTTTCTTTTTATTGGATGACGTGATCCAGCGCGCCCCATAAAAACTAAGGGACCGAGTACTCGCGTCAACACCGTATTCAGCTTTGAGGCGGTGCGCGACGACTTCAAACTGTAGTAACCCGACCGCCCCCAGGATCATTTCATTACCGATGATGGGTTTGAAAACCTGTATGGCACCCTCTTCGCCAAGCTGTTGTAGCCCTTTTTGAAGTTGCTTACCTTTGAGAGGGTCCTTGAGTGTCACGCCTTGAAATAATTCGGGGGCGAAGTATGGAATCCCTGTAAAGGATAATGACTCTCCGACGGTGAAGGTATCTCCAATATCAATGCTTCCGTGATTGAGAAGGCCGATGATGTCACCAGGCCAAGCATCTTCAACAGTTTCACGTCTTTGAGATAAGAAGCTTACAACTTGTCCAGCTCTGATTTCTTTACCGCTTCTGACATGCAGTAATTTCATGCCTCTTGAAAAACGTCCAGAGCAAACGCGAAGAAATGCTATTCGATCACGATGTTGTGGATCCATGTTAGCTTGTATCTTAAATACAAAGGCTGAAAAATTATTTTCCTCAGGCGCAACAGAGCGCTCAATGGCCGGGCGTGCGCGGGGAGAGGGCGCGTCATCAACCAAGGCCTCAAGGACTTTAATGACGCCAAAATTGTTCATGGCAGAGCCAAAAAATACTGGGGTGAGCTCGCCTTCCAGAAAATAGTCTCTGTCGAAGTGTCTGCCATCTTCTTTTAAGAGACTAATCTCGTCTTGTGTGTCGCTGACTTCGCTCGCGAACCGGGCGTCCACCATGCTTTTGTTCAACCCTTTGATGGCTGTGACGCTTCTTTGATCTGGGTTGGTGGGATCGAAGAGTAACGTTTCTTCTCTAGCCAAATCATAAATTCCAGCAAGTCTTTTTCCCATACCGATCGGCCAGGTGATGGGTGCGCAATGAATATTAAGCACCGATTCGATCTCATCGATGATTTCTAGGGGATGACGACCCTCTCGATCGAGTTTATTCACAAAGGTGATGATGGGGGTGTTTCTTTGACGGCAAACTTCCAAAAGTTTTATCGTTTGTGATTCGACACCCTTCGTGCAGTCGATAACCATCAATGCCGCATCAACGGCGGTTAGTACTCGATAGGTATCCTCTGAAAAATCTCTATGGCCAGGGGTATCCAGTAAATTAATGACGCAATCGCGGTATTCAAACTGCATGACCGAGCTCGCGACTGAAATGCCGCGTTCTTTTTCGATGGCCATCCAGTCCGAGGTTGCATATTTGCTGGATTTTCTTGCTTTAACGGTTCCGGCAGCTTGTATCGCACCGCCAAAGAGCAATAATTTTTCCGTTAGCGTTGTTTTGCCAGCATCGGGGTGAGAAATGATTGCAAAGGTTCTACGTCTCTTTGCCTCCATTTCGACTTCGTTTTTTGTCTGTTCCACAGGTTTGGTGTGCGTGCTCGATCAATGTATTTAATATGCGTATTTGCATGGGCATTCTAACGCTCAGCCGTTATTCATGCCACGCATTCGTAAATTAAGTATTTAGTGTTTTGAGGTGTCTACAGGTGAGCGGTCCAGCAAAATGTCTTGGAAGCGCATTTCAATCGCAGGCTTTATTTTGGAGTGCGTGAGTATGTAAAAGTGTTTCTCTTGAATGGCTGTGAGAACATGATCTGCGACTTGTTCAGCTGTGATTTTCCCAGACTCAACGGCTTTTTTAAGATTTTTTTCCATTTCCACTTCACTCATGGATTTTATGCGTTTGTCTTGGAGGTGTTCTGGTCGATTTCGTTCCGAATCGGCGATGCCTGTAGGGACGTATGCAGGGCATAGAACGGAACAATTCACGTGCTCTGCCACACTCGTTAAGTCGTGATGCAGGCATTCAGTCATTGTGACGACCGCGTGCTTTGTCGTGCAATAGAGTCCCATGCCTTTAAATGACATCAATCCCGCGACTGAAGCTGTATTGACAATGTGCCCTTCTTCTTTTTGATTGAGCAAAATGGGAGTGAATACACGGATGCCGTGGATGACGCCCCAAACGTTGGGGCCGAAGGCCCATTCCCAATCCTTTGTTGAATGCTCCCAGATGAGCCCGCTAGGAGCGACTCCGGCGTTATTACACACCACGTTTACAGACCCAAAGTGTTCCAAAGTGCGATGTGCAAGATTTTCTACGTCTTCAGCGCGTGATACGTCGCATGGCACGCCTAGTGCGGTCACGCCAAGATTTTCAAGATCTGAGACGGCTGCATTTAGTCGTTCTAGTTCAATGTCTGCAAGGACGATTTTCATGCCTTCTTGTCCAAAGCGTTTAGCCATGGCAAGCCCCAGACCGCTGGCCCCCCCAGTAATCACCGCCACTTTATTTTTAAGGTTTCTCATTTTTTAATCCAAAATTTAGTGTTTCATTATTTCAGTATGCCATGACCATGAGATAATAAATTGGAAGGAGATATTTAAAAATGCACGAACAATTTATCGGTACTCGGGCGGTTGACCCCAAGCAACAATTTAATTTAAGTCGTTTAGGAGAATATTTAAGCGCGCACATTGATGGATTCCAAGGACCCATTGAGCTTGAGCAATTTAGTGGCGGGCAATCTAATCCAACTTTCCTACTTAAGGCCTCAAGCGGTGAGTATGTGCTACGTCGAAAGCCTCCTGGAAAATTATTGCCATCAGCGCATGCGGTTGACAGAGAGCACCGCGTCATGAGCGCACTCTATGCCACTGATGTTCCTGTCGCAAAAACGTATTGCCTGTGCGAGGACGAGACAGTGATTGGGACTGCCTTTTATGTGATGGAGTTTGTGCAAGGTCGCGTTCTTTGGGATGGTCTCCTCCCGGATTTTGATCGAAATGACCGGTCGAGTATTTACGACGAATTGAATCGCGTGATCGCGGCGCTACATACCGTTGATCACTCTGCGGTTGGTCTCGAGTCTTTTGGCCGGCCAGGTAATTTTGTTGAGCGACAAATCAGTCGTTGGATTAAACAATATCGAGCTTCAGAAACGGAAGAGATTGAAGCGATGGAGAACCTCATTCAGTGGTTACCTGATAACGTGCCTCAGAGTGAGGAAGTCTCTATTACTCATGGGGACTATCGATTGGATAATGTGATTTTTCATCCTACTGAGCCTAAGGTTTTAGCAGTATTGGACTGGGAGTTGTCAACGTTGGGTCATCCTGTGGCTGATCTCGCTTATCACTGTATGTACTGGCGGCTGACTCCAGGTGAGTTTCGGGGTATCGCTGGCGTAGACCATAAGCAAACCGGGATTCCGCATGAGGAAGAGTATGTTGAGCGGTATTGTCAGCGTACCGGAAGGGCCTCAATTGAAAATTGGGATTTCTATATTGCGTACAACATGTTTCGACTCGCCGGTATTCTCCAAGGAATTATGGGCCGAGTTAAGGATGGGACTGCATCTAGTGCGCATGCGGTGGATCAAGGTAAGCGAGCTCGCCCCATGGCAGAGGCGGGTTGGAGGCAGGTTGAGAATATCCTAAGAAAACCGACGTCCTAAAGTCTGATCTATGGGATTAGATCCGATGTTGGTTGCTGCTTGCATTTGGCACAACTCTAAACGATAATCATTCTCATTAATATGATGATTGGAGAAGAGGATACATGTACTTGTGTGTGTGTCGAGCCGTCCGGGAATCTGAGGTTGATTACGCGATTGACCAAGGGTGCAGGACATTCAAAGACATTTCGGATCAAACCGGATGTTCTAAGGAATGTGGCCAGTGTGCGCAGGCCGTGAAGGGCTATATCGAGCAACGTTTTGAGTCTTCCGTCGGGGGAGTTACACTTCGTTTAGTCGGTTAGATATTTCATCGAATGTATTAGATCTTCCTTAAAAATACTTAATATACACAAATAAAAACAAAGGACCTAAGTATGCGAGCTGTACTGTGCAAAGAATTAGGAATGCCTGATAGTTTGGTGCTTGAGGAAGTGCCAGACTTGGTGCCAGATGCGGGCCAGGTCTTGATATCAGTTCAGGCTTGCGGGGTAAATTTTCCAGATACCCTTATCATCCAAGGCAAATATCAATTTAAGCCGGATCTTCCATTTTCCCCAGGTGGAGAGGTTGCTGGAGTGGTCAAGCAAGTGGGTCCTGACGTGCACAGCCTGAAGGTTGGAGATCGAGTCATTGCATTTTCAACATGGGGAGGGTTTGCTGAGGAGTTGGTTGTTGACCAAAGCCGAACCGTTATGATTTCTGACAAAATGGATTTCGAAAGAGCCTCTGCATTTGTTTTGACGTATGGAACAAGTTATCACGCGTTAAAGGATCGTGCTCTATTGCGTGCCGGTGAAACTCTACTGGTTCTTGGTGCCTCTGGAGGTGTTGGTATAGCGGCGATTCAATTAGGAAAAGCCTTAGGTGCGACGGTCATTGCGGCGGCATCAAATGCTGAAAAATTATCTGTATGCAAGCAAAGCGGTGCCGACCATTTAATTAATTATTCGGAAAGTGATTTGCGGCAGTCTGTTAAGGAAATCACACAAGGTCGTGGTGTTGATGTGGTTTACGATCCGGTGGGTGGTTCATTTTCTGAGAAAGCGCTCCGAGATATGAGTTGGGGCGGTCGGTTTTTAGTGGTGGGTTTTGCCTCAGGTGAGATTCCAAAAGTGCCGCTAAATCTACCATTGCTCAAAGGGTGTTCTGTTGTTGGGGTTTTTTGGGGAGAGTTTACCAAGCGTGAGCCAGAGTTAAACAGAAAGAACAATCAAGAATTAATGGATTTGTTCGACCAAGGAAAAATATCTCCGCACATCCACAAAGTTTATCCCCTGGAGAGAGCGGGTGAGGCGCTCAACGAGCTTCTGCAAAAGCGCGTCATTGGTAAAGTGGTGCTCTCAACCAGTCGTTAGTGTTTTTATAATAATGAACAACGACTGGTTCAAACTTATTGGTATTCCCATTGCTACTGTAGCTGTGTCTGGACACGTTTACGCGGCGGAATATTTAAGTGTGGAGCAGGCGCAAAAGTTGATGTTTGGTAATTCGGCTGCGTTTGAAAAGTCAGATGTTAAGCTCGACAGCATCGCAAAAAAAGCAATTAAAAATGCTTCAGGTGTAATCGTTGATCGAGATTCTCTTCCGGCTTGGAAGGTGTTCGATGGTGGCAAATTGTCGGGCTACTTTATTGTGGATGAGGTCATTGGGAAGCATGAATATATAACGTATGCGGTAGCCCTCAGTGCTATAGGTGAAGTGAGGCAAATCGAGATTTTGGTATACCGAGAGAGTTACGGTTATGAAGTGAGGAATCCTCGCTGGCGTGCACAGTTTGTGGGGCATAAACCTGGATCTCATCTTGATCTTGGGGAGGAAATCAAAAACATTTCTGGAGCAACCATGTCTTGTCGGCATATTACTGAAGGGGTAAGTCGGGTGTTGGCCACTTATGATCTCTACCTCAAAAGTCAGTAAACGGGCGCGACCTCTGCTTGGCACAATCGTTGAGATTGGAGTTCAAGATACACATGAAGAAATAGCGCAACAAATCATTTCAGATGCATTTACTCAGATTGAACGGATTCAGCGTTCGATGAGTCGGTTTGACGATTGTAGTGAGGTGACTCAAGTTAATCGCCTCGGGGTTAATGTGGAATTGGTTGTTTCTTCAGATCTGTGGGCCGTGCTTGAATTGGCCCAAGATATTTCTAGACGCAGTGAAGGTGTATTCAGCATCTGCGCAGAGGCTGATCCCAATGGGGATTTGTTGCGTCTTTTGGATGATGGTCGAGTACTTCGATTGAAGACTGGATTGATTGATTTGGGTGGAATTGCTAAAGGTTATGCAGTAGATCAGGCGATTGAATTCATAAAGGGACGGGGTGCTGAATCGGCTTATGTGAACGCCGGAGGTGATGTTAGGGCATTTGGTGCGCCATACCCAATTCTCGTTCGAAATCCGTTAAGACCTTATGAGTCGGTGGCCTCGTTGGATTTGGTTAATGCCGCGTTTGCAACCAGCGCGGCGTACCATCAGCATGTTGAATATAACCAGTCGGGCATAATAGTTGACCCTAGAAGCAACAAGTCTATTCCATCAGGTGCTTCGGCATCAGTGATGGCATCGACTTGTGTTGTGGCTGATGCACTTACAAAATGTATGTTGATGATGGAAGAGGAGGTTGAATTGTTGCTCAATCAATTTAATGCCTGTGGTTTTTTAGTGCGAGGCGAGCACTTAACAAGCTTTCCAAAAACGATGGATGTGATGCCAAATGATGCCAATTAAGTTAGGTCGTTACCACGCACAGTTTCTTTATGTCGTTGGTGGCATCCTGACTCTGTCGGGTGGATTTTGGCTATATTTGCACTACTTCATTCGTGTTGAAGGTGAGTTTGGTCCCATACATCATCCTTTGGAGCGCGTCTTGCTGTCGATTCACGGAATATGCGCGGCGTTCATGATGATTGGATTTGGTAGCGTACTTCCTGGCCACGTCTCACGAGCGTGGTCTATGCGTCGAAATTTATGGACAGGCATTTTTATGTTTGCCACGATGGTCGTCCTCAGTGCATCGGGGTATTTTCTGTATTATTTGGGCAATGAAAGCATTCGATCAGTGACAGGGATCGTTCACTGGGTGATCGGTTTGGCGCTGCCAATTATGGCTGTTGTTCACGTTCAAAGAGGTCTCAAATCTCGTAAGAAGTAGCAATCGATATTTACTAATGGTGCGGAATTTATGGCAGATTCAAAAAATATGAGTCAAGGGATCACAAGGAACTTAACGAATTATGGTGATCCAGGATTTGCCGCGTATCTGCGTCGTTCATTTGCTAGATCTATGGGCTACTCCCTGGATAGTTTAAGCCGACCTATTATCGGAATAGCCACATCGCCAAGTGGTTTTAATAATTGTCATCGGACAATGCCAGATCTGGTCGAGGCCGTTAAAAGAGGTGTTTTGAAGCGTGGTGGATTGCCGATTGAATTTCCAACAATCTCGCTGGGTGAAGTATTTCTGTCGCCGACCAGCATGATGTTTCGCAATTTGATGTCAATGGATGTTGAGGAGATGTTGAAGGCGCAACCTATTGATGCATGCGTTGTGATCGGGGGTTGCGACAAAACAGTTCCTGCTCAGCTCATGGGCATTACTTCAGCAAACATTCCTTCCATACAACTGGTGACCGGGCCTATGTTAGCTATGCCCTTTGAGGGTGAGCAGTTGGGTGCGTGTACTGACTGCCGCCGGTTTTGGGGTAAATACCGTGCAGGTGAGGTTTCTGACGTTAAGATTAATGAAATAGAAGGTAAGTTGGCAACGACAGCCGGCAGTTGTGCTGTCATGGGTACAGCGAGCACTATGGCCTGCATCGCCGAGGTTCTTGGGATGAGTTTGCCTGGAAGTGCAGCTATACCGGCAGTTCATGCGGATCGACTTCGTTTGGCTGAGGCTTGTGGTGAACGTGCTATGGAAATGGCGGTTTCCGGAGCACCGTTGCCTCACGAAATTATCACGCCTAAATCGGTGGAAAATGCGCTAAGAGTTTTGCTTGCCATCAGTGGTTCTACCAACGCAGTGGTTCACTTGGCTGCGATTGCTGGTAGACGTGGGATTGACCTGCCATTAGAGAATATCAATCGTATTTCTGACGAGACACCGGTGTTGGTTAACTTGAAACCAACGGGCGAACATTATATGCAAGATTTATTCGCGGCTGGTGGTTTAACCGCAGTGTTGCACGAATTAAAACATCAATTGCATCTCGATTGTCTGACGGTGACGGGTGAGACACTTGGTCAATGGTTGTCGGAAACTCCGAAATGGGTCGACCGGAATGTTATCCGTGCTTTTGACGATCCGTATCAAAAAGAGGGCGGATTAATCGCACTGTTTGGTACGCTCGCCCCAACAGGCGCGATACTCAAGCGAGCGGCAGCTGATTCGAATCTTTTTGAGCGAACGGGAAGAGCCGTAGTGTTCGATTCATTGGAAGATTTAAGTAAGCGCATTGATTCTGAAGATTTAGATGTGTCAGAGGATGATTTTTTAGTACTAAAAAATGCGGGGCCGAAAAGTGAGTCGTGCATGCCTGAGGCTGGATATTTACCAATCCCGAAAAAGCTCGCGGTAAGAGGCGTCAAGGATATGGTGCGTATCTCGGATGCTCGAATGAGTGGGACTGCCTTTGGGATGGTAGTGCTGCACGTATCTCCTGATGCTGCCTCCGGGGGGAATCTGGCATTTGTGCAAACGGGCGATAGCATCAGATTATCAGTGAAAGAGAAAAAGTTAGATTTGTTGGTGTCTGAGCAAGAATTAGATCGTCGGAAGAAAGGCTGGACGATGAGAGAATCTCCGCCTAGAGGTTATGCTCGGCTCTACTACGAGACGGTCACTCAGGCGCCACTTGGATGCGATTTTGAATTCTTGCGATTTAAGTGATGGCTGTTAGGTCTTAACGTATTATTTGGTCACTAGCGCTTTTCAATGCCGCACCACTGTGTCATGAAGTGACACAGGACTCGACTGACATCAATCGTACTTTGGATCGACACTGATTCGTCAATTCCGTGAATATTTAATGCTTCTGGTCCATAGCATGTTGCGGGAATATTTCCATACAATTGAAATGTTCGCACATCAGTTGTCGCCGCACTGGCAAATAATTCTGTCGGCCGGCCTAAATGAGTTTCGTGAGTGTGACTTAATAGATTAATAAATTTGCTACTGGTGTCGACAACACAACCGGGTGATTGGAATCCGCGATACGTTATCACGTGCTTAATATTTTTTAAGTTGGAGTCATTCTCAATCGCGGCGTTTAAATGATTCTCGATTAACTGCCGTATCTCTTTTGGCGATTGCCCAGGAAAGAAGCCGCAACGAATGTCCATTGTGCATCGCGTCGGAACCGATGAGGCCCATTCGCCACCTGAAATTTTACCAAGGTTGAATTTGACGGGAGCCGCCATGTCTCCAAATGCTGCATGCGAGTGGTTCTTATCGTTCCACAGACATGCTAAACCTTTCAAATGCTCCCAAATACTGAACGCCGCCTCAATAGCATTGTTTCCCATTGTGTCGTGAAGCACGTGCGCAGGCTTTCCAGTAACTTCTATTTGTAACCACATGACCCCCATCTGGGCCGACATGATTGTTTCGTTAAAGGGCTCCGGAATGATTGCGGCATCAGCTTTATAACCACGATGAAGGCAAGCAAGTGCCCCATTTCCCGTACACTCTTCTTCGACTACGGATTGCAAGAAAACATCACTGGCTGGTCGATAACCAAGTTTTTGAAGTGTTTTGAAAGCATAGATGTAAGCGGTAATGCCCGCTTTCATATCTCCTCCGCCACGCCCATATATGCGACCGTCTTTAATGGTGGGGTTGAAAGGAGGAGACGACCATAAATCTTCTGCGCCTACAGGCACTACATCAATGTGGCCGTTAAGTATTAGCGATTTTCCATGTTTAGATTTGGCCCGATGGATCCCAACAATATTGTCATGGCCATCCCATTCTCCGACAGAGGGCGAGTACCCTTCGACATTTTTGAGTACGTCGTGATTGATGCCAAAGCGATCAATATCAAGACCTAGGCTTACAAAAGTTTCCTCCATGAAATTTTGCGCGCTATCCTCTTGGCCAAGCAGACTCGGATGTTTAATCAGATCGCAAATGAAAGAAGTGACATCATCACGTTGTTCTTCATAGACAGAGTTGATATCTTGAGTTAATCCGTGATCTTGAGCGTTATCAAAAGTTTTCATTTGTGTATGATCCGAATCATTTATGACTGTTGTTGCCATTCGTCTTCTTGTAAGAGACGCCATTGAATCTTCCCCGATGCTGATCGAGGTAATTCGGTGACAAATTCAACAAGCCTAGGAATCTTATAGGAAGCCATGTGCTCTCGTGACCAATCGATGATCTCTTTTTCTGAGGTGTTATTTTTATAAGCCCCTTTCAGCACAATCATCGCTTTAACCGTTTCGCCCCGTCTGGGGTCTGGCGATGAAATGATCGCTAATTCTTTGATTGCAGGATGTTTGTATAGAGTCGCTTCTACTTCTGCTGGCCAGACTTTAAAGCCCGAGGCATTGATCATGCGTTTAATTCGATCAGAGATATAGAAAAACCCATCCTCATCGTAGCGACCAAGGTCGCCGGTTCTAAAAAATCGATCCCCATTAATTTCAATGAAACTCTCCTTATTAGCGTCTTCTCTCTCCCAATAACCAAGCATTATTTGAGGCCCAGACGCGACGATTTCACCTGTTTCATTGGGACCCAGTTCACGCAAGGTTTCTGGATCAATGATTGTGGCCATTGTGTCAAACGTGGGTATGCCGAGACATTGTTTACGCAAATCTTGAGGCGGGTTCATGTGCGTTTGTGAGATTGCCTCAGTCATCCCGTACCCTTCCATGTATCTGATGCCGCACCGGTCGAATAGTTCTTGTGCGACTGATTCTGGCATGGATGAACCGCCACCAAAAATATTCTGTAGTGAGCTCAGATCACGCGTTTCGACCGTAGGTTCTGCCAGTAAATCGACCACCATGGTAGGCACATTGGCCCAATGCGTACAGGCGTATCTCTCAATCAATTCTCCGGCAATTTTTGGATCCCACCTCGGTAAAATAACTAGTGATCCAGATGCTGCGATTCCAGCATTCATGCTGTGCTGCATGCCGGTGACGTGGAATAGTGGTGCGGTAGTGAGTAGGACAGAGGTTGAGCTCATGCCTTCCCATAGCACTGCACCTTCTATGTTTCTCATGATGGTTTCATGCGTATGCATACACCCTTTCGGTCGTCCTGTTGTTCCGGATGTGTACAAAATTGCAGCAAGGTCACTGAGATTAATTTCAGTTTTATTAAGATTTACGTTTTCTTGCGGGATACTTGACCAATCCATCACTTGAACTATGTTAAAAGATATTTTTTCTTCGGCAATGTTTGTTGGGATTTCACCTGTAAAATATTTTGAAATGAAGTCGGAGTATGTTGCGACGATGAGTCGATCTATAAAATTTTGATCGAGCGCATCCTTAAATTCTTTGACAACGTCTTGACTGGCGATGGCTATCCGAGCCCCGGAGTCTGTACAGTAGTGGTTGATTTCGTCTGTGACGTTCATTGGGCTTATTGGAACGACGAGGGCTCCCAGTGCCAAAATTGCGTAGTAGCCGATAACAAACTGAGGCGATGATTGTAAGTCGAGAATAACTCGATCTCCTTTTTTTACATGGCAATCGTCGCGCAAGTATGCTGCGAGTGATTCAGTCTGATGCAGCAGGTCTCGATAAGATATTGTGGTGCCGTAAAAAAAAATGGCTGTCTTTTCTGGGAACCGCTCGGCAGATACGACCAGGTTTTGGAATATGGTTTTTGTTGGAGGCTCAAGCTTGCGGGGTAAGTGAGTTGGCCAGTGTTTGAAGTGTCTGCTTTGGAACATGGGTTTTTAGAGTACGTGATCTTTGGTTAATGTATCAAACGAAAACTATACCGAAATGTCCGCCCCGTTGTTGGCTGTATACTCAAGCTTTAGACAAAAGGTAAGCGGGGAGAAAGTTATGTCGGATCAACCACTGAAAGGTAAGGTCGCCGTTGTCACCGGAGCCAGTCGCGGGCTCGGCCGAGCCATGGCCATCAGCCTCGCAGAGGCGGGCGCGTCAATTGCCTGCGTTGGAAGGAATGAAGAGAAACTCTCTGAGACGAAGGCGCTTCTAGACAAGCTTGGCGTAGAGTCAGATACGTTTATTTGTGATGTTCGTTATGAAGATCAGGTCAACGATTTGGAAAAACAAGTCAGTAAGCGATTTGGCCCCATTCATATTTTAGTTAACAATGCTGGAACAGCTATCCGTAAAAACCTCATCGAGTTTTCTTTAGAGGAATGGAACACGGTTTTAGATACTAATCTGACGGGGGTGTTTCTGTGCTCAAGAGCTTTCGTCCCTCATATGAAAACTCACAAATGGGGTCGAGTTATCAACATCACGTCCATTATGGCGAACGTGGGCAGCATTGGGCGGGCTGCGTACTGCGCGTCCAAACATGGGGTTTTAGCCATTACTAAATCAATGGCTTTAGAACACGCTGATGATGGCATTAATGTCGTGGCGATCAGCCCAGGTTTTTATGCGACAGACCTAACCGCACCACTGAGATCTGATTCGTCAAAAAATGATGACTTATTATCAAATGTACCCGCCCGTCGTTGGGGGGATCCGAAGGAGATTGGTGAGATTGCTAGATTTTTGTGCACTGATGCAGCTTCGTTTATAACCGGCACTGATATTTTGTCGGATGGTGGTTGGGTTGCGCAGTAATCGTCTAAGGGTTGCCGCGAGGAAGTCCTTATAACATGAAGACTATAGTAGTTGGGGCGGGTGTCGTGGGAATGACCACGGCGTGGTTTCTTGCTAAGCGTGGTCATCAAGTAGAAGTGATTGATCGAGACTCCGGGTCTGGGTTAGGCACGAGCTACGCGAATGGTGGACAGATCTCCGTCAGTCAAGCGGAGCCATGGTCCAATCCTGGCGCGCCACTTAAAATCCTTAAATGGTTAGGGCGTGAGGATGCGCCACTTCTCTTTCGTATGAGAGCGGACTTGAAACAGTGGTCGTGGGGGCTTAGGTTTTTGTTTGAATGTCTACCGAGTAGAACGCGGCATAATATGCTGGATATCTTGAGATTGGGTATTTATAGTCGCCAGTGCTTACAAGAACTTCGACAAAGTGAGGAGCTTGAGTATCATCAGGTCACAAAGGGTATTCTGCAAATTCACACCGATGAGTCCGAGTTTACAGCCGCTAATTTGCGCTTGGCTACCTTGCTTGAGTATGGTTTAGACATGTCTGTGTGCTCAACTGACGAACTGATTCGAATTGAACCTGCGTTACGGCAATCGACATTGCCTATTGTGGGAGCAACTTACGCTGCCGACGATGAGTCGGGAGACGCACACCTTTTCACTCGGCAACTCGAAGAGGCGTGCAAGCGACGGCATGATGTAACTTTCTCTTATGACACCAAAGTTATTGGGTTTGTTGGCTCGAATGATTCAATTGGGGGTCTACGTACGATCGATAAAAACGGCGAGATAACGTTAAAGACTGCTGATGCTTACGTGATTGCTACAGGTAGCGTAACAGATGCTTTATTGCGACCGATAGGCCTTCGCGTTCCTATATTTCCTGTCAAGGGTTATTCCCTGACGGTTCCTGTGGTTGACCCAAGTTTGGCTCCAGAAGTATGCATTACAGACGAAAATGGAAAAGTTGCAATGTCACGGCTCGGTAGTTTTTTAAGATTGGCAGGTACCGCTGAGTTGAATGGGTATGATGTGTCGATTAATGAAGCGCGGTGTACGGGTATTTTAAATCGAGTGAAGAAACTGTTCCCGTATGGGATGGATTACGAAAACGCGCGAAAGTGGGCTGGATTGAGGCCCATGACACCCTCGAGTGTGCCATTAATAGGCCGCACAGGGTTTGGTAACTTATTTTTAAATGCAGGGCATGGGACGCTTGGTTGGACGTTGTCTTGCGGTTCGGGAGCTGCAATTGCGGATATGGTGAGTGGGATAAAACCAGATATTAATTTTTCATTTCTTTAACGTTTTTTTGGAAATGCTAACCGCAGTTGAGCGTAATAAGAAAATAAATACTATGGCTTAAATGCTTCATCAATGAGTTAATTTGAAAAAAAGCCCACATGTATGTGGGCTTTTTTATAGGACGATTTATAGGCAGCTATTACCAGATTAAAGCCCCGCCCCCATTTTGTTGTGCGACCATCATATACAGCATAGGAATTGAGAGCATTGTGTTGAATCTCGACCCCATCATTGCTATCTTTGCGGCAGCAGCCTTTTGTGCCGCTTCAACCGTTACAATCCCAAGTGCCTTCTTTTGATTGGGCCAGATAATGAACCAAACATTAGCCGCCATAACGAGAGCCATCCACATGCCAATTCCTATGGCTAAATATCCCTCACCAAATGACAAGGCAGTCGTTAAGTAGCCCTGTCCTTGAGCAAGCAATGCACCGGTAATTACAGTCGCAAGAGCGCCATAACGGAACCAGAAAAGTGCGGCCGGTGCAATGACTTTGCCAATCGCTGGCTTTTGTTCATCGGGGATCTTTGGCATCGAAGGTATCTGCACAAAGTTGAAGTACCAGAGTATACCTATCCACATTACGCCAGCGAGAACATGTAACCAACGCATGATAAATATTCCCCAAGCGTGCGACATATTGCTTGCGTCTCCCATACTCGATGCAACGAGTAGCAGAACTACCAGAATCACCACGCCGGCAAGAACGGTCTTGCCTAGCGATTGAAATATTGCAGTCATAAATATCTCCCTGTGTTTGGAATCCACTTTTAGTTTCGTGGTCATTTGCCAGATTAATTGAGTCTCGTCACCATCTGGCTGGCCGAAGTATAGCGTAGAAGTAAATACAATCAAAGAAACGTGACTGGTATTCGATGTCCAACACATACCGTTTACTGGTTATCAGGGGGGGGGTAGGACACAGTTCAGATCAGTGTGTTACCGGAATCTCCAATGGGTAACTTATATCTTTGCTTCTTTTAGTGCTTGATTCAATCTATCTAATTCTTGATCGGAGATTTTCACAAGTGGAGGGCGGACATGTGCTTCGTCTGTACGGCCTAGCAAAACAAGCGCCTCTTTCATTCGATTGTGCATATCAAGAAAGGGTGGCGTATAAAATACCTGAGCCAGAGGGTAAATACGATCGTTGATGGCTTGGGCAAGCTCTAAGTTTTTACTTTTCACTGCTTGAAATAGCTGAACTTGCAGATCGACAATCACGCTGCCGGCTCCTGATAGCAATCCGTTCGCACCCATGCTGAGTGAGGCCATTAGCCAGGAGCTATGGGTAGTAAGGACATTGATGGGGTTGGAAAGAGATTGAAATGTCTTGATGTGTTTTTCATGCAGCATCGGATCGTTTGACCAGTCTTTGATGGCTTTAATACTAGGTATGGCATCAAATAATTTGAGTAGTGTGTCGAAGGGATAACCCAGTCCAGTTGACATTGGGTATTGGAAGCAAATTAGGGGTAGGTCTGTTGCATTCGCTATTTCACTAAAGTGAGCGATCGCCATTTCTGGACGTAATTGGCCACCCATAGACATGGTATTGGGTGGGAAAACCAGCAAACAGGAGGCGCCTGCTGCATCTGCCATTTTTGCGATTCGTGCAGCTTTAAGGCTTCCGTCGGCATAGACCCCATTGATGACAGGACATTGGTCGCCAATCTCGTCCATCGTTGAGCTAAGTATCTGTTTTTGTTCCTCGAAAGAGCAGGCATGTACTTCGGAAGCGTGGCCGTTAACTGTTACCGCAGACACGCCTGGAACCAGCGCGCAATCTTTGATGTGTTTTCGCGTAGCAGGATCATTGATGGTGAGATCTTCGTTGAGAATCAATAACGTCGCAGGGATGACCCCATTTGGTACAAAGTTTTTAAACGCCGGCACGAGTTTTACTCCCATGTGAATTGGTCAAAGACGTCCCTGCAGTTGGACGCAGCAACGTGATTCATAACTCTAGCCGACACTATATATAAAGGTGGTGGTTCTCGTAGAGCAAAATATCAGTGTGTGTCGTAAGATTGTGTCAGTGAAAAATATATATGCTCGTATCACTGTTAGAGAGCACAGTATAAAAATTGATATAGGAGGTAAAAGTGGAATTTGAAACGATGCTATTTAAAGTTGAGGATAACATTGCGAGAATTACGATCAATCGCGAAAACTCATTTAATGCAATCAATGGTCAGGCAGCTAAAGATCTTCACGATATTGTTAATTTGATGGCGAGCAGCAAAGATGTGCGTGCAGTGGTGATTACTGGCAGTGGAGATAAGGCTTTTTGTGCGGGCGGTGATATTGCCGAATTCCACGCGAACAAGCATCGCCTAGAAGCATTGGTACGCGAAATGACAGGATACCTCCATATCGCTATTTCGCGTTTAGCCTGGTTAGATGCGCCCGTTATTGCTGCGGTGAATGGTGCGGCAGCTGGAGCTGGATTGAGTCTAGCTGCATGTTGTGACTTAGTCATAGCCTCTGACACGGCAAAGTTTACCAGTGCTTACACGCGAATTGGCCTCACACCAGATGGAAGTTCTACTTACTTTTTAACTCGAGTTATTGGTCGTCGTCGTGCGCTCGAGTTATATCTAACAAATCGAACACTAACAGCCCAAGAGGCTCTTGACTGGGGGCTAGTGAATCGAATTGTGCCGGCCGCCGATTTGCAAAAGGAAGTGGACAAATTGGCTCGAGATCTTGCTGCGGGGCCTACATTGGCGCATGGAGGCGTAAAAAGACTGGTGCTCATGTCGCCTAACGACACGCTTGAATCACAAATGGAGCGGGAAACCAGAGAAATCGCAAGGATGGTCGGCACTGACGATGCTCAGAACGGGATTGCTGCGTTCATTAGTAAACAAAAGCCCGTATTCGAAGGGCGATAACACAGGAGTGGGTCTTATGCCTAGCGATCAACCGTTTGCATCAAAGAAGTCGATCCAAGTCAATGGTAAGAAGATGGCATATATCGATGTGGGCAAAGGTGATTCGATTGTTTTTCAGCATGGAAATCCGACTTCATCATATCTATGGCGCAATATCATGCCTTACTGTGAGGGGTTAGGACGACTGATCGCATGTGATCTGATTGGTATGGGTGATTCGGACAAACTGCCAGAGTCCAATGCGGGTCGTTACTCTTATTCAGAGCAAAGAGAATATCTGTTTGCGGCTTGGGAGCAATTAGACTTGGGAGATCGAATCATTTTCGTCATCCATGATTGGGGTTCCGCTTTGGCCTTTGAGTGGGTATCAAAGCACGACCAGCGAGTGCAAGGTATCGTTTATATGGAAGCGATTGTTGATGTGCTCACTTGGGATGATTGGCCAGAAAATGCGCGTAAGGTATTCCAAGCATTCCGCTCTCCCGATGGAGAAGAGATGATTTTAGACAAAAATGTTTTCGTTGAACGTGTGCTCCCTGGATCTATCTCGCGAACATTGAGTGACAGTGAGATGGCTGAATATCGACGGCCTTTTCAAAACTCTGGAGAGGAGAGAAGGCCTACTTTGTCTTGGCCTAGACAGATCCCCATTGAGGGTGAGCCTGCTGAGGTGGTGAATGTAGTTAGAGATTATTCCCGGTGGCTTAGGTCGTCCCAAGTGCCCAAACTCTTCATTAATGCGGATCCTGGTTCTATTTTGGTTGGGCGACAAAGAGATCTGTGTCGTCATTGGCCGAATCAAACTGAGGTTACGGTATCTGGATTGCATTTTTTACAGGAAGACAGCCCTGAAGAGATAGGGGCGCATATTTCAAGCTTCGTACAGCGTATTCGGTTTCAATAAATAAGCGGTTAAATTTACAGGTCTTCTGATATGTATGATCTTTTAGTTAAAAATGGAATAATCATAGACGGCACCGGACTTCCAGCCTATCGCGCTGACGTGGGTGTCAGCGGTGGGGTTATCGTTGAGATTGGAGAGTTAAACACTTCGGGTAATCGAGTGATTGACGCAGAGGGCCTCATTGTGGCGCCTGGATTTATTGACCCACATACTCATTATGATGCTCAGATTTGTTGGGATACATTGGTTACGCCATCTTCTTGGCATGGAGTGACTTCGGTTGTTTTGGGAAATTGTGGTGTTGGTATTGCTCCGTGCCACTGGGATGCACGTGAGGTCGCCATGCGCGACCTTGAAAATGTTGAAGCAATTCCATTCGAGGTTTTAGAAAAAGGGATCACCTGGGATTGGGAGTCATTTCCAGAATTTATGGACTTCGCGCAGAGACAAAAAATTGGGGTAAATACTGCTTTTTTGGCCCCATTGAGTCCATTTAGGCACTTTGTGATGGGTCAAGAATCTATCGAAAGAGCTGCGGATGAGCGTGAAATGTGTGAGATAGCTCGTCTACTTGGTGAGGCAATGGACCACGGGGCTTTTGGGTTCTCCAGTACGATACTTAATCAACATATGGGTTTTGGTGGAAAACCGTTAGCTTGTCGCAATGCCAGTCGAGCGGAATTAAAAGCATATGCGAACACATTAAAGAAACGCAACAAAGGTGCGATTGAGATTGCGTTGACTCGACAGCTGGGGGTGCTGGAGGAGGATCAATGCGACATTCTTGATATGTTGCTTGACGAGAGTGGACGGCCTGTCACGTTTATCGCGATGTTTGATCGAGATGATATTTCAGAGGCGGTTCGAGAGAGTCTTCGACGCGCAAAACCAATGATTGAAAAAGGCGCTAGACCGCAGACATCACCCCTACCGCTAACGCGAGAGATGGATATGCGTAACCCTTTTTCATTTGCGTCGTTTCCCTCTTGGAAGCGTGTTTTTGAAAACAAATCTAAGGAGGCTCAGAAGCTCATTTATGCTGATCCGGAATTCAGAAAGCAGTTTAGGGAGGATTTAAAAAATCCAACTGGATTTGCTGACTGGGAACGAATTACTTTGCATCATGCGCGCAGTGAGGAGCTTGCCCCATTTGTTGATTTGCCCGTTTCGGAAATCGCGCATGCGCAAGGGAAAGATCCGGTAGACGCTTTTCTCGACATTGCGGTCACCGATGACTTAGCCTGCGAATTTACGATTCAATCATTTAATACCCGAATTGATCGTATGGCCGAGCTGTTGAATGATCCTTCGATACTGATTGGTTTGGGCGACGGTGGCGCACATGTTGATATGCTGTGTGATTCAGGATATCCAACATATCTATTGGGGACCTGGGTTCGCGAAAGAGGCGTTTTGTCTCTAGAGGAGGGAGTGAGACGTCTGACTTCTGATCCGGCAGATCTGTTTGGGATTAGAGATCGAGGACGCCTTCGCCGAGGGTATGCCGCGGATATTACAATATTCGATGCGGCTGAGATCGGTTCTTCGGAGCGGCCTGAGCGCCGTTACGATTTGCCCGGTGGTGCGAAGCGTATGGTCATGCCTTCGCGAGGTATTAAATACACTATCGTTAATGGCATCCTTGCTTGGAAGGATGGTTTTGAGCAGTCAGCAAATAATGGAGTGGTTTTGAAATCTTAAGTAGGTTTTAAGTGGGGCAATTTATGTATATGAATGTAAGACGATTTATGTTGATCCTTTGTGTTTTTGCAGCCGGCATTGCGCCCTCACATGCAGAGCAAATACAAAAACAATTCATAACGTCACAGGAGGTCCGCGAGTGGTCAATGAGCTCTGATGCAGACATCAGAAATAAATTTTCTGGTTTCGTTCTCGGTATTCACGATGCGTTTAATGAACTATTTTTTTGTACACAAAGCAGTGTGTCTGGGTTAGATATAGAGCTCACGGCGCGAGCGTATT
>ERZ890510.460-NODE-460-length-31883-cov-7.202997_pt1 | contig 31883 bp, 27 predicted proteins | sample MGYA00521265_ERZ890510 | MGnify/ENA primary metagenome ERZ890510 (study PRJEB32303, sample SAMEA104408624) | aquatic metagenome | biome: Brackish water; feature: Chemocline; material: water | place: Baltic Sea | collected 2014-10-26T21:54:00 | depth 110 m ... | reverse complement strand
AGCCACAAGATCAACAATGTGCTGGGCCAGGTCCTGATGGCCAAGCGCATGGGCAAGACGCGCGTCATCGCCGAAACAGGCGCCGGCCAGCATGGCGTGGCGACCGCGACGGCCTGCGCGCTTTTCGATATTCCCTGTGTCGTGTTCATGGGTTCGGTCGATGTCGAGCGTCAGTCGCCCAACGTCTTTCGCATGAAGATGCTGGGCGCCGAGGTTCGTCCGGTGACGGCGGGTTCCTCGACCCTGAAGGACGCCATGAACGAAGCGCTGCGTGATTGGGTGGCGACCTGTGAGAATACATTCTACTGCATTGGCACGGTCGCGGGGCCGCATCCTTATCCGGCGATGGTGCGCGACTTTCAGTGCGTCATCGGCGACGAGACGCGTGAGCAGATGATCAAAGCCGAGGGGCGCTTGCCCGACACGCTGGTCGCCTGCATCGGCGGTGGCTCGAACGCCATGGGCCTGTTCCATCCCTTTCTCGACGATCCGGGCGTTCGCATCGTCGGCGTCGAGGCGGCGGGTCACGGTATCGAGTCCGGCGAGCACGCCGCGTCGCTCACCGGCGGCCGTCCCGGGGTACTGCACGGCAACCGGACCTATCTGCTGCAGGACCAGGAAGGCCAGATCACCGAAGCGCATTCGATCTCGGCCGGCCTCGACTATCCCGGCATCGGACCCGAGCATTCGTGGCTGAAGGAAAACGGCCGCGTCGAATATGTCTCGGCGACCGACGACGAAGCGCTCGAGGCGTTCCAGCTTCTCTGCAAGCTGGAGGGTATCATTCCGGCGCTGGAATCTTCACATGCGCTGGCGCATGTGATGCGCCTTGCGCCGACGCTGCCCAAGGACAATCTGCTGGTGATGAATCTCTCCGGCCGCGGCGACAAGGATGTGCCGCAGGTCGCCGCGCGCATGGGGATGAAGATCGAATCATGAGCCGCATCGCCAAGCGTTTCGCCCAGCTCAAGGCCGACAAGCGCGCCGGTCTCATCACCTACATCACCGCGGGTGATCCCGACGCTGACATCGGTTATCAGATCCTGAAAGGCTTGCCGGGGGCCGGGGCCGACCTGATCGAGCTCGGCATGCCCTTCACCGACCCTATGGCCGACGGCCCGTCGATCCAGCTCGCGGGCCAGCGCGCGCTCAAGGCCGGCATCTCGGTCGACAAGACGTTCGACATGGTCCGGCGGTTTCGCAAGGAGACCGGCGACAACGACACGCCGATCCTGCTGATGGGCTACTACAATCTCATCTACCAGCGGGGCGCCGAGAAGTTCTGCAAGGACGCCGCCGCTGCTGGCGTCGACGGCTTCATCCTGGTCGATCTGCCGCCGGAGGAAGCCGACGAGCTGAAGCCTTTTGCTGCCGCCAACGGTCTCGACACCGTGCTGTTGACGGCACCCACGACCGACGACAAGCGTTTGCCGGCGGTGCTGAAATACTCCTCGGGCTTCGTCTATTTTGTCTCGGTGCTGGGTATTACCGGAACCAGCTCGGCGACCGAGGAAGCGGTGCGCACCCATGTCGAGCGCATCAAGCGTCATACCAAGCTGCCGGTGGGTGTGGGATTCGGCATCCGCACGCCCGGACAGGCAGCGGCTGTGGCGCGTCATGCCGATGCCGCGGTCGTAGGCAGTGCCATCGTCGAGCGCGTCAAGGCCGGCCTCGACGACAAGGGCAAGGCCAAGCCCGACCTCGTGCCCGGCGTCTTCGCCTATATCAGGGCGCTGGCTGACGGCGTGCGCGGCGTGCGGAAGGCCTAGGTTTTCGTTTCCTCCTCATCGTCGTCGAACAAGAGGTCGGCCACGAACGAGTTGGTCTTGCGTTCCCAGCCGAAGGTCGAAGTCTGGCCGTGGCCGGGCACGAACGTGATGTCGTCACCCAGCGGCCACAGCTTCTTGCGAATCGACGTCAGGAGCTGCTCGTGGTTGCCGCGCGGAAAATCGGTGCGGCCGATCGAACCCCGGAACAGCACATCGCCCACGAAGGCGACCTTCGCTGATCGGTTCACGAAGACGACATGGCCTGGCGTGTGGCCGGGACAATGCACGACATCGAGGATGAGGCCGCCCAGGGTCACGGTTTCGCCGTCGCTCAGCCAGCGGTCGGGGACGAATGGCTTGTAGGTCGGGAAATTGTACTTGCGGCCCGAATCCGCCAAACCTTCGATCAGGAACAGGTCATCCTCATGCGGCCCTTCGATCTTCACGCCGTAGTGATCGGCCATGGTGCCGGCGGCCGAGGCATGGTCGACGTGACCGTGAGTCAGCAGGACCTTGGTGATCGTGATGCCCTGTTCGGCGATCGCCTGCTTCAGCATGTCGAAATCGCCGCCGGGATCGACGGCAGTGCCCTCCATGGTGTTGGAACACCACACAAGGGAGCAGTTCTGCTGGAACGGCGTGACGGGCGCGATCATGACCTTGAGCATGCCTTCGATCTAATGCCTCCCGCCCGGCAACGGAAGCGCGTATGCTGAGGGTCCCTCATGCGTCGGTGGCGATGAATCTGCGTCTTTTGTTCTGTTTTTTGGGCCTGATAGGTCTTTGTGCGGCGCCTGCCCGGGCCCAGATTTCCGCGGTGGCGTCTCCGTCTGGCCCCGTGCCCGCCGGCCCATATGTCGTGGTCGATGCCGCCACCGGCGAGACGCTTCTGGAACGCGATGCCGGCGTGTTCTGGTATCCGGCCTCGCTCACCAAGATGATGACGATCTACATCGTCTTCGAGGAACTGAAGGCTGGCCGCCTGACGCTGGCCTCGCCGCTGCCCTTTTCTCAGACCGCCAGCGCGAAGCCGGCTTCCAAGCTCGGTGTTGCACCGGGGGGATCGATCACGGTGGAGCAAGGCCTGCAGGCCCTCGTTGCGCGCTCGGCGAACGACGTGGCGACGGCGTTCGCCGAGCGAATCTCGGGAACGGAGGCCGCGTTCGCCCAACGCATGACCGAGACCGCTTCGCGGCTTGGCATGACCGCCACGCAGTTTCGCAATGCCAACGGCCTTCCGGATGCCGGGCAGGTCACGACGGCGCGCGATCTCGCCCTGCTCGGCATCGCGTTGGTGCGGGAGTTTCCGGAATACTATGGCTACTTCCACACGCAGGAGTTCATGTTCGGCAAGCAGCGGATCGGGCCGGGTATCAAGTTTCTCAAGCACTACGCGCCCTATGCCGACGGGCTGAAGACCGGGTTCATCTGCGCCTCCGGTTTCAACATCGTCGGCAGTGCGGTCCGCGATGGCCGCCGGTTGGTCGCCGTGGCGCTCGGCTTCCGGCGCGCCGACCTGCGCGACGAATTCATCGTTCGGCTGCTCGACGAAGCCTATGCTCTCAAGACCGGCGGAAATCGGCCAATGATCTGGCAACTTCGCAACGGTGGTGGCGGTCCGGCGACGGTATTGCCCTATGGCGAGTGCGGCACGATCCGCTACGACATGCCGGGCGATGCTGCCTGGCTCGGTACCTTCGGCGACTGGCGTACCGCACGCACCGCCTTCGACAAGGGCCAGGCCCAGCTGGCGACGCTTGGCTTCTCACACCTCGGCAAGGAGTGGATTCTGCCCGTCACTTCCAACAAGGTGACGAAGCAAGCGGCCATCATCGCCGATCTTGAGCCTGCTGCGGCGCAGAAGCTCTGTGCCGACTACCAATCCCGGAAATTGTTCTGCCAGGTGAAGAAGCCTGGGGATATCGCGCCACCCTTCGGCGGCTTCTGGCGCTGATTCTGGCCTCTAGGCCCTCGCCAGCTGGTCTTGGTCCATGATCTTGGCCGGCGGGGCCATTCGTGCGATACCGCCGTCATGAATTGGCTGACCAATTTCGTCCGGCCCAAGCTCAGAGCGCTGGTCGCCCGCAAGGAGACACCGGAGACTCTCTGGCTGAAATGCCCGAAGTGCGAGCAGATGCTGTTCATGCGCGACTGGGAAGCCAACCAGGAGGTCTGCAGCCATTGCGATCACCATATGCGGCAGCAGCCCCTGAAGCGGCTGCCGCACTTGTTCGACGAGGGCCGGTACGAGTTGCACCCGCTGCCGCGCGTCACTGCCGATCCACTCAAATTCCGAGATACCAAGCGCTATGACGCCCGCCTGAAGGAGGCCCAGTCCAAGGCCCAGGGCACGACCGACGCATTGTTGGTGGCCAGCGGGCCGATGGGCGGCCGCATCGCTATCGTGGCCTTGCTCGATTTCGGCTTCATGGGTGGCTCGATGGGCACCGCCGTGGGCGAGGGGCTGGTGATGGCCGCCGACCTTGCGGTGGTGCGCAAGGCGCCGCTGATCGTCTTCTCGGCTTCGGGTGGTGCCCGTATGCAGGAAGGTATCCTGTCGTTGATGCAGCTTACCCGGACCACGATCGCCGTGCGCAAGGTGAAGGAGGCCGGCCTGCCCTACGTCGTCGTGCTGACCGATCCGACGACCGGCGGCGTATCGGCTTCCTTTGCGATGCTGGGCGATGTCCACATCGCCGAGCCCGACGCCATCATCGGCTTTGCCGGTCCACGTGTGATCCAGGATACGATCCGCCAGGAGCTGCCGGCAGGCTTCCAGCGCTCCGAGTACCTGCTCGAACACGGCATGGTCGATGCCGTCGTGCACCGCCACGAGCTGCGCGAGACGCTGATACGCCTGACGTCATTGTTCATGGATCCCGTCGTGCCCGAAGATCGCGGCCTGGCGGTTGCCGTTCGCTGATTTCCCCACGCTGACTTCCCCGTGAGCGACGCCATTGTCCAGCGGCTGATGAACCGCCACCCGAGGATCATCACCCTTGGACTGGAGCGCATTCAACACCTGCTGAAGGCGCTGGATTCGCCGGAAAAGAAGTTGCCGCCTCTGATCCATGTCGCCGGCACCAACGGCAAGGGCTCTCTGGCCGCCTATCTGCGTGCGATGGCCGAGGCGGCGGGTTACCGGGTACACGTCTACACCTCACCACATCTTGTGCACTTCAACGAGCGCATCCGGATCGCCGGACGGCTGATCGGCGACGACGAGCTCGACGAGATGCTGACCGAATGCGAGGAGGCGAACGGTGATACGCCCATCGCCTTCTTCGAGATCACGACGGCGCTCGCCTATCTGGCTTTTTCGCGTGTGCCGGCGGAGCTCGGCATCATCGAGGTCGGCATGGGCGGGCGCTTCGATGCCACCAACGTGATCGAGCCGGCGCTCTCGGCCATCACGCCGATCGGCTACGACCACACCGGCTTCATGGGCGACAAGCTCGAAGGCATCGCCTGGGAGAAAGCTGGAGTCATCAAGCACGCGGTGCCCGCCGTGATCGGTCGCCAACGCGACGTGAGCACTGCTGTGATCGAGGCCGAAGCGGCGAAACTTGCCGCGCCGCTCTTCCGCATGGGCCGCGAATGGCAGGTGACGCCCACCACCCAGGGCTTCCACTACGAAAGCGATCTCACCACGTTCGATCTGCCGGCGCCGGCGCTGGCGGGTGCTCACCAGATCGACAATGCCGCAACCGCCGTCGCCTGCATCGAGCGCTTGCGCGCGGCCCGGTTCGCCATCGACGAAAAAGCAATCCGTACCGGACTTAAGTCGGTCGAATGGCCGGCGCGATTGCAGCGGCTCACCAAGGGGCCGCTGGTCGAGGCGCTGCCGCCGGGGTGCGAGTTGTGGCTCGACGGTGGGCACAACGAGGATTGCGGTCTTGTGCTGGGGCGCATGGCCAGCGATTGGGCCAAGGAGCCCGCACCGTTGCCGCTCTACCTCGTGTTCGCCATGCAGACGACCAAAGATGCGTCGGGCTTCCTGCGGCCGCTCAGCCGCCACGCCCTCGCCGCGCGGGCCGTGCCCTTTCCGGAAGGCCACGTCGCCTATACGCCGGTCGAAGCCTGCGCCAAGGCCGCGGAAGTCGGCCTCGATTGCGTGCCCGTAAACGATATCGGCGCGGCGCTGGAGGACCTGTTGGCCACCCAGCCCGCGCCGATGCGCATCCTCATTTGTGGCTCGCTCTACCTCGCGGGCACCGTATTGGCCCGCAACGGCTGAGTGCCGCCGCTCAAACGACGGTGTTGATCCAGCTCACCAGCTTTTGCTTGGGCTCGGCGCCGATCTTGGTCGCGGCGACCTGGCCGTTCTTGAACAGCAGAAGTGTCGGGATTGAACGCACGCCGTAGCGCGTCGGCACCATCGGGTTCTCGTCGATGTTGACCTTCACGACCTTGAGTTTACCATCCATATCCTTGGCGATGTCTTCCAACGACGGGCCGATCATGCGGCAAGGGCCGCACCACTCGGCCCAGAAGTCCACGAGGACGGGCGTATCGGATTTCAGCACTTCCTGCTCGAAGGAAGCGTCGGTTGCTTTGATGGTCATAGTGGGTTCTCCCAAATACGCTAGAAGCTGGCCGATGGACCAGCGCCGCCCTTGGACTGGAAGCTAGGAACCGGAGCGGGGTGAGTCAAGATGGGGCAGCATAAGGCATTGATTTTTCTAGCATTTTTCCGTCGATCTCCATCAGCTTGGGAGCGGCCGTCCAAAGCAGGAAAGCGCGTACCGGCCGGCCCGGATAGATCGCCTGGAGGAGGCTGCGATAGAGCGCGAGCTGGCGGCGATAGGCAAGCGCTACGCCCGATGCTTCCTCGGGCGGCGGCCGGTTGGTCTTGTAGTCGACGATCAGTATCTCGTGCTCCGAAATCGCGAGTCGGTCGACCTGGCCGCTGACGGTGAAGGTGCCGCGCGGCGTCCGGACAGTGCCGATCAGCGGCACCTCGGCGCGCGAATCTGCAGCGAATAGCGCGGCATGGTCGGGCGTCTCGATGACGGCGAGCGCCTCGCCGGCCCAGCTTTCGATATCCTCGGCGTTCAGTCCATGGGCTGGCTGGGCAAGGAAGCGCCGCGCCGCCTCGGCCCGCGCCGCCGGGGCGATTGCCGGCAGATGGCGCAGCAGCTCGTGGATCAGCATGCCGCGTCGCCAGCGGTTGGACTCCTCACTTGCAAGTGGGCTGAAGGGCGGGGTTTCACTCGTGATCTCGTCGGGTAACGGCTGCGAGGGGGCAAGTGGTGCAGGCGGATCGGGCTCGGCAGGTGCTGCCTGACGCGACCAGCCTGGCAGCGAGTGCGGTTCGGTCAGCGGCAGTTCTTCCTGGGTGCCGCTGGGAATCCTGCCCTCGCCGATCAACTCGTAACCATCGCCTTCCCAGCCGTCGGTGCCCAGAGGTCCTTCGGTGAAATCAAACGGGCGCTTGATGGCCCGGCCACGTGGCTGATCGACATCGGGCGAGATATCGGCGGTAACGCTGGCTTCAAGGCCGGCAGCGATGCGGTCGTACCAGCAGCCGGCATCCTGCTGCCGTGTGCCGACCCAGCCACCGACATAGAGCCGGTCTTCGGCCCGGGTCATGGCGACGTAAAGAAGCCGATTCTGCTCGTCCATCGAACGCACCCGCATCTCGGCCCGCCAGCCACGGGCTGCCTCGTTGGCATCCTCGCTGCGGGCTACCCACAGCCGGGCTTGACCATCGGCGGCGGTCAGCAGCCGCTCGTTGTTCTGGGGCACCCGCGTGGTGTCGGGCAGGTAGACGATCGGTGCCTGCAGCCCCTTGGCCGCATGCACGGTAAGAATGCGCACTTCGCGGCGCCGGTTGGCATCGAGATCGCGCTTGATGTCGCCGCCGCCCGCCTCGAACCAGCGCAGGAAGCCCTGCAGCGAGCCAGTCTCGGCGCGCTGATATTGCAACGCGCGGGCCAGCAGCTCGTCGATCGGGTCGGCGGCTTCGCGTCCCAGACGTTCCAGCAGGCGCTCGCGACCACCTTCGGGGCCAAGAACGGTAGCGAAGAAATCGAACGGCGTAGTGTAGTCAGCGCGTGCCAGCCAGGCGGCGAGGCGCTTGTGGGCGGCGGCGAACTGCAGATCCTCACCGGCACGGCGGCGCAGCTCACGCCACAGGCGGCCTGAGCGGTTCCAGGCGAGCTGGAACAGCGCTTCCTCGTCGAGGCCTACCAGCGGCGATTTCAGGAGACACGCAAGATTGAGGTCGTCCTGCGGCAGCAGCACGAAGCGGGCGAGCGCCAGCAGGTCCTGAATCGACAGTTCGCTGCCGAGGTCGAGCCGGTCGACGCCGGCGACCTCGATCTCCTCGCGCTTCAGTGCCTTCACCAGCGACATGACAAAGGCATTGCGCCGGCGGACCAGCACCATGAAGTCGCCGGCATTCAGCAGCTTGCCGGTGCTCGAGCGCCGTTCGTGGCCGATCAGGCTCTTGGCATGGAGCGCGATCAGCCGTGCCAGTCTCTCGTGGGGCGGTACCAGCGAGCCCGGGTCGGCGTCGAGATCGGTGGGATCGGCCGCGCTCCTTGCGCCACGCACCAGTGGCCACAGTTCAACCCTTCCCGGCTGGCCAATGCGGCTCGATACATGCAAGACATCGCCCGCGGCGCCCAGGCCTTGCGCGGTAGCTTCCTCTCCGAACACCCAGTCGACGGCATCGAGCACTGCCGCCGTCGAACGGAACGAAACGACGAGGTCGACCGACTGGAACTTCATCTCAGCCGCGGCACTGCGTTCGGCGAACCAGATGCGCATATCGGCAAGCTTGCGCGGGTCGGCACGCTGGAAGCCGAAGATCGACTGCTTGGTATCGCCGACGGCGAAGATCGTGCGCCGGCGATCGACTGCGCCTTCGCCCACGAAAAACTCCTCGGTCAGGCGGCGGATCACCTCCCATTGGTCGGGGTTGGTATCCTGCGCCTCATCGACCAGGACATGATCGATGCCGCCGTCGAGCTTGTAGAGCACCCAGGCTGCGCTGTCGGCGCGTTCCAGCAGACGCCGGGTGGCCACGATCAGATCGTCGTAGTCGAGTGCTGCCCGTCGACGCTTGCCGTGCGCGTAACGTTCGACGATGTCGAGGCCCAGCCGCAAGAGGGAAACCGTGAGCTCAACCAGTGCGGTGGCACGGATGGCTTCATGCGCGGTGGCCAGCCGGTCGCTCTCGGCGCGCAGGATCGCATCGATTTCCGGCATCGCCGTGACGGCCGCCTTGCCGGCGATCTTTTTGCGCGGCTTTCCCTGCTGGGTGAAGAACACCGCGCGATAATCGTCGAGCCGGCTCGGCCGCTCCTCGGCGGAATCGAGCCAAAGCAGCATCAGCTCGCTGTATTTCTTGTTTTCCTTTTCGCCCCGGGCCAGTGCACGCGCGGCGGCGCGCAGGCCCGGGCCATCGAAGGCCGAATCGGCGCAGCAGGCGGAAACGAGCGCGCCGGCGCTGGCATCGGCGGCCACGCCCAGGGCCGCCGCCAGCCGCGCGCGTTCGTTGGCGAGGCCCGCCTCGTCGGCGATGCGCGACATCAACCAGGCGCGTTCACCCAGCAGTTTCTTCATCAGTTCGTCATATTCGACGATCGAGATGCGGCCGGCGACGGCGGCCAGCGCATCGCGCAGCGCCAACGGCGCATCGCGGCGGGCAAGAGCCGCCATCTGTTCGTCCTGTGCCTGCTTCAGGATGGTGCCGGCCTCGCCTTCGTCCAGCACCTCGAATCCGGGTGCTACACCAGCCTCGAGCGGGAAGCGTTTCAGCAACGCCTGGCAGAAGGCGTGGATGGTAAGGATGTTGATGCCACCCGGCGCATCGAGCACGCGCGCGAACAGGCGGCGGGCGATCACGCGTTCTTCCGCCTCCGGCGCGCGGTCGATCAGCTTGGCGATCTCCTTGTCGAGATCGGCTTCGTCGGCCAACGCCCAGCGGCCCAGTTGGGCAGCCAGGCGATTTCTCATCTCGGCCGCGGCGGCCTTGGTGAAGGTGAGACAAAGAATGCGTTCGGGTCTTACCCCGGCCAGCAGCAGGCGCGTCACGCGGTCTGTCAGCACCTTGGTCTTGCCGGTACCGGCATTGGCCTCGACCCACGCCGATTGCACCGGCTCGGTCGCCTTGCGCTGTTCGGCGGTTGCCAGCGTGACGGGATTCAGGCTGGCGGTGCTCATTCGTCGTCGCCTCCCGAGGTCGACCATTCGGCCACGCGTTCGAGGTGCTCGTAGTCGTTGAAATGCGGAACGAACTCCGGCTGCGGAAGCGCCACGTACGGGGTGTTGGGATCGGCGTAGCGCTTGGCCATCTTCTCGACCAGCGCCAGCATTGCCGGGATCAGACTGTCCGCGCCCTTGATGTCCTTGATCTCACCGCCATCGCCCAAACCATTGGCACGCCAGTAGGTGAGGATGACCTCGGCAGCCTTGCCCTTGATCTTCCTGAAGCCGCCTGCTTCGGCCATCGCCGCCTCGAGCAGGAGCTGCGGTGCGAACAGCCCCTCCAGCTCGCGCGTCGAGGGCACGCGGCCGGTCTTGTAGTCGATCACCTCCCACACACCCGAGCCCAGTTCGTCGATGCGGTCGGCGACGGCGGTAATAGTGAGCGGGTGACTGCGCGGGCCGACCTTGATCGAACCGGCTGTTTCGCCGTCGAGGAGGCGCAGACCGGACGCGCGGCGTTTGTTTTCCTCGCCGACGAACCAGCGTGCCAGCCGCTGGAAGCGCGGCCACCAGAAGGCGCGCTCGGCCGGCGCGGTCAGCAGTTCACCAAGATGTTCCTCGCCGATGTTCTCCAGTTCGCGGATGGCATTGCCCGGCAGCAAGCCGGACGGATGCCTCTTCAGGAAGTCGTCGAGCGCGGCATGCAGCGCCGAGCCGCGTTCGGCCGCGCCAAGCTCGGCTTCCAGCGGATCGAGCAGTCGCAGCTTCAGAATCTGTCGTGCGTAAAGACCATAGGGATCGCGCCGCCATTGCTCGATGCTGGAGACCGAAAGTTGCGTTGGCCGCGCCACCAGCGGCGGGCGCGGAGCGGGACGTGGCCACGGCCGATAGCCATCCGGCCGATCTATCGCTTCGGCCCAATCGATATATCGTTGGCCACGCTGGATGTAACTGGGTCGCTCGACCGCGGCGTTCGGATCGTGGCCCAACAGCGCATCGAGCCGCGCCAGCCAACGCGACGAAACGGTAGGCGCCCCGCCTTCGCGCTCGGCGCGCGTCAACAGCACACGGTCGGCCGCCAGCGCCGAGGCGAAATCATGCGCCGACAGGCCGACGCGGCGCTCCGGCTGCGGCAGGCCCAGAGCACCACGCATCGGCCGGTTCAGCCACGGGCCGGTTTCAACGGACGGCGGCCAGCTACCTTCGTTGAGGCCGCCGAGGATCAAGAGGTCGGCCCGCTGCAGACGGGCTTCGAGTGGCCCCCAGAGGAAGAGGCGCGGATGCCTGCCGTAGCGCGGCCGGATCGTGGCGGGGGCCAGCATGGCCGCCAGCAGTCCTGGCCATTCGCCGCCCGCGATGGCCGGCTGATCGCGCCAGGCGCCGCGCAGTCGCGCCAGCGTGTCAGCCAGTGCCTCTCCCGCGTCGCCGCGCCACAGCGTGCCGGCCAACGACAGCATCTCGGCTGCCGCGATGGTGGCATCAAGCAGCGCGTCTGGCGCCGCGGACCCGACCATCAGCACGGCAAGGCCGGAGGTCGCGGCGTCCAGGCGATCGATCAGCGCGCGCACCGCATCGGCGTCGGGATCTTCGTCCTTGCGCTGGTTGGCAATGATCTGGCGTACTGCCTCGAGGCCGGCGGTGGGCTTCAATCCGCGGAGATACTTGCGGTCGAGTCGGCGCGCGACGTTGAGCAGGTCGGCGCGCGGCAGGCCCAACGAGCACAGTGGGTGTTTCAGCAACGCCAGAAGGTCGACGGGCGCAAAGCCGCCGTCGACCGCGGCGATCAATGCGCGCAACAATGTGGCGGGCGGCGTGTCGGCCAGCGGCATGCCCGCCGAGTCGTCGATCTCGATGTTCCAGCGTTTGAGCTCGGCCGTGACCCGTCGCGCCAGCTCGCGGTCGGGTGTGATCAAGGCTGCCGTGCGGCGCGGTTCGTTCAGCGCTTCACGCAGTGCCAGCGCGATGGCGACTGCTTCCTGATGCGCGGTGGCGCAATCGGCGCGGGCAACATGATCCAGTGCCGCGGGATCCGGCCGCGACCACGCTTCGCTGGTTTCTGCCGGCCGCATCAGTTCGGCGACCAGTATCCGACGGGCATGGTTGCCGTCGCGGCCTCCCGGCCAGTCCGGCACGTCCGTCCGTTCGACGCCCAGCGCGACCAGCAGCTCGTGCAGGCCGAACTGCGGATGCGAAGGCTCGAGTTTGCCCCAACTCTCTGCGTCCATCTCGCGGTCGAGTCCAGGCAACACGACCGCGCCGTGCGGCAGGCCGGCGATCACCGCCAGCAATTCGCGCGTTGCCGGTTGCGAACCGGTGGAGCCTGCCGCGATCACCGGTGTTGCAGGCGGGGCTGCCTGCCAGCGCGCGGCCTGTGCTCGGATCGCCCGGGTCCGCCGTTCGATGGCATCTATCTGCCCGCGCTCGGCCAGCATCGCCGGCCATGCCGTGCCGACGATATCGAGAAAGGTGAGGGTACGCCGCCAGTGTTCGGCGAAGTTGCCCGTGACGAGACCGGCCAGACGCTCGAAGCCCACGCCCTCGATCGCCAGTTCGTCGAGCAGGCGCCCGAGTTCGCGCGCGAGCTTGAGTGCCTGCGCCGCCGATTGGGCGATGGCATGGCCGTGGTCGTCCTTGAAGGCGGCCACGAGCTGTGCCAGCAGCGCCTCGCGCTCGGTCGGATCGATGGCCGGCGGCAGGGTGAGCGCGCCATCGTCCTCAGGTGCCAATTCCCATTCGCTGTCGTCGACATCGCCCAACGGCGCCATGCGCGGCAGGATCGTCGGTCGGCCGTCGGCGGCGCGCAGGAAGGCTTCGCGCAACGCCCGGACCGAACGCCGGGTCGGCACCAGGATCAGGATATCCGCCAGGGCGAGCGGATCGCGGCCATGGCCGGCCAGCACGCCTTGCGCCAGTTCGTCAGCGAAGCGGCGGTCGATGCCGATGGTGAAGACGCCCTTCATCCCAGCACGCGCTCGGCTTCGGCAAGTGCGGCTGGCGTGCCGACATGGAACCATTCGCCGTCGTGCACCAGGCCGTAGAGCCGGCCGGCGGCCTCAGCGCGAGTCCAAAGTTTCAGCAGCGAGAATGGGCCCTCGGGTGAGCCGCTGAACAAGCGAGAGTCGCAGATCGAGATGCTGGCGAACAGATAGGGAGCAGTTTCGGCGCCGCCGCGATGACGCGCCCGGCCATCGGGTTCCAGATAGTAATCGCCGCGATCCTTCTCCTCGCGGCCGATTGCCCGGGCCAGCGGATGCAGCAGCAGAAGGGCATCCATGCGTCTGGGATTCCACATCTCCTGGAGGCGGCCGAGCATCGACTCCGGCCCGTCGCGCCACAGTCCGTCGCCGTTCAGGACGAAAAAAGGTTCCGGGCCGAGCAGCGGCAGGGCATTCCGCACGCTGCCGCCGGTCTCCAGCAACCGGTCTTCATGGATGATGCGGGCGCGGCCGCGCAGGCGATCGGCGATCTGGCTGCCGAGGTGATAGACGTTCACGACCACGTTCGGCACGCCGTGCTGTGCGAGGCGATCCATTGTGCGTTCGAGCATCGAGCGGCCGGCCACGGGAATCAGCGGCTTGGGCGTGGTGTCGGTCAGGGGCCGCATGCGCTCGCCGCGGCCGGCCGCCAGGATCATCGCCGTGCGGATCATGACGCCCCTATCTGCCGCAGCGCGGGCGGCAGCAGGCGGTCGACCCAGGCACGGAGCGGCGCAAGGGCCTCGTGCTGCAGAGCGCGCTCGAACATTCGCCACACCCTTGGCAGATGCGGCAGATAGTCGGGCTTGCCGTCGCGCTTCAGCAATCGCACGAACAGGCCGATGATCCGCGCATGGCGTTGTGCCGCCATCAGCGCGAAACCGGTCTTGTAGCCGGCCGGATCGCTGATTCCGGTCTCGCTGATGTAGCGCGCAAGGCAGGCGCCGTGGATGGCGGGCGGAACATCCCGGCGGGCGTCCTCGATAAGCGACACGAGGTCGTAGGAGGGATGGCCGCGCTGAGCGTCCTGGAAGTCGAGCAGACCGCAGGCCTTTACGCCAGGCCGCTTCGGCAGCCACAAAAGATTGTCCTTGTGATAGTCGCGCAGCAGCAGGGTGTCGGCGGTGGCCGGCAGGTACGCCAGGCATTCCCGCCAGGCAGCGCTGTAACGGTCAGTCTCCTCGGGAGGCGTCGGTCGGCCGGTCGCGGCTGGTAGATACCACTCCGGTAGCAGCATCGCGGCTTCGATCAGAGCCTCGCCGGCATAGGCGCCAAGCCCCGGCAACAAGGCATCCTCCCCGGCGCCGTGGAGGGTTGCCAGTACGTCGGTTGCGCGATCGTAGAGCAGGCTCTCGTCGCCGCCGCCGTCCAGCACGCGGGCGAAGGTATCGTCGCCGAGGTCCTCCAGCAGCAGGAACCCGTTGGCGGTGTCTTCGGCATGGATAGCCGGGGCGCTGAGGCCAAGCGCGATCAGGTGGCGGGCGATGCGGACGAAGGGCTGCACGTCCTCCTGGGGTGGCGGTGCATCCATGACGACGGCGGTGCCGCTGGCGCCAGTCAGCCGGAAGTAGGTCCGGAACGAGGCATCGCCCGCCAGCAGGCTTTCCCGGGCGTTGCGCCAGCCGGTGCGGGCGATGAAGTCGGCCCTCATCCTGTTGCGTTCAGACGTCGCCAAACCGTGTATCCCCCTCGATAATTGCCCGCCGCCCACCGTCTTCCATGGACAGGGTGACCATCAACCGTTCATCGGGCAGCAGCTCGGCCAGCCGTTCGGCCCATTCGACCAGCGCGATACCATCGGCTCGCGCCTCTTCCCAGCCAAGCTCGAAGACTTGCTCGGGTGCTTCCAGCCGGTAGAGGTCGAAATGCCAGAACACCCCCCTCGGCGTGTCATAGACCTCCACCAGGGTGAAGGTCGGGCTGGGGACGACCAGCGCAGGGTCGCCCGCTGCTGCCCGGAGGATCGCGCGCGCAAGCGTTGTCTTGCCGGCGCCGAGACCGCCTACCAGGGCCACGACATCGCGGGACCTCAGGCGTCCGGCCAACGCCGTGCCCAGCCGCTCCGTCGCGGCTTCGTCAGGAAGGGGAAAAGAAAAAGTCGGCATCTTTCGATGCCGACTTTTAGCATGGTCGCGGCTGTGGGCGGTTAATAGCGGTAGAGGTCGCCCTTGAACGGGCCGGCCTCGGGCACACCAATGTACTTCGCCTGGTCAGGCCGGAGCTTGGTCAGCTTGGCGCCGACTTTCTCGAGATGGAAGGCGGCGACTTTCTCGTCGAGGAACTTGGGCAGCGTGTAGACCTTCTTCTCGTACTTGCCCGGGTTGGTCCAGATTTCGATCTGGGCCAGCGTCTGGTTGGAGAACGAGGTCGACATCACGAAGCTCGGATGGCCTGTGGCATTGCCGAGATTCACCAGCCGGCCTTCCGACAGCACGATGATGCGCTTGCCGTCGGGGAATTCGACCTCGTCGACCTGCGGCTTGACGTTGTGCCACTTGAAGTTCCGCAGGTTCGATATCTGGATCTCGGAGTCGAAGTGGCCGATGTTGCAGATGATGGCGCGGTGCTTCATCGCCTTCATGTGGTCGAGCGTCAGGACATCGACGTTGCCGGTGGCGGTGACGAAGATGTCGGCGCGCGGCGCCGCGTCTTCCATGGTCACGACTTCGTAGCCCTCCATTGCCGCCTGCAGGGCGCAGATCGGATCGATCTCGGAGACCATGACGCGGCAGCCGGCCTGGCGCAGCGAGGCGGCCGAGCCCTTGCCGACATCGCCGAAGCCCGCGACCATCGCGACCTTGCCCGACATCATCACATCGGTGCCGCGGCGAATGCCATCGACCAGTGATTCCCTGCAGCCATAGAGGTTGTCGAACTTCGACTTGGTGACCGAGTCGTTCACATTGATGGCGGGCCACAGGAGTTTGCCGTCTTTTTCCATCTGATAGAGACGGTGAACGCCGGTCGTCGTCTCCTCGGTCACGCCCCTGATCGAGGCGCCGAGCTTGGCGTACCAGCCCGGCCTTTCCTTGTTGGTCTTGGCGATCACCTTGTAGAGGACTTCCTCTTCCTCATTGGTTGGCTTGGCGAGGAGCGACGGATCCTTTTCGGCGCGAATGCCAAGATGGACCAGCAGCGTGGCGTCACCACCATCGTCGAGGATCATGTTCGGCTCGCCACCGTCACCCCATTCGAAGATCTTGTGGGTGTAATCCCAGTATTCCTCGAGGCTTTCTCCCTTGATCGCGAAGACCGGTATGCCGGCTTTGGCAATTGCAGCGGCGGCATGATCCTGCGTCGAGTAGATGTTGCACGAGGCCCAGCGCACGTCGGCGCCCAGCGCCTTCAGTGTCTCGATAAGGACTCCGGTCTGGATGGTCATGTGCAGCGAGCCCGCGATGCGCGCGCCCTTCAGCGGCTTCTTCGGCCCGTACTCTTTGCGAATCGACATGAGCCCCGGCATCTCGGTCTCGGCCATGTCGAGTTCCTTGCGGCCCCAATCGGCGAGCGCGATATCCTTGACGATGTAATCTTGGGCCATTTGGCGCTCCTGACATGCAGCGGATGCGAAAGTGTTGCGTGTCATATCAGCGGTCCGGCACCGCCTCAACGCGCCATATGCTCATATAAGCAAGAATTTATGGGCGGATAACCGGCGCTTTATGTTGGAGCGTCGCCGGCCTCAATCTTCGCCGAATTTGCTCTCGATCAGCGCAGAAAGGGCAGCCATGGCTTCGACGGCCTGGCGGCCCGAGCAGACGAGCTCGATTTCGCAGCCGATGCCGGCACTCAACATCATCAGCCCCATGATCGACAGCCCCGAAACTTCTTGGCCCTTGAAGCCGACGCGAATGACCGAATCGAACTGACCAGCGGTGCGGACGAATTTGGCGGCGGCCCTGGCGTGCAGGCCTCGCTTGTTGGTGATCTTCAGAGTTCGCCGAAGCGCCCCGATGCCGGCGTCGGCCGCGCCGGGTGACGCGGCGTCGCTCACGAGGCTTCCTGGGCCAGAATACGGGACGCGACCGTGATGTATTTGCGACCAGCCTCCTGCGCCATGCGCACGGCTTCGGTGATCGGTCGGCCGCGGACACTCGCCAGCTTCACCAGCATCGGCAGGTTGACGCCTGCCAGGACTTCGATGCGAGCCTGCTCCATGATCGAGATCGCAAGATTGGAAGGCGTGCCTCCGAACATGTCGGTGAGCACGATCACGCCTTCACCGGTGTCACAGGCGCGGGCGCGCTCGAGAATTTCGGCGCGTCTCTTCTCCATGTCGTCGTCGGCACCGATGCAGACCGTCGAAATGCATTGCTGTGGACCGACGACATGTTCGAGCGCGGCCAAAAACTCGCGCGCCAGATTGCCGTGGGTCACCAGTACGATACCAATCATCTGTTTCCGTCCGGTTTACCCTACGCCGTCCAGCTCCCCGGACCCGTCGGCGTCTCGGTGAGAGAGAGTGACGGAGCGGCCGACGCCGCGCAACCAGTCTGCCAGTACTTCGGCCACCGCCACGGAGCGATGCCGCCCCCCGGTACAGCCGACAGCAATGGTCAAATAGGCTTTGCCCTCTGCGTCAAAACGCGGCAGCAGCGGCTCGATCAGCCCCTCCAGTTGCTCGATGAAAGGCTGGTATCCGGGGTCGGTCGCGATGAAGGCCGCGACCGCAGGATCGCGCCCGGTCAGCGGCTTCAATACCGGATCGTAGTGTGGATTTTTCAGGAACCGGGTATCGAACACGAGATCGGCCTCGCGCGGCAGTCCGCGTCGAAACGAAAACGACATCACCGACAGGCGCGTGCCGGCGCGTGGTCCCAAGGCGAACTGTCCGGCCAGAAGCTGCTTGAGCGTGTGTGGCGACAAGGATGAAGTGTCAATCACCACGTCGGCGGAGTCGCGCATCCACTGGATCTGCCGGCGCTCCTCGACGATGCCGTCGATGACCGGCCGGTCCGGCGCCAGCGGGTGCGGCCGCCGCGACGCCGTATAGCGGCGCTGAAGTGCCTCGGTGTCGCACTCGAGAAACAACAGCTTCGCATCGAGATCGGGGCGCTGACGGAGCTTGCGCACACGGCGGACAAGTTCCCGCGGATCGAAACCAAAGGTGCGGGTGTCGACGCCGAAGGCCAGCGGCGGGGCGATCGTACCGGAACCGCCGGCGGTCGAGCGCATCAGGTCGCCCAGCAGCGGCAAGGGCATGTTGTCGACCGCGACATAGCCCATGTCTTCCAAGGCATTCAATGCCGTCATCCGGCCGGCGCCGGACAAGCCCGTCACCAGGACGAACGGGCGACGATGGCTCGTGGCCGCCGGGGGCAGGAGGGGCGGGGACGGGCTGTCGGGCATAGGCGAAACCGGGGCGATCATGCGGCTCCGATCCGGGCCAGGGCAAGATGCAACTTGGCGGTGGCGGAGCTCTCGAACGGCGCCAACGCAAGCACAGGCAAGCCGACACCCAGCAGGGATTCATTTGCCGGCTCAGGCAGTCGCTCGATGCGGTTTGTCGGCACCAAATCGACGAGCATCGACAGCGGTGCCCGCGACGCCAACTGGCCGCGCGCGAGTTTCAAGATGCCTACTCCGCGCACCTCGATCAGGCCGGCGAGCGCAGCAGGTGCAGCGGCGAACAACACATGCCCTTTCCGGACAATGCGAGTCTGATCGTCGGCCACGAGGCGCGCGCCAGCCTCGATCAAGCGCAGAGCCAGATCGGATTTTCCGGCGCCCGACGGGCCACGCAGAAGCACCGCGCGCCAGGACGCGACTGATGATTTCCCGTGCGGTCGCAGCGCGATGCAGGTCGCGTGGACGAGCAGCGTCATTTGCGGGCGCGCGCCGCCGGCACGCGGATGGTGAAGCGCGCGCCCAGCACCCTGCCGTCCGGCGCGCGGCGGTTGGTAGCGGAGATCGAGCCGCCGTAGGTTTCCATGATCTGCCGGCAGATCGACAGACCTAATCCCGAGTGCTGGCCAAAATGCTCGCTTGGTCGTTCCGAATAGAAGCGTTCGAAGATCGATTCGAGGTTTTCCTCGGGTATTCCCGATCCTTCGTCGTCGATTGTGACGACGAAGGGACCGCCGCGCCGCTCACGACCCAGCTCGACGACGATACGCGAATGTGGGGGGCTGAACGACAGGGCGTTGTCGATGACGTTGCGGAAAACCTGGCCGTAGCGACCGTCATGGCCGTGCGCGGCAAAGGGTGGATTGGCCGCAACGCGGAACTCGACTTCGACGCCGGCCTTTTGGGCCGCGGCGGCGGTGTAGTGCTCGCTCATGTCAGCCAGAAGACCCCGCAGGTCGACCGGCTTGACCTCGCCACGCATCAGTTCGGCATCGAGTCGCGAAGCGTCCGAAATGTCGGAGATCAACCGGTTCAGCCGATTGATGTCGTTCATTACGATCGCCATCAGCTTTTCGCGGCGTTCGGCGTCGAGGCCGGGCCGTGCCGCGGTCTCGAGCGCCGAACGCAATGAGGTCAGCGGGTTCTTGAGTTCGTGCGCGACGTCGGCGGCGAAACTTTCAATGGTGTTGATGCGCTGCCACAAGGCGTCGGTCATTGAACGCAATGCGTCGTTCAGGTCGCCGATCTCGTCGCCGCGCTTGCCGAGGTCGGGGATCTCCGGCCGGCTTTCGCGCGCCAGCCGTACCTCGTCCGCGGCGCGCGCCAGCCTGACGATCGGGTGAGTGATCGTGCCTGCGAGGTACAACGACAACAGCACCGTGATGCCGAGTGCCGCCGCGGCAATGATGAGCATGTCGAAGCGAACCTGTCGCAGGGAGGCGGCGATGGCGCGATTGTCGCGGGTGAGGATCAGCGACCCCAACACCTGCTTGTAACGCTGCACCGGCACCGCGGCGCTAAGCATCAGCCGACCGTCGGACGCAATCCGCACCGCCGAGGCGTTGAACCCGCGCAGCGCGCTTAAGGCCTCGGGATAGTCGCGAACGGAAGGCGTTGGCCGCTCGACATATTCAGGGAAGCGATCGGCCCGTGACAGTTGCCGGGCGATCCAGTCGCCGATCCGATCCGTCATCGGAGCCGCGGCGGTGGCCGGTGCCTCGGGTGGCGGCAGTGGAACGGTGTGGATGCGTCCGACCTCGATCAGAATATCCGAATCCGCCAGGAGTTCGCCGGTCTCACTGAACAGGCGCGCCCGCACGCCAGATGGGCGGACAAGGCGCGTCAGAAGCTGGCGGGCGGCGTCGGCATCCAGGCGGTTGATCGTCGCTTCGCCACCCACGACCGCGACCTCGCCGATGCCTGCGGCCACCATTTCACCTTGAACCAGCAACGAAGCCAGTTCGGCGTCGAGCAACTCGTCCTCGTAGGCGCTGAGATAGACTGCGCCGAGCGTCAACAACGCCACTGGCACGATGTTGAGGAGCAGAATGCGGCGAGTCAGCGGCGAGTATCGCCGCTCGCGGCTGCGGCGGCGGCGCAACAGCGATGGCGACTCGGTGGCCGGAGCCGGTGTGCGCACGCGCCACCCGACCGCCGGCGTTAGCCGGCGGAGTGCCGCTACAAACCTGGAACCGAATGCCCGCAGTCCAAGGCGGCGGGGGCGCGGTTCAGGCGTCGCGGTATCTGTATCCAATGCCATAGAGCGTTTCGATCTGCTCGAACTCGCCGTCGACCTCACGGAACTTGCGGCGTACGCGTTTGATATGGCTATCGATGGTGCGGTCGTCGACGTATATCGTCTCGCCGTAGGCCGCATCCATCAGCTGGTCGCGGTTCTTGACGTGGCCCGGCCGCTCGGCGAGCGACTTCAGAAGCAGGAATTCAGTGACCGTCAGGTGCACTTCCTTGCCCTTCCAGGTGCACTGATGACGGCTGGGATCGAGGACGAGCTCGCCGCGCACGACGCGTTCGGCAGCGCTTTCGCCTTTGGCGCCGCTGGTATCGGCGCGGCGGAGCACGGCGCGGATGCGCTCGAGCAGCAGGCGCTGGGAGAACGGCTTGCGGATGAAGTCGTCGGCACCCATGCGCAGTCCCAGCACCTCGTCGATCTCCTCGTCCTTGGAAGTCAGGAAGATCACCGGGAAGTGCTGCGTCTTGCGGATACGGTTCAACAATTCCATGCCGTCCATACGCGGCATCTTGATGTCGAAGATCGCGAGATCAGGCGGTGCCTGGTTGAGACCTTCCAGCGCCGTGGCTCCGTCATTGTAGGTCTTGATCTGGAAGCCCTCGGCTTCGAGCAACATCGACACGGAGGTGAGGATATTGCGGTCGTCGTCGACGAGGGCGATGTTCTTGCGCACGATGTGGCTTCTCCTGACAGGCGAGGCGGTCGACAATGGTACCACAGACCGGGCCGTTGCCGCCGCTTTCACAATCTGTCATCGATAATGGCGAATTAAGGCTGTTTTGCCCCGAAATGATTGAAGATATGTCACGTACGGTGCGCGATCTGCTGCGCCGCCTCGATCGAGCCGCCCTCGCCAGCGCCCTGCCTGGTCCCACTGCACCTGATGGTGGCGCTGCTTGGCCGTACGCCTCGCTGGTTTTGGCTGCGGTCGATCATGACTTGTCGCCGATTTTGCTGTTGAGCGATCTAGCCGAGCATACGAAGGCCATTCTGGCGGACGGTCGCGTTTCGCTTCTGTTCGATGGTACCGTCGGCCTCGACCAGCCGCTCACCGGCCCGCGGGTCACCGTGCTCGGCCGCGCCACCCGGACTGGCGACGAACGGCTCGGCCAGCGCTTTCTGTCCCGCCACCCGGATGCCACGTTGTATGCCGGCTTCAAGGATTTCCACTTCTATCGGGTTGACCTCGAGCGAGCCCACCTGGTCAGTGGCTTCGGAAAAATCCGCTGGCTGGACGCCGCCGAACTGCGACCGGCGCCTGCCGCCGCTGGCCTGGCTGCCAGCGAGGCGGGTATCGTCAACCACATGAACGACGATCACGCCGATGCTCTCCAGCTTTATGCCGGCAAGCTGCTCGGTCTGCCGGGAAGCGATTGGCGGATGACCGGGGTCGATGCCGAAGGGATCGACCTGCGGCGGGGTGGGCAGGTGGCGCGATTACCCTTCGACATCGCTGTCGTCGATGCCGCGGATGCGCGGACGGCACTGATCTCCCTGGTTGCCCGGGCCCGGGCCGTCTAATTTCGCGTTGCGGCTTGCTCTTCGCTAGTGCGAAATCTGATCCACATCATCTTCGATACTGACCGTCGCAGGCCCTTGCCACTCCACGGGCGCCCCAGTAGCGCAGGGGGCGCAATCGGATCAGCCGCACATATCGGGAGAAATGCCGTGCACCAGGCAGGCTTCGTAATCCCCAAGACTGGACTCGAGACGCTCGGATTGAAGAATCCGGGCAACGTTTATTGGAATCTGCAGGTTCCCGCACTCTACGAGGAGGCGATCCGCCGCCGCGAGGGTACCGTTGCGGCGGGCGGTGCTTTCGTCGTCCGCACCGGCGTCCACACCGGCCGTTCGCCAAACGACAAGTTCATCGTCGAGGACGCCGGCAGCAAGGGCCGCATCGACTGGGGCAAGACCAACAAGCCCATGGCGCCGGATCGCTATCGCGCGCTTTATAACCGCATGATCGGCTATGCTCAGCGCCGCGACCTGTTCGTCCGCGATTGTTGGGCCGGGGCCGATCCCGCTCATCGTATCGGTGTGCGCGTGGTCAACGAGACCGCCTGGCACAATCTCTTTGCGCGCAACATGTTCCTACGGCCGAAACCCGAGGAACTCGCGGGTTTCAAGCCCGACTTCACCATCCTCAATCTGCCGGGCTTCCAGGCCGATCCGGAACTGGACGGAACCGCCTCCGATTGCGCGGTGCTGGTCAACTTCACCGACCGTGTCGTCGCGATCTGCGGCACCTGGTACGCCGGCGAGATCAAGAAGTCGGTATTCACGATCCTGAACTACCTGCTGCCCGACAAGAACGTCCTGCCCATGCATGCGTCGGCCAATATCGGCCCGAAGAACGATGTCGCGGTCTTCTTCGGCCTGTCAGGGACGGGCAAGACGACCCTGTCGGCCGATCCATCGCGCACTCTGATCGGCGACGATGAACATGGCTGGGGCGAGAACAGCCTCTTCAACTTCGAGGGCGGCTGCTACGCCAAGGTGATCAAGCTCTCTCGCGAGGCTGAGCCCGAGATCTACGCCACGACCGAGCGCTTCGGCACGGTGTTGGAGAATGTCGTAATCGATCCGGCAACCGGCCATCTCGATCTCGACGACGCTGCGCATACCGAGAACACCCGGGCCTGCTATCCACTCGACTTCATCCCGAACACTTCGGCCTCGGGCATCGCCGGCACACCGGAAAACATTGTCATGCTGACAGCCGATGCGTTCGGCGTGCTGCCGCCGATCTCGCAGCTGAGCCCGGAGCAGGCGATGTATCACTTTCTCTCGGGCTATACCGCGCGCGTCGCCGGCACCGAGAAGGGCGTGACCGAGCCGCAGGCCACCTTCTCGAGCTGCTTCGGTGCGCCGTTCATGCCGCGTCACCCAACTGTCTACGCCAAGATGCTGGGTGAGAAGATGGCCCGTCAGCATGTGAAATGCTGGCTGGTCAACACCGGATGGTCAGGCGGTGGATTCGGCGTCGGAGAACGGATGTCGATCCGCCACACCCGCGCCATGGTGCGGGCCGCGCTCGACGGTACGCTGGCATCCGCCGTCTCGGCCGCCGACCCGCACTTCGGCATGCTGGTGCCCAGCGCCTGCCCCGACGTGCCCGGTGGCGTGCTGAACCCGAAGAATACCTGGAAGGACAAGAAGGCTTACGACAATGCTGCCCGCGACGTTGCCCAGCGCTTCGAGGCGAACTTCCGGCAATTCGAAGGTCATGTCGACAGCAAGGTCAACAAGGCCGCGATTCGCGCCTCTGTCTGAGATCGTGGCGAGGACGCTTTCGCCATGGCGCTCAGGATGGCCTATGGTGTCGAGGCTTGAGCACCGTTCCTGAAAAGCCCCAGCTGGCGTTGGCACGCCTGCCGTGGCGCCTGCCGCTGATTGCGGCATTGGCGTTGGCCTTCGTGTCTTTGACGTTGATCTCGGGAATCGCCTACATCGCCGTGCTGGCCGGGGCCACGGGCACCGCGGAGCGGCTGCTGGTCGACAGGGCCGGGCGCGTCGTCGATGCCGAAGTTGCCGTGATCCGCAGCCGGCTCGATCCAGTAACCGAGCATCTCGAGTTGATCGCCGCTCTTGCCGCGGCCGGCCGCATCGACATCGACTCGCCCGTCGCCGTTCGCGAAGCCCTGGCAGTGATGATAACCCGCGTGCCGGCGGTGTCGGCTGCGGCGTTCGCCACGCTCGACCTTCAGCTGCACCGCGCCTTGCGTCATGCAGACGGGGCGGTGGTGCGCGACACAGTCTCGCTCGTCGACCTGCCTCAAGGGATGGAACGGTTTCGCCAGTTGCAGACGTCGCACAGTACGTTCTGGGGGGCTCTGTTCTGGAGCGACGCCATCAAGCAGCCGGTCCTCAATGTGCGCACGCCGGTGCGCCGCATCGACGACGCCTTCATCGGTGGCCTGATCGCCACGGTGGCGGTCGGCGATCTGTCGTACCTGGTCGGCGACGCCAGCCTGGGCACAGACGGCCGCTACTTCATTCTGGTTGGGCACGACAAGGTGCTGGCCCATCCCCGCCTGGTCGATCCTCGCGGCCTTGGCCTTTCCGAGGACAGGCCACTGCCTACCATCAAGGAAATCGGCGATCCTGTCCTTGCGAATTTCTGGAATCCGCCGATGCGCTCGAAGCGGGTCGACAGGGTACTCGGAGACTTCGGCCGCGTCGTCGAGGCCGAGGGCCGGCAATGGGTGTTCGTCTATCGCGAACTCCATCGCTACGGCCCCGATCCCTGGCTGGTCGGCCAATACTTCCCGCTCGAGGATGCGACCGGCGACCTCGACCGGTTGACCAATGGCGCGATCGTCGGGGCGGCCACGCTCGCCGTCGCAATCGTCCTCGCGCTGCTGATGGGTTTGAGCATGGCGCGTTCGATTCGCACCATCACCTCGGCGGCCGAGGCGATCGAGCAGCTCGAATTCGATGCTCCGTTCCACAAGAGATCGCGGTTGCGTGAAATCGACGAAGCCGGGCGGAGCCTCGACAAGGCGCGCGGCGTGCTGAAATGGTTCGGCGCCTACGTGCCGCGCCGCTTGGTCTTCCGGTTGATGGAACTCGGCGAGGAAGCGGTTGCCTCGCGGCGGCGCGACGTGACCGTGATGTTCACCGATATCGTCGAGTTCACGCCACAGGCCGAAAACCTGCACGAGCAGGCAACCGCCGACCTGCTCAATCATCATTTCGAACTGCTGGGCACCTGCATCGACGACGAGCATGGTATCATCGACAAGTACATCGGCGATTCCGTCATGGCGGTTTGGGGTGGCCTCTCCAAGATGGAGGATCACGCCGATCGTGCGGTAAGGGCGGCCCTCGCCATCGCACGGGTGATCGGCGAGGACAATGCCGTCCGCCGCGCCGCCGGTCTCGCCCCGATCCGCGTCCGCATCGGGCTGCACTCTGGTCCGGCAGTGGTCGGCAACATCGGGGCACCGGGACGCGTCAACTACACCGTGGTGGGCGATACGGTGAATGTCGCGCAGCGTTTCGAGCAACTCGGCAAGGAGTTCATGGTGCCTGGCGACGAGATCATCGTGCTCGTTAGCGGCGACACCATCGCCGCCATGATTCAGCCCAAAGCGCTGGGCATTCTGCCCAAGCCCGTGCTGCGCCACGTCAAGGGCCGCGACGAACCGGAAGAAGTCTACCGGTTGGCGTGATCGGCCGGCGACGCTGGACGGCGCGACGCCATCGCCGCTAGTGTATGGCTGTGGCCAGAGGATATTCGAGGAGGGACGTGCAGGACATGAAACGGCGCAACCTGCTGGCTATTTCGACAGCGGCACTGGCTCTTGGGCCCATTCACGCGCTGTGGGCGCAGGACACCAAGAAGCCGTTCACCGCCGCACAGCTCGACCAGATGATGGCGCCGATCGCGCTCTATCCCGACGCGCTGCTGGCGCAGACCCTGATGGCCGCGTCCTATCCACTCGAAGTGGTCGAGGCGGCGCGGTGGTCGCAGGCCAACCCCAATCTCAAGGGTGATGCCGCCGTCGCCGCGGTCAAAGACAAGGACTGGGATGTCAGCGTGAAGTCGCTGACCGCTTTCCCTCAGGTTCTCAAGATGATGAACGACCAGCTCGACTGGACCCAGAAGATCGGCGACGCGATGATCGCCCAGCAGAAGGATGTGGCCGAATCCGTTCAGCGCCTGCGCGCCAAGGCCGCGGCCGCCGGCAACCTGAAGAGCACGCCGCAGCAAAAGGTCACGACCCAGGCGGCGGGCGGCAGCAGCACGATCGTCATCGAGCCGGCCAATCCGGAAACGATCTACGTGCCGTACTACAATCCGGCCTGGGCCTACGGGCCATGGCCGTATCCGGCCTATCCGCCACCCTACTATCCGCCGCCGCCCAACTATGGCGCGGCGCTGATGACCGGCATGATGTTCGGCCTCGGCGTTGCCGCCGGTGCTGCCATGTTCGGCGGCTGGAACTGGAACCACGGCAACACCTACGTCAATGTCAATCGCGCGACCAGCATCAGCGCCAACAATTTCAACGCCAGCCACTACGCCAACGGCACCTGGAGCCACGATGCCACCCATCGCGGCGGCGTGCCCTACAACGATCGGGCGCTGCAGCAGAAGTACGGCCAGAACCGGCCGGGCTCGACGGAGCGCGACCAGTATCGCGGCCAGCAGTTCGAGAACGAACTGCGCGGCGGCCAGGCCGGCCAGCGCGACGGTGCCGCCCGTACCAATGCCGAACAGCGCGCCGGCGCGGAACGCGCTGGCGGAACCCAGGTGAATCGCGGCAGCGGCAGTGGTGAGGCGCGGCGATCATCGGGTACCGGTCGCAGCGACGCCCTGAGCGGCGTCGACCGTGGTCAGCAGGTCAATCGCGAGGCCGACCGCGGCCGGTCCTATGGCGGTGGCGGCCGCAGTTTCGGCGGCGGCGGACGTGGAGGTCGGCGATGAGTGGCTCGTTTATGCGCCGGGGTTTTCTGGCGCTCGCTCTGGTTGCCGGCCTTGCCGCATCGGTGGTGGCGCAACAGCCGACGAAGCTGCAGGGCTTTCCGAGCGCCGACGCGGCGGCGGCGGCCTTCACCGACGCAATCCGCGCCAAGAACGACAAGGCGATCCTGGCGATCCTGGGCGCCGGCTGGACGGCTTTCATACCGGCCGATTCCGGTGAGAGGGATCGCCGCCGCGCCGCCTACCTGGCGGCGTGGGACGAGGGTCACAAGGTCACGGTCTCGGACGGCACAAAGGCCACGATCGAGGCCGGCAAGTCCGGCTGGACCCTGCCGATACCGATCGTGAAGGACGGCACGGAATGGCGCTTCGACCTCGAGGCCGGCCGCGAAGAGATGCGCGCCCGGCTGATCGGCCGCGACGAACTCGCCGTCATCCAGACCTTGCTGGCGATCGTCGATGCCCAGCGCGACTACGCCGCCCTCGACCCGATGAACACCGGTGCGCCCGCCTACGCCCGCCGCCTGCTGAGCTCGCAGGGCAAGAAGGACGGCCTGTACTGGGATGCAGCGGCCGGCCAGCCGCCGAGCCCGCTTGGGCCGGCGGTGGCCAAGGCGCAGGCCGGCAGCAGCACGGCCGACGGTCACTACGGCTACAATTTCCGGCTGCTCTACGCCCAGGGACCGGCGGCGCCGGGCGGCGCCCGCGACTACATCGTAAATGGCCGCATGATCGGCGGCTTCGGCGTCATCGCCTGGCCCTTGCGCTACGGCGAGACCGGCGTGATGACCTTCATCGTCAGCCAGGGCGGCGATGTCTATCAGCGCGACCTCGGGCCGGAGACGGCGCAGCGTGCGGCTTCGATCGTGGCCTTCAATCCCGACAAGGATTGGGTGAAGGCCGATATGACGCCCCCGTGAGGGGCATTTTGGGGAGACAACCATGATCAAGACGAAGATCCTCTCGATGGTCGCGGTGGCGGGCCTTCTGGGCGGCTGCAACCAGAGTCTCTCGGATGGCCAGACCGGCGCCCTTGTCGGCGCGGCTGCAGGTACCGGCATCGGCTTGGCCACGGGTGGCAGCTTCGGTGCGGTCGTCGGCGCCGGCCTGATCGGCGGCGCGGTCGGCTATCTCGGTGGTACGGCCATCGGCAACAGCAAGTGAGATCGAGAGCCATGACCCGCAACGTTCTTGTCGCCGCGGCAGCCCTGTTGGTCGCATCCACCGCCGCCCAGGCCCAGCTCGCCCCCACGAACTTCGACCAGGCGGCCTACATCACCTGCAAGGAAGCGCATGCGATGCAGCCCGAACCGCGCAAGATGCTGGCGACCTACCTCGCCGATCATGCCGCGGCCTATCGCGGCGTGGTCATTCCCGATGGCGAGCAGGGCGCCAAGCTCGCCCTTCTGGTGCGCGGCGGCTGCACGCTGGCGCCGGACGCCTATCTGTTCACGGTGATCGACCGCGCGATCCTGGCCGAGATGTCGAAGCTGCCGAAGCGCAAGTAGCGCGCCAGACGGCGGCCAAGGGCGGGGCGTTTTGTGGCACACCTCGTTGTGCCACGAAGTGTCTGGCACGTTGTGCCACAAAGCGGGGTCAAGCCCTTGTTCCGGCTGCTTGGTCTCCCCCTGACGACCTGTGCCACCAGCGCCGGCCGCGGTCGGCGATGAGTGTCTGGAAAATCGGCAGTAAAACGGTTCACCCTGAACCAAGAAAAACGCCCGCTGGATTTCTCCGGCGGGCGTCTCCCATCGTGGCCAAAAACATAGCCGGATTCGGCTGAACCTGCAAATTTGCGTGAGTCAGGTCATCTTGATCATGACGTGACTGGCGTAGGCCGGGCGCGTGGCGAGCCGCTCGTACCAGGTCTTCACGTTCTTGAGTTCGGGCCGTTCGATGTCGAGCGCATACCAGCGGAAGGCAATGCACCCGACCGGAATGTCGCCCATGGTGAAATGGTCGCCCGCAACGTAGCGGCGGCCGGCCAGCCAGCCGTCGAGCCGCCCGAACAGCCGGCCCGCGTCCTCGGCCGCCTTCCTGATCGCCGCCATGTCGCGCTTGTCTTCAGGCGTGCGCACCAGCCCCCAAAATGCGATGCGCATGGGCTCGGAGATCGTGCTGAGCTGCCAGTCCATCCAGCGGTCGGCCTCGCTTCGCGCGCCCGGATCGTTCGGCCACAAGGTACCGGCGGCGTACTTCGCCGACAGGTAGCGCACGGCCGTATTGCTCTCCCAGATGATGCGGCCGCCGTCGTCGATGGTCGGCACGACGCCGTTGGGGTTCATGTCGAGGTACCATTTCTGGTCGTTGCCGCCGAACGGCCCGCCGACATCGGTGCGTTCGTATTTCAGGCCGCACTCCTCGGCCGCCCACAGCACCTTCTGCACATTGATCGAATTGGCCCGTCCCCAGATCTTCATCGCAATACTCTCCTTGATCTCAGCATTCCCATTCCGGCTTACCGTCGATGATCCGCAGCAGCTGCCTGGCATTGGGATCGTCGCCGGGCATGGCCGACACGCCTCTGAATGTCACCTGCGAATCATCGATCCAGACAGGGATTGGCCGCAGCAGGGAATTCGGGCCGGCACCGCGACACGCCGGTATCGCCGTAACCTTGGCGAGCGTCGGTGGATCGCGGTCGAGCTCGATGATCTCGATGTCGACGCCCGACATCAGGTTCGACACCAGAGCGACGCCTCGGCGACCGGAGGGTGAGAGGACGGGAGGTGCCGTCGTCACCAGGGTGCGGCCGTCCCGTTCGGAGACCAGGTAGGCAACGCCTTCTTCGTAAAGCCCCACGGTCACGACGTAGGTGCGATGCTTTGGCCACCACGCGACCAGCCGGTGCACTCGGGTGTCGTCCGGGAGGCAGGCGGAGCGATCGTCGCAGTCGGTCAGCGCGAGGGAGCGGCCGCCGGCAAGTTTCAGCCTGAGGGTTCGGCCGTCACGGGAGGCCATGTCGGGTATCGTTGCCAGGACCGCCGCATCGGAATCCCCGAGCCCCGCCGCCCCGTCGCTCGGCCCGCAACAAGGCCCATTTTCAATCACAGCTTTCGAGCCGTTCAGGAGCCCGGATGACGGCAGTGTCCACTGCTCGTTCGGGTCCTGAGACTGCGCCCGTGATGGCATCACTGCCAGAAGGCCGACCGCAGCGAAGACCCACCGCAGCGATCGCATGGCCTAGTGCGCCGCCGCCCAGTTGTCGCCGACGCCGGTGTCGACGACCAGCGGCACCGAGAGCTTGGCGGCGTTCTCCATCACGTGGCGCGCCACATCCCTGGTCTTGTCGAGTTCCCTGTCGGGCACCTCGAACAGAAGTTCGTCGTGCACCTGCAGCAACATCCGGGCCTTGAGTTTCGCTCCGGCGAGTGCGGCAGGGACACGGATCATCGCCTTCTTGATGATGTCGGCGGCACCGCCCTGCAGCGGCGCGTTGATCGCCGCACGTTCGGCGAAGGCCCGCATGCCCTGGGCCTTCTCGTTGATGTAGCGCAGGTGGATCTTGCGGCCGAACGGCGTCATCACGTAGCCGTGCTTGCGCGCGTACTCCTTGGTCCGTTCCATGTAGTCGCGGATGCCGGGATAACGCTGGAAGTATTTGGCGATGTACTCCTTGGCTTCCTGCTGGCCGATGCCGAGCTGGTTGGCGAGGCCAAAGGCCGAGATGCCGTAGATGATGCCGAAGTTGATCGCCTTGGCGCGCCGTCGCACCAGCGGGTCCATGCCCTTGACCGCCACGCCGAACATCTCCGACGCGGTGATGGCGTGGATGTCGTCGCCGCGCGCGAAGGCTTCCTTGAGCGAGGCGATGTCGGCCACATGCGCCAATAGTCTCAGTTCAATCTGCGAGTAATCGGCGCTCAGGAGCTTGTGGCCCTTGTCGGCGACGAAGGCCTGGCGAATCTTGCGACCTTCTTCGCTGCGCACCGGAATGTTCTGCAGGTTGGGATCGGTCGAGGCGAGGCGGCCGGTGGCGGCACCGGTCATGTGATACGAGGTGTGCACGCGGCCGGTTTTGGTGTCGACCTGGCGCACCAGCGCATCCGTATAGGTGCCCTTGAGCTTGGCCAGTTGGCGGTGTTCGAGGATTTTCACCGGCAGCGCATGGCCCTGGGCGGCGAGATCGTCCAGCACCGAGGCGTCGGTGGCCCATGATCCGTTCTTGTTGCGCTTGCCGCCGGGCAGATTCTGCTCGTCGAACAGGATTTCGCCCAGCTGCTTGGGCGAACCGACATTGAACTCGCGGCCGGCGATCTTGTGGATTTCGCCCTCGAGCTCGCCCAGGCGCTTCTCGAAATCGCTGCTGAGATTCTTGAGCTTGAGCGCGTCGACCTTGATGCCGGCCTGCTCCATGCCCAGCAGCACCGGGATCAGCGGCCGTTCGACCGTCTCGTACATGGTCGTCATGTGCTCGGGCACCAGCCGGGGCTTGAGCCGCGTCCAGAGCTGCATCGTGACGTCGGCGTCTTCGGCGGCGTAGTCGCGCGCCTTGTCGAGCGGCACGCGGTCGAAGCTCACCTGCTTGGCGCCGCTGCCGGCGACGTCGGAGAACTTGATGGTCTTCTGGTCCAGATGCAGCTCGGCCAGTTCATCCATGCCGTGACCGTGCAGGCCGGCATCGAGCACGAAAGACAGCAGCATGGTGTCGTCCACCGGGGCGATCTCGACGCCGTAGCGACGGAACACCGCCATGTCGTACTTGATGTTCTGGCCGACCTTCAGAACCGCGGGATCCTCGAGCATCGGCTTCAGCACCGCGACCGCCTTCTTGAGCGCGATCTGGCCCTCCAGCAATTTACCGCCATCCCGGTCGCCGCCGTCTCCCGCGAGATCGAGCGCGCCCTGCGCGGCGCCGCCCGGCGTGCGATGGGCAAGCGGCAGATAGGCGGCGCGCCGCCGGCTGGAATTCACGTCGCCCCACGGCCCGTCGAGCAACGCCAGCGAGACAG
>ERZ890510.458-NODE-458-length-31917-cov-7.577961_pt1 | contig 31917 bp, 32 predicted proteins | sample MGYA00521265_ERZ890510 | MGnify/ENA primary metagenome ERZ890510 (study PRJEB32303, sample SAMEA104408624) | aquatic metagenome | biome: Brackish water; feature: Chemocline; material: water | place: Baltic Sea | collected 2014-10-26T21:54:00 | depth 110 m ... | reverse complement strand
CGCCCAACGCACGGGCCTCACTCCAGCCACGCTTCGAGCGTGGGAGCGCCGTTACGACGCCGTGGAACCGGGGCGGTCGGACGCCGGACAGCGCCTCTACTCGGACCGCGACCTGGAAAAGCTGACCGTACTCAGGTCGCTGACCGAGGCCGGAAGGGCCATCAGCATGGTCGCGGCCCTCTCGGAGCAAGAGGCCACGAACCTGCTGAGGGAAGACCGCGCTTCGGCGGCGGCCACGACTGTGATCCGGCGGAATGCGGACGCACCGACTGGATGGGTACCCGAGGCCTTTGCTGCAACGCTGAAACTGGACGGGATCGCGCTGGAACGGGTGTTATGGAGTGCCGCGCTCACGCTGGGAGCCGAGGTCTTTCTCGATAAGGTGATCGCGCCGTTTTTGGTCCGGGTGGGTGCCGGCTGGGAGGCGGGCGAGATCAGGCCCGCGCAGGAACATCTTGCGAGCGCCGTCGCCGAAACCGTTCTCGAGCGGCTTACCGAGCCCTCCCGAGTGAAGGGCGGTCCCATCCTCGTCGTGGCGACCGCGCAGGGGGAGCGCCACGGTCTCGGGGCGCGCATAGTGTCGACCGCCGCGATCCTGGAGGGCTGGGTGGTGACCTACCTGGGTATCGACCTTCCCGCTAGCGAGATCGCGAGGGCGGCCGAGGCGGTGGGCGCCGTGGCGGTCGCGATCAGCTCGGTTAATACCGAGACGGTGAACGAGACGGATCGGGCGATCCGGGCACTACGGAAGGACTTGGATCCGTCCATCGACCTGGTCGTCGGCGGGCGCGCGTCACAATCCCTGATCGCGGAGTCGCTTCCGCCCGGTGTCCATGTGCTCGACGGGCTGAGCGGCCTTCGCGACTACTGCAGAGGCAAGCGAATCTGATCCTGGCCATCGATGAGCCAGGCGGCCGAGCGTGCCATTCGATAGACTAGAGCGATGACCTCCATCGCGTAGTTTATTTCCGAGCTGCAGGCCACGAACCATGCGCACCCGACTTCTTCTGGGCGGTCTTTCGCTTCTTGTTTCATCGGGAGACCCGCTGGCCGCTCAGTCGTTTCCTACCCAAGACGCCACTATCCAGAACATCTACGAGGAAGGGATGAATCACTCCCTCCTCAAGGTGGAAGCGCACGCGCTCTTCGATTCCGTCGGTCCGCGCCTCATGGGAACGCCGAACCTAAGGCGTGCGCAGGATTGGATTATCGATTTTTATGGCTCATTTGGAGTCGACGCGCGGGCAGAGGAATTCGGCACCTGGCGGAGTTGGGAGCGCGGGGCCTCACACATCGACCTCGTGGAGCCACGTGTCCGCACGCTTCAGGGGCAGATGTTGGGCTTCAGTCCGGGCACCGGCGGCGAGGATGTGACGCTCGAGACCATCATCCTGCCACGCTTTAACGACAGCACAGAATTCGTACGATGGCTTCCTGAGGCCGAAGGGAAGCTGGTCATGATTTCCGCGGGTCTCCCGACCTGCCGTCCGCAGGACGACTGGGCCGCCAACGCGACGCCGCAGTCCAAGGCCCGCATGGACTCGATCATGGTGACGGTTCAGCGGGATTGGGCCTCCGTCGGTGCACGGCCGGGCGAGGACGGAGCCGCCGCGGGTGTACGCGGCAGCGGTTACTCCTCCGCATTAGGCGGCGGCGAACTGGGGTTACGGCTAGAGGAGGCGGGCGCCGCCGGCATCATCACCTCTCGGCCGAAGCTCCGGTGGACCCTAGGGGGAGGGCGGACACCGGAGAGTGTCGTCGCGTCCGCCGCAGCCGCCGAGGCTGGGGGCAGGCGTGGCGGCTTCGGCGCTGGCGCCCTGAATACGGGGTGGGGCGCCACGGAGATCTTCGAGACGTATAACACGAAGACGCCCGCCATCTCGTTGGACTGCGAGGACTACGGCCTGGTGTTCAGGCTCACAGAGGAGGGAGATCAGCCGAAGCTGAATCTGAACCTGGAAGCGACGTTCCTCGGCGAGCAGCCAGTTTACAACGTGATCGCGACGATCCCGGGCACCGAACTTCCCGACGAGTACGTCATGCTTTCGGCCCACTTCGATTCCTGGGACGGGTCATCGGGTGCCACGGACAACGGCACGGGCACGCTCACCATGCTGGAGGCCGTCCGCATTCTCAAGGAAGTTTATCCCAACCCGAGACGGACGATCCTGGTGGGTCACTGGAGCGGCGAAGAGGTTGGCATCGTGGGATCGAGCGCGTTCGCCGAGGACCACCCAGAAGTGATCGACGGGCTGCAGGCTCTTTTTAATCAGGACAACGGCACGGGCCGCATCGTGCGCATCGGTGGCGGCGGGATCGTCCACGCGCCGGAGCACCTCAACGCGTGGCTCGACAAGGTCCCCAGCGAGTTCCGCTCCCAGATCAACGGTGGTGGCCCCGTGGTCGCCGGGCGGCCCTCCGGCGGTGGCAGTGACGACTTCGCCTTCGCCTGCCGTGGGGCGCCTGCCTTTGGTCTCAGCGCGACGGAGTGGGACTACTTCAACGTGACCTGGCACACTGAGCGGGATACCTACGACAAGGTGGTTTTCGACGACCTCCAGTACAACGCGACCCTCACCGCCATGCTCGTCTACCTGGCGTCGGAGGACCCGGAGAAGATTCCCCGGGATCGCGTGGACATTACTGCTGGCCGCGGCGGTCGTGCGGGCGGTGGCGGTCAATGGCCGGTGTGCTCAGTCGCGCCCCGGTCGACCGATCCACGTCTCAGATAGGTGAGCTGAGCGGGGCTCGGCAGCCGCCGAGCCCCGCTCACTTCCCTGAGGCACTTCCGCGACCCACCGCCGCCACTCATCCCGGCGACTCACCTGCCCAAGTCACTGCCCCGCCGCGGCGATCGTGATCGCGAGCCGTCGACGGAGCAGCGCATCGTGTTCGGCCAACGTATTCCGGACGATGCCGGCGGTCTGGGACGAATTGGCTAGGGCGGCTAGGGCGGCCTCGGCTATCTCGTCCGCTGAGAGCCCGTACTCGAATCCAAGCGTGCTCGCCCACTGGTAGGTGAGGTCGTCCCAAGCGCGGGCCAACTCGGCTCGTTCTCCGTCGGGGACCGTGAGCCCACGCCGTTGCGCCTCAGCGGCCGCGGCGGCCCTGCGGGCGGCGGGGTCGTTTCCGGCGGCCTCGACCAGCCAGGCATCGAGCACCGACTTGGGATCCTCGATCCTGTCGGCGACGTCGCGGGCCATGACGGTTCGGCCCTCCGCGAACGGCACGATCGTTCGATCCTCTAGGCGAAGGATGTGGTATCCGTACTGCGTCTCTGTGACCGCGCTGATCTGTCCGGGTTCTAGCACGAGCGCGGACGTCCAGAATTCAGGCACCCATGAGCCTTCGCGGCCTGGCGTGAGCAGCCCTTGGCGCCCCACGGCGCCGGGCTCCTCAGACAATCGGGCGGCCGTCTCGGCGAAGTCGGCACCCGCGCGCAGGGATTCCATGGCGCGGGCGGCCTTCTCGGCTGCCTCGGCCCTGTGTTCTGCTGCGCGCCATCGTTCACTGAAGAAGAGGATGTGGCGAACGGTGAGTTCCCACTCCGGATCGGTCAGGTAGCGGGCTTCCAGCACATCATCGCCGACGTCGTTCTTCTCCAACGTCAGCTCCGCCGCCAGGATCTCAACAAGACGGTCCTCGGTCCACTCGCTGACCAGGGGCGCGCCCAGTTCATCCGTGGATGAGTCAGCGACGGAGAGGGCAAACGCGGCGAGTTGGGCGAGAGATGTGCGACTCGCCTCGGACAGCCCGAGGAGCTGGTTCTCGGTGAAAGAGACAGGGCCGACGGTGAGTGCCGGCGGCTCGGGGGCGCCACAAGCCACGAGGAGAGCGGCTGCGAGCGTGGCCGCGATCAGGCTGCCCTTGGGAAGGAGTCGCTTTGACATGCCCGAGAAAGTGGCAGGCGCAGCGGGGCCTGCCAACGCCCTCTCGGTGGGCGGATATCCGGGCGGCGTAGGAACCTCTAGACTTCGCCCAGTGTTGGACAGCCGACCCTCCCGCGTTTACCGTGTGCCTGTGACCCTCTTCTCCCTACTTCAGATTGAGCCGGCCGGCGGCCTGTCCGAAGCGCTCTCTCAGAGTCCATTGACCGCGCTCGCCGTTCTTTTTGGTGCGGGTGTCCTGACGAGCCTCACGCCGTGCGTGTATCCGATGATCCCCATCACCAGCGCGGTGATCGCTGGGACGGCCAGCGAGAATCAGTCCAAGGGGCGCACGCTGGCGCTGACGCTGACCTACGCCGTAGGGCTGGCGACGCTATATGCGACGCTCGGGGCCATCGCGGGTGTCTCCGGTCAGCTGTTCGGAACGGTCAGCGCGAGCCCGTGGACACGAATCGCGATCGGGAACCTGCTCGTCGTTTTCGCGTTAGCGATGCTCGATGTACTGCCGGTTCCGGTGCCACGCCGTCTGATGGAGATGGCGGGGAAGAATGATGGAGGCTCGTTCCCGGCGGTTTTTGCGATGGGTGCCATGTCCGGCGTGGTGGCCGCCCCTTGTGGTGCCCCCGCGTTCGCCGTGGTGCTCACCTGGGTCGCGGCGACGCAGGCCGGGCTGATGGGCTTCGTCTACCTGTTCGTGTTCTCGCTCGGAATGACGTCGCTGCTCGTCGCGGTTGGCCTTTTTTCCGGAACTTTGGCGCTGCTTCCGCGTTCGGGAGCATGGATGGTGTGGGTAAAACGGGCGGCGGCGGTCCTGATGCTTGGCATGGCGGAGTACTACTTCGTCATCGCCGGTTACAACCTCTGAGGTAGCATGGTGGCACGCATCAATCGAATCGCACATGTCGTGAACGGGTCAGTTCTCGTGCTCGCCCTTTGGGTGGCCCTTCCGGTTGCCGCCAGCGCGCAGGCCGCGGGTGAGGGATCTGTGTCTCTGGCCTACGGGACCATGGGACCTGGCGCCGAGGTTGAAGACCTGGAAGGCAACAAAGTCGACGTCATCGACTACGTAAAGGGAAAGCCCGCGCTGCTTGAGTTCTGGGCTACGTGGTGTGAGCAGTGCGAGGCGTTGCAGCCGCAGATGGACCGAATCCAGGCCGAATACGGAGACCAAATCAACGTGATCGCCGTCGCGGTGGGCGTGTCCCAGAGTGTACGTCGCGTAAAGCGACACCTTGAGGATCACGACCCGGGCTACCCGTATCTATGGGATGCTCGCGGTGCTGCGGTCCGAGCTTATAACGCGACCACGACGTCGATCGTTGTGATGCTCGACGCGAGCGGGAAGGTCGTGTACACGGGCGTGGGGACCGAGCAGAAGCTGGTCGCTGCGGTGGAGCGGTTGCTGGGGAGCTGACTTATCGCAGAGGGGGGCCAGCGATAGGGGACTGACTCAGTCCCAGACCGTGACCAACGGAGCATATGCCCGAAGCCGAGCATCGGCCGTGAGCAGCACGGCGTTCAGGCCCAGGGCCGTCGCAGCGATGAGACGATCCGCGGGGTCGCGGTGGTCGAAATCAACGAGCTGCACCGAGCGGAGGGCGATCCGATTGTCCACCGGAACGAACGTAATCTCGGGTGCCGCCTCGTTGTGCGCGATCCAGTCCGCGACGTCAGTCGTCAATTCGAGTCGCCCGCGTGAGACGAGCATCGCGACCTCCCAAGTGCTAATCGCTGAGACCCGCACGGGTTCGCCCTCGTCGAGGGACTCTTCGATGGCGTGACGGGCGGCGTCCGGTAGATGCGCCGGGTCGGCCACCCACCACACCCAGGCATGCGTATCGAGGAGGATCACTCGAGGGACTCCCACGCCTCCTCCTCGACGGGCTCCGTAGGGGCATCATACCGCACCACGGACTCGCGTAGGGCGAGGAGCGCACGGCCAGGCTCGACCACGAAGGGTACGAGTTTCACCACGGGGCGTCCCCGATCCGTGATGATCAACTCGAGCCCGGTGCGTTCCACTTCACGGAAATACTCCAGCGCACGCGCCTTGAAACGCGTCTTAGATACCGTGTCAATCATGACCAGATCATATGACCCGGGTCATTATGTGTCAACGTGGTTCGTGCGGTTCCAGTAGGATCGCACCCCTGACCCGCCGGCCCCTCTTCTTTTTCGCCCCTTTGTCATGCACGGGGGAGGCGGACGGTATGTATTTTGGATCTAAAATCACTTAATTTTGGTATGAAAAAGGGGTAGGTAAGGTATTAATGCGACATTTTGGGGTATCCTTGGAGTTTAGAGGAAGCCAAGAACCGATGTATCACCACCCATCAGGACGACCGAGTCCGGATCTTTTCCGCTCGACTCACCCGACCGCCGGAAATTCAGATCTATGGGCATTGAAGAAGGCGAACGACCCGATTTGCTAGGAGCGGCTCCGTCTCGACCAGGCGAAGCCTTCGGCCGGCGACTCGACTCGGGCGAGGACCGCTTGAAAGCATGGGAATCGGAGACACCTCGACGTCCGGGCCCCGAACCCCGGCGAGTGAACGTCGACTTCCCGTCCTGGGTGGTCGACGCCCTTGATGTGGAGGCGAAGCGCATTGGGGTGTCACGCCAGGCTGTGATCAAGATCTGGATCGCGGAGCGCTTGGAGCGGCTGACCGGGAGCTGACGATGTAGACAACAAAGGGCCCGACGCGGATCATCCGCATCGGGCCCTTTTCGTTGTCCAACGCCGTGGGAGGTTAGTTCCCCTCCGGCGCCGGCGTCACACGGTCAATCACCTCGGCCAATTCTTCGTAGGCCATCGGGTCGTTCTGGTTGAATGCCTTGATGGTATGCGCGATCCGACCGTCAGGTCCGACCACGATCACCGACCGGCTGTCCACGCCGTTGCTGTCACGAAGTCCGCCACCAAAGGCGCTGTACGTAGCACCGTTGTTGCCGGCGTCGCTCCCGAACACGAACGGGAAGTCCATGTCCTTGAGCCAGGACCCGAGTTCCTCTTGCGAGTCGTTCGAGATCCCCACCAGGACAACGTTCTGTCCTGCGTTAAAAAGGCTTGCGTACTGATCACGGTACGCTGTCATCTGAACTGTTCAGCCACGCGTTCTGACGCGGAAGAAGAACGCGAGGACGACCGTTTCACCGCGATAGTCGCTCAGGCGGACCGGAGCATCGAGCGAACCATAGCGCGTTGCGCCAGGGAGTTCGAAGTCCGGAGCCATCTCGCCAACAGCGAGAAGACTCGATCCCGTTTCCTGAGCACCAGCGGCAGCCGGTGCGCCCATCGCGATCACTCCCGTGAGCAGACCTAGCGCGATCATTTTGCGCATTGTCCATCTCCTGAGTATGCGGCAGGGTCGAAGTGGCAATATCGGCGCTCGACCGAAGGCAAGCTAGCCCACCGGACCCGTTGACTTCATGCGCCTTTGCGCGTGAATTGCCCCCACGCCTCCCGCGCGCCCTCTCCACCCGGGTCGGCCGTCAGTCACGAAGTGGACAAGTCTCAATGAAAGGAAACCGATGAAGCTCACAGGCGGTGCCATCGTGACCCGCGCCCTTGAAGACGAGGGAATCACCCTCACCTTCGGGATTCCTGGCACGCACAACATTGAGCTGTACGATGCCCTGGCCGAGTCGGATTCGGTGCGAACCGTCCTCGTGACTGACGAGCAGAGCGCCTCGTTCATGGCCGACGGGGCATGGCGTGCTTCAGGTCGTATGGCGTGCGTGAACCTCGTGCCTGGCGCCGGCCTCACGCACGCGATGTCTGGTATTGCCGAAGCGTTCATGGACCATGTGCCGATGCTCGTCCTCGGGTGCGGCATCCGGCGAGATGTGCGCCGGGCCTTTCAGTTGCACGATGTGGATCAGGAGGCGATTGCTCGACCCGTCGTGAAGGCGACCTTCCGCCCCGACACGGGTCGGGATCTGTACGGCACCATTCGCGAGGCGTGCAGGGTGGCCCGGGTAGGGGCGCCCGGTCCGGTGTTTGTCGAGGTGCCAGTCAACCTCTACCTCTTCAAACATGATGTCGATTTGCCGGAACGGCCCACTCCGAAGGCCACTGCGAGCCTGAACCCGGAGGCTGTCGCAGACCACGCCGCAGTCGTCCGGGCAATCGACCTGCTGAAGGCCGCCAAGAGACCGCTGCTGTACGTGGGCGCGGGGGCGATGGACGCTTTGGAACAGGTTGTGCGCCTCGCAGAACTGCTTGACGCCCCTGTGTCCACCACGTTCCAGGGAAAGGGTGTATTTCCGGAATCTCACCCGCTCTTCCTGTGGCCAGGTTTCGGGCATACCGCCCCGGCCTTCGTGCGGAAGATCGCCGACAACTGCGACCTCACCCTCGCCGTCGGTTGTCGGTTCAGCGAGGTGGGTACTGGGAGCTATGCGTTAGAGCCGAAAGGGCCGCTAATCCATATCGATATCGACCCGGACGCGTTGAATCGGAATTTCAAGGCGGACGTGGCGATTGCCGCCGACGCAGCAAACGCGCTCGACCAGATGATGTCACTTCTCGGGCCTGAGCCGCGCACGCCCGATGCGAACAGAAGGGCGAACATACGAGCGGGGCACGAGGAGGTATGGAAAAGCTGGCTCGACGATGTCGGGGGTGACCGAGTGACGCCTGCACATTTGCTCCGTACGGCTCAGGAGGTCTTCGGACCAGACGCGATTTACACCACAGACAGCGGCAACGGGACCTTCCTCGCACTCGAGTGCCTGCGCTTAGATACGCCGCGAAAATACCTCGCCCCGATCGACTATTCCTGCATGGGTTATTCCGTCCCGGGTGCCCTCGGTGCGAAGCTCGCGATGCCCGAGCGCCCTGTGGTGGCTCTGGCCGGAGACGGTGCGTTTCTCATGACCGGGCTGGAGATCCTCACCGCGGTACAGGAAGGCGTCGGGGCGATCGTGCTCGTGTTGCGAGATCGTGAACTCGCGCAGATTGCTCAGTTCCAGAGCACCGCGTTGAACCGGAAGACAGCCAGTGCTGTTCATGAGTACGATCTCAAACACTTCGCCGCCGCGATGCACGTTTCGTTCTTCATTATCGACAGTGACGACTCAGTCCAAGACGTGCTTCGCCAGGCGGACGCGATGGCCAGGGAGGGGAGGCCCGTATTGATCGAGGTCGCGATCGACTACAGCCGCAAGACCTATTTCACCAAGGGCGTGGTGAAGGCGAACCTTCATCGGCTGCCGTTTCGTGACAGAATGCGTTTTATTGGACGCGCGTTGGTTCGGAGGGTCACGGAGTAGTAGGCCCTTTGGATGCAGGGCTTGAGTTGTCTTCTACGTTTTCAAATCGTGGACGCGTTCAGCAGGATGACTTTTGTGCGAAACGATACAGCGTGATCGGAACGGCCTCGACTCCTCGGCTCGTGGCGTTCGTCCTCGCGCTGCCCCTCGTCGCGTGCGGCCCTGAAGGACCTGAAGGCCCTGACTTCGAGCGCTCGGATAGCGCAGGGATCAGGATTGCGTTGTCGCGGGAACCGCAGTGGCTGGAGGACATCGGAGGAGCCCTCTCTGAAACGCCGATCCTAGAAATCGGACGCGAAGAGGGGGAGGATGCATATCTCCTCAGTGGAGTCTCCGGGGCAGCCAGACTCAGCGATGGATCGGTCGTGGTGTGCAACGCGGCAGATCGAACGCTGCGTTATTTCGGGCCGGACGGGGTGTACACCCACTCGGGCGGCGGACAGGGGGCGGGGCCTGGAGAGCTGCGCCGCATGACGCGTTGCCTTCAGCGGAATGGACGGACTTGGGTGTACCAAGCTCCGGCCCTGCCCATCGAGGTATTTGACGAGGCCGGTGTGCGCGTAGCCTCCGCGACCATACCGAAACCAGGCGATCGAGTGGCGCGTCTGCTCGACATCGGGGAGGACGGGTCGCTTGTACTCGGACAGGATGCGCCCCGACGTGACCTCGACGCGGGCGTTTCGATTCTCCCCACCACAGTCTTCCGATCCACAGCCGATGGGGAACTCGTGACGTTGGGCACCTTCGACGGAGCCGCGTGGGTGAGGGGGGACCGTGTCACATTTCCGGCGGCGTTTTCCCCGACGCTTCAAGCAGCAGCCGTCGGAGATCTTACCGTCGTCTCGTGGCCGGAATCGTTCGACCTTGCCCTGATTGGGCGGGAGGGCGCCACCTCGGTCAGGCTGAGGCGCGTCGTGTTGCCGACGTCGGTGAGCGCGGCGCACCGGAGCGCCTTTGAGCTACGCGTATTGGAAGGCCCCATGCCGGCCGGCGACACGCCCTACGAAGACGAGCAGATCCGGCGTGCCATTGTCGACATGATGGTTTATCCCGCCGTGTTTCCAGCCCACTATCGAGTGATCACGTCGACGGACCACTATCTGTGGGTCGAGCGTGGCGACGGGCCGCGGGACCCGCTCCCGCAGGTGGCCGATCCGAACCCGTCCCCAACCACTTGGGACGTGTTCTCACCGGAAGGGCGCTGGCTCGGGCCGGTTGAAATGCCTGCGCGTTATGATCCTTCTGAGATCGGAGGGGCCTATGTCCTGGGCGTCCACCGCGACGAGCTTGGTGTGGAGCGCGTGAGGATGTACCACCTGACTAAACCTCGGCTGGACCGGTAGGAGTCCCGCACCGGGGCGGGTGTCGCTTGTCCGGCTTGTTCAGTCCGATGCTGCCATCCCCGGCTCGTCATGCTTCATGACCAGAGTCCTGATCGGGAATGGAATTTCAATGCCCTCCTGGTTGTACCGCCGGTGCAGACGCTTGATGAATTCGCTACGGATCGGACCTTGGTGCTCGAAGTCGCGAACCCTCATGCGGACTTGAAAGTTGATGCTCGAGTCTCCGAACTCATGGTACCGTAGGACCGGGGCCTCATCCGTGAGTCCACCGTCGACATTCATGAGGACATCCGTTGCGACCTCCAAGGTGATGGCCTCGACCGCCTCGAGGTCGCTGTCGTAGCTGACCCCGACATCGACGCTCACCCAGAGCGCCTGAACCGGCAGCGTGAAGTTCTTGACGATGGAAGAAGCCAGGACCGAATTTGGCACCGCCACCAAGTTCCCATCGGGGAACGTGTGGATGGTCGTGTTGCGTCCCATCACGTCAGAGATCCATCCCTCCTCACCCGACGACAAGCGCACGTAGTCCCCCGGGCGCACCTGCTTCGCCAGAATGATTTGCACTCCTGCGAACAGGTTCCCGAGGGTGTCCTGTAGCGCCAGGGCCACCGCCAGCCCTCCGATTCCCAACGCGGTGATCAACGGCGTGACGTCGACTCCGATGTTCTCCAAAATGATGAAGATGCCGAGTCCCCCCACGGCCAGCCGCGCGAGGTTCACCACCAGCGTCGGGGACGACATTTCCCCGCCGGATTCGCCCGAGAACAGCTCGACCGTCGCCCCCGCTGCCCGCATTGCTGCAACGACGGCTACACCGATAACCAAGACGGTGATGACGCTCATCACCGTGGATATCAGGACCGGGTCGAGGGCCCCGACGTGGAGCGCGAAGTAGATGCCCGCGGCTGAAAACCAAACCGTAGCCACTCCCCGCACCGAGTCGACAAGCATGTCGTCCCACGTCGCCTGTGTCCGGGCGGCCAGGGCATGAACACGCTGGACGATCAGCTTTTCGACCAGCAAGCCGAGGATCAACCCGCCAAGCGCAAAGCCCACGCGCTGAACCCAAAGCAGGCTCAGAAAGTCTGACATCTAAAAGACCGTCAGAGGCATGGTGAGAAGCGCGGCATACAGGTCGATCGCGTACCACAGGTTCGCGATGCGCAGATTCTCATCAGGTGCGTGTTGATTGTTGTCGTGGTTGGCCGTGGGGACGATGATCGCCGGCTTGCCTAGCAACTCCGTGAAGGGCGTGAGCGGCAGAGTTCCTCCCATTCCAGGTGCCACCACAAGTGAGCCGGGACCGAAAGCGCGGTCGGCTGCGGCGCTCGCAGCGCCGAGGATGCTCTGTGCGAACGGGTCGGACATCGTGGTCCGCGCCGCCCGCGAACCGCCTCCACCCGTCACCTTTGCAATGCGGGGGTAACGAAGGCGCGTGGCCATGTCCGGGTCATCCCGAACGACGTGGAAACCCTGTCGCTCGATGTGATTCACAACGAGCTGACTCATGTGCCGGGGATCGTTCCCTCTCACCAGACGCAGCCCGAGCGACGCGACAGCCTGGTTCGGGATCACGTTCCGGGCGAGGGAGCCCGTATTGCCGCTCGTGATCCCACGCACGTTGAGCGCAGGCACCATGAGTCGCTCCGCGAGCGACTCAGGCTCGCCTTCCGTGCGGACCAGCCCGAGTTCCCGTTTCAGCTCACCGTCGTAGTCCGGCATCGCGGCCAGCGCCGCGCGTTCCTCGTCGCCGACGGGGTCGATACTGTCATACCAACCCTCCACGAGCACGCGCCCGTCGTCATCCTTCATCGAGGCGAGCAGGTGGGCGAGGACATTGCCCGTGTCGGGTGCCCAGTTCCCGTAGTGCCCCGAATGCAGATTCCGGGTAGCGCCGTAGACCGTGACCTCCATGCTCCCCGAACCGCGAGCCCCGAAGGTGATCTGGGGGCGCCCGCTCGCGTGCGCAGGCCCATCAAAGAAGAGCCAAATGTCGATCGGATCCAGGCGCTCGCGATTTTCCTCCATGTACTGCGTCAGGTTCCTGGAACCCGCCTCCTCCTCACCATCGAAGAAGAAGATCAGGTTCGAGGTCGGCTGCACACCCGACTCGCGAAATGACCGCAGCACGGGGAGAATCGCCGCGATCGGCGCCTTGTCGTCGCCAGCCGAACGGGCGTAGAGGCGCCACTCGGGGTCCACAGCCTGACCATCCTGCGGAAGCGGAATACGTTGGCCGCCAGCGGGAATGGCGGCCGTGTAGAGTGTCGGATCAAAGGGTGCATTGGTCCAGTTCGATGGGTCCACGGCCTGGCCGTCGTAGTGCACGTAGATGCCCAACGTACGGGTGGCGCCAGGCACCATGAGTTCTCCATAGACCAACGGAGACGCGCCTTCAATTCTGAGCAGCTCCGCCGCGACGCCTACCTCGAGCAGTTCGTCTCGAATGTACTCGGCCGCCCGCACGATCTCAGGTGTGTAGGCGCGGTTCGGGAACGAGAGCAACTCCGCGAAGTCGCGGACGATTTCGGGCTCATGGGCCTCTCTATAGCTCCGAGCGACATCGGCGCCAGACTGTGCAGCAAGAGATGAGCCGGAGAAAGCGGCGAATGCGGCGAGGGCCGGGGCGATGCGAGAAACACGCGTCATGTTCTTCATTTGCCTCAAGGGGTGCCAAGGTTACTGCGGCATGTCGGGAGTGACGGCCAACAATCGAACCGCGCGCACCGATCACGCAAGTTGCAGCGCCGCCTTCGTCATCCCCCCACGATGCCCAGAAGCCACGCGCAGGCGATGGCGCCGTAGATCCCCATGATGTAGCCGGCCACCGCCATCAGTAGTCCGACCGGCGCCATGGCCGGGTGGTACACTCCGGCGACGACAGGTGCGGAAGCGGCTCCGCCAATGTTGGCCATGCTGCCAGTGGCCACGAAGAACAGCGGCGCTTTTACGAGGTGGGCGGCAATCAGTAGGACCCCGACGTGAATGGCGATCCAGACCGCGCCCGCCAGTAAATAGACCGGGGCGTCGAGGACTGCCCTGAGGTCCGCCTGGGCGCCAATACCTGCCAGCAGCAAGTACAGCGCAGTGTATCCGAACCCTGACGCGCCTACCTTTTCGAGGTCGCGGAGTGGAGTAAAGGAGAGGATCAGCCCGCCCGTGACCACGATGAGGATCGCCCAAGTCGTATTGCTGATGATGGTCGGGTCGCCGAGCGAGGGTAACAGTTGGCCCAACTCGTTGGCTGCAACGGCCCCGGCCATGCCCATGCCGATGATCACGATCGCGTCGCGGAGGGTGGTCGGTCGGCGGTCATCGTCCAGGTTGGCCAGACGCTTGTTGGTCTCTTCGATCACAGCCGTATTCGCGTTGGTGCGTCTGTCAAAGCGCGCCTGGTACCCGGAGAAGGCGATGAGGACCCCCATCCACCCGTAACCGACCACTGTGTCGACGACGATCACTGGGCCCATGGCGTCGGCTGATGTGCCAACGCTCTCGGCGATCGCCACCATGTTCGCCGTTCCACCAATCCAACTACCAGAGAGTGCCGCGAATCCGGTCCAGGCGTCGGGTGGAAGAAAGCCCTTGAACAGCAGCAGTGAGATCGGCCCGCCAATGATGATGCCTACGGTTCCTGCCAGGACCATGAAGAGCGCCGTGGGCCCGAGCTTGATGATGCTCCGCACGTCGATCGAGATCATGAGCACGAGTAGCGCAAACAGAAGGAGGTACGGTACCGTCCAGTTGTATAGAGGGGATTCTGCCGGCGTGATCCCCGCCGTGGTCGTCAGCATCGGGATGAAATAGACGTAGATGACCGGCGGGACGAGCTCGAACAACTTTTTGAATCGTGGCAACTCCGATACCCAGAAAATCAGAGCGACGATGCCAGCCAAGAAGCCAAAGACCGCCATGGGGTCGGTCAGAAGCGCTGTAGGTTCGGTTTCCATAGGTCTCAGTGTGATCAAGGCAACGGAGCGGCGACGGAGCGGCGACGGGTAAGGACCAAGGTTCGCAATCGGGGCGGGTGAGGCTACCGGGTCAAGTGAAGATGCCACCCGGGCTGCGGCTGAAGAGATCGCCGAGATCCCAGACAACCTACTCCTCCCCGAGGGAGCCTAGACCTTTGTGCGGCGGCATCGGGGGGGGCAGGACGCCAGAGGTCGGTTCAGAAGAAAGTCATTGGCGTCAACCCACTGAGGTCGCCATCTTTGGGTATCCCCCCCTAGGATTGGCCCACTTTGACCTTGGGGAATTGCCTGGACGTTTCCGAACGACCGTTCCGTCCTCGTCATCGAAGGCAACCAGGATCACGCCCTCTTAGTCCGTATCGCCGTTCGGCGTAAGTTCCCCGGACTCGACGTTCGCGTCGCAGGAGACGGGAAGGAGGGGGTCGCGTATCTCGCCGGGAAACCTCCCTTCGCGTACCGACACTCCCATCCGTTTCCGAATCTGATCTTGCTTGACCTCATCATGCCCGTGGTCGGCGGATTCCGCGTGCTCGAGTGGATGGCCGAGGCAGACCTGATTGACAAGGTGCCCGCGATCGTGCTGACGTCGTCGGTAAACCCAGGTGACGAAGAAAAGGCGTTGGCGCTCGGTGCGCGGGCCTTCCATTCCAAGCCGGCGGATCTCGACGAATTGGGCCGGATTGTCCATAGGCTCGCCACCGAATGGATCCTGTGATATGACTGCCGCACCGATGCCCGCCCAAGAACGAAGGAACCCGTTCCGCTCGAACCTCATCATCGAGCCCCTGAGCAAACGAGTCGGGCTGGCCGGCGGGGCACTGGTCCTCTACGGCATGGCATTTATCCCCGTGTACGCTGCGGGCGGGACCGGTGTGTCAGCTTTATCCATTTTTCCGGTGGTGGTCCTGGCGTGGCTGTTCGGTGCGTGGGGTGGACTATTGGCCGGTGTCCTGATCGTGCCTCTGAACGTCTCGTTGCTCGGATTCTTCGGCGAATCGGGCCTACTCGTTGTTCTCGGCTCCGCGGGCGTGGAAGGCTCCGCGCTGGTCATCGTCGTCGGTGCTGTCGTCGGACTCCTCAGGGACCTTGGCGTGCGCCTGGATCACCACCTGACCGAGTGGCGCAGGGCGGAACGCGCGCTCCGGGACTCTGAAAATCGCTAACGACTTCTGTTCGAGAGGTCGCGGGATCCGATCTACGTGAGCAGGCCAGATGGGACGATCGCAGATGCCAACGACGCCACGGTGACGCTCTTTGGATATTCACGAGCGGAACTTATGGACATTGACGTTCTGCGACTTTACGAGGACGCGGAGGCCCGCGATCTGTTAACCCTAGGCATCCGCCGCTATGGATTTGTGCAGGACTTCCCGGTCCACCTTCTCACCAAGGCTGGCGAAGTCCGCGAATGCCTGATTACAGCGACTGCTCGCTTCGACGGAGAGGCGATCCGCGAGTACCAAGACACGATCCACGATGTGTCGGACAGTGCCGGATTACATGCACTCGCCGAGCGGCGTACCCGCGAATTGCGGGAAGCGAATGCCGAATTGGAGGCGTTTTCGTACTCGGTATCACATGACCTCCGCACCCACCTCGTCACGATGGGTGGATTCGCTTCAGTCCTGTGGTCTGATTCACGTGACCAGTTAGACGAAAAGTCCCAAGAGTAGCTGCAGCGGATCGTCCAGGTGGGACAAAAAATGGATCGTTTCGTTCACGATCTACTCGAATTGAGCAAGGTGACCCGCGCCACGATCACCCTTGAGGTGGTGGACCTACGCGTGATCGTCGGTGAGGCGCTTGCGATTCTCGACGCTCAGATTAAGGAACGTCAAGCGCTGGTTAAGATCGAGGGCGATCTCGGCACCGTGGCAGCAGATCGGATGCTCTTGGTCCGGTCGCTGCAAAACCTTGTCTCTAACGCCATCAGGTTTGTGCCCTCAGATCGCACGCCACAGGTGAAAATTATAGTGACGCGCGAAGGGGGGCACTTGCGGATCGCGGTGCAGGACAACGGCATCGGCATCGATCCGGCAGACGTGACACGGGCGTTCCGAGCGTTCGAACGTGTCGCGCCCGCCGAGTATCCGGGGACCGGCGTCGGACTCGCGATCGTGCAGAAGTCCGCGGAACACCTCGGCGGCCGTGCGGGGGTGGACTCCACGGTCGGCGAGGGTAGCACCTTCTGGATGAGCATCCTGGTACGCGCGGAGTAGCACCAGGGAATTCCTGAGGGTGGGGTGTGCAGAGGTTCCCTACTCTCGCGTCTCTACGGGCTCCATAAACTCGTCGGGTACGAAGTTCTTGATGTTGGCGTAGGCGAACGCACCCCAGAGGAGCCCTGCGATCACGAGTAGGATCACCGTGGTTTTGATGTCAAAGCGCTTACCTCTCAGGTACTTCAGCATGGAACTAGCGGTCTTCCGTCGCGGTGCGTGGGCTGGCTTTCAAGAGTGCGTTGAAGAGTAGCTTGAATGTGCCGTGCGTCTGCCCGCGGTGCTGCACCCGGAAGCCGTACATGAGAATCCGGCCTGAGCCATATTCCACGTCGAGGATCGCGGCTTTACCCGACATCAGTTCCGCCCCGACCAAGAGTCCGCTCATGAGGACCTCGTCCGGATTCTCGGCCCAACGCCCAACCGCTTGGATACGCCCGGCCTCGCCGCCGAACCCAGTCGGCTCATAAGCCCTGCCGCCGCCCCACTTGGCTGCGACAGATTCGGGGCTTCCCATGGATAACGGGTGCTCGGTATCGAGTTCGACCTTGAGAAGCGACGTCGGCAAGAAGAACTCCGGCTCTCGGGCTTCTGAGAGCACGTCTCGCACTGGAACGCCGAAGTGTTCGATGACGACCTCGTCCGCGCGCTCGAAGGTCACGAGCGTCCCGCCGGCGCGGGTGAAGGCCTTGAGATTGTCGATGCCCTCCTCACCCATGCCGCCCCGAAATTCGGGCGGCGTGGTGGCGCTCGTATCGCCCACGACCAAGCGGGTGAGGGGGATCTCCGACGGAATGATGATCACATCGAAGCGTCCGTTCAGGTTCTCCTCGCGGACGTCTTGGTTGGTGAGAGAAACGAAGGCGAAGTCGAAGTCTTCCAGTACCAGTCGAGTCCAACCCTCGTCCATTGCGGCGGCCCAGCCCTGGTAAAGACCAATCCGCGCCGCTTGTTGCGGCTCTGGGTTCATCACCCCTTCAGGGTCGGCCGTAACCGTGATGCCGATGTCGTTCGAAACCTCGTTCAAGAGCGAGCGAGCCTGCGCGTCGGTCGCAGCGACCAAAAACTTGGGTCCTTCGTCGGTCGAAGCTTTGGATACAGAAAGCCCAGCTTGAAGGAGACGGTTCACCGCCTGGAAGGCGCGCGTCACCTCAGCGCTGAACGCGTACCAACGGCTCGCCGTGGGTAGAGGCGGAGGGGTCAGGATGCCCGGGGTCGCCGGCCGCACGTCAACGTCGAAGCTGTCATCGACACGCACCGCCTCAACACCCATCTGCAGTGGCATGGTGTAGGCCGCCCCATCGTAGTTGCGCACGTAGGGCCCGTCAGGCCACTCGTGGAGGAGCTCACGTCTGCGAGGCTCGATCAGATCGAGGACTGCCGCTCGAGCCGGCTGGGCTCCATAGATAATCCATGAGCCAGCAGGGAAGGTGCGGACCGAATCCTCGTCGTCCCCCTCGGCCTCGCCGTCATCGTCCTCATCATGGCCAGCGGCCTGGCTGTCGTCATCATCATCATCATCATCATCATGACCGGACGCCTCACGGTCATCGTCCCCGTCGAGCGAGCCGCCTTCCGGGGAGGCCCACAAGTCGAGTTCCGGCTCTGCATCGAACGACTCCGTGGCCTCAAATACTTGGATGCCCTGGAGGAGCAGCTTGCTCACCATCTCTGCTGCGGCCACAGGGTCCGACTGATCGCGCGACACGACGTACGCGAGCGGACCCTCCTTCTTGCCACGTTCGATGGTCTCAGACGCCATCTGCCAGCGGCCCATGATGTAGTGTTCGCTGAACTTGGCGCTCTGCTCCAGATAGGACATCGCAGCGATGGTCTGATAGTCGACGATGTCGCCAAGCGTCCACTCGCCGCCCATCCACGGGTCGACAAAGGCCATCTGGAAGCCGTATTGGCCCAGGCCTCGGCCCGGCGCCGCACCGCGCTCAAGGGCTGCGAGCGATACCGTGTCCGGGCTGGCGATGCGCGCGCTCGCACTTTCAGTGAGTAGCGCCACGATGTTGTGGTAGCGACCCGTCAGCGCACCTTCCTGTCCCCAAATGCGGTACATCGAGCCCGTGACCACGCCCTGTTTTCCCGAGGCCTGCAGGTCTGCCACCATGCCGCCGCCCATAAAGCGCAGTTGCTGCCATTGCAGCGGGTGGATGTCCGGATTCATCGGGTCGGGGTAGGGCGGGACGAAGATCCTGGGTCCCGAGCTGCCCATCTGGTGCTGATCGAGGTAGAGCTGCGGATAGGTCCGGCTGTACATCAACTCCATCCAGTACTGCGTCTCGACAAGGTTGGCCTGGAAGTAGTCCCGGTTGTTGTCGTGCCCCGCGTAGTAGTGGTAGAGCCACGGCATCCGCGCACGCTCGTACTCCGTGCCCACGTTCTGGCGATACCAGTCGGTCACCAACACCTGGCCGTCCGGATTCGCCGAAGGAACCAGGACCGTGACCACGTTGTCCAGGATGGTCCGAGTGGTCTCGTCGCTTCCTGCGGCCAACAGGTAGACGAGGTCCACGCTCGTCTGAGACGATCCGATCTCTGTCGAATGGATGTTGTGGTTGATGAACGCAGTGGCCGGAATCGAGTTGGCGATTCGCTGGGCCTCGTCGCGAGAGATTAGGCCCTCCGCGATCTCCTTCGACGCCGTGCGGATCTCACCCAAGCGGGCCAGGTTCGCCGGCGACGAGATCGTCACAGACACGTACGGGTCGCCCAACGTGGTGAGGCCCACGGTGTCCATCTGGACCCGATCTGAGACGTCCGCCACCAGCGTGAAGTATTCCAGTATCTCGTCCCATCGGGCGAGTTCCTTGTCCGTGCCCATCGCATACCCGAAGTGTTGCTCCGGGGAGGGGATCTGTTGCGCTGACGCAGAGGAGCCCGACAGGGCCGCCAGGGTCAGGGCGATGACGAAGAGACGAGACACCAGGTGGGCTGCGCGCACGCAAGCCTCCGATTCACAATGAGTTCCGGCCGAGTCGCGAATGTACGCCCGGACTGGCCACAGAGTCGATAGGTTATGTCTACCAACGATGCCGTCAGCGGGCTAACTTCTCATCCGCGCACGATGGCTTTTAAGTGTCGTCAGCGCTTTTGGGGCCATAGCTCAGCTGGGAGAGCACTGCCTTTGCAAGGCAGGGGTCGCCGGTTCGATCCCGGCTGGCTCCACTAGGGATAAAACAAAGCCTCTCAAGGACTTAACGCCTTGGGAGGCTTTGTCGTTCTCGAGAGTGTGACGTTCAGTGTGACAAACGAATCTTGGCGGGGGCGGACAGCGACTCAAGCCGCAGGTGCCGTCGCCCCTCGGCAGCGACCTTTTCGGCTGAGTCCGTATAGGCAGACACGATAAGCCGCAACGCGGCAAGATTCTCCTCCGTCGTCATCTGTCGGGGGTCCCTCCTGCGGTCGAACGCGGCCGCGGCCCCTCGAAGAGCTTCAATCGCTGCGACGCTCGCGAACAGGTGTCCGGTGTCAGCTTGCTCCGCCGCTTTCGCTGGCGCGGCAACCATCCTATCAAGGGCCTCGGCGGTCGGGTCTTGACCGATCTCGGACTCATAGATCAGGGCGCTGAGTTCCCTGCGGGCGTTGAACAGGAGCCGAACAGCGTCCCTGTACCATTCGAGTTGGGTATCGAACGCCCGCTCCTTCTTGAATTGATCGAGCGCGACGCGGGCGCCAACCCACGCCCCAAGCAGGGCAGATAGAGCGGTCACAAGGGCGGTCACTACGAGCTCGAAAATAGTCTCGGTGCGGCCCTCACTTGAATCGGGGTGGCGTGCCCTTCCAGTGTCTTGAAAACCACTACCTCCGACCGCTCAGTAACCCGAGCGAGGTGCCCATAGCGGTCCTCGATCATGCTTGACGATTGGTGGCCGAGTTCCCTCGCGACCTGCCACATGTGCACGGGAGCGCCCTTCTCGAGCGTCTGGATTCTTGCTGCGGTGTAGGAGTGCCGGAAGGCGTGTAGACGCGGCTTGGAGATGCCTGCGCGCTCTCCGATGCGGTCCATGAGTCGGTCGACGTTGTCGAGCAGGCCCTCCTCCTTCCCGCGATTGGTCGGGAAGAGCAAGGACCCGAGTCCGCCGGATTGTTCGCGCGCGAGGAGATAAGCGCGGAGGATCTCCTCAAGCTGCGGCCAAAGCGGGATTGTCCGCTCTGATCCGCGTGTCTTGAGGGTGCGCCATTGATTGGGTCGGATGAAGATGCACCCGAGCTTGAAGCTCACGTCGTCTACCTCGAGGCCGAAAAGCTCAGTTTTGCGGGCACCCGTAAGGGCCGCGGTCGCGTCTTCGATGGTCTGAGAGGATGCGGGGGCAGGGCCAGAGACCAAACCAAAGGCGAGAAGAAGCGACGCCAACCTAGATGGGTGGGTCATTCTCACAGGTGCACGGAAGCAGGATGCCAGAAAGATAGTTGACACGACAATCATTTATATTTAAAATGTTGGCTCGACGACCACCGCACGGTTAAGCCGATTGTCGTCGGTCCAGCCTCTTGGGAACTGATTCTTGATCTTCCTGATTTGGCGAGACAACCACAAATACTGACCATCGGTCCGAGGCGGGGCCGGTGAGCCATAACTAGATGATTCGAGGAATCAATTATGAAACGCAACATTTTGCTCGTGGCTGTGATCACGCTCTCCTCTCTCACAATTGCGGCGGGTCCGGCACCGATGATGTGGAACGTCGATGTTGCCCACACGGGTGTCGGCTTCAGTGTGAAGCACTTCTTTACCCCGGTCGAGGGTAAGTTCGATGACTACGAGATCGAACTCACGTACGATCGGGAGAACCCGGAGAACAGCTCAGTCCGGGTGTCGATTGCTGTCGCGAGCGTCAACACGGGCAACGATCGCCGCGACAACCACCTGATGTCCGAGGACTTCTTCGAAGCTGAGACGTATCCCTTCATCACGTTCGTATCCACGTCGGTTCGGGAGGTCGCCAAGGGGCAGCTCATCGTGACCGGACCTCTCATGATCAAGGGTGAGGTACGCGATATCGAATTGCCCATCACGATTCTCGGGGTGAAAGACATCCCCGCGGAGATGCGTGAAATGCTGGGCGGGGTGACAGAGATCGCCAGTTTCGAAGCCGGTCTAGATCTCATCCGGCGCGACTACGGTGTCGGAACTGGAAACTGGGCGGCGAATGCTGTCGTGGGTGATGAAGTCGGTATCTCGATCGCAGTGGAGGCAAATCGGAAGTAACTCCGATTTGATGATATTCGGGCGCCTCTCCGTCCGAAGTGTGGGTCTGTCTTCGCTATGCGGGGGCGGGCCCACTTTTTCGTAGTGGAAGGGGTGAACGCTCTCGCCACTTCGAGCGTCTCTCTTCCTAGAAGGTCGACATGAAGGTTCGAGATGAGGTGGCGGATGATGAAGCGTTTGACAGTGGCCGTGCTCTTTTTGGTCGTTCGCGGAGCAGGGGGTTTAACCCTGGATGCTCAGGAAGCCAACGTTGTTCCTCTGACCCTGGACCGAATGGTCGATCTGGCTCTGAGCAGCAGCTTTCAGGTACGCCAGCTCAACCTCAGCATCGATCGAACTCGATTCCGGCTTCAGGCCGAGCGGGCCAGGCTTCGCTCTCGTGTTGATCTGAACGTCTCCGCGCCTGACTTCCAATCGATCTCTCAGCCGCGTTGGAACTCCGAGCTATAGCGTGAGGAGATCATTCATGAGGACTCACGGAGGCTGGAAGCCGAACTCTCCATCCGGCAGCCGGTGATCCTCCTGAGGTATCCGACCAATGGATACTTGTCGCTCAACAATCGGGTGTACCGGTATACGCAGTTCCAGGAAGACGGGAGCAGCGACCTGCGCTACTACAACCGCTATTTCGTCCGCTACACGCAGCCGCTATTTCAGGTCAACGGCGATGTCGATCGCGCCGGACCAACCATTCGCAAAAAGCACGCGCTCCCAGGTGTCATCACCATCGGTGCTCTTGAAGACGCCGCGCTCTTCGCTCTCAGCCGAGTACTTCCCGAACGAAGCGACCCAGATAATGTCCGGGTTCGTCGGGTGAATACGGATCTTAGAGATGCCGTGTGAGTCGCTGAATCCGACATGCTCCCACGTCTCACCCGCGTCCCGACTGCGGTACACGCCGTCACCCGGGAGGACATTTCCGCGAATACAGGTCTCGCCTGTACCAATGAAGATCAGATCCGGGTTGGTCTCGCTGACTTCGACCGCGCCCACGGAAGACGAATTGATCTTGAAGTCCGTGATCGAATTCCAGTCCTGGCCGCCGTTGCTAGTCTTCCACAAGCCACCACCCACGGCACCGAAGTAGGCGACGTCGGGCTGGCCAATGACTCCGGTCACACCAATTGAACGACCACCCCGGTCGGGACTGAGGTTCCGCCAAGCGTAGTTGTCGAGGAGCTCCTCGTTCAGTGTGACGTCTTGAGCAGAGAGTCGGGGGGTCGCGGACACCAACATTATGAGTACCAGTAGTGATGCTGACGACCAACCTGCGATACGCTTCACGGACATGGTTCGACTCAGGATTACGTGGGACGATCCGAGGGTGACCAAGATAAGGGCGAGGTCCGATCCCCGCACGACTACCCCGACAATGCGTCCCCCAATAAATAAAGAAGAGGGTACCAAGGAGGAGAATTTCATTATGATTATGCGTCCTGCCTTAAGGGCAACCCACCAGAAACGGCGGGTTCGAAAAAATCAGGCCGCCCGACTGCCAGGGGATAAGGACCAAAGGTTCTTTCCATTATTGTCCACCTGGATGGATCGGGACGGGCTGCAGGCGCTCCTCCCGGCGCCGTTCTTGCGGTCGCCATCAGCTGATGGTTAATCCCCGGGGGAAGTGTATTTGCTGACACTCGTACTGACTGTTGTGTGGCTCGCCGTTGCAGGCGCGGCGCTTGTATCGGGCCTCGACTACTACTTGCTCCCCATCGAGGAGCGGGGTTTCTCGGAACTAGCGGCACTCTTTTCGCCCACCGGCCTCGTAGGCCAGGGACTCGGCATCGTCGGTACAACGATGATACTCGTAGGCGTGACGGGGTACTCCGCTCGCAAGAGATTCGCGTTTCTGGGCCGATTGGGTCCGCTCAGCGCCTGGCTTCAGGTTCACATCTTCCTGTGTACGCTCGGCCCATTCTTGGTCCTACTGCACACGACGTTCAAGTTCGGCGGCATCGTTTCTATCGGCTTCTGGAGCATGGCGATCGTCGTCGCCAGCGGCGTCTTCGGACGATACGTCTATGTGCGAATTCCAAAGGCGCTGAACGGAGGGTTCCTCTCGCTGGCCGCCATCCGGGATGAGGTTTCCGAGCTGTCCGGGAACATCGCCCAGCAGACGGGAATCGGGATCGCGGACATCGACAGCGTACTCAGACCGAGGAGGGCCGCCGACCCGCCGTCTGGGCTCGTGGGAGCCCTTGCTATGGCACTTCGTGAAGACCTAGGACACCGGCGGGATCGTCGACGTCTCCGGAGCTTTCTCAAAGATCATCAGGTGTCGAAGGCACTTGAAGCACCTGCGTTGTCCCTGGCTGCCGAGCAGCGGCGACTCCGCGTTCAAGCACTTCTGCTACAGCCATTTCAGAGGCTGTTTCGCTACTGGCATGCCGTCCACCTGCCGCTGGCTCTCGTGATGCTCGTCATCGTCACCCTGCACGTTGGGGTCTCGATCCTCTTCGGCTACACCTGGATCTTCTGATGTCGAAGCCGGAATTACCTGCCATCGCGCGTGTGGGCCTGTCGGTGGCTCTTATAGTCGGAATGGCGATTTCTGGGCTGCTCTTCCTCCGTGCCCGCCCCACGGTTGCGACGCCTGAGCCAGTAGCCCTCGCGGCCGCCCAGGCCCAGGCCGCGCACGAGTCTGCGGGTGTGGACCTCGGAGCTGACCGTCGCGACGTGAACGCCGTTTTGTCTGCACGGGTCGCGGCTCTGGAGGCCCGCGTGGCCGAAGCCCCGGAGGAGCCAGCTCTCTTGGCGGAGCTCGCGCGCTTGCTCCACGACGGCCACCGGGAAGAACAGGCCATTGCCTGGTACCAGCGAGCCATGACGGCAGACCCGAGTGACACATCCCTCCTCTTCGACCTCGCCGCCGTACACGTCGTGTTGGGAGACTGGGAGTCTGCAGCTTCGATCCTCGAAGCCCGCTTGGCGTCCGTCCGTGAAGATGCGACCGCCCTCTACAACCTCGGTGCCGTGAGGGCGAATCAGGGAAGAACCGCAGACGCGATCCGACACTTCGAGGCCGCAGGTGAGGCAACGACGGATCCGGACCTCGGTGCCCGTGTCGCGAACGCGCTTACGCGGCTGAGGGGAGCGTAGGGGCATGCGGCTTTCGTCTCGCACCGTATGGGGATGGGTCCTTCTTCTGGCCTGCGTCGTGCCCGCTACAGCGACCCCATTGTCGGGCCAGTTGATTTCACCTGGAAAGCTGGCTACTGCGCATGCGGAGTTGGAGGGGATACGCAGCTGCACTCAGTGCCACGAGCTGCTCCAGAGGGGAGTCGCTCCGGATCGTTGCCTGGCGTGTCACCTTCCTCTCGCGTCACGCATAGACGTTGACGAGGGCTTTCACGCCTCCCTCACAGAAGATGACTGCGCCTCGTGTCACAAAGATCACTTCGGGGAGGACTTCGCACTCGTTCGGCTGGATACGCTGTCCTTCGAGCATTCGCTCACGGGCTACGGCCTCGAGGGAAAGCATGAGAACGTGTCTTGCCGAAACTGCCATACGCCTACCCTGATTGCGGACGAGGGCGTGCGGGACTTCAAATCGGAGCATGGCGCTCTGGCCCGCACCTACCTGGGCCTACCACAGGACTGCACGTCGTGCCACTCCACTGACCAGCCTCATGAGCAGCAGTTCGGCGGGCGCGCCTGTACCGAGTGTCACGATACCGACGGATGGCCGGACGCCGGCGGGTTCGACCACGAGGAGACCAACTATCGACTGACCGGATCGCACAGAAACGTCACGTGCGCCGAATGCCACGAAACGACAACGCAGGGTGAGCTACCCGACTTCGTCCAATACGTGGGAGTCGAGTCGAGTCTGTGCACTTCGTGCCACTCAGATGAGCATGCCGGCACCATGCCGGGCACATGCTCCTCCTGCCACAACACGGGTGGCTGGCGAGACATCGATCGGAGCCACGTGGAGTCGACGTTCGACCACTTGGTGACGGGCTTCACCCTAGAGGGCCGGCACGCGGCCGCCCCCTGTGCATCCTGTCATCAATCAGCCTCCGCGGACCCACTCGAAGGCGTCCACATCACCTTCCTGGCGGGGACAGAGGCCAACGCCTTCCCATCACCCGCAACCGGGAACTGTCTGTCCTGCCACGTCGATCGACACTCGGGTGTGTTCGAGGACACACCGGGCACGGCAGACTGCGCCCAATGTCACGGACAGATCGATTGGCTACCCGCACAGTTCGATCTGACCCGGCACAACGCGGAGACGGACTTCACCTTGGTCGGCGTGCACCTTGTGCTCGCCTGCAATGACTGTCACGTGCCCACCGACCTCCCTCCGACCTTCGAGATCGCGGCAACGACTTGTCATGACTGCCACACCGAAACGGATCCGCACGAGGGGCAGTTCGACGGGCGTTCCTGCGACGAATGCCACGATGTGAATCGGTTCGAGATCCAGACATTCGACCACTCCACAACCCGCTTCCTCTTGGACGGCGCACACGAGAACGCGACGTGTGACGACTGCCACTTCACGGAGTCCGACGCCGGGGGCGTGCCGTTCGTCCGGTACAAACCGATCGTAAGCGAGTGTCGTGACTGTCACGGAGAGCTCACATGAATTTTTCTACGCCCCGAACGCCCGAGCGGCGACGCGCCCTCACCTGGGGCCTACTCATGGCTGCCGTCGTCTTGATGGCTCCGGGGCTCTCTGCGCAGGGCGTCAGTAATCCCCACGGCGAGCTCCCCGCCGACTTGGACTGCTCAGCCTGCCACACCCCCGACGTGTGGAGCCCCGCACGCGCGGAACTCGCGTTCTCGCACGGCAGCGAGAGCGGCTTTCTTCTGACCGGAGCCCACGTCACGACGGACTGTAGCAGGTGCCATCTGGAGCTTCGTTTCGACGAGCCGGAAATTCGTGCGACCGACTGCGAGTCGTGTCACCTGGACATCCACGAGGGGCGGCTCCTACAGCCATGCGCCACTTGCCACGAGACCCAGTCCTTCTTTGATGTGGACGGTGAAGCCGCGCATGCGGTGACCGCCTTTCCTTTGACGGGTGCCCACAGGCAGGCCACATGTGAGAGCTGCCACATCGACGACGTGGGAGGCGCCTTCGGTGGGGTGGAAACGGAATGCATTTCTTGCCATCTCGATGATTATGAGGCGGCTGTAACAGTCGATCACGTCGCAGGCGGCTACGCGACCGATTGCACCGATTGCCACAGCGCGATCGGCTGGAGTGACGCACCCGCCTTCGGCCACACAGACTTCGAACTGCTCGGGGCTCACCGCAACCTGCGATGCGCCAGCTGTCACAGCATCCCTGACCTCGAACCTCTCCAGCAGGCGTCCAGTCCCGACGATTGTGTCGCGTGTCACCAGTCGGATTTCGACGGTGAGCATGCGGACTCGGGCTTCCCGACCACCTGCCTCGAGTGCCACAACGTCGACACTTGGGACGACGCCGACTTCGATCACGGCGCGACCGCATTTCCGCTGGTCGGGGCACACACCGATGGGGAGTGCAGTGATTGCCACGGACCACCCCAGTACCTGGCGAGTGGGTTCACCGGCCCAAGCGATTGTGTAGCCTGCCACCAGTCCGACTACGACAAAGAACACGGCGCGTCACCGGTCCCCCTCGACTGCTTAGGGTGCCACACCGAGACTGCCTGGACACCCTCCACGTTCGACCATGATGGCCAGTACTTCCCCATCTACTCCGGGGAGCACCGTCAGGAGTGGAATAGCTGCGCTGATTGCCACATAGCACCGGCGGACTTCGCCGTCGTCAGCTGCCTGACTTGCCACGAGCACCGGCAGGCCAAAATGGATGACGAGCACAAAGACGAGCCTGGCTACACCTACACGACCGCCGGATGTCTCGCGTGCCATCCGCGAGGAAATAGCTGACGTGCGTTGTGCGGCTGTATTCCTCGCACTCGCCGCACTAGCGGCGGCGACAGGGTCGCTGCAGGGACAAGAGCGTCCGAGCATCACGGTTCGAGTTCGCCAGATCGCGGGTTCAACCGTGTACTTCGACGTAGGGACTCGGAACGGCCTGGCCACAGGTGATACAATCCACGTGACACGCGAGGACGGAGCGGCGGCCGGATCTATGGTCGTGACCGCCAGTTCGGACCAACGGTCGGTGTTCACCTTCGCAGGGGGGGTCTTCGCCCTTACTCGCGGAGAGAACTTGGTATTGGCGCTCCTCCGAGAGCCGGACGAGCGACCGGCCCCCTCGGCTCTTGGCGGGAGTCGGGAAGGCGTCCGCCCGCCTCGGACAGAGTCACTGACTCCGCCTCCTCCTCCCTCACCCGTTCAGTCGGCGCCAACCCGGCCTCGAGCATTCGGGCGCTACTCGTTCGGCATGTCGTCCACCCGGTCGACGACTCGGTTTGGCGGGGCCGACCCCATCAAAGTACCGCGCACTTTCGCGACGCCTTCACTACGATTCGACCTCACGGCCCCGCAAGCAGTCGGCGGCTTTACTCTGCGTGTCAGCTCCCGTCTCGCATATCGGCACTCGAGTACGGCGTCCATGCAGCCACCAGTATCGGCCCGGATCTACTCGGCCTACCTCGAGAAACGCCTCACGTCGATCCCAGGGAGGATCACCCTCGGGCGGTTCAACAGCCCGATAGAGTCATATAGTGGCTACTGGGACGGCATGTTCATTCGGTTGGGAGGCAACGGCCTGGGCGTCGGAGCGCTCGTGGGCTTCGAGCCGGATCGGTGGAACGAACGACCCTCTCTCGAACTTCCGAAAGCGACCGTCTTCGTCGATGCCTCCACGCGCCGGGAAGGCTGGCGATGGTCGGGAGACCTTTCGCTACATACCGTGCGCCCCGCCGACTCCCTGGCCACGCACGACTTCTTGGGAGCCACTCAGAGGCTCAACGTCGGGCGCCTCTTCCTTGGCCATGACATCCAGCTCGATCGTGACCCGACGGGCGGAGGCATGAGGATGTCGCGGCTTCGCCTTCGATCGACTCTAGAGGTGAGCGATGCGGTGCAGCTCAGGGCCACAGCGTCTCGACGAGAGGGCTTTTGGATGACCCGGCCGGACGATCCGTTCGCCGCGAAGAGTGATCGGATCAACGTCGGCGCGTTGTTCATGACCGGCGGCGGTTACGTGTCGTTCGACGGTGGGTCGACGCGTAACTCTCGCGGCCAGACCAGCTCGGGCGTCACCGCATCACTCTCCACCAATGGGCTCCGGTGGTTCAGCGGTGGTGGGAACCTGAGCGCCTCACGTTGGTCCGGAGACGCGGGAAGCTGGATCACGGTCGCGCCCTCAGCGCGCTTTCAGGTGGGTGACCGCCGCGTCCGGGTTGGGTATCGCCTGTATCATTCGGACTTCTTGAACCGGGTGACTACAACGCATGGCCTGGAAGCGTCGCTCGACACCCGACTGGCATCAGGGCTCAGGTTGTCCGCACGCAGCAGAATTCACTGGGGGAAGACGTTGCAGAGCCAGGGCCTCGACCTGACCCTCACCCGAGTCTTTTGATCGTGGAACAGGATACGCTTGTGATCTGGGCGATCGGGTTCGGACTCACCCTAGTCACGGTCGTTCCGGTGGTCCTGCGCCTTCGACACAAGGAGAGGCAAACCGACGCCCTGGAATTGAAGGCGCTCAAGTACGGTCTCCACGAACCCGCTTCCCTTCACCCGATCGTCGACCCAGCTAGATGCATCGGGACGTCGACCTGTGTGTCGGTATGCCCGGAAGACGTCTTGGGCATTCGGTTAGGGCAAGCTATAGCGGTGAGCCCCGCCCGGTGCATCGGTCACGGACTGTGTGAACGAAGCTGCCCGGTCGAAGCGATTCAACTCGTCTTCGGCACGGAGAAACGCGGCGTCGACCTACCCAGAGTGAAGGGCAACTTCGAGACGAACGTCGAGGGGCTCTACATCGTGGGCGAGCTCGGTGGAATGGGACTCGTGGCAAACGCGTTCGAACAGGGCCGACAGTGCATCGATGGGATTGCTCGGGAGACCGGCGAAGGACCTGAAGGCCTCCTGGACCTGGTCATCGTAGGATGCGGACCGGCCGGGCTGTCCGCTTCAGTCACTGCTGCGAGCCAGAACCTCGAATTCGTCACCGTCGAGAAGGAAGACATCGGCGGGACCGTCCGGCACTACCCGCGCAAGAAGATCGTGATGACTCGACCGGTGACGGTGCCTGGGTACGGAAAGCTCTCCATGCGTGAGATCCAGAAGGAGCAGCTGATCGACATCTGGAAAGAGGTCGTCAAGTCGGTCGGTCTCGAGGTTGCGACCGGCGAGACCGTAGCTGCGGTGCAACGCATCGCTCCGTTCCATTTCCGAGTCACCACGGATCGTGGAGTCTACGAATCGCATCGTGTCGTCCTCGCGATCGGTCGCCGGGGCATTCCTCGTAAGCTCAGTGTGCCGGGTGAAGACGAGTCGCCCCACGTCGTTTACTCGCTACGGGAGCCTGAGGCGTACTCCAATGACTCCATCCTCGTAGTGGGGGGAGGTGATTCGGCAGTTGAGGCAGCACTCGCGCTTGCCGAACAACCGGGCAATCGCGTCAAAATGTCCTATCGGCGCAGCTCGTTTTCGCGCATCAAACCCGGTAATCATGAACGCATCGAGGCGGCGCTCAAGCAGGGAACGATCGATGTGCTTTGGGAAACAGCCCCGGTTGAGATCGGGTCAGATCACGTGGTCTTAGAGGACCAGGCGGGCGCTCGCACAGAGGAGCGCGCGGACTGCGTGTTCGTGTTCATTGGAGGAGAGCTGCCAACGGACTTCCTGCGCTCAGCCGGCGTGGAAATCGAGACGCACTTCGGCGCGCCCTAGGCAACACGCAGACGAGCCTTAGAATGGAGCGCTCCTTCATTCCCCAGCGCTTCGGAAACGAGAGGGGATGCCTGACGGTGGGTAGTAGGTATATCTATCGACCATGGCCATGACCATGATCATCGACCCGCCGGTCTCGTGGTACTCGGCGAGAGAGGACATCGAAGCGTGGATCGTCCAGCTTGAGGATCTCCAAGGGAAGTACGCCGCTGATGGCGAGACGGTCGCCCAGATTCGCGAGTCGCTTCACGAGGCCCGCCGATGGCTCCGAGCAAGTGTGAAGCCCCCGGCGTGATCGGTGGATGGAACGGGGTCACCGAGCCCACTTAAGGGGGTCTCCATGTGCCTCGCAGCGAGACGCGTTCCAGGTAAGAGTCTGCGATTGCGCCGGCGTCATCAGGGTCAACGTCCGGACCCCGGTGCACCTGCAGGCCTACTCTGTCGTTCTCGCGGGCGTATTTCCAGCAGTCCTCTTCGGCAAAGAGCCACGTCGAGCGGAGTTTGCTGGGGTCGTTCTTCGTGACCCGGACCGGAGGGTTCGGCATACCCCTCCAGGTCGTGGCCCTGGTCCGGATCTTCTCGATCGGGATGCCAGGGGCGTGTCAGGTTAACTGTGTAAATGGCCTCATCATCAAACGGGAATGCGTCCTTCAAAAACGATGGACAGATGATTCAGGGCGGCGGTCCAGTCGGGCACCGGCCTGGTCCACCGTTCACTGGCTTTCATGATGGCCAGGTACAACACCTTCCTCACGGAGTCGGGAGTGGGGAACGCGCCTCGGTGCTTCGTCACCTTTCGCAGCGAGGCGTTAACCGACTCGATGGCATTCGTCGTGTAGATAACCCTCCTGATCTCGGGCGGGTAGTCGAAGAACGGCGTGAGGTTCGCCCAGTGCGTGCGCCACATCCTGCTGATCTGGGGGAAACGGCTGTCCCAGCGCTCGGCGAATGCCTCAAGAGCCTCTGCGGCCGCCTCGAGCGTCGGCGCCCGGTAGATGGCCTTCAGGTCCCGGACCACGACCTTGCGTTCCTTCCAGGACACGTAGCGTAGCGAGCCTCGGATGAGATGAACGACGCACAGCTGCACCTGGGTCTTGGGGAAGACGGCCTCGATGGCGTCGGGGAAGCCCTTGAGCCCGTCCACGGCGGCGATGAGGATGTCCTCGACGCCGCGGTTCTTGAGCTCCG